>WOR8_10006685_pt1 | contig 11873 bp, 13 predicted proteins | sample DeeMarSeWOR38_10_FD_19890 | JGI IMG/M metagenome (IMG submission 19890) | reverse complement strand
CCGTCAACCATCGGGAACATTTTTTTATTGCCCCGGATAATGGTGTTTTGACCCTTTTGCTGAATGCCGAAAAATCTGATACGATTATCAGAGTCGACAACTCAGATTATTTTTTAGAACCGCTAAGTTCCACTTTTCATGGGCGAGATATTTTTGCAGCGGTCGGCGCCCATCTGAGCTGCGGGACAAAACTGGACGCACTTGGCGCCAGAACAGATGTTAACGATATCGTGCGGATAAGGCAGTTGAAGTGCCGTATTTCGCAAACCGGCGAACTTATCGGAAAGATCGTATCGATTGATCATTTCGGAAACTTAATAACCAATATCGACTCAATCAGCCTGGCTGCTTTTTGCCAGTCGAGCGCTTTAAAACATCCGCAAATTCACATCGGCTCTTTTGTAATTTCCGGTCTGTCCCATACGTATGCGGATGCAGCGCCGACAGCGCCGCTAGCGCTAATTGGCAGTCGCAACTATTTAGAAATCGCCGTAAACGGTGGTAATGCCAAAGAAAAATTGAAGGCTCAAAAAGGAGATGCCGTACGGCTGACGCGATCATGAATTATGAGCATTCATAAACCTAAAAAGACGAAACGTCCGGGTGCTGACAGGCGCTGGACGCTTTTATTTATCGGCGATCACGGCAATGTGATCACTTTGAAGCATTTTAAGGCCATCGTGATTGGGATTGGGTCCTTGTTTTTCCTCGCTGTTGTTTTTGCGGCAGTGCTGTTTTTTCAAAATCAAGGGGCCATTGAACAAAGCAAAGACCTGCAAAACCGTTTTGCTGATTCGGAAAAACAGATAGAGAAGCTGCGCCATGAAAAAGAAATTTTGATGGCTCGCCTGGTGCGGGCTGAAGCCAAGACGAAAGAAAACGTTGCCGAGGAACGGCAAAATCCCCAGAAAACGAAGGTCGCCCAACCGGCAGCACCCTTGCCGCAGGTGGCGTCTAAACCGAAATTGGTCAAAACGGTTGAAAAGAAATCCGTTGTCCCGCAAGCCGCCCCACCCGAACCCGCACCGGCTGAAACGGATGAAGCCGAGCCGGTTATCAGCGTGGCTTTGGAAAATTTTAAGCTCTCGCGTGAATCGGGCAATGAAAACCTAAATGCGCAGTTTAAAATAAAAAATACCAGCACGGCGCCAGAGCGAGCCGCCGGGCGGATCGTTGTCGTGTTAAAAGGGGATGATCTTCAAGTGGATCAATGGTTGGTAATGCCGGCGGTGGGTCTTGCCGGAGGCAAACCTTCCGGAAAGAGAGGGAAAAGTTTTTCAATACAGCGTTTTCTCACGATGAACTTAACATCCAAAGCGCCCGATTATTCAGATCAGTTTCAATCTGCCGCTGTCTATGTTTTTACCAAAACCGGCGAGTTGTTATTGGAGCAAGACTTTTCGGTCAACTTGCCCCCGGTGCCGGTTTCCTCTGCGGAAACGCCTTCTACCCCAAGCGCTTCCGAGGAAACGCCTTCTACCTCAAGCGCTTTCGAGGAAACGTCTTCGAGCCAAAAGCCAAGCGGTGAAGCCCCTGAAAGCGGAGACACCTCGAATTCCTCAGATAGTGTGCCGTCTATCTGGTAGGGGCAGAAAACAGAAATCAGAGGTCAGAAGACAGATGTAAAAAAAATAGGTGTCAGGGGAAATAAGGACTGAGTGCTGAGGACTGGGGACTGAGCAAAAAAAGCCTGCTTGGCGGCTGACCGTTCGACATGAAGTGTCGGTTTCCGTCATGAATCGTCCTCCTGGGACCCTGAGCTGTCGTTTTCCGTCATGAGCTGGCATGGCCATTATCAGCCCTTTCTATTTTGATAAACCTCAGACCTCAGCGCTCAGTCCTATCTTTCCAGACCTGGCACCTGACACCCGTCATGGTCTACGGGTTGCCCGCTTCCAATTTACCTAAAAACGCTGCCATGTCGACCCGGATATTTTCAAAGTTTTTGAATGTGAGGTCCTTGAAGTTCAGGCTCAGGGTTTGCCGCACAATTTGAAATATTTCAAGATAATTCAGCAATATGCGTTTTTGCCAGTTCAAACCGAGACCGGCAGCATAGGTGCGAATATCTTCCTCGGAACCCTCGATCTCCAAAAACGTTCCATAAGGCATGGTGTCCAGATAAAATCCTGTCTGATCCAGGATAAGGGTTTCACGCCATTTTTCATAAAGTTGCTCGGGGTGGAGGCCCAGATTTTCCAAAATTCGATTCATGGTTTCAAAATCGCTGACTTCCACCTCCAGTTCATTAAAGACTTTAAATTCCGTGCCGGCAACCGGCGGACTGGATTTAAATGTTAGAATCGTCTTTGCATCCCGGCGCAAGCGTAGAAGCGATTTTTTTTTGATCAGGGTCTTGTTCTCATCTTCATAGCGAACATTGTTCTCAAAGACGCGACCCGTCGATTCAGCACCCAGCGCCAATATGCGGTGCTGCATGCGCTCTAGATCGGCAACATAGAATTTCACCTCTATTTCAAGCAGTTCCATTTTGCATTCATCCTATTTTTCGATGGTGATCAAAATAACGGGCTATTTGTCATGGCGAGTGAAAACCAGCACATTGCACTACAGTAACCGGAGCAATGGAGCGTTGGCGCACTGGAGTATTGGATTCTTTTTACACCACTCCATAACTCCAATACTCCAGCACTCCAAATTTTAAGACATACTGGATAATAATAGCAAAATTATTGAATTGTAAAGAATTGATCTCATTTTTTTCTTGACATCATCTGATATTTTTTTTAAATTCGCTGGATTATTCAATATGAGAAATTAGGAGTTCACCGAGGTGAAAAAATATACATCTAGCGCAAAAAGTTCGGATAACCCGCAGAAATGGTTCGTTGTCGATGCAAATGGGGCAGTGCTTGGCCGACTGGCTTCCCAGGTTGCCCATCGATTGCGAGGCAAACATAACCCGAAGTTTACGCCCCACACGGACACCGGTGATTGGGTAATCGTCATCAATGCTGAAAAAATTGTCCTGACCGGCCGAAAACTAGATCTAAAAATGTATTACCGTCACAGCGGATATATCGGCGGTCTTAAACAGATGACGGCAAAAGAGCTTCTGGAAAAAAAGCCGGAAGAACTTGTCCGCTCGGCAGTTAGGGGAATGCTGCCCAAAAACAGACTCGGACGGCGGCTGTTTAAAAAGCTGAAAGTTTACACCGGAAACGCCCATCCGCATGAGGCCCAACAGCCTGAGATGATACAAATTTAATAAAGGTTCCCAAACGATCATTTTTACTTTTGAGGAAATCAATGGAAAAACAAAACATTTATTACGCCACCGGAAAACGAAAAAGCGCCATTGCCCGGACATGGCTGACGCCCGGAAACGGTGAAATCAGCATCAATAATCGTCCCGTCGAGGCATACTTTCCGGTTGAAACGTTGCGAAACGAGCTGCTGGAGCCGTTTAAATTAACCAATACCGCCGGATCCTTTAACGTGAAAGTCAGTGTCAAAGGCGGTGGCATTGCCGGTCAGGCCGGAGCGGTCCGCCACGGTATTACCAAGGCGCTTATATTGACGGATGCGGATTTGAGAATTCCGCTGAAAAAAGCCGGATTTGTCAAACGCGATCCGCGGGTCAAAGAAAGAAAAAAATATGGTCAAAAGGGGGCCCGGGCGCGGTTTCAATTTTCAAAACGTTAAAACGCATTTTATCATCGTGCTAAAAAGGGGACTGGCTGCTGCCGGGCCCCTTTTTTTATTGGAAGCCGTCTTAAAAGTAACGAGAACGAGGACGACGACGAGTGCGATGCGGCGTAACGTTGTCTGACCTCGTATTCCTCCTCGTCCTCGATATTCTTGTTTTTGAGATGGCTTCCAGAAAGAATTTACCCCTGGTTTCAATTCATTCCAGGAGCTGGGCTTGAGATCTGCTGGATTTTTTTAGAATAAAGCTCAGCAACAGGCAGCCTGCGGCCGTCAGCGTGCAAACCCAGAATGCCGTCTGGAAGGCCTCGGGCGGATAAGCACCGTTGATACGCCCTACATGATCTAAAACGGCGCCCGTCAGCATCTGGAAGACGGCAATCCCTAAAAACGGGGCAGGATTCAGCCATCCGGAAATGGATCCCATTATTTCTGAAGGGGTGGTTTCCCTGATCAATGACCATAGGGTGGATAGCCAACCGCCCGTCGCTGTGCCCATTAGAAAAAACAGGACGATTAGCCCGCGTGGATTCAGCGTTTTTGTGCGGAGGGAAAGTATCAACCAGAAGAGCGTAACGGCACCTATCAGGCCAATGAATAGATGAACCTTTTGCGCACTGATGCGATCTGCAATCCATCCGAATAATGGTGCGCCCAACATAAAGCCTAAGGGCAGTGCTATATTTAGATGGCTGGCTGATAGGCGATCAATTTGAAGCACCGACATCAAATATGGCGTTGCCCAGAGGCCTTGAAGTGTTAAAAAAATTCCGTAGATACCAAAGAAAATAATAAACAGCACCCAAAATTTGATTGAGGTTAAAATTAAACGCCGATGACTTTGGTGGGGTGATGAATCTCGATTCTGGCGCAAATTGTGTTCCGCGTCGTTGCTGACGAAGGGTTGATAGTCACGTGTGAACACCAGCGTAACCAAAGCAAGTAATAGCGTAATCCCGGCAATTGCCAAAAAGCTAATGCGCCAGCCCCATGTTTTCGAAGTCCAGGCCAGAGGCGTGGTTGCCATAATGGCACCCATATTTCCAATCGCCATCAGCAAACCGATTAGTGTTGTGAATTCCTTTTGCCTAAACCACTGGGAAAACGATTTTAGTGCCGGCACGTAAACCCCACCGACGCCGATTCCAATAAGACCCCGACCAATTGATGCCCATGTGATCGTAGGCGACAGGCCAAAAATGACGCATCCCACAACGGCGATTAAAGACCAGAATCCGACAACTCGCCGAGCGCCCAAACGGTCGGAAAGATAGCCCACCATCGGCTGCTCGAATGCATAGGCATAAAAATACATGGAAGACATCAAGCCCAGAGCGGTTGCGTTGGTTTGAAAAGAAGAGATGAGGTCAGGGGCAACCACCGATGTGGAAACGCGATGAAAATAAACAAAAAAATAGACTGCTGCGAGAGTACCAAAGACGACCCAGCGATGGGGATCGGCTGCTGAAGTTTCCGAAGCGGGATTCAAAATAATCTCTCCAGAAAATGGGTGTCGATGTCTCCTTGGATGAAATCTTTATCCTGAAATACGCGTTGATGAAGAGGAATCGTGCATTTAATGCCCTCGATCCGGAATTCAGAAAGCGCTTTTTGCATGCGTTTAATTGCCATCTGCCGATCTTCAGCCCGCACGGCGAGTTTAGCAATCAAAGAATCATAAAAAGGCGATATTTCGTACCGGTTGAAAATGTGGGTATCCACCCTGACACCCGGACCGGCGGGCAGGATGAGATTGGTAATTTCACCCGGCGACGGCATAAAGTTATTAGCCGGATCAGCCGCATTAATGCGACACTCCATCGACCACCCGTTCAGGCGGATATCATTCTGCGCAATTGATAATTTTTCACCGGCTGCCAGCAGAATCTGTTGCTGTACGATATCGATGCCGGTTACCAGCTCGGTTACCGGATGTTCCACCTGAAGCCGGGCGTTTATTTCCATAAAATAAAAGTTTCTGTTTTTATCCACCAGGAATTCCATGGTGCCGGCATTGCTGTAACCGACCGAACGGGCCACCTGAATTGCCGTCTCGCCCAATTTGTTTCGCAAGACTTCGTCGACAAAGGGTGAAGGCGACTCTTCAATCAGTTTCTGGTATCGTATCTGGATACTGCATTCTCTTTCGCCCAGGTGAACATAATTGTCGAAACGATCCCCGAGGATCTGAATCTCGATATGCCGGGGTTTTTCGATATATTTTTCGAGATAGAGGTCCGGATAGCCGAAGGCCGCCCTTGCCTCTGCCGAAGCCACCGCAAAACCGTCTAAAAGTTCTTCTTTGTCATGGGCGATGCGCATACCTCTGCCGCCCCCGCCGCCTGAGGCCTTTAGAATAACCGGATAACCGACATCTGCGGCGACATCCAGGGCGGCCTCGGGCGAAACCAGGATGTCATCACTGCCCGGAATAATCGGAATGCCGAGCGCCGCCAACCTTTTGCGGGCGGCCGATTTATTGCCGGCTGTGGCAATACACGCGGCCGACGGCCCGATGAATAGCCGGTTGTTGTCGACACAGGCCTGGGCGAAGGCGGCGTTTTCAGATAAAAAACCGTAACCGGGATGAATGGCATCGACCTTTTTGTCCGTTGCCGCTTCAATGATGCGATCCATATTCAGATAACTTTTACGGCTCAATGCGGGACCGATGTTCACCGCTTCATCAGCGCGTTTAACATGCAGGGCGTCTGCATCCGCATCCGAAAAAACAGCGACGGTTTTGATTCCCATTTCACGGCAGGCCCGGATGATCCGGACCGCAATTTCTCCCCTGTTGGCGATTAAAATTTTGCTTATAGCCATAACCTTTTCTCTTATCGGGCCTGGGTGATTGTCGATTTTCCACCGATTGAAGAAATACATTAAAATCAAATCAGGTCTACGATGTCAATTGTTCATATTTATTTTACTTTGTAATACCCATTGATTTATGGCATATGCTAAAGTGGTCTAAATTTGTTGCCATCACTTAAAATTTGAACGCATGGGGGGAAGCGACGATGTCGGTTAACAAAATTGATTTGAATTCAGATGTAGGGGAGAGTTTCGGGAATTATAAGCTGGGGATGGATGAAGATGTTATTCCTTTGATCAGCTCAGCCAATATTGCCTGCGGCTTTCATGCCAGTGATCCGCACGTCATGCGGCAAACCGTTGCTATTGCGAAAAAACATGGCGTGGCAGCAGGCGCCCATCCGGGGTTTCCAGATTTGATCGCTTTTGGGAGGCGAAATATAGATGCCTCCTTGGATGAAATCAAAGATTATGTCACCTATCAAATCGGTTCCCTAAAGGCTTTTACAACCGCTCAGGGAATGACGCTGCAACATGTAAAGCCTCATGGGGCCCTTTATAATATGGCGGTTAAAAATATGGAAATCTGGGATGCCGTTGCTGAAGTCCTGGCAGCAATTGATCCGGGGCTCATCCTGTTTGTAATGGCCGGACCGTGGCGGGAAGAACTGGTGGCGATTGGCGCTAAACACGGAATTCGCATTGCCTTTGAATTCTTTGGCGATCGCGCTTACAACCCCGATGGATCATTGGTTTCCCGGAAGTTGCCGGGTGCGGTGATTCACGATCATAAACAGGTTGCAGAAAAGGTCCTAAAATTGGTCAAAGAGGGCACGGTCGTTTGCATCGACGGAACTGAGATTGAACTCTCGGCTGAGACCATTTGCGTGCATGGTGACAACCCGGCGGCTCTGGAACTGGTTAGAAACATCCGTAAATCTCTGGCGGAAGCGGGTGTGGAAATTACACCACCGGCCACATTTCTGTGAAACCGTATGCTATACCCTAGACCTAAATTTCGAATTATGGGAGACCGCGGCCTTCTCGTTGAACTGGGCGATGAGATCAGTCGGCAGATCAACCAAAAAGTGCGTGCACTTTTTATCGGGCTGGCAGGTCATGACTTTAAAGGAATAAAGGAGCTGATTCCCGGCTACCGATCGCTGATGGTGGTTTATGATCCGTTGGTCAGTTCGTTGCGTTCTTTGAAATTCCAAATTATGGATATCTGGGATACGGTGGATGAAGCACAGCTGCCAAGCCCCCGCATCGTGGAAATTCCGGTCGCCTATGGTGATGAATTCGGGCCGGATCTGGAGTGGGTTGCCCATTACCTGAAGATGACTCCCGAAGCGGTTATTCGTCTGCACACCGAGCCGACCTATCAGGTGTATATGATCGGTTTCATGCCGGGGTATCCATATATGGGAGAAGTGGTGGATTCACTGGTAACACCACGTCGGGAAACGCCACGAACCCATGTTATTCAAGGCTCGGTTGGAATCGCCCAAAAACAAACCGGCATTTACCCCGTGACAAGCCCGGGCGGCTGGCAAATCATCGGCAGAACGCCCATTCGATTATTTGATCCTCAAAAAAATCCGCCTTCTTTTTTAGAGATGGGCGATCGGGTAAAATTTTATACCATTACGGCCGAGGAGATGCAGAGATGGCTGCCGTAAAGAGCATTGAAGTCCTATCTCCCGGACTCCAGACCACCATCCAGGACCTCGGCAGATTTGGATATGGCCATTATGGCGTGCCGTCCAGCGGCGCATTGGATTCTTTTTCACTGCGGATCGCCAACCGGCTGGTTGATAATTCAGAAAATGTTGCGTGTTTGGAGACCACCTTAATGGGGTTGCGATTAAAGGTGCTAACCGATGTTTGTGTTGCTGTCACCGGTGCTGACTTGCAGTTGCAGGTCAACAAGCAGGCATTGAAAATGTGGTGTTCCCATGTCTTAAAAAAAGGGGATATCCTATCGTTTATCGGTCCCCGGAGCGGTTGCCGCGCATACATTGCCTTTGGCGGCGGTATCATCACGCCCTTTGTACTTGGCAGCCAGTCAACCAATCTTTTCTCCGGTTTTGGTGGCTTCGAGGGGCGGTCTCTGCAAAAGGGAGATACGTTATCCATCGATTCACCCCAGGCGAAACTGCCGATGGCGGGACGCTCTCTTAAATCCCAATGGATTCCGAAATATCCGAGCGTATTCACACTGAGGGTTGTATGGGGGCCTCAGGAGAATGATTTTACAAAGAAAGGCAAGCGGACTTTAACGCATACCCTTTACAGGGTTTCATCCCAGGCCGATCGTACCGGGATTCGCCTGGAGGGGGCAGAAATTCAAAGAAAAAAGAATACAGCCGAATCCATTATATCCGAAGGTCTGATTTCAGGATCAATTCAGGTGCCTGGTGACGGCAAACCGATTATTATTCTGGGGGAAACCGTTAGCGGCGGGTATCGCAAAATTGCAGCGATCATAACCGCTGATCTGCATTTGCTGGGACAAATTAAGCCTGGAGATGAAGTTCAATTTGCAGCCATATCTTTGGAGGAGGCGCATCGCGCGTTAGATGAAACAGGACACAAGGTCAATAACCTTAGCGCTCTCTTAAATTCCTAGAAAAGCTTCCCTGAACATATCACTTTCTAAAAGCGCTTTTCCGGAGCCCTCACCGACAATTCGACCCGTCTGAAGGACATACCCGCGATCGGCAAGATCCAAGGCCTCACGAACGTTTTGTTCGACCAACAGGACGGTAAGGCCTTCTTCTTTAAGCTTCCGGACGGTATCCAGAACTTCATCTACCAGAAGCGGTGCCAGACCCAGGGAGGGTTCGTCCAGCATCAAGATATGGGGTCTGGACATCAGGCCGCGGCCGATGGCCACCATTTGCTGCTCGCCGCCGGATAGAGTGGATGCGGGTTGTTTGCGGCGCTGCGCCAGAGTTGGAAAGAGTTCATAAACGAACGCTAGATTTTTTTGTATTTGCTGCGGATCATTGAGTACGTAAGCGCCCAGATAAAGGTTCTCCTCTACCGATAGGGGGCTGAAAAGCATTTTTTCTTCAGGCACACAGACAATTCCCAAACGCACAATGTCTTCGGTTCTCAGTTTTTGGATTTGCTCCGCCTTAAAAAGAATACGACCCTCAAAGGCGGGCTGGGTGCCCATTATCGCCCGGATAAGGGTCGATTTTCCAGCACCGTTGGAGCCCAGCACGCATACGGTTTCTCCGGCATCTACCTTCAAGGAAATACCCTGCAGCACCGGCAGACCGGAATAGCGGACTTTTATATTATCGATTTCGAGAATCGTTTGGCTCATATCTCAACTCAACTCCTGTGCATGGGCTTTGACATAGCGTTCTCCCAGATAGGCCTTGATCACCTTCGGGTTCTTGGCGACTTCGGCCGGGTTGCCGTCTGCGATTTTTTCACCATAATCCAGCACAATAACGCGGTCACTGATTTTCATCACCAGTTCCATGACATGTTCAATCAGCATCACCGTCACGCCCATTTCTTCGTGGACGCTTCTGATGCTGGCCATAATCTCCTCGATTTCACTGGGATTCAAACCGGCGGCAACTTCATCGAGCAACAACAGTTTGGGGTGCGATCCCAGTGCGGTCGCCATGGTCACCCGCTTCTGGGCAGCCACCGGAAGTTCACTGACCAGATAGTCGGTCAGATCCTGCAGTTTCATAAACTCTAAAATTCCATCCGCACGGGATTTGGCTTCGGATCGGGACCGGGTGCGCATAAAACAACCCACCATGACATTTTCTTCCACCGTAAGATCCCCTGAAGCTACGTATACCTGAAATGTGCGGGCAAGGCCTCGTCTTGCAACTTCATGGGCCTTTAATTCGGTAATGTCCGCACCATCAAAGATGATTTCCCCAGAGGTTGTCGGATACAATCCCGATATGCAGTTAAACAGCGTTGTTTTACCGGCACCATTGGGGCCGATCAATCCAAGCAATTCTCCCTTATCTAAGGAGAAGGAAATATCGTCGTTGGCCCTTAATCCGCCAAAATCTTTGGTTACATTGTTGACTTCGAGTAGCGCCATTACTTGCGTTTCCTCCGCCGGACCTTGTCAATGATGCCCCATATTCCTCGGGGTTCGAACGCTGACACGATCATGATAATCAATGCATAAATGATTAGGTCGATTCCAACCAGGCCGGCTGTAGCACCCAGCCACTCCTTAAGATAACTTTTAAGCGGTATTAAAATACCGGCACCGATAATCGGTCCCCACAATGAACCGGCCCCACCGAGCATGGCCATCAGGGCTATCAGTATTGAAATGTCCAAACTCATCGTGTCTTCAGGCTCAATGGCCTTAATATAACACGCGTGGAAGGAGCCAACGAGGCTGACAAAAGCCGTGGCAATCGCATAGGTTTTGACCTTGGACATCTTCATTATCCTTGATGCAACGCAGCTGAAATCCCAGACGGGATTTGCGGAACCAGTTCATATAGAAAATTCCTAAAATGAAAAATCCTAGGATAACATAGTAGTAATAAATATCGTCTTTGAAAATAAGTCGCAGAAAATCAGGAGGGGTGTATTTGATGGGGGATATCTCCAGCCCTCTTGCTGCGCCCACAAAAGCCCAGACTTCGAAAAGCGCCTTGAGTACCAGGGAGGTGGCGATGGTGGCAATGGCAAAATAATGACCTTTTAACCGAAAGAGGGGATAACCGATGATAAAGGACCAGCCCACTGCCAGGCACATTCCGATGGGCATGGATATCCAGAAAGGAATGTCCCAGCGGATCAGCATCACAGCCGTTGTATAAGCCCCGATCCCGACATATTGGGCTTTGCCCAGATCCACCTGGCCCCCGTACCCTCCGATGGTGTTCCAACCCATCCCATACAGGGAGAACATAAAAAACTGGATGGCGGTTGCGGTAGCAAATGCAGAATGAGATAACAGCGGGAAGGTTAACAAGAAAATCAAGACCGTTGTGGCAATAATTAGATCGATACGGGGAAAATCCGAAAAATCCAAGGCGTTTTTTATTGTTTCCATCCAAACAACCCCCTGGGACGAACCACCATGATCAAGAAATAGGCCAGATACACCCACATGTATTTGAACGAGGTCATGGGAACATTTGCCATCCAGTCCAGATTGAATGTGTACGTCATAAAGTCCCAGAAACCTGGAATTTCAGTTATCATTCCGACCACCAGTCCGGCAAAAAATGCACCGGGCACACTGCCGAAACCACCCAGTGCCACAATGGCGAAGGCGATCATGGTGAACAACAATCCCATAAAGGGGTTGACCGACCAGAAGTTGACAATCAGTGCCCCGGCAACGGTTACCGTCCCCCCGCCAATACCCCAGGCCA
>WOR8_10006316_pt1 | contig 11877 bp, 8 predicted proteins | sample DeeMarSeWOR38_10_FD_19890 | JGI IMG/M metagenome (IMG submission 19890) | reverse complement strand
GCGGCTTCTGGATGAGATGAAAAAGGAGAAAGTGCTATTTGACCGATTACTCTCCAAGGCCCTGGAATTAAGTCAGAAAGCTCTGCAGGAAAACTTGGAGGATAGCGAGATCTACATAGAAGGCAGAACAAATCTCCTGGATAATCCAGAATTTGCTGACGTTGAGCAGATGAGGCGCATCTTCAGTGCTTTTGAGGAAAAGAGTAGGATAATAGATCTTTTGGACAAAAGTATGTCCGCTGGGGGAGTAAACATTTTTATTGGTTCTGAAAGTGAGCTGCTGGACATGGGAAGTGTGAGCTTTATTACTTCTCCTTATGCCAGCGGCGATGAAATTCTGGGCACTCTCGGCGTGATTGGCCCTACCAGGATGGACTATTCTCGGATTATTCCTCTAGTGGACTACACTGCCAAGCTCTTGAGCAAAATGTTGGGAGAAACTCTTTAGCTTTGGTTAAAAAATTCTATTTTTTTTCTGGCTCCCTTATTTTTTGGGGAGCTTTGTTTTGAATAAAGGGAATGGGTCTTGACTGATAGCGAATCGTTATTATCAGAAGCGTATGGAGGAACAAGGGTGGTTTCAAAAAAAGACAGAAGAGCAAAGGTTCAGGAAAAAGACAGGGAAGTGCAAGGGCAACAGGTGGAAATCACTCCTGAGAGTGAGGATAAAGCCAAAGCTGGAGCAGAGGCGGAGGAGTTATTCGACCCTGAAAGTGCTGACAGAGACGATCTTCTGGCTAAGTTCAGAGAATTGGAGGAGCAACTTGGGCAAGCTGAGGAGCGGGTACTTCGCACTGCTGCTGATGCAGAAAATTTTAAAAAAAGGCTACAGAGAGAAAAAGAAGAGCAAACTCGCTACGCCAATGAAACCTTCATGCGCCAACTACTTCCAGTGATAGACAACCTCGAGCGGGCCCTCCAGCACGGAGCAAACGTACCCAACCAGGAGGGGTTGTTAGAGGGTCTTAACATGACCCTCAAGGGCTTCCTAGACACTCTGGCTAAATTTAACTGTATCGCCATTGAGGCGGTAGGAAAAACCTTTGACCCCAACTTCCACGAAGCTGTTTCCCAGGAGGAAAATGCAGAGGTAGATCCCAACACTGTGCTGAAGGAGCTTCAAAAAGGTTACCTGCTCAGAGAACGGCTGTTGAGGCCAGCGATGGTAATTGTTTCCAAGCCAGCCAGTGAGGTGGAAAGAGACACAAGAGATCAAAAACCAACCGAGACCGAAAGCGCAAAAAATGGCGAGGTCAAAATACCAGTAAGAAAGGCTTGATTAAGCTAGGCATAACTAGGAAAATAAATTTGGATGGCAGATGAAGGAGGAAAAAAATGGGAAAAATTATCGGCATTGATTTGGGGACCACAAACTCTGTCGTTGCGGTGATGGAAGGAAAAGAGGCCAAGGTCCTCACGAATGCCGAAGGAAGCCGCACGACCCCCTCTATTGTAGCTTTCACTGAGAGTGGTGAACGCCTTTTGGGTCAGGTGGCAAAACGGCAGGCCATCACCAATCCAGAAAATACCGTCTATGCAGTGAAACGCTTGATAGGCAGAAAATACGATTCTGCCGAGGTAAAGCAGGACATCACAATTTGTCCCTATAAAATTGTTAAGGCCAAAAATGGAGATGCCCATATTGAGATTCGCGGTAAGGAGTACAGCCCGGCTGAGATCTCTGCCATGGTTCTACAGAAGATGAAACAGACCGCTGAAGACTACCTGGGAGAGAAAGTGGTTGATGCTGTAATTACTGTACCTGCTTACTTCAACGACAGTCAGCGCCAGGCCACCAAAGATGCTGGAAAAATCGCTGGACTGAATGTCTTGAGGATTATTAACGAGCCCACGGCAGCGTCACTGGCCTACGGTCTAGACAAGAAAGTAGAAGAGAAGATCGCAGTCTTCGACCTAGGTGGCGGCACTTATGATATTTCTATTCTGGAGATTGGCGACGGCGTCTTTGAGGTAAAGGCAACAAATGGTGACACCCACCTGGGCGGCGAGGATTTTGACCAGAGAATCATCGATTGGTTGGCGAATGAGTTTCGCAAGGACCAGGGGATCGACTTGCGCGGTGACAAAATGGCGCTTCAGCGCTTGAAGGAGGCTGCGGAAAAGGCAAAGATGGAACTTTCCACCTCAATGGAAACCGAGATCAACCTGCCCTTTGTTACCGCCGACGCCAGCGGTCCAAAGCACCTGAACATAAAATTGACCAGATCCAAACTGGAAGCGATGGTTGAAGACCTCATAGAAAAATTGGTACCCCCCATACAAACCGCCCTCAAAGATGCGGGATTGAAAACTTCGGACATTGATGAGGTCATATTAGTAGGCGGCATGACTCGAGTGCCGCGGGTGCAGCAGAAGGTAAAAGATTTCTTCGGTAAAGAGCCACACAGGGGTGTTAACCCTGACGAGGTGGTTGCCGTAGGGGCTGCCATTCAAGCCGGTGTGCTGAAGGGCGATGTGAAAGATGTGCTGCTTCTGGATGTTACGCCCCTGTCGCTTGGAATTGAGACCCTTGGCGGAGTGATGACTAAGCTCATCGAGAAAAACACCACCATCCCAACTAGGAAGAGCCAGATCTTTTCCACGGCTGCTGACAATCAACCGGCTGTTTCTATTCATGTGTTGCAGGGAGAACGGGAGATGGCAGCAAACAATAAAACCTTGGGCCGTTTTGAGTTGGTAGGGATTCCGCCGGCCCCGCGGGGAATCCCCCAGATCGAGGTGACCTTCGACATCGATGCAAATGGCATTGTGAACGTCTCAGCTAAGGATCTAGGAACGGGTAAAGAGCAGTCAATCAGCATAACTGCTTCCAGTGGTTTGACTGAGGAGGAGATCGAGCAAGCTGTCAAGGAAGCGGAAATGCATGCCGAAGAGGACAAGAAAAAGAGAGAGCTGGTTGAGGCCAAGAACCATGCCGACTCCCTGATTTATCAAACCGAAAAAACCCTGAGAGAGATGGGAGACAAGGTTGACGGAGCTACCAAAGAAAACATAGAAGAGCACATTCAACGGCTGAAGACCACAATGGAAGGAGATGATGCCGAAGCCATTAAGCGGGGCTCGGAGGAACTGATGCAAGCCTCTCATAAAGTGGCGGAGGCTATGTATCAGCAGGCAACCCAAGCTGGGGCAGGGGAGGCTCAGCAACAGCCGGGTGAGGCTGCCTCAGGCGCTGCTGGTAGTGAGGAAGAAGTGGTGGAAGCAGAATTTGAAGAGGTTGATGAAGATAAGAAGTAATTGATAATAGGCACTTGCTTAATTCCGCCAAAGGGTGCTACAAAGACCTCGTTTTGAAGGTTGAGAGCACCCTTTTTTATTATTTTATTATTAACCGCATAGGGCATAGGGTTTGAAGATAAATTCGAAATCCGAAGCACGAAGTACGAAACAAGTTGGAAATTCTAATGCTCCAATGCTCCAAACGACAAAAACCTTAAATTTGTTACAATAGGTTTTGGTCATTTGAATTTTGGAAATTTGGATTTGTTTCGGATTTGATATTCAGCAACGGGAAGAACCGATGAACTACAGGGCAGAGCTTTTCCGGGGAATGATTCTCTGGCTACTACCATTCATTCTAATGGGTTGTGCATTGTTGCCGCCGAAAAAGGAGGTAGGAGTGAAGGCTCCAGTTGAGGTAGCCGATAAAGAGGCCCTCCAGCAGTTGGCTATGGCGGAAGAGGCCTTTAAGGCGGGCAATGTGGAGGAGGCATCCCGGCGCTACCGAGAACTTGCTCTGGCCTTTCCGCGAAGTCCCCAGGCAGCGAGGGCTTTGCTTCGACAAGGAGAAATTGACTATGGTTTGGAGAAATACGAAAAGGCTGCCTCCTGGTTTCAACAAGTGATAAATGAGTTCCCCGTCAGGCCAGAGGGGGATGAATCCCGTCTCTGGCTGCTTCGCTGCTATCTAAAGCTGGAACGGTTCAATGACGCAGTGGAGACGGGGAGATCTTTGATAAAATATTTACCTGAGAATTCAAAAAAAGCTGTGGCCGCCGAAGTTGTGGGTGACGCTGAGGCGGCGCGACTCAACTACGCCAAGGCAGTAAAGTGGTACGTCAAGTCATACGGACTCGCCGAGGAAGACAAACATATCTTTCTGGCGGCGAAGGTGGACATAGTCCTAAAGCACCTCGGTAGAGACGAAGTAGCCGCCCTGGTGGTTGAGTATCCAGAAACCTTTCCCAATCTTCAACTGCAGACCCGTCTGGTGGAAATAGACATGGAGAGTGGGCGGTTTGGTATGGCGCAAGAGCAATTGCAGTCACTAAGCGAGAAGTGGCCTGACCATCCACTTGTCGATACCTGGAAAGGGATGAGCGAAAAAATTGAAGAGTGGCTGAAGGTGGATATGACCGCTGTCGGCTGCGTACTGCCTCTGAGTGGTCGCTATCAAGCCTATGGGGACAGGATTTTGCGGGGGTTAGTAATGGCGGCCCAGGATTTCAAGAATAAGGGTGGTGATATTCAGTTGATTATCAAAGATAGTGGTGGCGATCCAGGTCTTGCCGTGGCTGCGGTGCGTGATCTTGTTCTGGATAACAAGGTTGCTGCCATAATTGGGCCTCTAAGCCGGGTTGCTGCCGAGGCGGCTGCTGAGGAAGCACAGAAACTCTGGGTTCCCATAATAACACTCACTCAAAAGGAGGGTGTAAGCGACATTGGTAACTACGTATTCCGCTACTTTCTCAGCAATGAGCAACAGACAAGGGCACTGGTGGAGTATGCTGTACTTGGCCTTGATTACAAACGTTTTGCCATTCTTTATCCTGATGACAGTTACGGCACCCGGCTAATTAACCTGTTCTGGGATGAACTGGAGAGGTTGGGCGCTGAGGTGAGAGGGATCGAGGCCTATGATCCTTCTCAGACAGATTTTGCCGATCAGATTAAGAAGCTGGTTGGTCTTTACTACCCTCGACCCGAGGATGAAGCCAGCGATATAGCAGAAGGAGAAAAGGCTAGAGAAATCTCGTCAGCAGGTTTGAAGGGAGAAGCTTTCGAGGATAAGGAGGAAGAGGAGATTCCCATAGTGGACTTTGATGCTATCTTTATTCCAGATGGCTACAGTCAAGTGGGTCTAATTGCCCCCCAGTTGGCATATCACGACGTCACAGGTGTAAAACTGTTGGGGACGAACCTGTGGAATTCTCCAAAACTAGTAGAGATGGCTGCACCCTATCTTCAAGACGCTGTTTTCGTGGATGGTTTTTTTTCAGGAAGCGGCTTGCCCCTGACCAGCCTGTTCGTCCGAAGTTATGAGCAGACTTTTGGCGGGAAGCCTGGGTACCCTGAGGCACAGGCCTACGATACCATGCGTTTGCTTATAGAGGGCCTCCGTCAACCCGAGGTGACATCTCGACCCATACTCCGTGATGCTCTTCTGGGAATACAATCTTTACCCGGAGTGGCGGGTACTGCCTCGGTTGGTCCAGATGGAGAGGTAGTCAAGCCTCCTTTTCTAATTACTATTTACAGGAGGCGGATGGAGGAGATCCAGGTGGATTTTGAGATTCTACGCCAAAGGCGGCAGAAATATCTGGAATATTTAACCAAAGACGGACTGCCATCGCCAGAAAAACCCTCGCCTGTCCTCAATCCTCATATGTCATCGATTGGCCAGTAAACAGCCGGCAGCTGCCAGTTGGCAGAAGTGAGAGGTCAGCGGTCATCATTTCGAATTGCGAAATTTTGAGATATGGGATGTGTGATATGTGATCTGGACATTCAGGAATTGCGAATTAAGGGATTAACGAATTGAGCCTGATCTCGAAAAATCCCTGAATTCCTCAATCCCTGAATTCCTGAATTTGACTCTCACATCTTTAGTTCTTTTGGAATTTTAGGCACTTTAGCTCATTTTAGACAATTTAGGCATTTGATACATCGGGGAGATCTAAATGAAAATTACGATTGAAGAGGTAGAACATGTTGCCAGACTTGCTCGGCTGGAGATCAGTTCCGAGGAGAAAGGTAACCTCACAGAGCAAATGAACAGGATTTTGCTCTATATGGAAAAGCTCAGCGAGGTGGATACCACCGGGGTTGAACCTACCTCTCATGTGGTTGATCTACACAATGCTTTTCGAATTGATGCCGTAAAGCAGTCTTTTCCCAGAGACCAAATACTGGATAATGCCCCAGAGGCCAATGAGGCAGAGTTTATCGTACCGCGGATCATTTAGGGCAAAGGGCCAATGCCGTTGTCCACTATGCACTAAGAACTACTCTAGAAGACTGGTGAGAAGCTCAAAAATCTGGGTTCCGAATGCCCAGTTTGTGACTCAAATTTTCAACCAATTTGTTTAAAGTCGTTTCTAGGAAAGATATATTTTTGAATTTATTTTCAAGTATTTATATTTTATCATCGTAGGTGCTTAATGCCCGGTGCTTAATCGATCATCCGGGAGTGATTTAGCTATGTTGGTTGCACCGTGTAGTAGAGGCTTATCATGGAGCTATACGAATTGACAATACACGAACTCCGGCGTCTACTGGCTCAGGGAGAGACTACCGCGGCCGAGGTGACCGGTTCCATCTACCAACGAATTAAGAAGTTGGAGCCCAAGGTTGCTGCCTATCTATCCCTTGCTGAAGAGCTAGCAATGGAGGAGGCACGAGGCTGGGATAAACGGGGGTTTGGCGATAAGACGAAACTCCTGGCCGGCGTGCCGTTAGCCGTGAAAGATGTCATCTGTACCAGGGGAATTCGCACCAGTTGCGGGTCAAACATCCTGGCCAATTTTGTGCCGCCCTACGACGCCACCGTTGCTCTGAAGCTCAAAGAAGCGGGCGGTATCCTTTTGGGTAAAACAAACATGGACGAATTCGCCATGGGATCCTCAAATGAGAATTCGGCTTTCGGGCCGACGCGAAACCCTTGGAATCTGAGTTATATACCGGGTGGTTCCAGCGGTGGTTCAGCAGCAGCTGTGGCAGCAGACGAGTGCATAGCAGCTGTAGGATCGGATACAGGAGGGTCGATACGACAGCCTGCCTCTCATTGTGGAGTGGTAGGTTTTAAGCCCACCTATGGGCGGGTATCTAGATACGGCCTAGTGGCCTTTGCCTCCTCCCTGGATCAAATTGGTCCCATTAGCAAAGATGTCACAGACGCTGCTTTGCTGCTGCAGGTAATCGCAGGCTACGATGAGCGCGATTCTACCTCGGTTCCCAAAGATGTTCCGGAATACACCAAGAACCTGGTGCAAGGCCTGCAAGGCATCACCTTTGGAATCCCCCGAGAGTACTTCATTGAAGGGTTGGAGCCGGAGGTGGAGCAGGCTGTTCGGGATGCAATCAGGACCTTGGAGGGGCTGGGTGGAAAAGCTATTGAAGTCTCCCTTCCCCACACCGAATATGGGGTAGCAGCCTACTACATCATCGCTCCGGCAGAAGCCAGCTCCAACCTAGCACGTTACGACGGGGTTAAATACGGCCATCGCGATAGGGAAGGAAAGACTCTATTGGAGATGTATCGAAGAAGCCGATCGGAGGGTTTTGGCGCCGAGGTAAAAAGAAGAATCATGCTGGGAACCTACGTTTTGTCAGCTGGTTATTACGATGCCTATTACAAGAAAGCCTTGCAGGTGCGCACCTTGATCCGCGAGGATTTCCTTAAAGTTTTTAAACAGTGCCAGGTGCTGGTTACTCCGGTGGCGCCCTCGGCGGCATTCCCGCTGGGGGAGAAGGTGGACGACCCCTTGCAGATGTATCTCTCCGATGTATTTACCCTGCCAGCCAGTCTGGCCGGCATTCCAGGCATTTCTGTTCCCTGCGGATTTACCAGTGAGGGATTACCCATTGGCTTGCAGATACTTGCGCCACACTTCGAGGAGGGTTTGGCGTTGCAAGTGGCCTACAATTTGGAGCAGAATACCGACTTCCACCGCCGCCGCCCACCACTTTAAAGGGGGGAATTTTGTTGGGGTCACGCTCTGCTCCCATTTCTCAAAAGTACCATACCCCTCTTAAATACCAGTTCTTCGGGATTTGTGTTCGATAGCATTATAAAGGTGCTTGCGTTGATCAACATCAATCCCCAGAAAGCGGACAGCCAAATCATAGGAAGGAAAATCTTTTTCACTATCGTCAATATTTAGCCTAACCTTCTCCACAGTTGCTGATATGCCTAGGAGATGGTCGGGTATGTCGATGCTTAATTCAAGAGGTTCGTCTGTTTTAGGCAGCTCTGAACATTGGATAAGCGCGCCACCTCGGCTGATGTCCTTGATTTGTCCTTCAAATAAGCCTTGAGGAGTGATCATACTTACAGGCCATGAGACTTCAGCTCTGGGACTCTTGCGCCTTTCTGCTTTTGCCACCGAACTGGTAGGTGGTGTTTGGGGCGCTCTTTCATATTTGTTTAAAAGGTCTTGGATGGCTTCTTCCAGAAGGTCGTTCTGACGCCTGCCGTGTTGGGCCGCGAGGATGCGGAGCCTTCTAGTTAGGTCAGCCCTAAGAGTGGTGTTGTAGCTTTTTCGTTTCTTGGTCATGGATCATTGGTGTCGGATTGTCAGGCATAGGATTTCATAAAAGCATGCAAGGATTGGACCATATGACTAGCTGTATAGGTAACTACGTAGCCATATACATATTTTTAAGTTATTAATATTTAAGTATTTATATGCTAAAAATTAAAGTAATATATTAAATGAGCTGAGGAGTTTAGGTGGTTTGAGCTCTGAAAAAATAAGAGGGAAGGGGGGTGGGAAGCATGGTGAATGTGAAAAACGATTCTTCGCCCTCTGTAGTCAGCCTTCCACACTATGCGGGGGATTGATTACCACTGGTCTTGGGCAGACGATTTACCAAGTATATTCCGGCTCCCACAAGAGTCATCCCGATCCACACCATTGGGGTCACAGGCTCAGATAAAACGACTGCCCCCAAGACCGTCCCAAAAAGAGGGGCAAAGAAGGTGAAAGCCGTCAACACGCTAACCGAGAAACGGCTGATCATCCAGAACCACAGTATGTAACTGAAAAAGGCAACCACAAAACACTGATAGGCAAAGGCAGTCACCACTAGCGCATTGAGGTGCGGGCCCTCTAGCTTCTCAAATATAGCCCAACCGGCTGCCAAGATGGGGATGGAATAGAGGAGCTGAGCGAAAAGAGTCTGATAGTGGGTGATGTGTCGGTTTTGAGACATTCTTTTTATATAGAGTGTAGTGCTCGCCCAAAAGAAGGCGGCTGCCAATTCCATGAGATCCCCTATCCAATAAACGGGGGGCAACTGCTCGGAGCGGCTTAGGAAGACAGATAGAATACCTGCGAAGGCAAGAAACAAACCAGTTATCTTTCTGGGGGTGAGACGATCATCTTTCAAGAGGAAGTGTGCTCCCAGGGCTACCCAGAACGGATGGGTGTAGAGAAAAATTACCGACCTGGAAGCGGTGGTGAAGGCCAGGCCCCAATAAATGAAGAGAAATTCAGTTCCAAAAAGACAGCCAATGATGAACCCGTGGATTATGTCCTTTCGCTCTAGAGACAAGGACAACCCATTTAGACGGGCATAGAACCATAATAGACAGCCAGCTATGACTGACCTGCTGGCAGCGGCCAGCATAGGTGGGATACCCTGATTGCTTATCCTAATGCTTACAAGATTTGCGCCCCAGAGGAGGCAGATAAAGATCTGCAAGAGACCATAGGGTAGTGAGAGAGGGTTCATTCCTTCTCCCTAAAATACCCTTTCGGTATCACCACAATACCCCTTGGGGTCACGGTGAAACGCTTTCGGTCTTCGCTTGGGTTGTAACCGATTGTGGTTTTGGCTGGGATTACGTTGTTTTTATCAATAATCGCTTTTTTGATCCTACAGTGTCGCCCTACCACGACTCTATCCATAATAACTGACTCATCGACTTGAGCCCAACTCCGAACTATCACATTGGGAGACAGTACAGAGTTTCGCACTATGCCGCTAACGATGCACCCGGGAGAGACTAAGGAATCAAGGGCTTTACCCACCCGAAAACCGTCGGCCCGTTCGGTGGCGAATACAAACTTGGCGGGCGGCGCGGCAACCTGGTAGGTGTGAATGGGCCACTTTTCCCCGTAGAGATTAAAATAGGGATCCACTCCGGTGAGATCCATGTTGGCGTTCCAATAGGCATCCAGGTTGCCCACGTCACGCCAATAGGCAGAATCTCGGGTATGTGTTTCTAGTTGCAACCTCCGTTCGCCGTCCGCCATGGTCTCGTAGACATAGTCTTCAATTTTGTTCTGCTTTCGGTAAGGATAGGCATAGATCCGGTAAGAATCCAGTAAGTTGGGAATAATGTCACGGCCGAAGTCGTCCTGGTTGCCGGATTTCAGAATGTCAAGGAGAACCTCGGTCTGAAAGATGTAAATACCCATGGAGGCGAGGATATGGCTGGGATCGCCAGGAATGGTTTTAGGATCTTTTTTGGGCTTTTCTTGAAAGCCAAGAATGCGGAATTCTTCATCCACTTCGGCCACGCCGAACTGATAAGCGAGGTCCGCTTCGACCTCAAGAAGGGAGATGGAAATATGGGCCTCTTTTTCTTTGTGGTAGTTGAGAAATTGGCTGTAGTCCATCTTGTAAATGTGATCACCTGAAAGAATCAAGACATGACTCGACCTATGGCGCTCAACGAGATAGAGGTTCTGGCGAATGGAGTCGGCTGTACCCCTATACCAATCGAGACCTATCCGCTGCTGAGGGGGGACGATTTTGAGAAAATGGCCTAGCTTCTGATTGAATATGTTCCAGCCGTCTTCCAGATGATCATGGAGGGACTGGGACTTGTACTGTGGCAAAACAATGATCTTGTATATTTGCGAATTGACACAGTTACTCAAGGGCAAATCTATAAGTCGATAAATTCCACCAAAGGGGACCGCAGGCTTGGTGCGGTCCTCTGTGAGTGGCATAAGCCTTTCCCCTCTACCACCTGCCATAACAAAGGCTAGAACGTCCTTCATGAAACTATCCTGTAAGTGAAAATGCTACAGCGAGCGCTAACTCTGCAGCTTGCTGCGGGGTTAGCGAGCAAACTACAATAAATGGGATCACTTCCTTACATTTCGAAGATTCCCTGCAGCTTGCTGCAGGGAGCTTCAATATTACTGTTGTGAATTTTATGGTCGTGAACCAGGAATGAGTTTTCAGTTTAACCATGGTAATTCTTTTTGTCTATGGTTTTAAAGAAAAAGTATGGCGCAAAGGGCGCAGGTGAAAAGGAAAATAATTCTACCGCGAATCAGGGGAATAAATTGGGTTCGGAGTCGAATTCCTTGAGGTCATCCAATCCCTCACCCAAGCCGATAAAACGAATAGGAATTTGAAATTCCTGACAAACTCCCACAACGATGCCACCCTTTGCAGTACCGTCCAATTTGGTGAGAACCAGCCCTGAGACTCCCAGTTCCTGTTGGAATAGACGTGTTTGGGAAATTGCATTCTGTCCTGTGGTGGCATCAAGAATCAATAAAATCTCATGGGGTGCAGTGTCTATTTGTCTGGTAATGACCCGCTTTACCTTTTTGAGTTCCTCCATGAGATTCACCTTGGTGTGAAGACGGCCCGCCGTATCTATCAACACCAGGTCCACACCACGAGCCTGAGCCGCAGTTATGGCATCGTAAACTACTGCAGCGGGGTCAGCACCACTGCTCTGTTTGATCAGCTCCGCACCCACCCGTTCGGCCCAGCGCATAAGCTGTTCTATTGCCGCAGCCCTAAAAGTATCGGCTGCAACCAGCATCACCCGCAAGCCTGCCTTCTGGAAGTGAGCGGCTAGTTTGGCGAGGGTTGTTGTTTTGCCTACGCCATTCACACCAACGGCCATGACCACGAAAGGCTTGTGGACTTTGACGTCCAGGGGAG
>WOR8_10005807_pt1 | contig 11877 bp, 7 predicted proteins | sample DeeMarSeWOR38_10_FD_19890 | JGI IMG/M metagenome (IMG submission 19890) | reverse complement strand
TATCTGATACTGTCATTGTTTTAATTATTCCTGCATCATCATTATCTCTATAGACCAGTGCTGTTACATTATCTGAAATTCCTATTAGACAGTGATCATAAACCTCTTTTGCACCAAAAGTATGGCTTCCAAGAACCGGACCAGTTGTTCCATTATCAAGCATTCTAACGGTTCTGAGATTTGCAAATTTTGGATTTATATCTGATTGAATAAAAGCAATCATGTAGATACCATCTGAAACTTTCGCAATTTTTGGCCAATAACATTTATCTGATACACTTAAGTTATTATTGTAGATATCCTCTGTAATTGTTCCATCTATTGCAATCTTAACAGTTTTTAAAACCCCTATTTCTCCTTGATCTCTGTAAACGACGGCATACACATTTCCTGAAACTCGAATTATATCAGGTTCATAACCAAAAGCTGGTCCGTAATTGAAATTATTAAGTTTATAATCTTCAGGAAACTTTATCCAAGATTCAATTGATATCGCACTTGTCAAATCAAGACTTACTGAATCTCCTTCTACCAAAACAAAATCATTGATACCATCAAATTTCAATGCACTGGCCCCACTTGCCCTAAATTGGTCTTCCCATTGAGGACCAAAAGTGATATCTGGTCTTAACCAACCAGTATTATCATTTAATGAATCAAAAGCTCTGTTGCCATTATTTTCATCAAAATGCCATATTGCACCTGGTATCTCAATAAGATTTCCTTCCTGAAGAATTCCCCACCAAACAACAGATTTTGATACTTTATCAACAATTGTTGATTCTACTTGTAGACCTGTTATGTTCATTTCAGAATATACTAATTTTTCACCAATATTCCAATTACCATCCTCCAAATTCCCCATACAAAACAACGAATTATCAAAAAGATTCAAAAGATATTTTATTCCACCTAAAGATAGGATTATCTGTGAATCCGATCTTAGAGATTCCCCACGTCTGTTTTCAAATACAATATCTTCTCCTTCCAATTTTCCAATAATTTTAACGTTAGACTCTTCTGAAGGACCTGGATCAGATAAAACATACATATAAATTGATGCAAAAATGCCTATAACTATAGCAATCAAGAGTATACTACCAATTAACTCAGCAACTGCATGATTTTCTCTAACAATTTTTATTTTACTTTTTTTAACTATATTCAACCCATCCAGCTCCTATTTGTGCGTTTATATTTGCAATTGTTAAGTCTAAATTAGGAGAATTAAAAAATTGAATTATAATTTCATTTCCAATAACTGTTAATGAATAATCTGAAGAATCAAGTACGCTTTTAAGTATCCAATCATAATATATCATCCAAGCGTTTGTATAATGAGTAGTAATTGATATCCTATTTACACCCTCAATTATTATATTATCAAAACCAACGCATTCAGTTTGAATAGCAGTTGACCCATATCCACTACCCGTTGTTTTTCCACCAATACTGTTTATATCCGGTAAATCAATTAGAATCTCCTGATTTTCACCAACATTTTTTAAATAAATAGAGGGTTTTATTGATATCATATTTCCCTCTTCTTGGCTTGTTATAATTGCTCCTGCTTCATATATGAAAGATTGATCAAGATAGTAAGCATTTGAGGAAGAGTATTCAATGGTTCCAATCAAATATTCATATGAATCTGTAATATTTGTAATATTTATTTTGAAAGAGGCAGGCTTTATTTCCAACTGTCCAAAGGATCTGAGAGACATTAGATAGGGTAATTCTTTGCTACCTAGAGTTATTGAAGTTGCAATCGGAATGTTTAGTTGCCCTGTTGACGATTGTGTATCTATTGCAAACTTAAGTTGAGAGAATTGTGCATCAACTACATCCATGTGTTCAGCTTCTTTTTGCTCCATCCATTTTGGAACATATACCATTTGAATAAGAGATACAACCGTTACCATTAAGCCAATGAAAAGTACTGCGACAACAATTCCTACTACACCATTTTCTGACTTTCTAAATATCCTTTTCATATAAATCACCTAAAAAAATCTTAATTATTTCCTCCTTGAATTATACCAGTCATTACAACTGAATTTGTTTCTTTATCAATGATAGTTATTTCCACTCTTAATCCACTTAATTCTACATTTGGATCATAAACAACCACTTCGCCAATTTCCCAAAATTCATCATCATCTGCTGAATGATGGTTCAAATAATTTTTTGCAATAATTGAAATTTGATTTAATTCTTGAATATTTATTCTTATCTTAGCATCTAATGAGATTCTCTCTCCACCATGATGCTCTATTAATATATTTTCATTATCAATTGATGCAACTAAATTTAAAGATGGAGGAGATGGTTCAAAAGGGTATGAATAAACTATTAATTGTACACAACTGAATAGTGATATTGATATTCCCAATAGTATTGTTACCCCTACGATTTCTGAGACTGCTTGATTTCTTCTTTTGTTTTTCATATTTTTCCCTTTTTATTTTTTATAATAATGTTTTAAAGACAATAATTGTAATTAGTCCAAGAACAACACAATATCTTACACCAGATGATAGTTTTCCATCTGACATAAAACCTGCCAGTATTCCTGCTCCTATGCTTTGAACAAATGTAAAAGAAAACAAAGTATACTCAAGCATAAACGGATTTACCTTGCTGAGTTGAATTGCTCCTCCTGCTCTGAAGATTTGGTTATCTTGAAGCTCCAAGAACGGTGCAAAAATTGTTCCAAATAAAATTAATATTATTGCAAGAAATACAAAAAAGCAAACAAGTATTACAAGTGAATATATTGACATAATAGACTTTCTTTGGTTTTCTATTTGATTTACCTGGTCTACTTCTTTTGATGCTGCCTTAAAGATCTTATCAGTGTTTCCTCCCATGTATAAGCCCTTGTTTATTGAATTTACTATTCTTTCTGCTATTGCTGATTTCATTCTTGAAGCAAAGTCAAACAGTACATTTTTAATTGAGATGTTCCATGAAAGCTGATTTCCCATTTTGTTTATTTCAGGGTCTAGTTTTCCATAATGGCCTTTTTGAGCCTTTTTTATTGAATCAAAGATACTAAGTCCTGTTGCAAGTGAATCTCCGACTTCTGTAAGAAACTCAGGTAACCTTTGCTGCATTTCTTTTTGTTCTTTCATCTTCAAATAACAGTAGAATCCTATTGGAGTAATAACAATAAGTGATATTACAAAAACCAAATCCCAATAAAGATAAATATCAATTCCAATGAATCCTACCTTTCCTAAGATTACAGCAACTAAAAATAAACCTATAGCACCTATTATTGATAGTATAAATATATAAAGTGGGGTTTTGTACTCAAATATATATTCCTTTATTTTCATACTTTTTTTGTGTTTAACTTTGCGAATTTGTTCTATACTTGTTGATTTTATTAAAAAGTAAAACATCATATATATCGATGGTAGAATCAGAAATGAAAATACTAGTAGAAGACTTAATGATACTTCCATTGAGCCGCCAAAGAAACCCATGACTGTGAGAATTATTACCAGTAGAATTGGAAAAGCAATGACAGCAAGAACCAAAACCTCAGCAATTACTACCAATAGATCTAAATCTTTTTTTCTATCTGTTAAATCTTCTTCCATGAATTTTGATGAAACATTTGCTAGATAGACGTGTAGTTCACTACCTGATTGTATTGTTCCGATTATCCCTTGTAGGAAGGCTTTGAATTTTCTTGATGGTGAAATCTCAATTGCATGTTTTAGAGCAGTGATATTGTCCATTCCCATGACTTTTATTTCATTAGTGATTCTCTTTGCCTCGTTTTGTATCTCACCATATACACTTACATTTGCTAGAGTTTCAAATATCTCAGAAGGTGATATTCCAGCTACTGCCATTGAACTTATGAAATTTATTGCATAAGGTAAGAACAAATCAATATTTCTTCCTCTTGTGTTTATGTGATAATATGGATAATAGTAGTATGAACCAGCTATCAAAAATATTAGTGCAAATGGTAGCATTATAAGGACAAATAATGATTGAATGAGCATGTAGAAGATTGCTGAAAAGATAATTACAGCTATTGAACTGAGTAGTGTACTCATTAGTGCAGTAGAATAGTATTCCTCGTAACTCATCTGTATATTTGCTTTTACAAATAACTCATTTTTTTCTTCTAGAGTTTTTTTATTAAATCTTGATACTAGGTTTTCGAATAACTTTAAACTTAATTTTGAATATTTTGATGATTTCATTAGGATGCCTCATCAATTCTATTTAAGACTGCTTTTGGATCTTTTTTGTATTCTGATACAATTCTACCAACATCTTCATAGGACCTGAGATTGTTTTTCATCATCCATTTTAGAATTTTTACTCTGAGTTCAAGTTCATGTTTTAATCGTTCATCATCCCATCCATATTGCATTTTTATTTTCTGAAGTATTTTACTTCCACCATTTGTTTCAAATATATCTTTAACTTCAGAAATCCAGTGATATGGAGAGATTGTGACTAACCTATTTGATGCTGGATCTAATTTGATTACTTCTGTTATATTTGTCATTCTTCTAACTGGCATTCCGTCTACTACTACTGAATTTAAGAAAACAATCAAATCTAGAGAGGTAAGGAGTGCTCTTGGCAGGTCAATTGGTTTGTTTTCTAATCTTTGAACAAGTGTGTGCATATCACTTGCGTGAACTGTTGAATAAGACAAGTGACCAGTTGTCATTGCTTGAAATAAAGTATAAGCTTCTTTTCCTCTGACCTCACCAACAATTATTACCTTTGGACGTTGTCTTAAAGCAACTTTTATTAGATCAAACATATCTATGTCTTTACCTGATTTTAGTGCTTCTGAAGAGGCAAAACCTGTTCTTGTTGTTCCTGCTATCCAGTTTTCGTGAGGTAGGTTTATTTCTCTAGTGTCTTCTATTGAAACGATTTTGAATGAGGAGGGTAAGAAAAGTGATAGCGCGTTTAACGCAGTTGTTTTTCCTGCTGCTGTTCCACCACAAAACAATATATTTGTACCTTTTTCTATTGCCATCCAAAAGTATGCAGCCATCTCTATTGACATTGTATTATTTTCTATTAGATCAATTGGAGTTAATGGGTCATCTTTAAATCTTCTAATAGTAAAAGTTGAATATTTTGTGATTGTCCTTGATAGTGTTGTTTGAAGTCTAGAACCATCCTCTAGTTTTCCATCAACAATTGGTTCATAAACAGAAATTTGTTTTCCACACATTTGAGAGAGTTTTATTACAAATGAGTCTAGTTCTTCAACATCTTCAAAATAGACGTTTGATCTGATTGAATCATAGTCCTTGTGATAAATAAATATCGGTACTTTGATACCATCACAGGATATATCCTCTATTCCTGGGTCATGCATTAATATGTCTATTTTGCCAAAACCTAGAAATTCCTGGAATACATAATAATAGATATTATCCCTTGATTTAGCTTCTAAATTAATATTTTTCTCAGATAATATCCTGTCTAAGGCTTGTTCAAGATTTTTTGTCTTTTGTTTTTCATCAATATCAAAAACATCAAGGTCGGCTCGAACTCTAAAGAAGTAGATTAGCTGGTCTTTGATATGCTCTTCTTCAGAATTTAATACTGGCTCTTCTACCTTGTAAAAATATTCTTTTCTTTTTTCATCAAATATGATTTTTCTTGATCCAAGCCCTTTATAGCCAAATCCTTGCTTCTTATAGACTATGTCTCCTTCTTGGATGTTTAAAACTTCAACTACTTCATCTTGAGCTTTTGTAACAATGTTATCTTCTTCGTTATGAATGTTTATAACTTCTATTTCTGATTGATTAAATTCTTTTTTCTTTTGTTTACAAGTTTTTCTTGTCTTCTTTGTTTTATTTTTATCAATTTTTTTATCTTTTGTTTTTTTATTTTCTTTTTTATTTTTTTTGCTTTTATCTTTACTAGATTTAACTAAAAATAATCTAAATTTCCTGTTTTGTTCAGAGCTATCTTCTAGTTTCTCTACTTTTTTAATTATGTCAATTTTGTCTTCCTTTTTCGCTTTTATTTTCTTTATTTTAAAGATTCCCATGCTATATCAACCTCGTTTACAATTTTTATAGTGATTATTTATATTTTATTTATTCATATAAATAAAATCTATTTTTTGTTGTTCTCCTCTTCCTTTCTTTTATCCCCAGTTGAGAGTAAATAAAAAAGTAATAACAGTAATAGTCCTAGAATTAGTAATATTATAAATATTAAATTATTTTGTTCAGGGATATCTGGTTCTGGCTCATTTATTGTGATTTCAAAATCTTCTGTTGTAGTTGTTTCATTATCGTCGCCGATTACCGTAATTTTGTAGACACCGGATTCTTTCCAACTATGTGAAGCATTGAACACTTGACCAGCAGCTATAAAATCACTTTCAGTAACGTTTCCGTCTCCCCAATCAATAATAATTTTTATTGTATCGTTATCTTCGTCATTAAAAACAAATGAGAAGTTGTATTCAATATCTACAATTCCCTCGAAAGGTCCATTTATTTCTGGTGATGATGGTGGCGAATTTGGTTTTATGATAACTGCTATCGTAGTATCTTTATCACTGGCATCTTCATTATCAATTACAGTTAAATTAACTATATATTCTCCTGGTAAGGAATAATTATGATTTATTGTTGAACCTTGACCTTTTATTCCATCTCCAAAATCCCATGACCATGATTCAATATGTTGATCTGGATCATAACTTAGAGATGCATTGAATAAAATATCTTCACCTGGTGTTCCATAGTAAGGTCCACCTGCATTTGCTACTGGTGGAATATTTGGTTCAGAAACAGGAACAAAAGGATCGCTATATCCCCCGCCATTATCTCCAGGGTTATAAGTTTTCTTTTTGAAATTAGCTGTAATGTTTTTATCACTAGTCATATTTATTGTTGCAGGGTTATCAGTACCTGTTAGATCTCCACTCCAATAATCAAATCTCCAACCAGAAGCAGGATCTGCACTTAATTCAACTATAGCTCCATAAAGATAACTTTCATTATCTGGACTTATATCTACAACACCTTTGCCGTTGATTGTTATATTTAGTGTGTAATGTTCCTGTGAAAAGTAAGCTACAATGTCTTTATCACCAGTCATATTTACTATTGCAGGATTATCAGTACCTGTTAGATCTCCACTCCAATAATCAAATCTCCAACCAGGATCAGGAATTGCATTCAATAAAACGATAGTACCATACGTATAACTTTCAATATCTGGACTGCAATTTAAAGATCCATTACCGTTGATTGATATATTTAGATTGTAATGTATTTGTGTAAAGTAAGCTACAATGTCTTTATCACCAGTCATAATTATCGATGCAGGATTATCCGAACCTGTAAGATCTCCAGACCAATGATCAAATTTCCAACCTATCTCCGGAATTGCATTCAACAAAACAATAGTACCATAAGTATAATCTTCATTATCTGGACTTATATCTACAACTCCGTTACCGTTGATTGTTATATTTAGATTGTAATGTTCTTGCGAAAAATCAGCTACAATGTCTTTATCACCAGTCATAATTATCGATGCTGGATTATCCGAGCCTGTAAGATCCCCAGACCAATGATCAAATTTCCAACCTATCTCCGGAATTGCATCTAATAAAACAATAGTACCATAAGTATAGCTTTCAATATCTGGACTGATACCTACAGATCCATTACCATTTATAGTTATACCTAGCATGTAATGATCTTGTGTGAAGTGAGCAGTTATTTCTTTATCTGAGTCCATAAGTATAGTTATAGTTTCATTTGTATCACTTGCGCTACCGCTCCAATCTTTAAAACTCCATCCTAAGTCAGAAACCGCAGTTAGTTCTACTGTCTCACCAGATAGATAATGATCTTTTTCTGGGTTTATTGTGATAGTTCCATTTCCATCGATATTTGTTAAAAGATAAAAGATTTCACATATCTCTGTCTCTTCAGTATCTTCGTTGTTTCCTGGAACTGGGTCATATGTGTCACTATAAACAACTGCCACATTTGAAATTTCTCCACTAAAATCGATATCAGCAGTAACATTAATTGAAATATCAATAGAATCGCCAACACCAAGTTGGGAATATACCCACCAATATTCAGAACCATTAGATCCAGTAGGTATTGGATTTGCACTGTTGAATTCAACATCAGGTGGTAATGTATCTAGAATAGTTACATTATGTGCAATGTGTGGACCATGATTGGTAACGGTAATATCATAAACAAATGATTCTCCTGCTATCACGGGATTTATACTTGCAGATTTTGTAATACTAAGATCAGCTTTTGTAAGATCTGCATCCCAGTAACTGTTTGATCTATCAATATTTGGGGCTGAATCAAGGTTTGGATCTTCTTGATCTGTTGCCCATGTTAAATATGAATTTGTTGGAAAAGAAATGTTTTCTTGTTTAATATATAAATCAATATAGTTATCTATTATTCTATAACCTGCAATACTATCATCTAATATTGGTCCAGGTGATGTCTCATAATCAGGCCAATCATCTTGTATTAAACCATCATTATCTAAATCGGCTAGTAAGTATATATCTCCAATTCCATCACCACCAGGTTTTGGTGAATCTTCGATAAAGAGCATATATTCTGCATCAAAGACATTTCCTCCACTTTGTCCCATGTTGTGAGGATCATCTATATCAATGAACCACTTGTATCTACAATCAGGTTCTATAGTAAAATTAGGATAACCGTAACACTCTAATCTAAAGTATAAATAATTATCATTTGCATGATAATAAGCATTTGATACATCTCTATAATCATCTGAGTCACCATTTTCAGTAGGATCGCTATCAAATAAAATCCAATCTGTTGGCCATTGTGGTTCAATTTCATCTGCATTAATATTAGATATAAATAATATATTTATATTTGAGAATATAAACAATATGATTATAGCTTTTGTTAGTAGTTTTGATCTCATCTATTTCTCACCAATTTTTTATTTCGTTTTTTTTATAAACGCAATAAATTTTGTTGTTTTGTAAATATATAAATATTTGGATAATTCTTTAACAGTTCTAGCCGAAAATTTTATATTCAGAATTATGCTGACAATTATTGGGTAAAAAAATGGGAGCACAGCTAGAAAATAATTTATTGAAAGAGTATATTAAAACAGGAGTTACAGGGTTTGATAGCCTTTTCAGTAGGGGAATTCCAAAGGGTTCATCAGTTATTATTTGTGGTGGAACTGGCTCAGGGAAAACAAATTTTTGTTTACAAGTTCTGAATAATCAAGCATCACAAGGTAAAAAATGTTTTTATATTAGTTTTGAAGAGTCTGATGAAAGAATAAAACAACATATGCAGGACTTTGGATGGGACCCTAATAAACTGATAAATGAAGGAAATCTAAAAATCAAAAGATTTCTTACTAACGAAATATATTATGATGATAAAAAAAGCGATCAAGACATTCAAGCAATGATGGCAAAAGAGTCTGATCCTATTCTTATGGAGCTTGAGCCCTTTGCTTTTACTGATGACCTTGGGTTTAAACCAGATTTCATTGTAATTGATACACTTACTGCAATATCTTCTTCATTTACAGGTAAAGAGCAATCTTATAGATTCTATATTGAACGGCTATTCAGATTCTTTGAAAAAATAAATTGCACAACTTTTTTAATTGTTGAAACCAAACAAATCCCAAAAATCTATTCACCAACTGGCGTTGAGGAATTTTTAGCAGATGGTGTTATAGTATTTTATAACTATAGAAAAGGAAATACTAGGGATACTGCAATTGAAATTTTAAAGATGCGTGGAGAAAAACATCAAAAAAAGATTGTTGAGATGAAGATTACTGATCTAGGTGTTGTTGTTTATCCAGAAAAAGAAATAACAGAGAATTTTTAGTCTTAAAAATTATTTTCGATCCTTCCATTTTGGTTTTCTTTTCTCAAGAAAGGCTTTCATTCCTTCTTGGGCATCATAATCTAGACAGTTTTTTGAAATTACTTCTATTGCATATTTGTATGCAGATTTCTCGTCCATATCAAATTGTTTATAGAATGCTTTTTTTCCAAGTTCTAAAGTGTACCTGCTATATTTTGCAATCTCTTTTGCCCATTTCTCTGTTTCTTTTGAAAGGCTTTTTGGTGCTACAACCTTGTTAATAAGACCGAATTTCTCTGCTTCCTTTGCTGAAACTAACCTTCCTGTAAAAAGCATTTCAAGGGCTCTTCTTCTTCCAATTGTTCTACTTAATGGAACCATTGGTGTTGAACAAAATAGTCCAATTTTCACACCTGGCGTTGAAAACTTTGTTTTTGTATCTGCTATCGCAAGGTCACACTCGGCAACCAGTTGACAGCCCGCGGCCATTGCAATCCCATGAACTTGGGCAATTACCGGTTGAGGCAAATTTTGTATTGTTTGCATCATTTGAGAGCATTTTGTAAAGATTTTTTTGAAATAAGCAAGATCATAATTTTTACCAACTAACTCTTTCATGTTATGACCTGTACAAAATGAAGGACCATTTCCTTTTATAACTATTACTTTGACTTCTTTATCTTTTGATAGAATGTTAAGTTTTTTTTGCATCTCGTTCATTAGTTCAAGTGATAAAGCGTTACGTTGTTTTGGAGAGTTTAAAGTAATCCAGCCAATATTGTCTTTTTTTTCAAATAGTATGTAATTTTTCATCATGACTCTTAAGATTTAGTATTTAGTTATTTAAGAATTTTTGCTTATAAACTGTTAATTTTTTGTTCCAATTGATTACAGTTTCAAATTCAGTTCAGTTTTTTTTTATGAAAATCGCGGATTCCAATAGTTAAATTCTTATATTTAGAAATATATAATTATTTTAATAAATTGAGGTGATATTTGAAACAAAATAATAAAATACCAAATAATTTAAGATGCATAATATGTGGAAGTAAAAATATTTATGCAGGTTTTGATGAAAAAAATTGTTATTGTAAGAAGGACTATCTAGAATATTTAAAAAGTGTTCATTTTTAATGGGGTTTAAACTAATTTTATTAGGTAAATTATTCTTTGTAATAATGGATATTTATTTGATAATAAATTTAATAGTAGATTATTCATTGATTTATATTTTGGAATTTCCACAAGTAATTCTCCCCATTCACCCACATTATCATATTCATCTTTTGCTCTTGCACTGATTTTAAATGTTCCCGAGTTTTCCCAAGAATGACTTCTTGTTATTAACGTATTTGAGGGGTGAGGTCCATCCCAAGGTTCAATTTGGCCGTCTCCCCAGTCTATTTCATAAAACACATTATCTCCATTTTGATCATTTGATACAAATGTATAAGAGTATGTCTTACCAGTTTTACCTGTGGTAGGACCATTTATTCTTGTTGTTTCTGGTGGAGCATTACATATTGTTTTGAATTGCCAAATACCACCCTCATTTGATGCACCATCTTCATCCCAAGCAAAGATTTGCCAATAATATGTTGTGCAAAACCCTAGAGTTCCAGGGTTAAAATATGTGTTGGATTGATTATCTACTATTTTAGGTGGTGGTGAACTATTTCCAAAATAGATATCAAACGTAACATTACCACCTTCAGGATCATCACTTTCCCAAATAAGATCTATATCTATTGGTATATGTATTGATCCGTTCTTTGGATATATATCAATTGGTTTATTGGGAGGATAATTAACAGGTTCTTCAACTCCAATGCTTAAAAAACTAGATGGATAATTCATTGTGTTATAGGATGTGTTAATCCAAGCATCCGTTCTTACAATTTTAGACCATCTCATCTCATCTATCTTATAATCATAATAATATGTTCCATCTGTGGTTCTATATCGACCGATTTCATCATCTTTTGTTGTATCT
>WOR8_10009330_pt1 | contig 11881 bp, 5 predicted proteins | sample DeeMarSeWOR38_10_FD_19890 | JGI IMG/M metagenome (IMG submission 19890) | reverse complement strand
GTGAAAAGGCAATACTTCTCAATTCCACGATACGGAGGAACTTCATAAATGCCTCGGCAATGGATTGAAACTCGGATATATCCATTGGTTCGGTGTTCACCACCAGATCGTTCTCCACAACTGAGATGCTGAACCGCTCCGTGTCGGTCAGGATTTTGTCGACGGATTCCTTGAGTTGCTGGGTGGAGCTGACGATGGCCTTGCTTCCAGGCGGGTAGAGTTTGATGTTGCGCACGGTGGTGAGCAAGGCACGAATAACCCCGGGAATCTGTGACAAATTAGCTGGATCCAGGGGTGATTCCTCCGGAGCAGCATCCTCAACCCTTTCCCCTGTGTAGTTTACTGCCTCTTGGGCGTTGAATATTTTGTTATCCTGAGCTTGTTGAGACTCCAAATAAAGCCGAGCTTTTTCCTGCTTGGCGGAAAGCTGGTAGTGGTAGGCAAGAGTTGCAGCTGAAGGTAGCAATCTTTGTTCATAGAGGGTTTCTTGGTAATCACCGATGCGCTCGTGGAGTTCTTTTTTCCGGTCTTCCTCTATGTCGCCGTAGGTGATCTCCAAGACACGTTTGCCAAGGAAACGGATGGTGTCATCGTTCATCTGGTAATCAGAGCTGATAAGTCCTTGAGCTGCAGCCTGATCGACAAATTCCAGCACCTCACTCTCTCGATTCTCGGAACTACCCGTCAGCACGCTCAGGGAGATATTTTCACCAATAGTGGAGGCCTGGTCGAGCAAGTGCCTACTCTCTTCGTCGAGGGCAGCGATTTTCTGGGTGATGATTTCTTCAAGAGATTTGGGCAGATAGCCTTCCTCGAGAGGTTCGACCACCCATTGTTGTCCCGTAAGGGTGATCTTGCCATCCAGAACTAGTTTCCGCTGAATCTCGCTGAGAAAAAGAGGATTCCCCTGAGTGAGTTGGACGAGGGTTTCCTCGAAGTCCTCTGGCAACCGCACTTGGGGAAAGATTCCCTGGAAATGCGAACCGATGTCCGCAGCAGTCAATGGAGGAAGGGTCACCCTGACGATTTCCAGTTCTTGTCCATGGGCGCCGACGAACCGTTCCAGTGGAGCTTGCTGCCCCTGTGGTTCGGCCGGTCCGATATATGCGGCAGTGCCACATACAAACAGGGGGATTTCCCGGCGCAAAAGCAGCTGTCTTAACACTGTAAGGGTGGCCTCATCGCTGAGATGCAAATCATCAATGAAAAGTATCAGAGGTCGCGAGTCAGACAGTTTGGGGATGAAATGGACAAGGGTGGTGAAGATCTTTTCACGCAGGGCCATTTCATCTTCTTGATCAGGTCCCTCTTCAGGTTCTCCCAATTGTGGTAAGACGTGTGAGAGGTAGTTGACTTCCTGCGGAGTCAGCTCGTCCAAAATACCTGCACCCTTATCAGGTCTTTGATTCATTATTTCGACCAGCATGTTGGTGGTCAAATAATAGGAGCGAAAACCCTCTTGGGAAGTCCCGTTTACCGCAACCTGCGAAATCTTGGCTTGAGCTAAATTTCTACGGATCGTCTGCAGAAATTCACTCTTGCCCATGCCGCTCGCCCCCTCAATAATGAGAAACTGGTTCTGACGTTCACTGAACTTTCTTAAAGCTTCGGCCACCTTGTTAAGTTGCTGCTGGCGGCCGGTGATTTTGGCCTGGTCCAATTGATGAAGAGCCGTTTTTGGAAAGACGTCCTCGGGAGCAATTTGCCCGGCGTTGGCAAGTCGATCACGCCCGGTTTTTTTGGCGTAGTAGAGAGCAGTATCTGCTTTCTGGATGAGAGCCTTACCGGTATAAGCATCAGCTGGGGCTGAAGCAACTCCAATACTGAGTTTAATTTGGAGTTCCTCCTCCGTGTCCGGCAACCGCAAAACCTCTTGGTGTAATCGCTGCAGAAGTTTTTCAGCAACTTGCAGGGCCGCCTCTTTATCGGCCTGGGGCATAAGAATAATGAACTCATCTCCAGCATAGCGGATTGCCAACCCTTCTTCTCCTGCCATTTCCTTGAGAATATCGGCTACCCAGATGAGTACTTGGTCTCCACCAGCATGACCATAGGTGTCGTTTATCTGTTTGAAGTGATCCAGGTCCATCATGATCAACGACAAGGGCTGGCCTTCCAGGGAATCCCAGGGGACCTTGTAGCGAAAATAGTTGAGGAGAAAGCGGCGGTTATAGATCCCGGTGAGTTCGTCTTCAAAGATCAGGCGTGAGGGATCTGTGCCGACGTGTTTAAGAAAATAGAGGAGGTCTTTATATTCCATACAGAGCGCCCGGGCCACATTATGGAAACTTCAAAGTTGCCGGATTACAGGATCTAGGTTAGGAGAGCACCGTGAAAAGAAAATGGCGGGGCGAGGAACTCACCGTTGAGAATGACAAAGCGCGCATCTCTCCTACCCTGCATTATTCTCGAATTCTGTAAATTCGTGAATAAGCCAGGATAATCACGGTTTCACTTCTTGCTATGATACAGTGAAATCTCCTACCTTACAATACAACGCTTGCCAGTTGCAAGCCACATGCCAAAGGGGTAAGTCGCTTACTTGGCAACAGCTAGGTTTCTTTCTGGTGGCTTGGGTGGAGGAAGTTTGAGGGAGTTTGCGACCTGCCTGACACGTGGATCGTTGTCGTTAGTGTAGTTGGCTAACACTGTAGCAACCCGCGGATGTTTGATTTGTGCCAGAGCCAAGGCTGCCATGGCACGAACTTCAGCACCGTGTTGCCTGCGGCGAAAGAGACCTTTGGTTCCAAGAAGCTTGGCCAGGGGGTCAATGCTCGCTGGATCAGCGATCAGCCCTAGAGATTGACAGCAGGCCACAAGAAACTCCTGATTCTTACTTGATTGCAGGATGGTGATGAGCTTGTTATTGGCTGTGGGCGGGTTTAGCTTCCCCAGGGATTTAACCGCAGCCAGAGCAACATGTAGTTCCTCGTTTTCGGTTTGATCCAAGAGAAGCTTACCCACTTGATCGTCGTTCAGCCGTTCTGCCAGTTGCAGGGCTACCTCACGAACCTGAGGATTTTCATCAGCGAGGGCGTAGGCAAGCTCTGTTCTCAGATCACGGCTGACGCTGTCAATGACCTCAAGTATACGTATGCGCTCGTCAGCGGTGGTCTGCAGCGACAGTTCACGCTTGAGCAATTTAGCTGCTGTAAGGCCATGCTCTGCCACAAGAGAGGCTGCCAGCTGCCTTACTCTGAAATCTTCTTCTTTTTTGATGATGTTGACGAGCACAGGCAGACTTGCCCGGCTCATACTGCTAAGTAGTTGAGCCGCGTTCTGTCGCCGGGTGGCATCTGCGGAGCGAAAATCCTCCAAGATCAGCTGTTGGGCTTTGGGCTCCAAGGGCCTGAGGAGTATCTTGTCTAACAACTGGGCCTGTTCGGTCTTGGCCTCAACAAGCTGTCCGTGCCGACGATGGAGATTTAGAATGATGCGGCTAGCTGGAGGATACTCGCCAAATTGGAGCAGGGTTGTGGCTAAACGGTGAAGAAGGTTGGCCAGTTCCCTAAGGATTATAGGATCTTTTTCTTGGCTAAAGACAATGAGGAGTGGACTTGCCATCAGTTTAGCCAACTGGTTCTGTAATCCCAGATTCAGCCCCTCCAGTATACCGTGACAACTGTTTACCACCTTTTGTCGGGTCTGCAGGTCGCCTTGCAAAAATTCTTGGAGAAGGCGCTCTAATAACCGCTTGATCTGATCTTCGTCTCCCTTGAGCAAGAGATCGCTCATCCGCACCGGCATTTTTTCTTCAAGCTTGTCAAGTGTCTCCGCAGCCTCTGATTCGGCCATTTGGATCGGCCTGGCTACCTTTTCCACTTTCTTGACCTTAACAGCTCTGGACTCTCTGGCGGTCAATCTAGAAGCTGAGACCTGGGCCTCATAGAGACGCTGGTCGAAGAGAATGGCTGAAAGTCCTTGATCTTTGGCCAAGCGAGCCCAGAAGTTGCCATCCAGGCCAATGGCAGGAAGTTCGGCCAGCGAGCCGATGAAAGTCTCCAGTTCTTCAGGAGACACGCTCGCCAAGAAGGTGAGGCTGGTAAGGGCCAGTGAGCCAAGGAACTTATGAAAAGATTGTGCCAGTGTCTCGAACTCGGAAATGTCGACTTTTTTCCCGTTGACTAGGAGCGAATCGCCAACGCTAGCCAAGGTGAGAGCTGGCTTTCTTTGCAGGATGCTCTGGAGAGATTGCAAAAGTAATCCAATGGCGGTGCTTATGGCCTTGCTCTTTAGCGGATAGAGCTTGATGCTTCTCGCAGCATTTAGAAGGCCGCGAATTACTTCAGGCACATCTTTTAGGTCAGCCGCATCTAGCCCTTGCTCGGCTTCTTCCAGTTGAGCTGAGATGTCTGCAGCGGTTACAGCACTTTCCCCGTCAACTACCTGGTCACCCAGGGTTTGATCAGGTGCATCCGAGACCACGGTGTAGCGAACCTGGGTTAATTCAATATGGACAAGGCGCTGTTCACCTGCGAGTCGTTGCCAGAAATCTTGATCGATCACATCTGGTTTAGCGCGACCGAAAGCTTCCAACAAGACCTGCAACTCCTCCTCGGTGAGACCCCTTTTGAAAGCCAACCCTTTCAGTTCCACCAGGCTCAGAAATTTTATGAAGGAGTCGGCGAAGTGCCTGAATTCAGAAACATCAATCTTCTGGCCATTGACGATTAGGGCATCATTTATCGCAAAAAATGACAAAAGTTCGTTGCTGGCTAGGAACTTGTCGATCATCTCCTTCATCTGCTGGTTGGCAGTAACGATGGTCTTACTACCGGGAGGATAAAGTTTGATGTTACGCACCACTGTGAGAAGTGAACGCAGTACTGTGGGGATGAGAGGTATACTGTCTTTATCCAGCGGGGTGACCTCCGGTGCAGCTTCAGCTGATCTCTCCGCAGTATAGTGAATAGCCTCTGTGGCATTAAATATTTCGTTGCTGGATGTGGCTTGAATCTGTTCGTAGTTGCCAGCTTTTTCCTGGTTGGTGGAACGCTTGAAGTGATAATGGCGGCAGAAGGGATCAGACGCTGTTCGTATAGAACTTCCTGGTAATTACCAACGTGCTCATGCAACTCTTGCTTCCGATCATCCTCTATGGCTCCATAGGTGATGTCCAGAACCCGTTTACCCAGAAAGCGAATGATCTCATCATTCAGCTGAAATTCTGAACTGACGAGACCCTGGGCTACGGCCTCGTCCACAAACTCCAAAACCTTGGTCTCCATTTCCTGGGAGCTGCCGGAGAGCATACTCAAAGAGACATTTTCGCCAAAAGTAGAGGCCTGGTCGAGTAATTGCCTGTTTTCTTCATCCAGGGCGGCAATTTTCTGATTGACAATCTCTTCGAGGGATTTGGGCAGGTAACCTTCCTCCAAAGGCTCGGCCATCCATTGGTTTCCCACCAGGGAGATTTTTCTGTCCGTCACCAGTTTGCGCAGGATCTCGTTGAGGAAAAGTGGATTACCCTGGGTGGCCTGAGCCAGGTTCGTCTCAAAATTTTGGGGTAGCTCCATTTTGGGAAAAATTACGATTAAGTGCTCAGCAATGTTTGCAGCGGTAAGGGGTGTGAGGCTGACTTTGTGGATGTCCAATTCTTTACAGTAGGTGGCGTAGAACCTTTCTAGAGGCGCCTGCTGGCGCTCTCCTCTTTCTTGATGCGTATCTGTTGCAGCGGCACAAATCAAGATGGGAAAGCTATGGTCAAGGATGAGGCGGCGAAGCAGTAGCAGGGTGGCCTCGTCGGCGAAGTCCAGGTCATCAATGAATAAAAGCAGCGGCCGTTTATCGAGTATCTTAGGGATAAAGTGTACGAGGGTGGTGAAAAGACCTTCTCGCTGAGTTCGCTCATTGTCCCGACTGTAGTCGTCTGTTTCACCCAATTGGGGCAGGACATGTGAGAGGTAAAAGATTTCTTTGGGATTCAGACTTTCCAGTAGACTGACGCCGTTGTCTGGCTTTTGGTTCAAAATTTCGATGAGGATGTTGGTGGTCAAGTAATAAGGACGGAAAAGTTCCTGGGGATTACCTCTCACCGCAACCTGCCAGTTGTCGCTCTTGTCTAGATTCTTCAGGACAGTTTGCAGAAATTCTGTCTTACCCATGCCGGCCGCCCCCTCTACGATGAGGAACTGATTCTGACGCTCCTCGAATTTTTGCAGGGCCGCCGCTACATGTTTGAGGTGGAGCTCTCGGCCGGCGATTTTTGCTTGCTCAAGTTGATGCAGGGCTGTCTTGTCGAATACATACTGGGGGGAAATATCTCCGGCACTGGCCAATTGATCCCGCCCCGCTTTCTTGGCATAGTAAAGTGCGGTATCTGCCGAATGGATAAGGTCTTTGCCGTTCTGGGCATCGTCAGGAGCTGAAGCCACACCTATACTGAGGGTGATGGGAAATTCGCCTTCTTTCTCCTCCAGCAATACGGGTCTTGTGTGGACCAGTTCAAGGAGTTTTTCACCCACTTGCCTGGCCACCTGCTTATCCAGGCGGGGCAGGAGTATAATAAATTCGTCCCCGGCATAGCGAATGGGATGGCCTTTTTTCCCGGCCGCTTCCCGGAGCAGAGCTGCAACCCAGACCAGAGCCTGATCGCCAGCGTCGTGGCCATGGGTGTCGTTGATCTGTTTGAAGTGGTCAACGTCCAACATGATCAGTGACACCGGCTGGCTCTCAAGACCCTCCCAGTCCACTTTATATTGGAGGTAATTCAGGAGGAAGCGGCGGTTGTAGATACCGGTGAGTTCATCTTCGAAGATCAGGCGCGAGGGATCTTTGCCCACATGCTGAAGAAAATGAAGGAGATCTTTATATTCCATACCAGTGTCCACGCCTTTGTGGGGAGAATTATAGCTGGCTGGATAGCGGACTCGTATTACGATGACTTTTCATGGTTAGATGCCGACTAGCTACAAACCTCTCCCAAGGACTCTGTATCTAGTGATACAGTAAAAAAGCTGGCCATCAGGCCAAGCTTGGATATATGCAAGCCATATGCCAACAGGGGATCAGGTCATCACCGAGACGGCCTTGGCGGTGGGATATGCGGTGGAGGTGGGGGTTGGAGTCTGTAAACATCAATAATGATGAACTGGACATGCTGCGGGAATTTGCGACAGAGCACGATTAGGTCGGCGGGGAGGCGGACTAACAGCCCTCTGTTTTCCTGCTCGATTGTTTTTAGTTAATATCGATCTTCAGAAAATCTGAAATCCGAATTTCGAAATCCGAAACAATTTCTAAATGTTCAAAATTCAAATGACCAAAACATCGGATTTGTAGCTGCATTCAGTATTGTTTAGAACATTGGAGAATTCGTATTTTGGATTTGTTTCGTGCTTCGTGCTTCGGATTTCGAATTTGAAACCAGCCTTGTACGCAAGGTAATCACTATTAACCGCCGTCATAGATCCTTACCTAAGACTTACCGATCTGGCACCAGGTGGTAAACACCATCTTCATCCTTTTCCACCCGTACACCATAGACACGCACAATTTCTACCAAGGGTCGTCCCAGTAGAAAATCCAGTTCTTCATCCTCACGGTTGAGCTTTTGTTTGACAAAACCTCTTATGGCCTTGTCCTGACGAAGTATGTCCAGCACCTGAGCCAGAACCTTTAAATCTCCAGATTCATGCAACTGGGTGAAGGCAGCATCTATTTTTTCGGGCTCACACCGTTCATCATGCAGGTCAAGCAATTCCAGCGATTCCTGGTCATCCTGAAGAAGGTCACGCCTGGTGAGTTTTTCTTGACGCCAGAGTCTTTCGAGCTCTTCTGAATTCCAGCATTCCTGGACGCGACATTGGAGTGGCCGATGCTCGTAAATACTACAATTTTTCTGATTCTCCGAGTAAAACATGCAGTGATGATTATTCGGGTCATGCTTAATTTTGATCAACTCGGCAGGGAGAAGACCTAGACGTCCTTCAATGTTGAATCTGACTGGTTCACCTCGCCTCAGGGTATAAAGCTGCCGGGTGGATATCAAACCCTGAACCAGAAGGTCAGCATCTTCCGGGTGCAAGGACGGGCTCCCCAAGCGACAACATTCCCCACAACGCAAGCAATATGGCCGGGTAGCGTAGGTTATTTGCACCAATCGCTCCATCAATTCCTGCCACTTCTGGCCCCGGGCTGCCGGTTTCAGCTTTTCCCAGGTGTTGTTCAACTCCCGATAACTACCCTCCCTTTTGGTCTGGGCTATGGCCTGATCATAGTGGTTTTCCACATTCAGTTTTACCAGGATTTGGCGCAGTGCAAGTTGCACGGCAGCTAGAAATTCTTTGCGATTGCCGGAGTGGAACAGCTGTCGCATGTAAGCGGGATCGAGTTGGATAAAGTGGCTGGGATTTTGATTCATAAGTCAGTACTTTTTGCAGGACAAAGATCTTGTCGGCGGCCTCAGTTTAGCAGCTAATAGTTATGACCCGGGAAATGTAACTCATTCGTCAACTACAAGCAACGGCCAGCGGCGACATCCAGTTTCTATACCAAAACTCCAGCAATTGCGGCGGTGAGAAAGGCGGCCAGGGAGCCTGAAATGATGGAAAGAATTCCCAGTCTCGCCAGGTCATGGCGGCGGCTTGGGGCCATGCCACCGATACCGGCGATCATGATTCCCAGGGAGCCGAAATTAGCAAAGCCGCATAGTGCATAGGTGGCGATGGTAAGGGAACGAGCACTCAGGATGAGGTCACCGCTGGCCAGACCGTTAGCGAGATTCAAATAGGCGACAAACTCGTTGAGCACGATTTTTTGTCCCAGCAAGGAGCCCACCTGCACTGCTTCTTTCCAGGGAATTCCCATGAGGAAGGCGATGGGAGCGAAAAACCAGCCCATAATAGCTTCGAAACTGGTGCCGAACAAGCCGAAGATGCCGTTAACCATGGCCACCAAGGCAATGAAGGCGATGAGCATGGCGGCAACATAGATCGCTAGGTGCACACCGTCGATTGCACCACGAGCAGCAGCGTCGACGAAGTTCACATCCTGTTTTTCATAGCTAACCTGTACTTTGCCGGCCGTGAGTGGGGTTTCGGTTTCAGGAATCATAATCTTGGCGATAACCACTGCAGCAGGGGCACTCATGAGGCTGGCGGAGAGGATATGGCCGGCCACCTGGGGAAAGTGCGGCTGTAGAATGCCAATGTAGGCGGCCATTACACTACCGGCAATAGTTGCCATCCCAGCGCTCATTAGACAGAACAGTTCCGATTCGGTCATTTTTTCCACGTAAGGACGCACCAGGATCGGTGCTTCCACCATTCCCACGAATACGTTGGCTGCAACACTGAGTGCTTCAGCCCCGGAAACACCCAGGGTACGGGTAAAGATGCGCGCCATTTGCCGCACCAGCCACTGCAAGACACCAAAATGATAGAGGATAGTCGACAGGGAGGAGATAAAGACGATCACCGGCAGAACATGAAAGGCGAGGATGAAACCCATTTTTTCCACGTTCATCAGGTCCCCAAAAACGAAGCGAGAGCCGGCTCCGGTAAAGCCGATTAACTTCTCGGCGCCCCGGCCTATCCAATAAAAGAGCTGATGGCCCAGGCGGGTGCGCAGGACCAAAACGGCAAAGAAGAACTGCAGACCAATTCCACCTAAAATAGTCTTGTAAGAAAGCTTCTTCCGGTCCTTGCAGAAAACAAAGGCAAGGAGTAACAACCCCGGGATTCCTAGAAGGGATATTAGCCTTTGCATTGCTCAAATCCTTATGCTGCCATTCGCAGATGCTCACCTTGGAATTTTAAATTATTGATTGCAGATCGCGCAATTTCTTCCTTATGTCAATCTGCATTTTCAAATCTCAAGCCTCAAATATCGTTTGTTTTTCTTATTCCTGACACCTGACACCTGACACCTGAAACCCTGACAACTATGATGTCTTCAGCAGCTCAGCAGCATGCAAGCTCTGTCGCTGGATTTTAGCTTTGATGGCTGTATGTGTTGGCTTTGTCAGCTCAGGATCCTTCTGTATCAAGGTCAGAGCGGCCCGCCTGGCATCTGCCAGGGTTTCTGCATCCCTTACCAAGTTGGCGAGCTTCAAGTCCATGAAGCCGGCTTGCTGCACACCTATAAGATCTCCCGGCCCCCGTAGGCGGAGATCCTCTTCAGCAATACGGAAACCATCATTGCTCTGTTCCATAATGGCCAGCCGTTGTCTGGTTTCAAGACCACCTCCTTCATACATGAGAAGGCAGTGGGACCGCTGAGTGCTGCGGCCCACCCGGCCGCGTAACTGGTGCAGCTGGGATAGCCCGAATCTTTCCGGATGCTCAACCACCATTACAGTGGCGTTGGGGACATCTATTCCCACCTCGATTACGGTGGTGGCCACAAGAAGAAGAAATTGTTTGCTGGCGAAGGCGAGCATGATCTCCTGTTTTTCTTCAGCTGTCATCCGACCGTGCAACATGGCCAGGGGAATGTCAGGAAAAACCTGCTGCTGCAAATAAGAGGTCATGGTGGTCACGTCTTTTAGGTCCGAGTTCTCTGATTCTTCCACCAATGGATAAATTATGTAAGCCTGGTGACCTTTGCTAAATTCCTGGCGTAAAAGTTCAAATGCTTTGTTTCTATTCTTTGGGTGGATTATGTGTGTTTCCACTGCAGCCCTACCCGGCGGCAGTTCGTCAATAATGGAAACATCCAAATCCCCGTAGACGGTCATGGCGAGGGACCGAGGTATGGGGGTTGCAGTCATTACCAATACGTGTGGGCTTTCGCCTTTCTGGCGGAGGGCCAATCGTTGGAGTACCCCGAAGCGGTGTTGCTCATCTACTATCACCAGGCCGAGGCGCTGAAAAGTTACGTGCCTTTGAATCAAGGCGTGGGTGCCAATGACCAGACGAGCCTCACCAGTGGCAATCGCTTCAGTGCTGGTCTGCTTCTCCCTGGACTTCAGTTTGGAGGTTAACAGAACGAGATTTACCCCGAGAGCTTCGGCATAGGGCATTAAATTGACAAAATGTTGGTGGGCGAGAATTTCGGTGGGCGCCATGACTGCAGCTTGAAATCCATTGGAGATGGCAATGAATGCCGTGAGCAATGCGACTACAGTCTTGCCGCATCCCACGTCTCCCTGGACCAGTCGATTCATAGGACGTCTTTGGCTGAGATCGGCAGCGATCTCTCTCATGACCCTTTTCTGAGCTCTGGTGAGAGTAAAAGGGAGCAATTTCCCAACCCGGCGAAGAAAATCTCGATCCAGAACCATGACATGCCCTGTTTCTCTAGCCAGTATCTCACGACTACGTATGATTAGAAGTTCTAGAAAGAAGAGTTCTTCGAAAATTAGGCGACGTAGCCCCGGTGAAAGCTGGTGGACATCATCGGGTTTAAGGAACTCACTCGGGAAGTGAACCTGACGCAGGGCAGTCTGCAAGTCAACAAGGTTAAAGTAATCGCGAACGGCAGCCGGCAGTGTTTCCTCCACTTGAGAAACAAATTTGCTGACAGCCTCCTTCATGATGCGGCGGTAAGTTTTAGGGGAGACACCAGGGATGGGGCTGTAGCGGGGCGCGATAGAACCACTTTCCTCCTGTGCCGCTGGTTGTACTTCCTCCAGTTCAGGGTGGTGAATTTCCAGCTGACCTCCGAAAACACGCAAAGTGCCGCTCACCCGTATGCTTCCTTTCAGGCGCTGCAACCGCTGGGTGAGCCAACGGCTGTAGCGAAACCATTTGGCCGTGACCACGCCGGTGCCATCGCTGAAGGTCACTTCATAGATTCGGCGGCGGCGATAATACACTTCGCGTCCACCTAGGACGGTTGCCACAAAACTAACGTAATCTCCCGGGCGCAGACGGTTGATTTGTATGCCACCACGTTGGTCCAAGTAGCCGAGGGGCAGATTGAAGAGAAGATCCTCTAC
>WOR8_10009155_pt1 | contig 11882 bp, 10 predicted proteins | sample DeeMarSeWOR38_10_FD_19890 | JGI IMG/M metagenome (IMG submission 19890) | reverse complement strand
GACAGCAGGTCTGGAGCTCGTGTGACCAGGTCTCCGCCAATGTATATCACGAAACCAACCACAGCGCCAAATAATGAGGGAAGCATTGGGTGATAGAACGATAGTAGTCTGCTGGCTTCTACTCTCAAGTCCAAAAATCCACGATTCTCTTCTTCTACCCTCACCCGCTCTCTGTCCTCTTGGGCGTAAGACCTGATGACTTTGTGTCCAACGATGTTCTCTGCAAGAACAGAGCTGAGAACACCGTATTGCTTGCGAGCTGCATAGAAGACTGGTCTCACCTTCTTAGCAAAGACATAGATGAAACCGATGACTATCGGGATTATTGTGAACATATAGACTGTAAGTTCCGGACTGACAGTGTACATTACAAAGAAGGTTCCAATCAGCATAGCAAGACCAATGAACATGACTCGGATGCCCCAGTATAGGAACTCCTTCATGGTGCTGACATCAGTGGTTGATCGAGCGAGTAGTTGTCCAGTTTCATTCTCGTCATAGAATGCCAAGTCCTTCCCCATGAGGCTCTCATAGATGTCCTTCCTCAGGTCATAGATCACCTGTTGAGAGGATATTGCAGCCCAGTATCTCCCTATTGTGTCGAATAAGGCATATACACCACCCAATGAGACATAGAAGAGAGTGTAGGGCAGGAGTTGCTCCAGGTTGTCAGCCAGAATGATATTGTCAATGATATGTATCATGACAAGTGGAGCAATCAGATTGAAAATGGTACCAAAACCAGCAAAGAATAGGAAACCAAATAGGATTCGCTTATGTCGAAGCGAGTATTCGATCAGTCTCCTGATGTGGCCCATTCATTCAACTCCATCTAGGGTCGGACTGCTCAAAGATGATAAGACTTTTGCAAAAACTACCGATTGCCTAGGTCTACTTCTTGCAGTTCTCAACCAGTAGGATTCCAAGTTTCCTACACTCTTCAAGGATTGGTTCACTTGGATGGTCTTTAGCCTTGATTGGGTTCTCAGTCACCAGGGTTGCACCTAGCTCTGCTAGCTTCCCTACAATCTCATCAGGAGCCTCACCACTCCATCCATAGGATCCAAAGCCAGCTCCTGCAATCCCATCAAGCGACGGAAGTTCTGATAGGACTCTCTTTGCCATGGGGAGGACTCTCTTCATCCGTGTAGAACTACCCACCGCAACTGCACATGCATCCCCGATTCCAGAGAAGTCCTTGGCATCAACTAGGACTCCTTCTCCTCCAGCTGAGGACACTCCCTCACTTATTGCTTCGGCCATTGCTTTTGTACGGCCTCTTGTGCTTTCCCAGATAATCATGACTTTCATGGCGACTCATGACGAAGATGTTGCACATCAAACAAAAGACTATCGAAAAGGGATGTTAGAACCACTTTGTAGATAAGGCATGGTGTATTCGTAAACCTTAGTTATGAGTGATTCTGAAATCCCTGTCCAAATCAGATTGAAGGCAAAGAAGATCTGTGACATCCTTATTCGTTATTACGGTAAAGCAGTGAGTTCAAGAAAGCTCCCTCCCATCGATGAGCTCGTTATGACAATTCTCAGTCAGCATACAAATGATGTGAACATGTTCCGTGCATACGAGGCTCTCAAGGAGAGATTCCCAACCTGGGAAGAAGTTCTCGAAGCTCCCCAGGAGGAGGTCGCTCTCTTCATCAAGTCATCAGGAATGTACAATCTCAAGGCAAAGCGTATCCAGACTGCACTAGGAGAGATCAATGACAGGGTCGGAAGACTCGACCTCTCACTCCTTGAAACAATGGAGATTGAGGAGGCGAAGCGATGGCTCACATCATTACATGGGGTCGGACCTAAGACCGCAGCCATTGTTCTGCTCTTCTCGTTTGAGCGTCCAGTACTTCCTGTCGATACACATGTCTGGCGTGTGACCAAGCGACTGGGGATAATAGAGATGTATGTGTCTAGAGAGAAGGCTCATGTATTGCTGGAGAGATACATGCCAAGAAGCTGCATTCCCTCATTGAACAAGAATCTGGTCCGTCATGGACGAGAAGTATGCAAGGCACAGAATCCAAAATGCGATGAGTGTTTCCTAAGCCATCTCTGTAAATACTATGAGTCAAACAGATGATTGTGCATCTTCAAACTACTCAAACAATCATTTCAACGCTATCACCTATACACCAGTTTAAAAGGAACCCTCTTTTTTCCTGCAATAAACGATTATACAAATCCGCTCCGGAGTGAACCACTAGATGCAGGCTCTATTCGTACCTGAAACGCTACTACTCATTGGTATAGCTCTGGTTCTAGCCTACTTCGGTGCAGAAATCATGGCTAGGTTTGGAATCCCAAAGATCCTCGGATTCATGATTGCAGGCCTTTTTCTTGGCACTATTGGTGTGTTCACCGACGTGACCCGGACGGCACTGTTTCCGCTTGTCGACCTTGCTCTCGGTCTCATCGGATACAACATTGGACTTGAAATACGAAAGGAGGTATTCAGTGGCCAGACGCGACGAATGAGTACAATTCTCATGCTCGAGTCAATCCTGACATTTGCCATTGTTACATCACTGACCTGGTTCTTCATTGGACAGTGGCACATCGCAATCGTCTTCGGTGCACTCGCCAGTGCGACAGACCCTGCATCCACAGTCATGGTGATTTGGGAGAGAAAGTGCAAGGGTGACCTCACTGACACACTCATGTTCATTCTGGCATTGGATGATGTCATTGCCATCCTCCTTGCAGATGTTGCCATCACCATTGCTGTACTTGTTTATGCCACTCCCGGTTCCATCACCCTTCTTGGTGCGATGTTTGCTTTGGTGTATGACATTGTTGCATCAGCTGGTATTGGTGCTGCCCTAGGATTTGTTATGGTATACTTCGTGAACAAGGAGGACGATCGAAGAGAGGTGCTGGAGTTCGAGCTTGGTATGATCATTCTGCTTGTTGGGCTGATGTCCTGGCTACACCTAAGCGCTATCCTCTCTTGCATGGTGTTTGGTTTTATTGTTGGGAACTTCGTGAGTTCTGAGAAGGATCCAATTAGTCATACTCTGACAGTAATCATGTCTCCCATCGTCATGATCTTCTTCGTAATTGTCGGTGCTTCTATTGATCTCGGTGTAATTGCTAATGCTTTCGTCATACTCATTGCAGCAGCCTATGTCGGAGGGAGGACCTTTGCGAAGTACTTTGGAGCCCGCGTAGGAGCCCAGATGACCAAAACTCCTCCTCTCACAACGAAATATCTTGGCCTCTGTCTTATGTCACAGGCTGGAATTGCTGTCGGACTGTCTCTGGTTGTTGAGCAGAACTTTCTTTCCATAGGGAGTGCTGAAACAATCTACTATGGAGTCCTAATACTGAATGTCATAGCACTGACAACAATGATTCTCCAAGTATTCGGTCCAATTGCTGCAAGTGAAGGTCTCCGAAGAGCAGGAGAATATCCTGCTGATATCTGTGGACCAGATGATCTGTTGGATATAGAAACAACAACAGCCACAAACTCCACAAATCCGGACAATGATTCAACGAACGAATCCACCACTTCGGACTCTGTGGAAGAATCCAACGAGGACAATTGATAGCACACTGCTTATCAGACGGTTCACCAGATTTCAATTCATGCCAGATTCGGACTGTATCAGAGATGAACCCTGGAGTGTTCTCTGCAGAGTTGTGAAACAAGAGGGAAGCTGTGCAGCAGGGCACAAGGTTGGAGATGAGGTGCTCTTCACAGGTGATGAGGTCAAGGGTAGAATCTGTATCAGTGCAATGTATTCGATGCTGCCAAAGGTCTATGCAATGATGCACAATGCAAGGTTCCCTTGGCTAGATGACCAGTGTGTGGCAACACACGCTTGTCCTGATGGCTTCAATCCCCTGATGTACGAGCTACGTCGCGTTCCACCAGAGTGAATCACACATCTTCAATAACGTCACCGAAGGGGTCCTCCTTAGGATCCATTAGGGGGGCGAAGGCTCCTTGGAGGTCTTCTAGGACGGCATCCTGCTGAGGTCGGTTTGACATTACTGGTGCAATCCGACCGTACCACCCACAGTCGACACAATAGAATGCAGGTTGGAGTGAACCCGGGAATATACCAAGGTCATGGGCAGAAGTCAGGTCGATTAGTCTTGGACTCTTACAGATTGGACAAATGGGGAGGTCCGCAGTAATCCCTTTGTTCTTCAGCCTGTCAAGGGCTTCTCGAACTGCCTTTAGTCTACGGAGTTCTCTCAGTTCTTTCTCGGTGAGCTGTCCAGTAAGAGTCTCAGACATGTTTCCACCACTTTTGTGTTGGACTATGCCGTTATACTACTTTTGAAACGACATGTATTGCACTACAGTTGGAGTTGCATTCATAAGTCTTGATGTCCCCGTACGGTCAGTGTTGTTATATGACGCGCGCCAGAGACCGGATCAACCGACTGGACCTCATTCTAGTCATTGTTTCTCTGGTGACACTGTCATTTGCCTTATGGATCTGGTTGTCTGCCCTGGATAGATTGTCTTTCTAGCAGCGACCATTGCTCTTGTGATTTCGCTTGTTCTCATTGTCAACGTGGCAATCCTTGTGGTCATTAGGCTTCAGAGAAGCACCATACTATGCAAGCGCCTTCATATCCGGTCTAATTGGTTCTTCAGTTGTTGTTGGTGTTCTTGGTGTGGTCGCAATCTCAGTTGTATGTGTGAGAATAAATAATGAGAGGAAAGTGAAGTAATTGAAACCGGGAGCGGCTGGCCGCTCCCACCTTTTTCTTTTGACAAGTTCTTAAATCCCAATTCTAAAAAGAAAGACGTGCGAAAGTGAGGATTGGTCAGAATGAGCGAACTCGAGAATTTCCAACTTGCAGCAAAGAGTGTTAGACAGTGGCGTGAAATGGAGATAAAACTCCTTTCAAAGGCTGGCTGTGACGATTTCTGCTTTCGCCCCAGTAACGGTATGTCATCTTATGGATGGGTACTAGCACATCAGGCTGCGATCTATGACTTCTCTGTTAACATGTTGATTGAACAAGGCCCTCCAATGAATCCTGAATTGTTTGAGCTATATCGACCCGGTACTACAGGAGATTGGGCTGGAACACCTCTCTCAGAGATTCAGCAGTACTTTGATTCAACTGAATCAAACCTCCTCAGGTGGATAGAGAAAGCAACACCTGATGATCTCGAGAGAGTCATTGAAACGGGACCATCCTTCTTCATTGGGATGACCAACAGGGAGGCAATAATGAATGCCTTCACACATCTGAACTATCACACCGGACATCTGGCTGCACTTCGTAGAGACTGGGAGAAGGTAAAATCAGTTTGAGTGGGGAAGTAAACCTACAAACAGATTTATATATTAAATATAGTTAATCCAGAATCGGGAGTTTTCATGTCTAATAGTTATAAAAAATTCCAAATCATAAACATTATCGCAATAATATTCACAATAGCGATTAATGCTCTATCTAACATTCTGCTATTTGGAGGAGTAAACACAGGAGAGGCAGCTGATAGGTTCTTTAGCTACTTCACTCCTGCTGGCTACGTTTTCTCAATCTGGAGTATAATCTACATACTCCAATTCGTATTCATAGCATACCAGGCGCGATCAAATCAGGTGAATGAAGAGTACCTAGGGAAAATTGGGTACTTGTATCTGATCAGTGGTTTCTTCAATGTCACATGGTTGATTGCATTCCATTTTGCCGTTGGTACACCAATCTTGCTTCTATTGACGGAACCATTGATGCTTGGTATCCTGGTCACACTTCTTTACACCTATGTCAGACTAGGTATAGGGGTGTCTGAAGTGCCAATCGGTCAGAAGATTGCAGTACATCTGCCTGTTAGTGTCTATGTTGGCTGGATTTCTGTTGCAACAATTGCTCACACAGCTTCAGTCCTCAATGAGTACCTCGCCATTCCCTTGGACACTCAGTACCTATGGACTGCACTTGTCTTGGTAGTAGCCCTGCTACTCGCTATCCTTATGCTTGTGATGCGAAGAGATATTGCATACAGTCTCGTTGTGGTCTGGGCTGCGATAGGTATCTACGCGAAATGGACTACCATTGAGATTATTCCACTAATCTATTGGACTGCATTGATTGTGGCTATAGTCATTCTAGTTGCCATAATCATTGTACCGCTAGCCAAACGGAAGAATCCAGTTGACTATTACTTAGTACGAAATCTAGAGTAAACAACTATGGTGAGAGGATTGCCCTCTCACCTCTACTATTCTTTCTATCCCTCTTCTTCGATAGTATCTGCAGCTCTGACCAGTTCTGTGGAGAATGGCGATTCATCTGTTGTTACAAGGAGCTGGTTCTCTAGAGCCTTCATAATCGCCTGATAGACACGTCCCTCTTCTAGACCGCAGCCTGCAATCTCAGACGCTAACTCTTCGAGTTTGAATTCCTCTCCCTGCTTTCGAGATATCCTCTCATCAGCACAGGTCGATGTTGGGAACTTCTTCTCGTCATCAATCTTATAGGTCCTCAAGAGGGAACCGTCAAGAATGTCGTCAAAAAGTGTGTCGAACTGCCAGGTAGTATGGCGGTCTAGGACAACTATTGGGACCTCTTCCATTGTATCATCAAAGATGAATCCGACTTTCTTAGCAAACTGAATCATTCGCTCACGCTGCTCAGCGGATGGATTACCAGTCGTGATGAAGGCGCATATCAATCGGTTAGTGGAGATTACACGAATGATGTCTGATATTGGGATTAGTCCCCATTCTTCGGTTGATGATTCGATGTCAAACTCTCCACGGAAACTTGTTATAGCTGTGATAAAGGCTGAAATTATTGTCTCTTCGAGTCCTTCTCTTAGAATCTTGGAGTAGATAGGTAACCCGCTGTCTTTATGGAGGACAATTACTCCTAGAAGACCTCGGACATCATCGAAACGCCTTTTGATAGCGAGTGTAATCTTGTTTTGGCGTATCCGGCGTTTCCTTGCACTCCTACGATACCCTAGACCAACAACCACAGCTCCGACTGCAATATAGACCAGAGAGTACTGTCGGAAAGATATGATTAACACTGTAGTGAAATCCCTTACAGGTTGTAGCTGCAACGTAAGTGGCTCTTCCAGTGCAAAGTTAGCGACATCGCACGATATTTCGATATAGTAGATCCCATCAGCAGGTGGCATGTCTATCTGTGCATAATAGACTCCGGGATTGTTTGTAGCCGACATTACTACCCTCTCTCCATATGGAGTGCCTTCCGAAGAGTAGACATCATAGAAGACAGTGGCTCCAGATACAGGATTTCCAGTATCTGTTTCAGTGATTCTTACAGTTAGCGTTGTGAGGAAACCCTCCGGTCCCTGTAGTCCTTGAAGGACTTCCAATGTGACTGGAATCTCTTCTACTTGAAACAGAAATTGCTTTGTTGACTGAAAGTGGTTCGTTTTATTTGCTGAGATTGTTAGGGACCATGATCCTATGGCCTCTCCTGTGATTGTTACTACATAATATCCGACAAACTCGTCAATATCGATTGCAAGTCCAGAACCTTGGCCGAAAACAGTGATAGTGGCTCCATCAATAAATTCTGGAACTGGTGTATCTGATCGGTTATAGTAAACAGTCAATTGGTACGAAGTCTGAAATCTCACAAGGGCCGAAGAAATTCCTCCCTCGAAATCTACATAGGTTGGTATATTGGTAGCAATGAGTGAGAATGCTGCACTAGAGCTTTGATAGTTGTCTGCTGATGCTCGAAATAGAATGTCGAAGCTTCCGAGTCTAAGAGGAGTAAAGGTGAAGTTATAGAATCCGCCTCCTAGTGGTACTACATCTGAAATATTGATTCCACTAGGTGGATTTACAACAACAACCGATGCTAGGTCTATAGGATTCAGACTCTCATCCTGGAATAGTAGCTGGACAGTGTAGCTCTTGTCAACAGCAATACTCGCACTAGATGATGAAGAAATGAGGACCGTTGGTAGTCCAGTCGCTGTTATTGTGAATGTAGCATACTGAGTTTCGTGATTCAGAATGCTTGCGCTGATGACAATGGAGTAAGTTCCGGCTGCAGTAGGTGTGAGTGTGATCTCATAGTATCCATCAACAATTGGTGAGAAATTGGCGTGGGTAAGCCCGATAGCTGGGGTGATTGTGACGACCTCAATGTCTGCTCCAAATAGACCACTTCCAGTGCTATTTCTGTACTCTACAACAAGTCTATAGCTATCTCCAAACAAAACAAAGTCTGCTGTTCCATTCAGTAATTCCAGCTCACTTCCGGTTTCGCCTATGATTAAGGTGAATGAGTCAGTTGTGTTGTAATGATATGGTTTTGATAGAGTAATAGTGACCTCATAGATTGCAGATATGTCACAGATGATGTCCAACGAATAGTGGCCATTATCATTGTCCATGAATGAGTCCCACGAGAGTCCTCCACCTGGTCCAGTGTGTGTGACTATTGGAAGCGCACCAGCTACTCCAGTCCCATTAAGTAATTCGTAGTTCATCTGAACTGTGAATATCTCATTGAGACCGTTCTCAACTGGAGTTGTACCAGCATTAGTAATCTCCAATGTTGTTTCAAGGACTGTGATCACAGTGAACTGAGTTTCAATTGCATCGAAGTATGGCCGTGAGATTGTGACCTCCACTATATACTCACCACTGCCAACCAGTGAAGTATCAAATTCTGCTTGCCACCAATTCTTGGCGTAGTTCTGTGTGAATGTTACAGTTGAACTTGACCAATTAGCTTCTATCGTGACACTGTCATCCATCAGATATTCGCCTGAATCGATGTCAGTAAGGATGATCTGGTTTGAAATGACAAGACCATGATCGGTTTCGATTAAGGGATAGTTGACAGACGCAGAAGCTTGATGATACAAATCAAAGGTTGTGTGTCCATATGCAATCTCAGTACCGTTGTTCCACAGAATCTCAACAGTCCATTCACCTGCAGAAGTATTGACTCCGCTAAAGGTAAGAGGGCTACTGTCAACCGCACCACTCAATAAAGACGAAAGCGAGTCCGAATACCACAACGTACCATTGGGTAGGAGCCAATCTACAGAGACCGGACTCCCGCTAGTCGGGGTAACACTAGCTGTGCCAATCTCGATATGTGCTCTTGTTATATTCCCAGTTCTGAAGAGCGTATTTTCTGACCAACCACCATCAAGAATCTGAGTCGTTATACTCTGAGCATAATTAGGTGATTCATGAGTAATCTTCCACCATCCCACTCGGTCAAAGAGACTGTTTGGAACGAAGATATTCCCTGCTGATACAGAACACAATCCAGTAACATCATTCTGTAGTGGGTCCCATATCGTCGTGTTTTCCCAGTCTGAAGGGTATTGAAACTCTAGAGTCAGATTTTCATACTCTGTGGACGACGTGAAATATGTGTATAGCTCCAGGGCTGCACTCTGTCCCGCATCTATTGTATAGGAAACACCATGTTCTGACAAATCTGTGGTCCATGAGCTATTGATTGTGCGTTGAAAATAGGTCCTGACAGTATAGTCGAAAGACACTGAGCTGTTTCCTGTTACAGCAATCTCGAGTGGGTCTACATTCCAGAATGAAGGATTGGAAATCGTTGATGTACCAACCCCTCCAGTTGGACCTGTGATTGCGTTGGTTGAACCCTCTACATCAAATGTGAGGTCAACGTCTGCAAAAGGTATTGGAATCTGACTTTTGAACTCGATATTATCAATATTGACCTCTATCTTTTGTGCGTTAACTAGTCCATCAGGTAGACCATCATCATCGTAGTCCCCGTTCTCTGTGAGTACAAGATCTTGATATTCAATGAATATCCCGATTCCGACATCGAAACTTGCTGGCGCTCCTGTCAACTCAATTGGATAATCTGTAATTGAGTACCATACATTATGTTCATCGCCTGTTGCGATACTGATGTAGTAAGTATCAGTATGTATGTAGATTCGTAACTCAACGTCCCCACCAAAGTCATATGGCTCAAGATCTCGTGGTCCCGACACATATCTGTAACTAAAACTTAGACTGAAGTTATCCGAAAGTGGAGAGTTGGATATTGTCTGCGACCACACTAATTCAGATTCATAATGATGAGTGTATGTATCATCCTGAGGTGGGTTCCTGTCTTTGAATTCTCCATAATTCACTAGTGTGATATATCCTTCTGTTGAGTTCCATACTCCACTTTGAGTCTGATCTCCACCCGACGGATCATAGGTGCTGCTTGTCCAAGGGTCTACCTCATCGTCAAAAGTGCCATTGACCGCATAGAGTCTTTTTAAATTTGTAACTTCCACTCTTGACTCAGACACAGTCCAGTCATCTGCTTCATCAATTGTGATATTCTGTTGAGCATTCATTCCTGAGTCTGTTCTTGCTCTGAGCGAATCAGTGTCTTGATGTCCACGTTGAATCAACGAGTTTGGATTGAAAACTCCTTCCTTGGTTTCTTGAGCCACTGAAAATGGGTCTTCGTAGCTCTTGATATCAGGTGAATCAAAATCTAATGCAGTGTGCATGGGGCCTGCAATTGGCGAAATAACCAAAGCCAACAAGATTGGTAGAATTATCAATACAGAGCTTAATCGTAGTTGGTAGCGCATATCAATAGCCTCGATGATTCTCTTACGACCTCCATGCTCTCTGCACACATAACTCAATGAGCGGAGAGAGATCTAGAGTGTCAAAATAATTGATTTTCAATGAGTTATTACTGTTGTTTGTCTGCTTCCATTCGAATTTTGGGAATAATCATAGGAACTCTCTGCTGATACTCTCTATAGTTATCACCAAACTCTTTGACCAGTTCTTGCTCCTCCTTCCAGCAGAGAATATAGTTTATGACTATGACCAACGGCGTCATTAGTAGAGAATACTGTCCAGACAGGAGAAAAGAGGCTCCTATATGAGAGAGAATGGCTCCAAGGTATTGCGGGTGCCTTACCCTAGAATAAACCCCTGTGGAAATCACTCTGTCTATTCTATGAGTTTCAGCTGCCTTGAGCCCCATCTCAGTCACCCCCTTGATACCCAAGTATGCCCCAGGAATCAGAAAGATAATGGCACAGATAAGGTTGAACAGGGAAGAGCCCCATGGAGTAGCCCCAAGAATGATTACAGCGAACTGTGGCTGAGGCGAAATCCATAGTCCGAACAAAAACAGAAAGAATCCCCATCCGGATATCATGCCAAGTACAGCACCAATCCTGTATCCCTTCTCTTTCCCGTATTTCGAGTCAAGGTGCTCATGCTCTACCGAGAGAAAGTGCAGTGGGACTACTACTATCAGACCTATGACAGAGAGGTAGAACCAGAAACTCATCGCCATTATCTTTTGCGCACCTCGTTATCAATCTACGTGCATTTTGGAAAGAATCATATCATAGATGAGTATCTTATCTTGGTACACCATCAGGGGTGATTCTATGTCAAACGAAGCAATGTTAGAAGAACTAAGAGAAATCAGGAAACTGTTAACGCCACCGCCCAAACCTGAACCTCCAAAGGGCTTGATAAACGAGTTCGTCGATTTCATCTCACAATACAAAGTGTTGGGGCTTGCGGTAGCTTTCATTCTTGGTATCTATATTGGAAATATCGTACAAGCGCTTGTGAATTCTATTATCATGCCTCTTGTTGAAATTGTGTATCCTGCAATCGATCCACTCAATGAATTGTACGAATTCACTTTAGGTCCACTCATTGACAGTCTGATCACGTTCGTTATTGTGGCCATTGTAATCTTCTTCATCGTAAAGGTTGCAACTCGAATTGGTATCGAGTAGGTGCGGAAAAACAAGTAGGGGGGAGATGAATCTCTCCCCTTGTACATCTTTTTGAAAGATGATTTCGATTATCTCATTGCTCCAACAATCAGGAGTACAACTCCCAATCCCAGTAGTATTAGCA
>WOR8_10005799_pt1 | contig 11884 bp, 8 predicted proteins | sample DeeMarSeWOR38_10_FD_19890 | JGI IMG/M metagenome (IMG submission 19890) | reverse complement strand
AACCACATTTTCTTCGGTCTGCCTATTTCCCAGCTTGGTCAGGCGCCTTATAAAGCCCATTCACTCGATGCCCATGATGTTTCTCCGGAAAAGCTGGACCTGAAGATAAATCCCGCCGGCAACATCCATACCGTCGAAAATATAGCCGGCTTCGTAGGCTCGGACACAACTGCTGTTGCCCTTGCGACTGATATAGGTTCGGCCGACCAAATGACACTGATCGTCGATATCGGCACGAATGGTGAGATTATCCTCGGCACGAAAGACAAACTTTACGCAGCAAGTTGCGCCGCCGGCCCGGCACTGGAAGGCGCGCGTATAACATGCGGCAGCAGGGCCTGTGACGGCGCAATCGAAGCTGTCGTGATAAACGAAGATGATATCGATTTAGACGTAATCGGGAACATCCCCCCTGCTTCTGTTTGTGGCTCAGGCTTAATTGATGCTGTTGCTGTCATGCTGGACTTGGGCATTATCGATGCGACCGGCCGATTCGCCGATCCGAAGACGCTGGAGCAGAAACTACCACCAGCCATTTTCTCGCGTATAATCGAACAAGATGGTGTGCATACTTTTGTCCTTGCACAGGCTGCGAATTCGAACGAGAGGTCGGTCTTTCTGTCCCAAAGAGACATCCGCCAGATGCAATTAGCCAAAGGTGCCATTCGTGCGGGTATTAAACTCTTACAGCAGAAAATCGGCCTTGAAGATTCCGAAATCGAGCATATTCTTTTAGCCGGTGCATTTGGAAATTACATCAGTCGGCAAAGTGCCCTTCGGATCGGTCTTTTACCGGCGGTTGAAGTTGAAAGAATTCGTTTCGTCGGCAACGCAGCCGCTGCGGGTGCACAGATGGCACTGCTCAGCAGAAAGTGCCGGGACAAAGCCGGGCAACTGGCGAGAAAAATCGAATACGTAGAAATTGCTCATGAGCCGGATTTCCAGGATGTTTTCGCCGATTCGATGTTATTTAATACATAATTAAGTTTGTGCCGTTGTCATTCCGACCGTAGTCCCTAAGGGACGAAGTGGAGGAATCTATTAATCAGATTTCTCGACTTAGCTTCGCAGAATTTACCCTGAGCGAAGCCGAATGGGTTCAGAATGACATATTGCGCCTTTTACATGATCTATACGGGAGAACATGCGAAAAGCCCTTAAAATTGTATTTGGAATATTATTAATCCTTATCGGCGTATTTGCGTTGCTGACGCCTTTGACGCCGGGCTCATGGCTGGCCCTTATCGGCCTGGAAATCCTCGGAATAAGAATCCTGCTCGAACGTAAGCTCATACATTGGCTCCCTCACAAATACCGCCGAAAGGTCAGAGACCTGTTCAAAAGAAAAACTAACCGCCGAGAATAAGGCGTTTGTATCCTTCTCTATACCACCCGGATGCCTTCCTTGGTGCCGCCTATCTGTTCGCCACCCACTCAATAATTGATATCACAGCGTTCGAGCCGACCCGTTCGTTGCGGGCCTGGATAATAAGTTTGCCCTCGTAAGTTTGTTCGGGGCCGACATGCTGCTGGAGCCAGCGGCCCTTCTGGAAGTCCTCGACCAAGCCTAACGATTTTCCTGCCACACTCACTGTTTGCCTTCGCCCGCCCTCGAACCTGTCCGGATCGATCACGTAAACTCGCAATATTCCGGCAGCGTTCTTCGGCACCGTTAGCTCTATCTCAAGCTCCTTATTGTCGGCCCGGCAGTGATACACAGGCAATCCCCAGCCGTCGTAAGCATAACCCGTCCTGGCCTGTGCCGAAAAGCCCTTCTCCGCGTAGATTATCTCTTGCTCCGGCCGGCCGCATAGCATGTAGAACTGCACGCCGCGCTCTTTGAGCGATTCGACAGTCGGGAGTTTCTCCTTGTCCGGCCAGAACGCAATCTCCGGTGCCGGCACACGCTCCGCAGCGCGTGGTATCGCAGGCATTGTCGCGTGCGGCTCGATTTGATACCAGTAAACCACGCTCGACAACTGTAGCGTGCTGCCGGGCCTGCTGAATTCCCTTTGGAAATACGAATCCTCGTTCTCGCCGAAACCGACCATAACGCGAAGCGAATTCTCGAAACTTATCGCATCGTTTATAAAAAAGCGGTATCCCAAAGCCCCTTTAAGGAACGGGAAGTATCCCGTCATAGGAAACATACTCTCGGTCTCCGGGTAGCCCCAGCTAAAGCCGAACGAATCCTCGATGCCCTGAAATTCGATGGATGGTTTTTCTTCGCCGTCGATGTAGAACTTCTCATTCATATCGACAGGATATCCCGCCCGCCCAGGCCGCCGCACCGTTACGTTCCAACCGATGAATTTGCCTTTCCCTTTTGCCTCCAGAGCCAGGTAGTCGCGCTTGCCCAACAGCAGCGTTTCCTGACGCCAGTGAGAATGGAAGTAGCCAACATCGCTGGCGATGTATTCAGCCGTGCGATACATAACATAACTATAGCACGGCATCATTCGCCAAAGCTCTTCGCCCGGCTCGACAGGCCCATCATAGACAAGCTCGATTTTGGCCGACTTGCGGAACGGCATCTGAAAGTACGCATTGAATCCACGCCGTTTGTTCAGAAGCGCTGTATTGACCTGTTCTCGCAGCCCCGCTGGGTCACAGAAAAAATCGACCAAAGGACAATCCACGCTCGGTGATGTTTCCCCGTCCCAATACATCTTCAGCAGCAAATCCCGGTTCAGCTTAAGAACTGCCGGCATCGCAAAGTGAATCATTGTTATTGTAGCAGGCCCCTCAATATCCGCAACGACCACACGTTTGGACGAATTGAACCGCGCGCTAAGCGGGTTCTCAATCCATAGGGCATTTTGTGCTGCTGTCCTGCCCGGCGTTAACGTCGGCAATCCTTCAATAGCCGAACCAGCGCTATTCACAAGCCCAATCAGAAGCGCCGCTAATATAATACACATCGAATAACGCGTCATAGAAAAACCTCCATGAGAAAGAGTATACTTTATCTTCGTATCGACACAAGTTTAAAAAAGTGTAGCCTTGGTAGGGTGTGCAATTTGCCCCTTAGGGGCTGGTTGCACACGCGATCCTATTCATTCACAGACATATTATTGGGTGCGTGTTTTAAGACAAATTTTAAACACTTTAAAATGCTAAGAATGAAGCTTGGAATCCTAAATGTGCTCGATTTCCAAGACAGTCGCTACAATGCTATTTCAGGAAACTCACTATTCCAATAATACGCCCCGTTTCATAATCTCCAAATCCGGTAAAGCCTTCTGCAATCCTTTCAACTGCTCATCGCTGACCGGCACAGTAAGCAACCAGAGAACTTTCAGATTTTTAAGATAAAACAAGACATCTAAATTCTTAACGTCCACATCATACATCCTGATTTCTTCCAGCTTTGTCAGGTTTCTGAGCGGCTCAATGTCATATACCGGCATTTCGTAAAGTTGAAGTTTTTTGAGATTTTTGAGGTTCCTGAGCGGCCCAAGATTACTGGCAGGCAATTTGCGAAGTCTAAGTTCCTTCAGATTTGTGATATTTGCAATTGGTTCAAGATTACTGACCTTAACGTTATAAAACTCAAGCTCTTCAAGATTCGTTAACTTCGACAGCAGAGAAATGTCATATACATAAGGGTTGGAGATATATAATTTTTTAATTTTCTTACAGTCACTTTTGGCCAATTGCCACGGTTTCTTAAGATGACTGAAATATTCGTCCAAAGCTTCATCATGATGTTTTTGTATATACTGCTCGTTATTTAATTCAGAGTTTGGAACTGTTATAGGCTGCAGCGGATGCTCCATATCAAGCAGTGAAAGGGCAATTGCTTCTTCAATGATTCTGTCGTTGTTAAGTCTGCGTAGAATCGGCTTCTTGCAGACAAATAAAATCGAACCTACCATGAAAATAACTGCAAAACAAAAAAAGACCACCACAAACCATGTTGGTATCTTCAGCTTTCCTGCTTTACTGTCCATACACAGTGCCCTTTTAAAATATCGCTAAAAATTTTACAATATAAGCATTTAAGCGAAAAATAGAAAATCGCTCATCTGTAACTGAAAACCTGCTGAAAACATACATCAAAGATGTTTTCAATAGCAGCGAAAACCATTCACCCAGAACACGGGCACCATACTTATTGCCAGCCGATGTCTGGATCACAAAATGACCGAAAATTAAGTAGCATGTAGGGTGTGCAACTTGCTCCTAAGGAGTTGGTTGCACACGCATTTTTTTATCCATCTGTATCCGCATAATAAAAATAATCGCATGCTTGTGCAAAAACGAAATTTTGCACACCCTGCACCGACTGAGCTTAAGATACCATCTGTGCCCTCTGCAATTCATAAAATGGGCGAGATTTTCTCAAGGAAATCAATCAAAAGCGCAGGTAGTTGAAAACTAAAATCGGAAATTTGAAAAATTTTTTTATTCCATACCACACAAGCACTTACAGCAAAATAGCCGTCTACAATTTTGTAGAATTTCGCATCAAAAGCGCAGGTAGCTCCAATTATAGAGGCGTTGTTTTTTTGCCTCCGGTAAAAAACAACAAAATACTAATATCTAAATCCTAAATCCGAAACAAATTCAAAATCCTAATTTCAAATGCTCAAAACAGCCCGGCATCCGGCTTACGTGTACCGTTTTAGATTTCGTATTTTGGTCATTTGATATTGTTTAGAATTTAGTGCTTAGAATTTAGGATTTCTCCTGATACTTCAGGAGATAGGGGGAGAGTATTCAGATTGTCATCAACATTCCGACGCCGGTTGAACGGCTGGTTGTTCTTCCGGTTCTTTTGTACCGGCGTGTTCGTTACGGCTATGCCTTCAGGCGGATACCGCTGACGCGGGGAATGTACGCCATCGTGGACCCTGACGATTATTGGCATCTTTGCGAATATAAATGGCATGCTCTGAAAGGTCAGAGTACGTTTTATGCTACCCGTACGATTTACCCGGGCAAAAAACGAAAACCTAAGGTAATTTGGATGCACAGGGAAATCACCAAAGCAAATGACGACCAGGTGTGCGACCATATCAATCACAACGGGCTGGACAATAGAAAAGCGAATCTGCGATTGGCAAACCGGTGCCAGAACGCGTGGAACAGACGAAAGCAAAATAACAACAGCCGCTCGAAATATAAAGGCATCTCATATCATTGTCGTGAGAAGAAATGGTTTGCGAGGATACAAGTTGAAGGCATCAGTAAATTTCTCGGTACCTTTGACGAAGAAATCGAGGCGGCAAAGGCCTATGACAGAGCGGCAAGAAAATACTATGGAAAATTCGCAGTATTGAATTTCAAGTAAGAAAAGATGTGTTGATCTCGCTGCTTCTCACCATCTGTAACGCAGTCCGAGGTCTAGGAGCGTTGAGTCCACCCGGTCACCATAGGAATGGGTGAATCCACCGAGTAGAGACCACTTAGTCGAGAGTCTTCCATTGATGCGCATGGAAAGATAGGTCAGTTCGAAATCCTGGGACTGAGGCCCCTCATCGACTATTTGGAACCCAGCCATTGGCTGGATGAACAATTTGTGATTCATTAAGGGTAGGTGAGCGGATAGCATTCCGCCGTAACCATCCGTTTCCTCAACCGCAACGTTATAGACTGTCGTCGTTATAGAGGCATCTTGCCAGGAGAACAGCCCAGTTCGAGTCAAACCTATCCGCCAGCGGGGATCGTAATCGTATGTATCGGAGTCTATAAAGGCTACCTCCTCTGATAGACGCAAGTTCCAAGGCAAGCCCTGGTCGCTGCCCACCCAGTAACGCCAATAACCGTCGTCGAAAAAACGGTCATCCTCGTAAATCAGGAGGTCTCTCTCGGCACGATTGTCAGGGCGCTCCCAATGATCAAGGCCGGCTCTGAATGTCAAATCAGAAGATGGCCTGGAAACAGCAAAAACATCCAGCCGAGTAAGCCGCGTTCCGGTTTGGGTTTGTGCACCTCCGACGTCAAAGTTAACTTCTGCTGTCGAGTACAGTGTAAAAAGAGGGCCCACTCCCGCTCTCTGATCGAATAACAAAGCCAAACGATCCGACTGCCCCTTGTATAGTGAGCCTAAAATCCCTGCCGTGCCGGAATAGTATGGCCCGGGACGTTTTCCGGCCTCGTATGTAGCATAACCTACAAAGAGAGGCTCGTCCACTGATGGATCGAGATCATACCTATCCGGTTTAAATCCTGCAATCGTGCCGAGACTAAGATGCTCTCCATGCTGTATCTGGCTCTGGATGCCATCAACGTATCCTATGCCGGGAAGCTCCCTTGGTAGAAAACGTCCTAATCGGAGGAATCCATCGTCGGCCAAAGGTCGCTGGAATGAACCCATGTATAGATCAAGGCGGGGCTCCTGATAGTCCGGGTGGTAGCGGTGTGCATCTCCATCCCGGTAGGCCAGATTTCCTGACCATTCAAAACTCCAGTCCGTACCTTCGATTCTATCTAAGCTTCCGGATGAGCTTAAATGTGTCACTGAATAGTCCTGGAGATTCTCATGGTCGGTCTGCAACATTTGACGGATTTGCATTTGACCATGGAAGATATTGCTGGTTTCTGGAAGTCCGAGGGTCCACTCTGGGGGGGCGAGCAAAGGTATGAATGTGTCAGTATCAGCAATCTCCGATGATTTGGCCGGTGAATCTTGGCCCTTGTTTTCAAGATATTGAGAGTCCCGTTCGAAAACCAACCGCACCGCCTGGCCGGCAAGGCCATTTTGTTTATCCACAGCGCCAACGATACGCAGCATTGCTAATTGCTTTGTCACCTGAACTACTTCGAACTCAAAGACCCGACCATCTTCGAACTGCAGCGAACCAAACAGCCCCTGCTGTAATCCCTCATCAGTTCCTTTATCTATATAGAATCCATCTGAGACTTCGTGTGTGATCCGGGCATTTACCTTCACCTCGCCGGCGGAGGCAGACCCGACGAACCAGATAAGCACAACCATTATATACAGAAGAATCTTTCTCCTGAGATGTCTTTTTCTTTTCTTCATACAACTCAAATACAGGAAAATGATCCGTATCGGGTAGAATTAGTGTTTTGCAGCATTAATCATCCCCTTGCCCATCCGGATGACATTGATAGCATGCAAGCGAATTATAACTATAGCCGCTTACTTCATCGTGCCTGTTGTCAGTATCGCCCTGCTCGTGACAGTCTAAGCAGTCGAACGTGCTGGTATTGCCTGCCGTATGGCACTGGTCGCAAGAAACATTGTGAGGCCCGGTGAGCGGAAAGGTATGCCGGATGGATGCGGGTGTCCATGCATTAGTATTGTGACATTGCTCGCAGTCATGTGGAAAGTTCATAGCCAGGTGGTCCGGTGCCCCCTGGTATTCCGCAGCGTGGCATGAAAAACAATCCGGAGAGATAGGCTGGAAGTCGCCGCCGGTGTGGCAACTCGTGCAGTCAAGTCCGGCATGTCCGCCGGTGAGCGGGAAGAAATAATGCTCGAAATCCGCCCCCGCCCATCCCGCTGGAGTATGGCAGCGCTGGCAGTTCGTTGTCCAGCCGTTCGCCAGATGGTCGGGGGAATTGGCTTGGGCGAGACTTCTTTGGTGGCATAGCTCACATTGCACCGGCGCTCCCTTGAATTGCCCGACGGCCGCCTGGAGATGGCAGCTTTCACAGGGAGCTACTGCGTGCGCGGCAACCAGATGGAAACGCGTTCGTGCATGCTCTGCAATCAGCCCTGTCGGTGTCCAGTCCATCTGCCCGTGACATCTCTCGCAATCCAATCCAAGTGCCGAGGCGTGCGGATCGGGGTGGCACCCGCCACAGCCGCGTGCGACATAAGCCATGACCGGCCCCCGGTCATTGTGACATCGTAAACATGCTGCACCAGCGTGCGCCCCTTCAAGGACATAGCCGGTTTCATTATCATGATCAAAAGAGAAGTCTTTCCGGAGAGTATCCCAACGCTCTGTTATGTGGCAAATACTACAATCTCCCGGAAAAGTCTTGTGAGGAACTAGAGGTCCCCAGCGTTTGCTCCAACTCTCCTGTGATACATCCGGACGACAATTGATAACAAACACAACTCCGGCTACGCAAAACAGCCCCATAAGAAATATCTTCTTACTTCGTTTATATCCCATTTATTACCTTTGTATTCAATTTTGTGGAGATGACTTTTATATGACTTCAAAACTCACTTTACTCTCAAATCAGGATTATCCCATTCATACGGCCTCAAACGATATATAGGGATAGGGCGTTATAAGACTAAAACGCTCTGATACATGCATCCAAAAAAACTGCCCAGATATCCAAGTTATCCTATATTTTTAGTATATTATAAATATTCTCGAAGCCTTGGTCAATCAATTATTTAGATTTTTCAATGTATTTTTGCTCCCGGCGTTTTATATGGTTTCAATAAAGGCAGAATAAACAAGAGGAAAAATGAAAAAGCAGAGTACACAAATGGCTTTTCCTAATGCAATTGATGCATAAAAACCGCCCTCATCGACCATAGACCGCGTTTGAACTGGAAGATACTGCTCTTGCCGTAATTCGCTATACACATTCTGCGCGGTGAGAGTTACGGAGATTTCTTCAGAACTCACTTCATATGTCGGATGGGCAAATAATAAATCCAGAGAGCTTCTATTGCTAATAGCTATTCGAAAAACAAAGCCTATTTGTGGGATTTTGGAGTGAGATCTCAAGCACTCAATCGGGAAGGGATTGCATCCATTCCGGCCAGCTATCGAGTGCAGCACCGCCGGCCCGCGTCCACGGCCCCGCCTCAATATACTCCTTGTTCCATTTCATTGTCCAAAGCCTTTTTAGCCGGACATGCTGGACCGACCAATCCAGCATGGCGACGTTTATTGCTTCATTGTGCCGGTTCAGACAGAAACGCTTCATGTTGTTGCCAAAGCTATAGCTCCACTCACCTTCGTATTCGGGAGGAGAATCTGTGTGGTGCGGGGCTCCTCCGACCCAGAGGCAATCAGCAAAAGCCGGTATAAAACTGGCCTTTTTGACGTTCTTGGTCCGCCAGTTCATTGTGGTGGATGCTCCCCATTGCTCTGTTCGAGTAGGGGTCGGATTGAAAAGGAACTCGTTGATGCCATAGCTGCCTTTGTAGTCATCAGATTGCCAAAGCAATAACGTATCGCCCCAACTGGCCCGACCTACGTTCTTGCGCTCGCCGACCATAGGGCAAAAGCGCATATCGCTGGTCTTATAGTAAGGCTCGAGCGGCTCCATCCATTCAAAATAGGGATCCTGGCCGTCCATGAAGTAGCCGTTGTGATCGTCGGCGTAGAAGTTAAACACGAGCCCCCATTGTCTCAGGTTAGACAAACAGACAATCGACTTGCTCTGCTTGCGTACCTCCTGAAGCGCCGGCATGAGAATGGACATGAGAAGAGCGATTATGGCAATGACCACTAAAAGCTCGATTAACGTAAAGGCGTGCTGTTTGGGATTCATAATTTATCTCCTTTTACAAGGATTTCCCATGAACACTTTACAAAAATACTCATGAAAGCTTGAAATATTATGATAAACTAATTCGACCTTGAAATCAAGCATATTCAAAGAATTACAGAAAACAAACACTACAGAATAAGTTCATATTCGAAACCACAAATAACACAGTAAAATTAATCATGAACTGGTGGGTTATCATCTAATGAATAACATTCGAATGGATATGTAATGGTGTTTACATGAAAATTCGTATTGCTAAGTTCAAAATTCTTAGACTAAAATCGAGCTGGGGTGCGCCATATATATGATTGAGCGTTAATTCAGCTGGTAAACTGAAGCTTTAGGCAAGTGCACTTATGACAGAAGATCAGCAACTTTTAAAGGCTTTGAATCACGGTGAAACCTCTGTGTGGCGGCAAATATATCTGAAGTACAAGGACGATCTGTTAACCGTCGCTCAGTCTTTGGTCTTTGACATTAATACAGCCGAAGATTGCTTGCAGGAGGCCTTTGTCCAACTGGTCTCGGACGGGTGCAAGGTACAAAGCAATCTGAAAGGATATCTGCTCAGTTGCGTGGTGAATCGGGCCCGAGACCATCTGCGTAGAAGAGACGCTCAGTCGAATTGTCAAGTGAATATGGAAACGCAGCGGTTTGATTTAACAGACCCGGCGAAAGCTCTTGCCGACAATGATCGCAATAAAAACGTAACTCGGGCGATGGAAAAACTGCCCCTTGAACAGCGGGAAGTTATTGTCCTGCATTTACAGGGGGATATGAAGTTTCGCCAGATTGCCACTATGCTGGACTTGTCTATTAACACCATACAAAGCCGGTACCGGTACGGCATAGAGAAACTCCAGCAGCTTCTAAAAATAAAGGAGGCAATATGACGCCGACAAGAAGAATTGAAGATATGGTTCGTGGTGCAAGAACAACGACAAGCGCTTCTATTGATACGCGAGTTGCCGAAGCCGTCGAAGCTGCAATAAAAAAACACAACGAAAAACGCCCCGCTTTTATTCGCACAGGTAGAGCGATAAGGAGAATTATCATGAAAAGTAACTGGACAAAACTTGCAACAGCCGCAACGATTATTATTGCGATAGGATTGGTAATGTACGCCCTGACAGGTTCTGGAACGTCGATTACAATGGCACAGGTCAGACAGGCCTTGCAGGAAATCGATTGGGTACGAATGGATTGCAGGAACGAAGAGATGAAATTAACGGCCTGGTATTCATTCAAATCAAAAGTCGAGATCGGGGTTTTTAACGAAAGCAAGATCATCTACTACGATTTCAACGCCGGCAAAATGCTAACATGGAATCCGGACAGTGAAGAGATGATTGAGTCTGACATTGAGGAAGGAAGACAATTCGCTAATGGTGTGAACAATATCTACGAAGCGCTTACCCAGGGCATTAGTTCCTGGGAGGCAGATGGCAGATATAAAGTGACTAAAGAACGCGGAACCTACCAGGGCCGGAAAATCGAGATATGGACGGCTCGTCGTATCAAAGGAGAACCCAAGCTGACACGAACGGAAACAGCGACGATATACATCGATGCAGAAAAGAAACTTCTCCTCAAGGCGACGGATGTTAAAGGGGCATATGGCGATGTTCAGCAGACAAACTATGTTGAGTTCACGTATCCCGATACAGGCCCGGCGGATATTTACGAGGCCGGCGCGCCCAGGACTGCGAAAATCATACCTGCTCCGAAGCAGTGAAATGTTGAGAAAACACGGCAAAGAAACTGACCCTCGGACCAACCTCCGGGGGTCTTTATTTATGGCTAACTACCACCATTATCCGGTGTTGGTCAATGAGTGCAGATATTCTTCGATGTTGGTATAGCCGTCTGCATCGAGGTCGCCGCTGCCGTCGGAAGGATCGTCCGGATTCAAGTTCAACTGCCTTTCCCACTCATCGGGCATTCCATCATGGTCGGAATCAAACAGTGGAATTCCACCGGAAAGCTTCGGATAGCCACCGACCTGCTCAGGGGAATCGATTATTTTGCCGGTGTGGTTTTTTACATCGTCAATTATGCGGAGATCGACCGTGTCACGCTGCGGCGCCGTCGCTCCAGCCTCAGCCAAGACTATTTCCATTACCTCGTCTGAACATTGAATAGATATTTGAGGAGTTTTGAATTTCGTGCCGCTGCGATGCTTTACCGGAGCAATGCCCTCGTCTCCCCATTTAAATCCAACAATGGCCCATTCGTCCATGTTCGGATCGGAACGGTGCGGGCCAATATTATCTTCGACATAAATCTTGGGATTACCTTGTGGGAATAGGATTTCATACGGCCCGGGATTGGTTGACGGCCCGGCGATAAAATAGTTGCCAATGAAGTTTAAAAAGGTATTCGAGCCATAGTCAACGATCTCGGCCGGAAGAATCCCCCAGTTGTAAATAATATTATTGACTAT
>WOR8_10005797_pt1 | contig 11885 bp, 8 predicted proteins | sample DeeMarSeWOR38_10_FD_19890 | JGI IMG/M metagenome (IMG submission 19890) | reverse complement strand
AAGTTTAGTCACAAACAACGACAGCAATTTGTCCGTCATCTCGGACCTGATCTAAGCTTAAACAGGTGATAACTATTCAAAGATAAAAGATAAAAGCATATGTTTTTCAGTATGGCATGGTTCTTTCATTACATGGAGTTGTCCTTTTGGTAAAGGAGACGGACGATACAGCTCTATCATACTGAATTTATGCTGTAAAAGCCGTCATTTGTATGAGGATTTTTGTCAATATGAGTGCGATAGTTGGCTTTTTGACCAAATTTTATTTGGCCTTTTTGGCAAATGTGATGATTTGGCAAGACATTAAAAACAGGAAATCTCCACTTAAGGGAGGATAAAATGAAGAATCTAGGGGCAATTCTATGCGTGATTGTATTGATCCTAGGGTTACCCTTTGCAGCGGGCGCAGCACAGCAGGTTGAAATCGTAAATCCCGATAACGTCGTTTCTTCGGGTTACTGGGTCCCGGTCCCAGCCTATGAAAACTTAAATGATTGGGACGCGGATCCGGATGCAAGCTTTGCTAGCGCTTATGACCAAGGTAGTAGCCTGATGGTCGATTTAGAGGATCCTACGGGGGGACCCTATTCAGCTATTAAAGTGAAGCTTCGGGCGAGGTCTCAGTATGTTGAAACCTATCTGAACGTTTGGATTTATGATGGAGGAGATCTCATTGGCAGTGAGTGGTACTTTTCGGTTCCGGTCAGTGGCAGCTTTGCAGAGTATTCTTACGAATGGACAGGGTTGAATATGACTGCAGCAGACCTTGCGGATCTTCAAGTCGAAATAGTCATCTATTATTGGCAGGATCAGATAGACATTTCTGCTGTCCAGGTGGAGCTCATTTCAGAGGGTGGCGGAGGACCCATCCCCACTGACCCCATCGACGTAGAGATCGACTATCGGCCCCACAGAAGCTCTAATCCGCTGAACTATAGAAGTCGTGGCAATGTACAGGTGGCGATCTTCGGTTCTGCTGATTTTGATGTGCGCCAGATTGACCCTGAATCGGTTCGCCTAGCGGGTGTAGCTCCGGTGCGTGGTGCTCTATGGATAGGGAAAAATTACAGTCGCACCGAAGAGGCTCGCGATGAGTACGAGGACCTCATTCTAATGTTCAAAAATCAGCAACTAATCGAGGCACTGGAGAAATCCCTTGGACGAGAACTGGAGAACGGTGAGGAAGTAGATTTAAACCTGACCGGCAACCTCAAAGATGATAATGCTACGCCGATTAAAGGAGATGACACGGCTGTCGTTTTCGGCAAGCATCACAAGCACGAGAAAGAAGGTAATTGGAAGAATTATTGGAAATGGTGGAAGTAGAAAAGGCATCAGCGGGAAAAGGATTAGAAACAAACTCACCTGCTGAGAGGGCAAACATTTAAGGCAGGGCCATCTTCGGCCCTGCCTTTTTCATTGGAATTCAGGAAACCTAATCCTAAGGGCCAGTCTAAGATCCCGCCTTGAGGGGGTCAGAGTTCAATGGTTTTGCCAGCCGAAGAGTTTTAGTACATAAGGCATGAGGAGAGGATGGTTTACTTATGCGTTTTTGCCTTGTGCCCCGTGCCTTGCACCTTGAGCCACGGCTCTGCTGGCAGCTCAAAGCTGGGGCCTGGAGTGCCGACACTGCCGATATGGTATGGTTAAGCTATGATTACACAGTAATTATGCTGGGGTGATCTTCAGGAAGACGCAGTAAAATCCCCCTCGATTCAGGACTCACACCTTCGAGACTGTTCCACCGACGCGTCAGAATGACATCTTCAGACAACCTCTTGAGGGGATTCTAGCCACGGATACGGTTTTCGTCTCACCACAAAACATTGCTCTCTGAGTCGTCCCCTCCAAAAAGATAATCCACAAAAAAACCCCCTCCCTTTGAGGCAAGGAGGGGGCTTTTCCAAAGGTTATTGGTTTACTCTTCCATCCAGTATGCTTTTTCAGTTTTTGTTGCGCCGGGGTTTTCCTGGACAACAACCTCGATCGCCCCTGTGCTCGTCTGAATGAATGCCTTGGACCCCTTTTCCTTTCCGGTATGGATATTGGGAGTAACTGTGAGGCCTTTGCCCAATGAGATCTGTCTTGATACTTCCGAGTTCCCCTCAGCGTCCGTGTTGCCACCATTAAGGCCGATTATGGATCGACTAAAGGCAGTTCCGGTTCTGTAGTAGAGAGCATAGAGATTGCTGAAACCCTCAAATTCGCAGGCATCACTGTCAGGCATATAGGTGGTAAAGGTTAAGATGTCACCCAGTAGCGTGGCCTGCCCCAGGTTTCTTTCATTGGCCTGAGCAAAATCAAGATACCAGCCTTTTTTAGCGTCTACGGCGCTCAGGAGTTCATCGAAATCGTCTTTGCCATCGCTATTTGCATCACTAATTGTTGCACAGTCTATCATGTTCCCGGCACCGTCGTCGCACATTACCAATCCACCCTCGAAAACCACAACGTCACTCGAATCAAACAGCTTGTTCTTATCAACCGATGCCCAGGTCAGAACGCCCCCGGACTGCGGCTCTTTGATCCCATAGAAGGACTGCTGGTCGGAATAAGTTATGTCTGCTCTATTGAAGAAACGCCCTGTGCCGAAATAGACCCAGACATTTCCGTCTTTGTCCCGCCCGATTGCGGGAGCAGAGGTTATCGGCTTTTGCGCATCGAAGAGGGTTGAGTCAGAATCCCAGTGGTCTGGGTTCAGATCGTCTTCTATCACAATCCGCCGCATTTTGCCTTTGTACACGTCAAAATCTTTAACAATGCCGAAATAGACGACATCTGTCTTGTAATCCAGGTCTAGATCCACCGAGACGATATCCGAGACAAAGGAGTTTTTGTCATACTCGTCATAAAATGCAGGTGGGGAAGTCCCGCTCTGGTCCTTAAGTGCCGTTGTTGTCTTGTCCGCCATTGCCTTGAGATCAATCATATAGATCCTACTCTTTTCAGTGCTCGTTGCAGAGTTCAGGTCTGTGGGGCCTGATCCCAGCACCAGGTACCAGTCATTGGCAGAAGTTGTCTTGGGGTCCATGACAACTACTCCCGGGTAGCTGGTGGTGTAGCCGAGATCAGCAAAGCTAATCTCCGCCAGCACCCTCGGCTGTATCTCCGGGTTGGTGATATCCAGGACAATGTAGGCGGACTTCATTTGCACATCCCCACCACTTGAATCAGGGACGCCATCGCGATCCATATCCGTCTTGAGAGGCCCACCGCCGAAACGCATACCGACAACCAAAACGGTGCCCCAGCCGTTGGGGTGGTCGGTGTCGGCAGCAAATATCTTTGCGTCAAATACCTTCGGTTTCAGATCGATATAAGGGACATGGGTGTAGTTGGGATCGGTTAGCCAATAAAGGTGCGGGAGGAGATTAAAAGGGATATAGGCCCACAGTTCCGTCCCCAGCGGATATGGGGCCTCGCCTTTGCTGGTCTGCAAGTCAAAGCCCTTGGTGGCGGTGTTGAAAAAACCAGCATTGAAGGCGTGGAGCATGCCGTCATTCCCTCCCACATAAATAACATTCCGCCTCTTTCTGTATTTGACGAAAAAGTCCCGGTAGGTTGTATCCTGATAGATCAAGTCGTAGTCTTCAGAAGGCATTCCCACAAGGGTCGGGGTGGAGTGAACCACATCTCCCATGCGCCAGGTCTCAAGAGTTCCGTCGCAGTCGTAATCAACCTGCCGGCTCCTCATTGCCGGGATGACAGAATTGGGGAGACTAGAATCCTTATTTTGATCCTGGCCTCGTATGTAGTTGATTTGCCTATCAAGCTGGGTGCTAATATAGCTATTCCAATCGCTTGAAGCTATGCCTGGAGGGGGGTCGCCAGGTGAATAGGCAAAAGGGCTGTAAGGGTGCAGGTAGGGCGAGATCTTCCCTTTGTTTGTCGTATCAAAACCTACCTGCTCGCTGCCATCAGCCTTTGCCACCATATCCCCATCATCGATAAAGGTAAAAATGTACCTTCTCTTCTGGGAGTCGTTAACATATGGTGATCTCTGTAGAGTAGTGACCAGAGTTGTATCATTCAACCAGTCATTTGTTGTCCAGATATAGTTGATATCAGCCATGGTATAGACGGTCCCAGTGAGTTCAGCAGCATCGAGTCTGCCATTTCCGTTGGTGTCGGTAAATTCACCCGGATCGAGTTTGCCGTTTGCATTAGTGTCGATAAACTTGTAAATGTCGGTTCCGTCATAGACTATGATCTTATCGTCGAGCAAATTGAGAGTTCTATCGCCGTTAGTGTCTTCTCTCATATTGCCATAAGCGTCCACGAACAGGGCGTGAACCTGACCCACCCAGGAGACCGCCTTGGTGTCAGTATTGAGGCAGTTGGCGTCATTGAAATAGGGATAGAAGATGGACTGATACACCCCTCCTTCTCCCGAGCGCGTGTTGGAGATCACCGATGCCGCGGTTCCGGAGCTTGCCCTTTTGAGGATGTCGGTGAAGGCCCTATTTAAGGCAGATACCAGTTTCTCGGGATCGGAAGCCTGAACATAGTTATCCGGCAAGCCGTCAGCATCGGCGTCCCATTCTGCTGTAAGGTTGGGCTCGTAGGGGTTGCCGTCACCGTTGGTGTCCAGAAAGTCCTTTTCCACAAAGCCACCGTACTTTCCGGTCAGCCAGAGCATGTTCATCTCGCCCTTGTAAGGGGTTGATGAATACTCCTGGGTGTCCATCATGTAGGTGGTGATGGTCTGCCTGTCATTCACAAGGGGCCTTATATCCTCGGAATTGGCATAGTAAGCCAAGCCGGCGACGTACCAGGAGTTGTGCTTAGAGCCGCCATACGGGCCGGCAACTAGGCCAAGGCCTGGAATGGTTTTCAGGTCGTTGTTCCAGTCGCACTTGGTCGGGGTGCAGCCGACGTACCACTGGGTGCCGTTTATGCCCTGCAGTTCGCCTACTGTATTGGTGAGGGCGGTTACACTGTAGGCTGTATCTGGGTTGGAGGGCTCGCCGTAATCACCCCAGGTTAGATCATCGGTGCCGTCATTGTCATAGTCGGCATCCGTGAAGGCAGTCCCGGGCAGCCGCTTGTCCACATGCGGGAAGGCATCGTTAATCCCGATAATGTAGTTTTTCTGGCAGCTGTACTGGATGGGATCGTCCCAGCTGGAGATTACCGGAAAACCGTCTTTAAAGGCAGCAGGTATGGGGTCGATCACACCATCGATATGATAATCATTGTTCCCATCCAGGAAATTAGGGGTGGGCCCCCGATTCTTGTAATAGTTCAAACACTCATAGTAGAGTTCACTCACCGGGTCTTTGGACTTATACCCATTCCTGCCGAATCTGTTGAGATAATTAATAACCCCGCTGTATTGAACGTCCCCGTCTTTGGGAATCATTTTGTCCGGGTCGACGATGAAAAGGCCATCCTCGTCGTACTCTGCATTGTCGTTTTTGGAGCCGTCGGGATTATTCGGCCCGATATACTTCATGTTGGCCCTGAGCACACCTCCCTCTCTTTCCCTGACGCTATCCAGGAGGTATCCCATGGCGGCAAAGCGCATCTTGTCGGCATTTTTCTGCATCAAGCCCTCGGGCTTAAAGTAGCCGCCGTAGTCGATACAGTTATCCTCCAGCCCCTGGGTGGGGTCACACACCTTGATCCTGGCGTAGAAGGGCCCTGCTAGCTTGTTGTTGCCGTTCTGGTAGTCCGTGGTGCTGCAACACGAAGTATGCAGAGTAAACTGATAGCCATGGTTATAGATATAGATCGTGCTATCACTGTAAGGGGTTACCGTGCTGGGAGCAACATTATATGTTGAACTCAACACCTTGACCTGCCAGACGTTGTGGAAGGGGGGAAACCTGGCGGGGTCCACATTGGCCCGCTCCACCACGGTCTCTGAGGTTGTATCCACCTGACGGTAGCCCCCGGTGAGGGCCCAGCGGAGCTCGTCGATGGCGCTCATGGTGGCCCAGTTGAGAAAGTTACCGCTCCACCTGCCTACCTTGCCGGTACAGGAGTAGTCACTGTTGGTAGAATCCACGGGCTCAAAGCGTCCGCTGTTCTCCTGGTAGCACTTGTTGGGATCGAAATATCCGATGTATTTTCTGGCTGTTTTATAGCATTTACCTATTAATTTCCCACCGATAGTGACCCTGCCGTCACAGTCACTAACGTCCAAATAATCTCCATCATCATTGGCATCCACCATTTCATCATTGTAGGCAGCTCCCGCTGTGGGCCACTCAATGGAGAGGTCCAGCAGCACATTGGCGGCCGCCCCCCGTAAGACAAAAGGGGGTATCTGAACATATTTCGACATGGGTGCAACATCTGCAAAGGCTGTTGCGGTCATACAGATTATTAGCAATCCTGCGAGTAATAGTATCTTCAAGCTACGATGTTTCATGACAATCCACCTTCTTTAACGGGTAAGGTAATGGTCCTTGGGGCTACATATCTTCGTCCAGAACCTCTATTTTGCGCACCATACTACCTTGCAAGGTCACTCTCGCCTTGGCCACCCAGCCCACATCTCCAAGGGTCTTGAAGTTCACCTTGAAAGCCCCGAGGAGGCGGCCCTTTCGATCATAGTCCATGAGCCAGTACTCCGTTTCAAAACCGTATTTGCTCTTTGAGTCTTTGTCGTTGCTATTTATGAGCTTGTATTGGGTATCATTCATTATGATGTAGTCTTTGGTTATCAATGCTATGGTGCCTACCTTTGTGGTGGTTTTTCCTGCCACAATAGCGGGCCCACTGAGCATCATGATGACCAGGAAAATGACCGTGATTTTCTTCATAACATGTCTCCTTGACAAGAGCTCAAATGACTTTCAGTCGTCGATCTATAAACTTGCACAGACACCTGCCGTGTCCCCTTTTCACATCACGTGTCTCCAGCCAAGGCGGACCGTGACTGAAGTGTCGCGGATATCGCGTTGCTGAGCCCGGACGTCATATATGACCCAGGCGCCTCCTCCTCCTGCCCCTTTCCCCTTTCCCTCATAACCAGACGCCAACTGGACCGCACTTCCGGTTGACAATTGTGAGTTGCCGACAATTTTGAGATTGGTGTGGGGAACATTGGCGTCCAGGACAAAAGGGCTATCATTAGTAGCATCAATAACTCCATCACCGTTTTTATCAACAATTGCACTGAGGGGGATGATCGCATCTTGGTTGGTATCGGAGGGAACAGGGTCTATGCCAACGTCAGTGTCGCGATTCAGGTAAAGATCTCCTGTGATGATGCCTATGTTTCCTCTCGTTGAAGAATTGGTCCAATTCCGCTCTTCAATATTTTGCTCTATCAGCTCACTGCCCGCAGCGGTTCCCCCATCTGCCGCAAAGAAGCACCTTTTGTAAACTTTGTCATTCCCTGAAATCTGCAGCTCTACGGTGCTGGTTGTTGTTGATGATATGCCAAGCAGCGTGAGCACCACCAGCATCAAAAGGGCAACGATCAATGCGCTTCCCCGCTGGTTGTTAACAAGGGAAAAAGGATGCATGTTGGTCTCCTGCCAGATAATTGCGGATCCTAAATGATGTCCGCTTTCATAAAATCGATTGATGCTCTCTTCGTTACCAGCCTCTCAGGCCATTGAACGATTACTCGAATGCTCTTGACGTTGTTAATCGGTTCATTCACAGCCACATTCCAATAAACGGTATATCTGCCACTAGTTGTCCAATTATCTGCTATTACGGTGCCAACTCCATCCACCGTATCGTCCAGGCCAAAATTTGCGCCAGTTACAGTCGGCTCGTCGTTATCGTCAATACCGTTATCATTAGCGTCCTGGTTGGTACCATCACCATCTGTATCACTAAGGTCTGGGTGGTTGTAATCAAGGCCGATCAATTCTTCTATTTTATCTTGGGCCAGGGTAATTCCCTCAGTAATGCTGATGGCCTGCGAATTGCCCTTTATTGACGCGGTCTGCATGGTAGCGACTGCCAGAAGCCCGAAAGCCAAAATAGAGATGGCAATAAGAATTTCCAGGATCGTAAAGCCTGCTTCTTTCTTTGGAGAGTTCATTTTAAAGACCCTTCTTTCAAAGGTTCTTATCTTAGGTTACAGGTTCATGTTCCTGCATGAAATAGCTGTCGTCAAAAGTCGGCGCCTGAAATTATCGTTATATTGGGGATGTTGATTACTGACAACATATATGGTTGAATTAGTAAAACTCCGATCAACTTTTCCAGTTCTTGCAAGTAACCATATCCTCACAGCCCTTATTCTGTTGATATCTACTTGCGGAGACAAGGATACTCCAGCGGTGCTATCATTAGTATCAATAACTCCATCATCATTTGTATCAAGATTTAAGTCCAATTTGTCGTCGCCATCTGAGTCAATTGCCCAAATTATATGGCCACCGGCCGAGGAGTCCAGTTGGTCATCGCCATCATTATCGAAAGCATAAGCAAATCCAACCGCATCGATGTAGTCCGCAACCGGTTGGTCGCCGCCGCCGGCATTTCTAACTAGTCTGGGATTATCAGCATCGGTGGTATCTAAAGAATAAGTAATATTCTCGTTGGCATCGTTGACATCGCCATCATTGATGATGGGCTCATCAATCTCATCCACGGTACCGTCAGCATCGTTATCGATGCCATCGTTGATATCGAATGTAAAATTTATACTGTCCGGGCCAGCACTTACGATGCCCGCATCAGCAAGTTCCGTTGGATCATAGCCGGCAATTCTTATATCTCTCGCCATCATGTAGAGGGCTGCACGGAGGTTCTGCTGCATTTCCGCCACCACTTCCTGATTGACATAGGAATCCTGTTGTGACTTGAAAGTCGAATAGAGGGCGGCCATTACAATTACAGCCATTGCCATGGCAACCAGAAGTTCCACCAGTGTGAACCCGTGTTGTAGATTCGCTGATTGTTTTTTGTGTTGTTTGCCCATAGCGCCTTTTCCCTTAAGCCGGGTTAGATGGGGATCACCATCCTACATGGGTCCATTCAAGCTAATCGAACCAGCCGGTGACAGAACGACGTTGTATGTCCTGTTTCCATTGGTGAGTACCACCGTGCCACCGCCTGCAATCGGAAATCCTCTATTGTTAAAAACATAAGGACTGGTTGTGGTTGAACTGATAGTCACCCTGGGAGGCAGGGCTAGGTTTCGCAGGGTTTCGCCGCCATTAGGAATTGAGTCGCCGTCGGTTCCCCCTCCTTGGCCGTTATCGATAAAGACTATGCAACCACCAGCTCCAACGCCCCCAACCGTTACCTGCACGAGCATTGGTGCGCTGCGTTTAGCCGCCTCCACCCGGGCAAACTGAAAGTTAGAGACCACTTCCCGTGCCGCAGTTTTGAGATAAACATTGTCTTTCCACTCGGAGAGATTGAGAGCGGCAATAACAGCTAAGAGCGCCACAATGGCAACGATGACGATCAGCTCAAGGACGGTAAAACCGCGGGTACAGTGATTACGATCGCTATTTGCCACTAAAAGAGCCTTTAAGAATAATTGTTTCGTTTGGTAGTGATTTAAAATTGCCGAAACAATTGTTGCTATTACCATTTCTGTGCCCTCCGGCGAGTTAATTGAGCAAGTTCTGTGCCATTGAAAAGAAATGTTAGTTGCTAATAAGGAAGAAAGGATTAAGTCGACCAGTTTTTCTAAATATCAAGTAATAACAAAATATTACAAAGTCATATCCGAGAAGATGGAATTTTCCTTTGCCCCCGGTCCCTTTGGGAAAGGAAGGTGATTTTTATAATAATTTAATAGTTATTTAACTTTTTTAATAGTGGAATCTGTAATGATCCCCTAAAGAGGCTGTCCGAACACTCCTATCCCCTCCCCAGGCGGGAGGAGATTTTTCCGGTTGGCACCAATGGCAGGAACTTCTGAGAACCGCAGAATGTCCAACAATGAATATCGAATATCGAAGTGAACCCTTGATGATTCAGCGGTTTCTTGTTCTACTGTTCGATATTCAATCGATTAGTTACTTCAGCACTATGATTCTGATGTATTTGATTTTTTCCTTGGTTTTGGCCTTGGGATCGAAGATTTTTTCTCCGATGATCTTGATTTCAGTTCCACCTTTTAGAGCATCAAAACCCAGAATTTCTCCAGACTGGTTTTGAATGGTGATGTCCTCATCAAATTGATAGATCGCTCTGTCAACTTCATAGGTGCGAGACTGCGGAGCAGAGTCACCGATGATACCCTGGATTTCGATGGTCTTGTTGGGTTCTCCCGTGGTGAAGTTAGGGATAAGCAAAAGGGTGAGGAACAAAAGGAAGATATTCTTTTTCATTGATGTGTACTCCATTCACTAACTAGAATCCATCCGCAAAATTCTGAAATCCCTCCCCCTTGTCGCAGATCCCGAGCTTGTCGCGGGGACGGGGGAGGGGGAGGTCGGATGGAAATTGTCTAATCCACTGTCCTCCAGGAACCAATGCCCCAAAGCTTACCGGTCAGAGTCACGGTCTCAACATGAACGGTAGTATCACTGGTCTGCACCATGATGCTGGAAAGCCCGGTGCTGAGATCCCTGTAGAAGACAGGTTTCGAAGGAAGACCGTTGCCCAAATCCTTGTATCTTTCTGTGATATTGCCACCACCGTCAGCCGACAGGGTGGTGTCGTCACCTGAGGTGGCAATAAAGCCTGTCTTGTAGTCCACTGCATACAATCTGGCATTTCCTCCATAGCCACAAATGTCCTCATTGGGATAAAAGGAGGTGAAAAAGGAAACACCGGCAACCACTATTGATTCCTCCACCACTCTCTCTCCTGGATCACCTCCTGGATCATCCAGATCGAAATACCAGCCCACCCCATTTCTTTTGTCGTTGAAGGCCTGCTGTTCGGCTTCAGTTAGCCCAGAGAGATAGTCGCTGAGCTCTCCCTCGGTTCGCAACGAGGTAATATCCGCCAGATCACCTGGCCCGAGGGGTAGAGTTATATCGGGATCGGGGATGTAATGCTCGTCATTCGGGTCCCCGTCATCTTCATACTTTTTCTCAATGATGCAATAGTAAGTGTTTCTGGTGGTGTCATCTTTATCTTGTCCCACCAGATATTTCCCGGTGCCGAAAAATATCCTCAAGTTCTGCTGGTCATCAAAGACAAGGGTGGGCCTGCCGGTGACAGGTTGGCCGCCGGTGTCGAACAACTTGATTTTCTTCCAGAGGGTATCGTTGTAGTCGTAGTAGAACTTCCACAGTCCACCTTCAGTGTCGCCCGCGTAGATCAAATCAAGGTAGCCATCGTTATCCGAATCCACAGCAACCGGAGAGGTCAGGGTGTAGTAAGCGTTCGCTCCACTCTTGGCCTGGGTGGCAAACTCATTAAATTTCGAATTCCCCTCTTTCCAGATTATTTCCTTAGTTCCGTCGGTGAAGTTCACCGCGGCTATTCTTCCAGTCTCTGTGGACTCATCATAGCCGGAGGTGATGATGGCAAGCCACTTATCCACCTCTCCCTTTTTCCCTCCCAGAACCTTAACCTTGCCGACAGAGGGCATGGTCGAGGACTTTCTCCCTGAAAAGAGGACCTTGTCCCAGAGGATGGAAACGGAGTCCGCAACAGGGTCAGTTATATCGAGGGCGAAGTATTCCTCCCCTCCCAATCTATTACCGCCCAGCAAGACGGTTTTCCAACCGGTCCAATCATTACCACCGGACTTCCAGGCCACATCGTAGACGTCACTGGCTGTTGCAGTTAAATCCACATAGTACCTGTGACAGGCTTCGAGAGTCAGATTGGTCAGATACTGACGTATGTGTTCTGGGATAAAGGACCAGGCCTCTGAACCGTCGGAGGAGTTGAAGGCGTGGAGCATGCCGTCGTTTGCCTCCACATAAACCATGGTTGTTCGGTTGAGATAGGTGCTTCTGAAAGTCTGATTATCGTTTTCCAAGAAGGAGGATCTAGGG
>WOR8_10005794_pt1 | contig 11887 bp, 11 predicted proteins | sample DeeMarSeWOR38_10_FD_19890 | JGI IMG/M metagenome (IMG submission 19890) | reverse complement strand
CAACCCCAAATTCTCATCAAGTACTCATTCGTGTTCATGCAGCAAGTGTCAACTTTGCGGATATAAACGCACGCAAAGGCATGTATCATTTGGGAAAAAAACCTCCTTTTATTCCTGGAATCGACTGTGCCGGAGTTGTCGCCGCAGTTGGAGCGAACGTAACAAACGTTGATGTTAACCAGAAGGTGGTTGCCTTTTCGGCAACCGGTTCATACGCTGAATTCGCCTTGGCTGAAGAAAACCTTGTGTTCCCAATCCCCGAGACTCTACCTTACGACCTTGCCGCATCATTTCCAATTGTTGGCGGTACATCTTATCATATGCTAAAAGAGGTGGCAGGACTTAAGCAGAACGAAACTGCTCTGATTCATGCCGCAGGAGGAGGCGTAGGGTCTACTGCACTGAACATTGCCAAATACCTCAGAGCATCCATGGTTATCGGAGCTACTCATAGTCGTTGGAAAGAAACCCATATAAAAAAAATGGGTGCAGATGCAGTTGTGAATCTCAACTCAGCTGATCTTGTGAATAATATAAATTCGTTGACCGGCTCTAAGGGGGTTGATGTCATATTAAACCCAATTGGAGGGAGAACCATTGAAAAAGACCTGGAATGCCTTGCACCTTTCGGCCGGCTTGTCGTGTTTGGCAATTTAGCCGCCGCTAACGATTCCCCCACCATTTCTTCCTTATTCACCCTGAACCAATCCATTTTAGGGTTCAGCTTCGGGCACTACAGGCGTTACAGACCAAAAGATATTCAAAATACAATGGATCGCGTGATCAACCTCGTGGCCGCAGGGGAAATTGAAATGCAGATTGCTAAACGGATTCCTTTAAAAAATGTCCAACAGGCCCACCGGTTATTAGAAAACCAGGAGGTTCTCGGCAAATTGATACTTATGAACGATTAATTTCCGGCTAAAACAAATTTGAGATGGCGTCTAGTGTGTTGTGGCAATTTAAATCATATGGAAATAAGCAAGCTTGATCACCTGGTATTAACTGTTAAGGATTTTGAAATAACAACATCCTTTTATGTGGCAGTGATGGGTATGAAAAAAGAGGTGTTTGGTAACGGTCGCATCGCTTTGAAATACGGAAGTCAAAAAATCAACCTGCATGAGCGCGGAAAAGAATTTGAACCCAAAGCGAATAAACCCACGCCTGGCTCCGCCGATTTATGCTTTATCACCCAGACACCGTTGACGGATGCAATGGCCCATGTTAACCGTTGTGGCGTTGAAATAATCGAGGGGCCGGTGGAAAGGACCGGCGCAAATGGCCCCATACGTTCATTTTACTTTAGAGACCCGGATCAGAATTTGATTGAGGTGGCGAATGAAATATAGGCCCCATATCAAATCAGCATCGACTAAATTTCAGCATAATTGAAAGCCATACACTGCTGTGAGACCATCTACGTAACGGTAATTTTGTAAAACTTGGTATACTTTATGATATCATGAGTTTTAAATAAATCTGCAACGGTAAAGTTTATGAATACTTAGGAGACAGAATGAAAAATATTGTTATAGCCGGTGTAATAATACTTCAACTATTTATCACGGTTACCGTTTTCGCCGCTGAGAAGAACAATACTTCAGCCACTTGCTATATGGACTTCAGCATGAAGGGATGGTCCATATTCTATAAAACAGCTGAGGGCACGGGTAGGGTCACTTGTAGCAATGGCCAGCACGCTGATGTCAAAATAAATGTCACGGGGGGCGGTCTCAGTTTCGGCAAAATGGAAATTGTGAACGGAAAGGGCACGTTCACCGAGGTCCTGAATATAGATGAGATCTTCGGTGGATACATAGCAGCCGAGGCTCATGCAGGAGCTGTCAAGTCAGCCCAAGCCTCCGTTTACACCAAGGGCGAAATTTCACTAGCGCTGACAGGTACTGGAAGAGGCATTAACATCGGGATTGATTTTGGCAAGCTTGAGATTTCAAGAAGAACGAAGTAAAATTAGCTTTTGACTAAGAAGAAAATAGGAACACGTTGTTAGCTTTAAGCGTCAGATTCAAGTTTGCCGCTTTTTGCCAAAGCGATAAAATGGGCCACATCGATTTCTTTCGGACAGACGAAAGAACACGCCTTGGATGTGTGACACCGATAAACCCCTTCTTCACTGTACAGCAATTTTTTTCTTTCACCGTTGGCCTGATCGCGTGAATCCATCAGCCGCACAATACTGGCCATTACGGCGTTTGGTCCCAGAAAACTATGATGGCTGCTGATACAGGCGGTCGCACAGCAGAAGCAATTAATACAGCGGGTTGCATCAACATAGCGCTCCAGATGACGTGGAGAAATTTTGTATTCATTTCCGGAGTTTGGATTTTCAACCGGCTCGATGATATAGGGCTTAATTTTATTTACCCGCTCGTAGGCTTTGTCAAAATCTACGATCAAATCCCGAACCACCGGTGCAATCGTAAGCGGCTCAATCAAAAATTCGGTTGTCGCAAAATATGCAACTGCATTTTCCACCAGCAACTCGCAGGCCAGCATTGGTTTGCCGTTAATTATCACCGAACAGCTGCCGCATTGCCCATGCTCACAGGATGAATTCCAGGCCAGGGTGGCATCCAGCTCTTTGTTGATTTTTCGAAACAGGTCGGTAAACCGAAGGATTCTACCGGCTTCTAATTGATAGCGCTGGATCCAGGATTTTTCGTTGTCCGGATTATAACGCCGAATTTTTAAGGCGATTTCACAGGTTTCCTGCATGCTTGTTTTCCTTGAAGATAGCAACCGCTTATTTCATTTTTGCACCCAAATGACAGTATTTGTTTTGAAACCACTTCTAGGTAGCTTAATACTTTCTTTCGATAATGCCAAATCGTTCGCTATGTTCACAATTGGATTCAAATATGCTCATCTCAACTGAGCGCTTTCCCAAATCGACTTTTGAAAACTCGGTCATAAAGGCTAAGGTATGATAGTTAAAGTCATCCTTTCGCTCCGGAAAATCCTTGCGGGCATGGCCGCCTCTGGATTCTTGTCTGTTCAGCGCGCAAACGGCCGTAACAAGGGAAATGGATAATAAATTGTCCAACTCCCAGCGCAAAATGAGCTCTGGATTCATTTTAAGACTTTTACAAGCCAGCGTGGTATTCGCGGCACGTTCTTTCAGGGCTTTTAAGGTCTCAATGGCCTCGGTCAGACCCACTTCTGTGCGGAACACGCCAACTTTTTCGGTCATCAGCGCTCTGGATTCCTCGCGGATTTTTTCCAGATTTTCCTTTCCTTTTTGATCCAGGTAGGCGGAAAACAAAGTAAAAGATTTTTTTCCAGCATCGGCGGGCAACTCCGGTAGCTTATCCGCCAGGGATTCAACTACCCGTTGGCCGACAAACTGCCCCATGGTGATCAGCTCTAAAATGGAATTGGTTCCCAGCCGGTTGAAGCCATGAAAACTGGCTGCAGCGCATTCGCCAACGGCATAGAGCCCGCGAATTATCTCGCCGTTAAAGCTTTGAACTTCACCAAATTCAGTAGTCGGAATCCCCCCCATCTGGTAATGGTTGCTTGGGCGTACCGGACAGAGCTCACGTTTCGGATCGATATTGACAAATTTTTTAAAAAAGCTCGTGACCTCCGGTATTTCAACCTCGTGGACGTAATCCGATAGATGCCGCAGATCGATCCACACATGTTCGATATGATGATCCGGATTCATTATGCCCCGGCCTTCCTGGATCTCGGTTTCAATAGCCCGGGCGACAAGGTCGCGCGGCGCCAGTTCTTTCATCTTCGGGGCATATTTTTCCATGAAAGGCTCAAGATCTTTGTTGCGCAAAATACCGCCGACCGATCGCAGCGTTTCGCTGGCAAGAATTCCCGGTCCGACAATTCCGGTTGGATGAAACTGCACGGCTTCCAGATCCATTACCGGTAAGCCTGCATCCAGAACAATTGCCAGGCCGTCGCCGGTGTTCTGACGACAGTTGGTCGTCACCTGGAAGATCTGGCCATCTCCGCCGGTTGCGAAAACCGTGGCTTTCGCGCAAACCGCAACAAACTCACCTTTGCGCTCGCAAAACAGGACAGCGCCGACGCAGCGACCCTCTTTGAATAAAAGCTCGGTGGCAATAGACTGATTGACAAATGAAACCCCGTTGCGCAGCGTCTCTCCCCAGACACTGTCCATAATCCCTTTGCCCGTTCGGTCCGCTTCAAAAACCGCACGAAAAGCAGAAGCTTCGCCGAATCTAACAGTGTGCCCCCCGAAGGTTCTTTTGCTGAGCCCGCCTTCTTGATTGCGGCTGAAATGCATGCCTTTGTTTTCCAACCAGATGATTTGCTCCCAGGCAGAGTCGACAATCTTTTTGACCACATTTTGATCGGCCATACAATCCGACCCTTTCCAGGTATCAAACATGTGATAGATAGGCTTGTCGATTGAGTCCTTGGGGTCCACTGCCGCCAGTCCTCCCTGGGCCGTGCTGGTATGCGATTTTTGGCAATGCGCAACTTTAGTAACCGCGACAATTCTGGTGCCGGGTTTTCTCTCCAGAATTTCGGCGGCACAACGCAGCCCGGCGCCGCCGGCACCAATTACCAGCACATCGCAGTCCAGCGTTGCGGAAATCTTGAATTTAGCAGCCATATGTAAACTCTAAACGGGTTCTAAATGACAATAATTACCTTTAGACCAATCCAGGCAAACAGAACCGTCGCCACAGCAACGAGCACGGTCATCAAAATCTGAAGAGGCCGCGAGACGACATAGTCTTTGCCCACTGAAAACAGCCCGTAGCCGCCATGGTATAAAACGGCCAGAACCATCGTAACATCAACGAATTTGATAAAAATGCTTTGTATCCTGGCAATAATCACGGCCGAATCCTTGCCCACTGCCGGATTAAGGTGCATAAATAAAAAATGCGCCGGTATCATTACCAGCAGGAACACGCCACTGATTCTTTGAAATTTCCAGAACCGCGAATGCCCCAATTGCCAAACTCTTGCCAGGAATGCATATCCGCAAATCACAGCAATGATCAATATGGTCAGCCAAAAGAAAACTGGTGAAGCACTCTGATTTCCAAGGAGCATAAAAACAGCTAAAAGACATACATAGGCAGCCGACACCAAGAACAACCATCGAATCATCGCGGTATCATCGCGATAGCCGTAGATTTCAAAAAGCATTAATCTGCCGCCGTTGAGGGCGTGAAATATCACCGGAATCGCAAGCAACCATTCGAAGAAAACAATCAACGGGGAAGAAAACAATGCCATTTTGGCGTTATAGCCCTGGGGGCTGCTGAGGGCGGAAAGGGTGATTAGATGAAACCAGACATACACGACCAAAAGCAAACCTGTTATCCGGTGACCCCAACTTAAAATAAATGCCCAGCCTCTAGTGTTTGCATAAAAAGCGATATACGGTATCTTGTTGAGAATTCCGAAAATCTGGTCAGTGATTTTTATCGATATGAGACTCGGTTGCATTTCAGATTTTGCCTTCATCGCGCTTATTTGGACTCAACTTCCTGAAAGATTTCTTTGGCCCCACGCAAGCTGTCCATTGCCGCCGGAACACCACAATAAACGGCGGTCTGGAGGAGAACCTCCATGATATCGTTTTTGCTGCAGCCATTGTTTAAAGCCCCTCTTACGTGTAGCTTTACCTCGTGAGGTCGGTTAAGGGCGGTGAGCATAGCTAAGTTAAGCAAACTCCTGGTTTTTCGGTCCAGGCCTGGCCGGGACCAGACATTTCCCCAGCAGTATTCCGTAACGAGCTCCTGTAAAGGGCGACTGAAATCGTCTGCCTGTGACATGGAAGCATCCACGTGCTCGGCACCCAGCACCTCCCGGCGAACTTTGAGTCCTTTTTCGAAAAGTTCACTTGACATTGTATTCTCCTTCTCATTCTAAGTTGACAGGTTGTTTGCCAGATTAAACGACTCGCATTTTACCCCGCTTAACCCTCATACAGTTTGCTGATTAAGATGGCGTTGGGCTTGCACTCATTTAAGCACAGATTGCACAAGGTACATTCATCCAGATTTTCTACGACGATAAACGGCCAGTCGGCTTTTTCTTCGAAAATGTTTACGGGACAGACCCGGATACATTGACCGCATTCTTTTTTTCCGACGCATTTGTTCTGATCAATTGAAACGTCAATAAATTCATTCATACATCACCTTATGATTTATTTCCCGTCGATTATCGAGGCCAGTTGCAAAATTCTGCGGGATCGCTCCACAACCGGATAATCCACAAACTTTTCATCCACCAGGATGGCGGCCGACCCTTTGGCTTCTTCGGCTTCAAAAGCCTCGATAACCCGACGCGCAAAAGAAATTTCTTCGGCGGTAGGGGTGAAGATAACATGAACCGGTTCAATTTGATTGGGATGAATACACAGTTTACCCTGGAAGCCCAATTGCTTGGCCCTTGCGGCATCATTCTTGAGGGCCTCAATATCCTTCAGATCGATCATAAAGGGGGTATCTAATGGCGGCGCAATACCGGCGGCCCGGCAGGCTACCGCAATTCGCGAGCGGGGATAGATTAGTTCGCCGCCGTCTTTTGTGATTTCAATTCCCATATCCAGGGCATAATCCGCAGCCCCCATTGCGATTACAAACTCCCGATTCAGTTCGGCCGCCGCAGATGTAATTTGAAAAATATTTTGAACGCCCAGGGCAGATTCAACCAGTAAAATAACTGCGGCATTTCCGGCTGCCAGTCCTTGTTTCTTCTCCAAATCAGCAAGCAGCCGGTGTATTTCTCTGGCTTGATGGCTATTTTCAGTTTTGGGCAACATAAGTCCACCGAGCTCTTTAACCACAATTGCTTCCAGATCGCCCATAAAAAAATCGGTTTCCAGGCCGTTGACCCGCGCAAGAACCCCACGGTCCTTATGGGTGATAATCTTATCACGCACCAGCGCTCGGATTTCCTTTTTTTGGCTAACGGCCACCGCATCTTCCAGGTCGATAATCACACGATCGGCAACGGTGGCAACGGCCTTATCAACCCGATCCGGCTGATTGCCCGGCACAAAAAGAGCGCTGCGAATAGGTCCCAGTTTATCTGTTTCAAGTTTCATAGCATTAACCTTCGATATATTCTGCGGCAATCCGCACAATATCGGAAAATGACTCGGCCACCCGGATACCGGCTTTGTTGAACATCGATATTTTGCTCTTTGTGGTTCCACGGTCTCCTTCAACGATGGTGGCGGCATGACCGAATCTAATCCCCGGCATATCATCCACAAATCGACCGGCGATAAATGCGATAATGGGAGTTTGATATTTTTCAGCCATCACCAGTTCGGCGAGCTTCTCTTCAATTACGCCCCCGGGTTCGCTGAAAAGGACCACCGCCTTTGTTTCAGGGTCATTTTCAAACAATGGTATCAGGTCCAGAAAATTCGAGCCGACGACTGGATCCCCCCCGATCCCGATACAGGTACTCTGGCCGATCCCGTTGGCCGTTAAAAGATTGGCGACTTCAGTGGTCATGCCGCCGCTGCGGGATGCAATTCCGACGCATCCCGGCATATACGCTTTTTTAACATCACCTACCGGACCGCCGGCCATTCCCAGCTTTATTTTTTCCGGCGAGATTAAGCCGAGCGTATTTGGCCCGATTACGCGAGCTTTGTTTTCACTGGCGACCTCTAGAAATTCTATGGTGTCCTTTCGCGGAACCCGCTCTGATATTACGACGACAAGCGTAATTCCATTTTCCAGCGCCTCAATTACGGCGTCTTTTACCAGCGCAGGGGGAACGGAAATAACGGAAGCCTCCGCTGGATGCTCCCTAAGGGCCTGGCGGACCGTATCATAAACAGCAACACTGTGGACAGTTTGGCCCAATTTGCCGGGCGTCACACCCGCGACAACCTGCGTTCCGTAATCCATCATATCCTTTGTAAAGGTACTTGCTTCCCGCCCGGTAATCCCCTGGACAATAACACGTACATTTTGATCAGCTAGTATGGCCAACGTAACACCTCTCTAAAGGGTTATCAAAACCTCATCTCCCCGCTTAATGAAGCGGCATTTCGTCTCTAATTTAAAGATTATTTAAGGAGTTCAAAAGGCTCCAACGGCTGTGTTGTCATTTGATGAATTGATCGCGGCAAGATGCCGCTCCCACTTAAAATTAGAAATGTGGGAGTGGCTTTCAGCCACGATCGATACGCTCGAACGCACGACTTCCAATTCGCGGGACGCCTTGATGTACACCTTAAATTGCTAAAATCAAGACGTGTAATCCCGCGTTCAAGCGCGAAACCTGATCTGAGGTTTTGAAACCACTTCTAATGATTTCTATTTTGAAAAATTTTTTACCGCCAGCTGGGCCGCCTCATCGATCGAGCAGGTTCGGTCGCCAAACTGAACGCCGTATTTTGAAAGAATCTTATACCCTTCTGCTTCCCATGCACCCGGTATTCGAAAGACCGCTACTGTGGCTGCCGGGTCTTTGCCGGACTCCAGAACGCCTTTGATAATGCCCCGGGCAACAAGATCAACACGGGTGTTGCTGACCACATTCATAATGACCGCAATTTTCTCAACACCGGGTTTGGAAAGAATCAGCTTTGTAAGCTCTTTTACTTTTAGAACGGAAGGATTTCCACCAATTTCACAGTAGTTCGCAGGCTTTCCGCCATGGGCCTTAACGGCATCGAATGCAGTCAATGATGCGCCGCCGCCGCCGATAATCAAACCCATGGTGCCGTCGAATTCTATGACGCGGCCAGCCACACCGCGGTGATCAAGGTTGTCGATTTCCATCGCCTTGCGTTCAAACTCAGATGCGGTGCGTTCCGGCTGCACTCTATTTGTATCTTTTGCGATTTCGCTCAGTTCCCGGTGTCTGAACAGGGCATCATCATCGATTTCGAGATGACAATCCAGGGCAACAAGCTGCCCCTGCTTTGTTAACGCTAACGGATTGATTTCGGCCACCGTGGCATCATAATCCAGGAAGATATCGGCGAGTTTAGATAGGATTGCCGTCAGTGCCAGCAAACGTTTTCCGGTAACACCTGTTTCAGAAATGATTTCCTTTGCACGATAAGGCCGCAATCGATGCCGCGCAGAAAATGTTTCATATCGTACCTTGCCCGGATCGCTGGCGGCCAGAATTTCGATGTCCACCCCGCCCTGGGGAGAAAAAATTGCAATCGGCGCCTTGGCCACCGTATCATAGGCAATGGCCATAAAAAATTCCCGGTCAATTTCAAGCTTTTCTTCCACCAGGAGCTTTGGGACATGATAGCCTCTAATTTTTTTTCCCAGCAGGTTTTTTATCCCATCCTGACATTGTTCTGAAGAATCAGCGGCGATAACGCCACCGGCTTTGCCGCGTCCCCCGATAGGCACCAGTGCCTTTAGCATGACCGGGCTTGTGAAATTAAAGCCATCCGCTGCAGACACAACCTTACCTGCAGGTAATTCAATCCCGTATTTTTTCAATATTTCTTTGGCTTCAAACTCAAGTAAGCGCATTCATTTCTCCCGGACATTTAATAAATTCGACGCTTTGTATTTCATACGGCCCTATTCTTTTCGCAAAAGTTGCGAAGACCACCTGCGCATATCCTTGATTCCATCAAGCCTCTCAACCGCTTCGACAATTTTCAAACGCTGATCCTTTTTCATGATCCGGCCAACAAGCTCATGGAAGCGTTCTACCATCTCTTCCCATGAAAGCGGGTTTTCAGGATCGCCTTTAGGGTATTCGACCGTCGTAGAATAACGCTTCTCATCTTCTGTCAAAATCTCTGCAGTGGCGCGCCACTGTTTCGGGAAAGTCCGATCTAGTTCAGGATCAACCATGCACTCCACTTTCCTCATCATCTCTCTTACCGGTCTCGATTGGATCGTGGAGAGCTGGAATTCTTTCAGACCTGCCTTGCCGTGTAGCAATGCCGCTGCAGCTCCAAAGGGCATACTGAACTGGGCATCGACTATCGATTGTGGCTTGTACTTGCTCTCTATTGGATCCGCAATAAGAGGCGCTCCTGCCCTTAAAATCCCTACCTTAACCTTCTTTACCTGTTCTGGGCGAAGGTTGTTTTCCTTTACGATTTTCAATACTGCGTCGATCGGAGAATGCATGTAGCGGCAGCAGGCGTGAATCTTGACTGATGTCTGAAGGATTTGGAATCCGGAACCTATCCCTTCGAGGACCTTGGACGGATCTGCTCCGGCGGAGTAGGCATGCAGAAATCCATCCCTTCCCTCGAGGATCGAACTGGGACCTTTAAATCCCTTTCTGGACAACAGGGCTGCCACCATGCCGCTATGGGCTGCCCATCCTGCGTGAAAAGGCTTTGTCCATGCCCCTTGAGCGAGATACTCCATGGATCCTGCTGCCTGACTTCCTGAGATGCCCATGGCATTCAAAATCTCCTCTTCCTGAAGACGCAGGATCTTCGAGGTTGCAACACTCGATCCAAAGGCCCCACAGGTCCCGGTGGGATGGAATCCTCGTTTGTAGCTGTTCTCGGGTTCAAGGGCTGTTCCCAGGCGAATCATCACCTCGTAACCCAGGACAACGGCCAAAATGAAATGCTTGCCGGAAGAACCCACCATCTCAGCTGCGGCCAGAGCCGAAGGGAAGACCACAACCCCCGGGTGAAGTGATGATTCGTTATTGACATCATCCATTTCGATTGAATGGGATGAGGTCCCATTTGCAAGGGCCGAATAGAGATAGGGAGCTTTCTCCTTGGTCCCAATGATCACACCCGCGCCCTTGCCCATCTCCCTGACAAACCGATAAATCGTTCGGGAAGGATCCTCTATCGATCCCCGACATGCGACGCTGATAAAATCCAGGAACCTGTATTTGGCGCAACCGATCACCTCATCTGAAAGGTCATTAAACTTCATGCGGTTGCAATATCTGGCAAGTTCCTGCGTGATACCCATATCCCCTCGCCCCCAAAGATCTCATTCATAATGCTTCTTGCATTTTTTTATTTCATATCAGTTAGTTATTTGTTCCGTCAAGCCTTAAATCCTGCTACAAAGCCACTACAAAAACTTTCATATAAAACAATTTCGTCCCCATTTTTAAACGGGCTTGCGATATCCATTAAAATCTATAAGATTGACTTCAGAATTTATTATGTGATATCAAAATTTGAAAAATCACTTACTCATTATCTATTCTCGATCTTAGCGGAACTTCTTATCGTGCAGTGCCCGATAATCCGCTGAGCCTCTTCTGAAATCGCGAAATACTGCCGCCTTGCGGGATATTTTTTCTGCTAATAAAATAATTACCAAAACCTAATAAAATGGCAAGGGAGGTGATGATTATTCATATAGATAGTTCGGGACGCTAGGAAATTAAATCCGGAATAAAGCAAAAAGGAGGTAAAAATGAAAAAGCTTAAGTTGGCATTGGTTTTAGGATTGGCTGTGGTGTTACTATCGGTATTTGTTATACCTGGCCCGGCATCAGCAAAATACGTGTGGAGATGGGGAACCTCTGATCCAGCTGCCTATGGTTATCGGGTATCCGCTTTCATGTCAGATTTCCTGCGAAGGGGGATGCCGGATTACGACGTTACCGTTTACCCGTTCGTTTCAACCACCGCCAGCGTCAAGAACTTTCTGGTGGGTGAGCTGGAAAGCACGTATATCGCCGAGCCGGGATTCGGAAAATTGTACTCGTTTCAAAAACCATTTGAGGGTTTTGAACCCAACGTAAAGCAAATGCCGGTGCAGTCTTTATGGAGCTACACCATGGAAACGCATATATTGACGTTACCGGAGAATAAAGACAAATATCGGTCCTGGCAGGATTTGGACGGCAAGAAAATCTATATGACCAAGGCGGGCTATATGAACCACATCAACATTTTCAGAGCCATGAAGGACATCTGTGG
>WOR8_10006813_pt1 | contig 11888 bp, 7 predicted proteins | sample DeeMarSeWOR38_10_FD_19890 | JGI IMG/M metagenome (IMG submission 19890) | reverse complement strand
ACCATGGGAAGACGACGCTGACGGCGGCGATCACGAAGGTGATGGCGGAGTTGCGTGGTGGTGAGTTCAAGGCCTATGACCAGATTGACAATGCACCGGAAGAGCGCGAGCGCGGCATTACGATTGCGACGGCGCACGTGGAGTACGAGTCGGAGGCGCGTCACTACGCGCACGTGGACTGTCCGGGGCACGCGGACTATGTGAAGAACATGATCACGGGTGCGGCGCAGATGGACGGGGCGATACTGGTGGTGAGTGCCGCGGACGGTCCGATGCCGCAGACGCGCGAGCACATTCTGCTGTCGCGCCAGGTGGGTGTTCCGTACATTCTGGTGTACATGAACAAGGCCGACCAGGTTGATGATGCCGAGCTGCTGGAGCTGGTGGAGATGGAGATCCGCGAGCTGCTGGATTCCTACGATTTTCCGGGTGACGACACGCCGATCGTGACGGGTTCGGCGCTGAAGGCGCTGGAGGGTGACACGAGTGACATCGGTGTGCCGTCGATCGTGAAGCTGGTCGAGGAGATGGACCGTTACATTCCGGAGCCGGAGCGTGCGGTTGACGGTGATTTTCTGATGCCGGTTGAGGACGTGTTCTCGATTTCGGGTCGTGGCACGGTGGTGACGGGTCGTATCGAGCGCGGCATTGTCAAGGTTGGCGAGGAACTTGAGATTGTTGGCATACATGACACGCTGAAGACGACATGCACGGGTGTTGAGATGTTCCGCAAGCTGCTGGACGAGGGTCGTGCGGGCGACAACGTGGGTGTGCTGCTGCGTGGCACGAAGCGCGAGGAGGTTGAGCGTGGTCAGGTACTGGCGAAGCCGGGATCGATCACGCCGCACACCAAGTTCGAGTGCGAGGTGTACGTGCTGAGCAAGGACGAGGGTGGTCGTCACACGCCGTTCTTCAACGGTTACCGTCCGCAGTTTTACTTCCGCACGACGGACGTAACGGGTGCGTGTGACACGTGAAGATGACGGTATCGCTGATAGCGCCGATTGCAATGGAAGACGGGCTTCGCTTCGCGGTTCGCGAGGGTGGCCGCACTGTCGGCGCCGGGGTGGTATCCAAAATTCTTGAGTAATTACGAAATGGTGCAGGTGCGGCTTCAGCCGCGATTGATCGCGAATGAATCCGCTCCTGCCGTGATTTAGTTTAGGCCAGTAGCTCAATTGGCAGAGCGGCGGTCTCCAAAACCGCAGGTTGGGGGTTCGATTCCCTCCTGGCCTGCCATAGCAAGGGGGCAGACATGAATTCTGTCTCCGGGAAATGATGAATACGAAAGCTGATACGGAAAGCGGACGGCTGGATTCGCTGAAGATGGGTGCCGCCGTGCTGCTGCTTGCCGGTGGTATCTACGCCTTCTACCACTTCCAGGAAATGCATGCCGTCCTGCGGGTTCTTGGCCTGCTGGCGGTGGCCGCGATTGCCGTGTTGCTGGCTTTGCAGACCGCATTTGGACGGCAGGTGGCGGGCTTCGTCAGTGGCGCCAACTCCGAGGTTCGCCGGGTCGTCTGGCCGAGCCGGACAGAGACGGTGCAGACCACTATGGCGGTGCTGGTGGTCGTCCTGCTGGTCGGCATATTTCTGTGGCTGCTCGACATGGTGTTGTTGTATGGAATTCAGTTGCTGACAGGGCAGGGAAGTTGACGATGGCGTTGCAGTGGTACGTGGTACATGCCTACTCGGGCTTTGAAAACCAGGTCAAGCGCGCCCTCGAGGATCGCGTGGCGCGCGCTGGCATGGATGATCTGTTCGGCGAGATCCTGGTGCCGACCGAGGAAGTGGTCGAGATGCGCGAGGGCACGAAGCGGCGCAGTGAACGCAAGTTTTTCCCCGGCTACGTGCTCGTGCAGATGGAAATGAATGATGAGACCTGGCACCTGGTCAAGGATGCGCCCAAGGTGATGGGGTTTATCGGCGGTACCAGCGACAGGCCGGCCCCGATTACCCAGCGCGAGGCCGATGCCATCCTGCAGCGCGTCCAGGAGGGTGTCGACAAGCCGAAGCCCAAGGTGCTGTTCGAGGTGGGCGAGGTGGTGCGCGTCACCGACGGTCCGTTCAACGACTTCAACGGCGTTGTGGAAGAAGTGAACTACGAAAAGAGCCGACTGCGGGTTTCGGTACTGATCTTCGGTCGCTCGACGCCGGTCGAACTGGAGTTCGGTCAGGTCGAGAAGGCGTAGGTTTGATTTGGCTGTAGGAGCGGCTTCAGCCGCGTTCGGTTCAGCATGACAGGATCGCGAATGAATGCGCTCCTGCGTGAAATCACGGGATGGCACGGTTCACTATCCCGGCAAACACAGGGGAGCCGAGAGGCGCTTGCACCCACAGGAGTAACAGATGGCCAAGAAAATCCAGGCATATATCAAGCTGCAGGTCCCTGCAGGTGAGGCCAACCCGAGTCCGCCAGTCGGCCCCGCACTGGGTCAGCACGGCGTGAACATCATGGAGTTCTGCAAGGCATTCAATGCGCAGACCCAGCAGATGGAGAAGGGTATGCCGATCCCGGTCGTGATCACCGTCTACAATGATCGCAGCTTTACCTTCATTACCAAGACACCGCCGGCATCGATACTGCTGAAGAAGGCCGCCGGTGTGCCCAAGGGTTCCGGCACGCCCAACACCGACAAGGTCGGCAAGGTGACGCGCGCCCAGCTGGAAGAGATCGCCACCACCAAGATGGCGGACCTCAATGCGGCGGATATGGACGCCGCGGTCAGTATTATTGCAGGCAGTGCCCGGAGTATGGGCCTTGATGTGGAGGAGGGCTAAGCCATGGCCAAGCTGACGAAAAGGGCGAAGATGATCCAGGAAAAGGTTACCCCGGGAAAACTGTACCCGATCGAGGAGGCGCTGGATCTTCTGCGCGAACTCTCGGCTGTCAAGTTCAAGGAGTCGGTCGACGTCTCCATCAACCTCGGCGTTGACCCGCGCAAGTCGGACCAGGTGGTGCGTGGCTCCACGGTACTGCCAAACGGCACAGGCAAGTCGGTACGGGTTGCCGTGTTCACCCAGGGTGCAAATGCCGATGCCGCGAAGGAAGCAGGCGCTGACATTGTCGGCATGGAAGACCTCGCCGAGGAAGTGAAGAAGGGCAATATGGATTTCGACGTGGTGATTGCGTCGCCCGATGCCATGCGGGTGGTCGGTACGCTGGGCCAGATCCTCGGTCCGCGCGGCCTGATGCCGAACCCGAAGGTTGGTACTGTCGCGCAGGACGTGGCGACCGCCGTGAAAAATGCCAAGGCGGGCCAGGTGCGCTATCGCACCGACAAGGCCGGTATTATCCACTGCCCGATCGGCAAGGTGGAGTTCGATTCCGGCAAACTGAAGGAAAATCTGGAGGCGTTGCTGGCGGACCTGCAGAAGGCCAAGCCGTCGGCGGCCAAGGGCGTGTACCTGAAGAAGATCTCTGTCACGACCACCATGGGGCCGGGTCTGCAGGTTGACCAGACCTCGGTAGCCTTATAGGAATATTTTTTATTGCCTTGCTCCCGGCTGGCTGGGGGTGAGGTATCGGAATACGGGAGGGCTTGCATGGCTTCCCGGGATTTGGCGCATGTCGGGCAGCGGTATTGCCAGGCGGCTGTCAAAGACCGCAGGTACCCGGCAGGGCAGGACTGGATGCCGGGTTTAATCATCGTCATGGATGACGCAATGGCCTGCGCAGATGGTGGCGTCCGGACAGTCTTTCTGTCTTCAAGTCACCCAATGGAGTGCGTCGGTTGCAGTCTGGCCGACGTGATGTCACAAGCGGGAAGAACAGGCCGGTATTTGCCGGTCCCTTATTCCCAGATGAGGTAAACACAATGGCATTAACTCTTGAAGAGAAAAAGGCTGTTGTTGCTGAAGTTGCTGAAGTCGCCCAGGGCGCTCTTTCGGCTGTCGCCGCTGAATACCGCGGGCTGACCGTCGAGGAGCTAACCGACCTGCGTATCAAGGCGCGCCAGGACAATGTCTATCTGCGTGTTATCAAGAACACGCTGGCACGTCGTGCGCTGGAAGATACCGACTTTGCATGCATGAGCGATCGGCTGACCGGCCCGCTTATCCTGGCGTTTTCGCGGGAGGATCCGGGTGCTGCCGCACGCGTGACCAAGGACTTTGCCAAGGAGCATGCAAAGTTCGAGGTCACCATGCTGTCAGTCGGCGGTGAGCTGCTGGAACCGTCGGATATCGACAAGCTGGCGAAGCTGCCGACCCGCGACCAGGCGATCAGCATGCTGATGTCTGTCATGCAGGCGCCGATCACCAAGTTCGTCCGCACGCTGAACGAGGTGCCGGGCAAGCTTGTTCGGACGACGGCGGCAATTCGCGACCAGAAGCAGCAAGCAGCATAAACCTATTCATTTTTAAAGATTCAGACAGGAGTATTTGTTATGGCCGTTTCACAAGAAGAGATTCTCGACACAATCTCCAATATGAGCGTGATGGAGGTCGTTGACCTGATTTCCGCCATGGAAGAGAAGTTTGGTGTATCCGCTGCAGCCGCTGTTGCCGCTGCGCCTGCTGTCGGTGGTGACGCCGGTGGTGCTGCTGCCGAAGAACAGACGGAGTTCGATGTCGTCATGTCCAGCTTCGGCGAGAACAAGGTGTCCGTCATCAAGGCAGTCCGCGGAATTACCGGCCTGGGCCTGAAGGAAGCCAAGGAAATGGTGGAAGGGGTTCCGTCTACCATCAAGGAAGCCGCTGGCAAGGAAGAGGCTGAAGGCATCAAGAAGCAGCTCGAAGAGGCTGGCGCCAGCGTCGAGCTCAAATAAGCGGGCGACACGTAATCCGTTTGTGATTACTGCTCCCGCTGTAATACAGGGTTGGCCGGTAGCGCATTCAGCGCCCGGCCTTTCCCTGCTTGTTGGTTATCTAAACCACCTGCCGGAACGTGTTCCGGCAGGCTTGCTGTCGTCCGTCAGGGCAGCTGCTGCGGCAGCCACTGCGGACTAGAGTAACTGTAAATTGAGGAATACCCATGGCCTACAGTTTCACTGAAAAGAAACGCATCCGTAAGGACTTCGGCAAACGTCACAGTATTCTCGACGTGCCATATCTGCTGGCGACCCAGCTGGAGTCCTATCGTGATTTCCTGCAGGCGGACAGGGAATCTGACAGCCGTGGCGACAAGGGCCTGCATGCGGCATTCAGATCGGTCTTTCCTATTGTCAGTTACTCGGGGACAGCGGCGCTGGACTACGTCAGCTACCGTCTTGGCGAGCCTGCCTTCGATGTCAAGGAATGCCAGCTGCGCGGCCTCACCTACGCAGCCCCGCTGCGTGCCCTGGTGCGCCTGATCATCTACGACAAGGATGCGCCGGCAGGCAGCCAGAAGATCAAGGACATCAAGGAGCAGGAAGTCTACATGGGCGAACTGCCGCTGATGACCGACAACGGCACGTTTGTTATCAATGGCACCGAGCGCGTCATCGTCTCCCAGTTGCACCGTTCGCCGGGCGTGTTCTTCGATCACGACAAGGGCAAGACGCACTCCTCCGGAAAGCTGCTGTTCTCGGCGCGCGTGATTCCCTACCGCGGTTCCTGGCTGGACATGGAATTCGACCCCAAGGATTCACTGTTCGTGCGCATCGACCGCCGCCGCAAGCTGCCCGCAACCATACTGCTGCGCGCACTGGGCTATGACAACGAGCAGATTCTGGACATCTTCTTCGATACCAACACCTTCCATATCGGCGCCAAGGAGATCAAGCTGGACCTGGTTGCCGAGCGTCTGCGTGGCGAAACGGCGACATTCGATATCAAGGTAAAGTCCAGGGTGATCGTCGAGGAAGGCCGCCGCATCACTGCGCGCCACATCCGCGAACTCGAAAAGGCCGGCGTTAAGTCGCTGGTGGTGCCCGAGGAATACCTGATCGGCAAGACCCTCTCGCACAACCTCGTCGACAAGGAAACCGGCGAGCTGATTGCCAGTGCCAATGACGAGATGACTGCGGAGCTGCTGGAGAAGCTGCACGAGGCCGGTATCAAGGAGATCAAGACACTGTTTGTCAACGATCTGGATCGCGGCCCCTACATTTCCAGCACCCTGCGTATCGACCCGACGACCACGGACCTCGAGGCCATGGTCGAGATCTATCGCATGATGCGCCCCGGCGAGCCGCCGACCAAGGAAGCGGCACAGAACCTGTTCAAGAATCTGTTCTTCACCTCCGAGCGCTATGACCTTTCCACGGTTGGTCGCATGAAGTTCAACCGTCGTGTCGGCCGCGAGGAGATCACCGGCGAGGGTACGCTGTCGAAGGAAGACATCCTCGATGTCATGAAGGTGCTGATCAATATCCGCAACGGCAATGGCACGGTGGACGATATCGACCACCTCGGCAACCGTCGCATCCGCTGCGTCGGCGAAATGGCGGAAAACGTGTTCCGCATCGGCCTGGTTCGCGTCGAGCGCGCCGTCAAGGAACGCCTGAGCCTGGCGGAATCCGACAGCCTGATGCCGCAGGAACTCATCAATGCCAAGCCGGTGGCGGCTGCGATCAAGGAGTTTTTCGGTTCCAGCCAGCTGTCCCAGTTCATGGACCAGAACAACCCGCTGTCGGAAGTCACCCACAAGCGTCGCGTCTCGGCGCTGGGCCCGGGTGGGCTGACCCGCGAACGTGCCGGCTTCGAGGTGCGCGACGTGCATCCCACGCACTACGGCCGCGTCTGCCCGATCGAGACCCCTGAAGGTCCGAACATCGGCCTGATCAACTCCCTGGCCGTGTACTCGCGCACCAACGACTACGGTTTCCTGGAAACGCCCTACCGCAAGGTGGAGAATGGCCGCGTGACCGACAAGGTCGAGTACCTGTCAGCCATCGAGGAGGGCGAGTACATCATTGCCCAGGCCAACGCCACGGTGGACAGCAAGGGCAACCTGACCGACGACCTGGTGACCTGCCGTTACCAGAACGAGTTCATGACCTCCGGCCCAGACCAGGTCAACTACATCGACGTGTCGCCGAAGCAGATCGTCTCGGTGGCCGCGGCGCTGATCCCGTTCCTGGAGCACGACGACGCCAACCGCGCGCTCATGGGTTCCAACATGCAGCGCCAGGCGGTGCCGACCCTGAAGACGGAGAAGCCACTGGTGGGCACCGGTATCGAGCGCACGGTCGCGGTCGACTCGGGTGTGACCGTGGTGGCGAAACGCGGCGGCGTGGTCGATTCCGTCGACGCTGGCCGCATCGTGGTGCGTGTGAACGACGACGAGACGGTCGCCGGCGAACCGGGTGTCGATATCTACAACCTGACCAAGTACACGCGCTCCAACCAGAATACCTGCATCAACCAGCGGCCGCTGGTGTCGCCGGGCAACCTTATCGCGCGCGGTGACGTATTGGCCGACGGGCCGAGCACCGACATGGGCGAGCTGGCGCTGGGCCAGAACCTGCTGGTCGCGTTCATGCCCTGGAACGGCTACAACTTCGAGGACTCGATTCTCATTTCCGAGCGCGTTGTCGAGGAAGACCGCTTCACCACGATCCATATCGAGGAACTGACCTGCGTGGCCCGCGATACCAAGCTGGGTTCCGAGGAAGTCACCGGCGACATTCCGAATGTCGGCGAGGGAGCGCTGGCGAAGCTGGACGAGTCCGGTATCGTCTACATCGGCGCCGAGGTCAAGCCGGGCGACATCCTGGTTGGCAAGGTGACGCCGAAGGGTGAGACCCAGCTGACGCCGGAAGAAAAGCTGCTGCGCGCCATCTTCGGCGAGAAGGCCTCCGACGTAAAGGACACCTCGCTGCGGGTGCCCTCCGGCATGGACGGCACCGTGATCGACGTCCAGGTCTTCACCCGTGACGGCGTGGAAAAGGACCAGCGTGCGCTGCAGATTGAGGACGAGCAGCTGGCCCATATCCGCAAGGATCTCGGCGACCAGCTGCGTATCATGGAAGACGATATCTACCAGCGTGTCGAAAAGCTGCTGCAGGGCAAGGTCGCCGAGGGCGGCCCCGGCAAGCTGGCGGCCGGCGCCAAGCTGACCAGGGACTACCTTAACGATATTGGCCGCGGCAAGTGGTTCGAGATCCGGCTGCGCAACGAGGATGCCAACACTGACCTGGAGAAGGCCGGTGAGCAGCTGAAGACGCTGCGCAAGGACTTTGACACGCGTCTCGAGGAAAAGAAGGCCAAGCTGACCCAGGGCGACGATCTCGCGCCGGGCGTGCTGAAGATGGTCAAGGTCTACCTGGCGGTCAAGCGCCGCGTGCAGCCTGGCGACAAGATGGCCGGCCGCCACGGCAACAAGGGCGTGATCTCCATGATCCAGCCGCTTGAGGACATGCCGTACACGGAAGACGGTACACCGGTCGACATCGTGCTCAACCCGCTCGGCGTGCCGTCACGCATGAACGTGGGACAGGTGCTGGAAACCCACCTCGGCTGGGCTGCCAAGGGCGTCGGTCTCAAGATCGGCCGCATGCTGGAGGCGCAGCAAAAGGTCGCCGAGATCCGCAAGTTCCTCGCGCAGGTCTACAACACCAGCGGTCGCGTGGAAGATCTGGACTCGTTCAGCGACGAGGAAATCGTCGAACTGGCAGGCAACCTGACCAAGGGCGTGCCGATGGCAACGCCGGTGTTCGATGGTGCCTCGGAGGACGAGATCAAGCACATGCTCAGGCTGGCGGACCTGCCGGAATCCGGCCAGACGACACTGTTCGACGGCCGCACCGGCGATTCCTTCGACCGGCAGGTGACAGTGGGCTACATGTACATGCTGAAGCTCAACCACCTGGTCGACGACAAGATGCATGCCCGCTCCACCGGCCCGTACAGCCTGGTGACCCAGCAGCCGCTGGGCGGCAAGGCGCAGTTCGGCGGCCAGCGCTTCGGTGAAATGGAGGTCTGGGCACTCGAGGCCTACGGTGCTTCCTACACCCTGCAGGAGATGCTGACGGTGAAATCGGACGACGTCAACGGCCGTACCAAGATGTACAAGAACATCGTGGACGGCAACCACCAGATGGATGCCGGCATGCCGGAATCCTTCAATGTGCTGGTGAAGGAAATCCGCTCGCTCGGCATCAACATGGAACTTGAACAGGACTGATGAACCAGTCACTGCTGAAGCCTATACACTCGACACTCCACGCGCAGGAGAGACGATGAAAGACTTACTCAATCTGTTAAAACCGCAAGGTCATACCGAAGACTTCGATGCGATTCGAATCGGGCTGGCTTCACCTGACATGATCCGGTCCTGGTCCTATGGCGAGGTCAAGAAGCCGGAGACCATCAACTACCGGACATTCAAGCCGGAGCGTGATGGCCTGTTCTGTGCCAAGATCTTCGGTCCGGTCAAGGACTACGAGTGCCTGTGCGGCAAGTACAAGCGCCTCAAGCACCGTGGCGTGGTCTGCGAAAAGTGCGGCGTCGAGGTAACCCTGGCAAAGGTGCGCCGTGAACGCATGGGTCACATCGAACTGGCCAGCCCGGCGGCGCATATCTGGTTCCTCAAGTCGCTGCCCTCGCGCATCGGCCTGCTGATGGACATGACCCTGCGCGACATCGAGCGGGTGCTGTATTTCGAGGCCTTTGTCGTGGTCGACCCGGGCATGACCACCCTGGAACGCGGACAGTTGCTGTCCGACGAGGCCTACCTCGAGGCGATCCAGGAAAACGGTGACGAGTTCGATGCCCGCATGGGTGCCGAGGCCGTCTACGAATTGCTGAAAAACATCGATCTGCATGTCGAGGGGGCCAAGCTGCGCGACGAGATCGGCAGCACCAAGTCGGAGACGAAACTGAAGCGTCTCGGCAAGCGCCTCAAGCTGGTGGAGTCATTCATCGAGTCCGGCAACCGCCCGGAGTGGATGGTGCTTACCGTGCTGCCGGTGCTGCCGCCCGAACTGCGCCCGCTGGTGCCGCTGGACGGCGGCCGTTTCGCCACCTCCGACCTGAACGACCTGTACCGTCGTGTGATCAACCGCAACAACCGCCTGAAGCGGCTACTGGAGCTGAATGCGCCGGACATCATCGTGCGCAACGAGAAGCGCATGCTGCAGGAGTCCGTCGATGCGCTGCTCGACAACGGCCGCCGTGGCCGTGCCATCACGGGTACCAACAAGCGCCCGCTGAAGTCGCTGGCCGACATGATCAAGGGCAAGCAGGGCCGCTTCCGGCAGAACCTGCTGGGCAAGCGCGTCGATTACTCCGGGCGTTCCGTCATCGTGGTTGGTCCGACACTGAAGCTGCACCAGTGCGGCCTGCCCAAGCGCATGGCGCTGGAGCTGTTCAAGCCGTTCATCTTCAGCAAGCTGCAACTGCGCGGTCTGGCGACCACCATCAAGGCCGCCAAGAAGCTGGTCGAGCGCGAGGGCCCGGAAGTCTGGGACATCCTCGAGGAGGTCATTCGCGAGCACCCGGTAATGCTGAACCGTGCGCCGACCCTGCACCGGCTTGGCATCCAGGCCTTCGAGCCCGTGCTGATCGAGGGCAAGGCCATCCAGCTGCATCCGCTGGTGTGTGCCGCCTTCAACGCCGACTTCGACGGCGACCAGATGGCCGTGCACGTGCCGCTGTCGCTGGAGGCCCAGCTGGAAGCGCGCGCGCTGATGATGTCTTCCAACAATATCCTGTCGCCCGCCAACGGCGAGCCGATCATCGTGCCGTCGCAGGACGTCGTGCTTGGCCTGTACTACCTGACGCGTGAGTCGATCAATGCGAAGGGCGAGGGCATGGTGTTCACCGACATCCAGGAGGTCCACCGGGCCTACGGCAGCGGCTTTGTTTCCCTGCATGCCCGGGTCAAGGTGCGCCTGCGCACGACGGAACTCGACGAGAGCGGCAATGTACAGGAGAACTACGGCCTCATCGAGACGACCGTCGGCCGTGCACTCATGTCCGAACTGTTGCCGGAAGGCCTGTCGTTCGACCTGGTCAATCGCGACATGACCAAGAAGGCGATTTCCGGCCTGATCAATGCCTGCTACCGCCGGGTCGGCCTGAAGGAAACGGTCATATTCGCTGACCAGCTGATGTACACGGGCTTCTCCTACGCGACCCGCGCAGCGGTTTCCTTCGGCATCAACGACATGACCATACCCGACAGCAAGGCCAATATCCTGAACCTGGCGGAAGAGGAAGTGCTGGAGATCCAGAACCAGTACACCTCGGGTCTGGTTACCCAGGGCGAGCGCTACAACAAGGTGGTGGACATCTGGTCACGCACCAACGACCAGGTTGCCAAGGCCATGATGGAGCGTCTCGGAACAGAGGAAAAGGTCAATGCCGCTGGCGAGGCCGTCAGGCAGCCGTCATTCAACTCGGTCTACATGATGGCCGACTCCGGTGCGCGTGGTTCCGCCGCGCAGATCCGCCAGCTGGCCGGCATGCGTGGCCTGATGGCCAAGCCGGACGGCTCCATCATCGAGACGCCGATCACGGCGAACTTCCGTGAAGGTCTCGACGTGCTGCAGTACTTCATCTCGACCCACGGCGCGCGCAAGGGCCTGGCCGACACGGCGCTCAAGACCGCCAACTCCGGTTACCTGACACGCCGCCTGGTCGATGTCGCCCAGGACATGGTGGTCATCGGCACCGATTGCGGCACCGACAACAGCCTGACCATGACACCGCTGGTCGAGGGTGGCGACGTGGTCGAACCGCTGCGCGAGCGCGTGCTCGGCCGCATTACCGCTACCGACGTCACCAGGCCCGGTTCCGACGAGATCGTCGCCCCGGCCGGTACCCTGCTGGACGAGGACTGGGTCGACCGCCTCGAGCAGCACGGTGTGGACGAGATCCAGGTGCGTTCACCAATTACCTGCGAGAACCGCTACGGCGTGTGTGCCTCCTGCTACGGCCGCGACCTGGCGCGCGGCCACATGGTCAACGAGGGCGAGGCCATCGGCGTTATCGCCGCGCAGTCCATCGGCGAGCCCGGT
>WOR8_10005791_pt1 | contig 11892 bp, 11 predicted proteins | sample DeeMarSeWOR38_10_FD_19890 | JGI IMG/M metagenome (IMG submission 19890) | reverse complement strand
GCACTATCTGGAGGCTGGCGAGCAGCTGCAAAAGGCATTGGAAATCAACAGTGTGTTAAAAAACACCAGGGAGCAGTCTCTTACACTGGGCAACCTGGGAAGTTTGGCTTATAAGGCGGAACGGTACCGCGAGGCAGAAGAATTATGGGAAAAGGGGCTGGTTGCGGCGCAAGAGGATCCAGACCAAACAGGCCTGGCAATGCATCTGAATAATCTTGGCATGCTCAGATTGCATCAGGGCCGATTGAGCGAAGCGGAGTCGCTGCTGCAGCGGGCCATGGCCAAAGCAGAGCAAGGCGGCTCAGGGTCAACTCTGGCCAACTCCCATATTCAGCTTGGTCTTGTGGCCCAAGCCCGCGGCGATATTGCCGGGGCAGAAGAGCATCTGAGTCTGGCGCTGGAAATTGACAAGGCGGCAGAGAATGCGGCGGGGATCGCAAACGATCTGGAGTTGCTCGGAACTTTTCACCAGCAACAGCAGCAGTGGAACCAAGCCGCCCTCGAGTTTGACCGCGCCATTCAGCTCTATGCCACTTTGGGGGAAAGGGAAAAGGTGGTCCAGCTTTACGACTTCCTCAAAACGAACCAAGCAGGTGGGGGCGTGCCGGAATCGTTGGAGTCCTATGAGCCCCTATTGGTTCCTCCGGATGAATTCTGGGAATCCCCGCTCTGTCGTTAGGCGCATAGCGCACTGCATAAAGACCAAGCGGTGTTGAGGAAAAGTAATGCCGGGACTCGAAATGGCGGGGACGTAAGGTTGGGTCACCCAAGGCGTAGTCAACAAAGCGGCTACTATAACGCTATGCGCTTTGCGACACTTTGGTGAAAATGGGGTGAGTGAAGGGAATCGAACCCTCGACCTCCGGGGCCACAACCCGGTGCTCTAACCAGCTGAGCTACACCCACCACTAAAAAGGGCAGGCCCTTGCCTGCCTTGTGCCTCGTTTTTTAAGTAGCACACCAGCGAGATCCTGGCAAGGATAATTTAGTTGCACCCAGAGGCTTGAAGGCCGGGGCGACGAGATAAGAGGAGGGCTCCCTTTGAAAACTTATTTGGTAACCGGTGCTGCGGGTTTTATCGGCTTCCATGTGAGCCGCGCTCTGCTGGAGCGGGGAGATCGTGTGATTGGTCTGGACAATCTCAATGATTACTATGATGTCTCTTTGAAAGAGAATCGACTGACCATGCTTCAGGATCACCCACAGTTTACCTTCTATAAAGAAGATCTTGCCAACAGGGAAGGGCTTGCGAAGATTTTTTCTGATAATGCAATCCAGTTTGTCTGCAATATGGCGGCACAGGCGGGTGTTCGCTATTCACTGGTGAACCCTTTTGCCTACCAGAAATCCAACCTTGAAGGATTTCTCAACCTTATCCACCTGGCCAAAGAGCATAAAGTGGAAAACTTTGTCTATGCCTCCTCCTCCTCGGTATACGGCAGCAATAAAAAGGTACCCTTCAGTGTAAAAGACCCAGTTGACCACCCGATCTCTCTCTACGCCGCTACCAAGAAAGCCAATGAACTGACGGCGCACACTTACAGCCATCTTTACGGCCTGCCATGCACAGGTCTTCGGCTGTTTACAGTCTACGGGCCGTGGGGCAGGCCGGACATGGCCCTGTTCATCTTCACGAAAGCCATCCTCAATGGGCAGCCCATTGAGGTTTACAACTATGGCAAGATGAAACGGGACTTCACCTACATCGACGATATTGTCCAGGGGGTCCTTGCCAGTTTGGACCGTGCTGTCCCTTATGCCATCTACAACCTGGGCAACTCCAGAACGGTGGACCTCCTTTATTTCATCGAATGCATAGAGAAGGCTCTAGGGAAAGAAGCTGAAAAGAAACTGCTGCCCATGCAGCCTGGAGATGTGGCTGAGACCTATGCGGATATCAGCGAGAGCCAGAGAGACCTGGAATTTTCACCGAGGACCAGGATCGAGGCAGGCATCGAGCATTTCATTCGCTGGTACCAATCCTTTTATGGCATTGAAGGTGATTGAGGGCCATGGGATTCAGGAAACCGGGGCTTTGCAATGGCCGATTTCCTAGCCCGAATGTTTCACGAATTGTTGTCGCGAGACCGTGGAGATGGCGGTGCAACCGGGAAACCGCAGGGAGTTGGACCTGAACCGTACTTGAAGAGTACGTCGCAAGGTCCGACACCCGAGGACGCCCGGAAGGGCGGCCATATCCGCGGTCGCAGCAGACGATTCGTGAAATATTCGGGCTAGGTTTCAGAATCCCTGGGCAGTATATGGTCGAGTTCCTTCGCCAGCTTCTTAAAACAGCGTCGGGCCAGGTCCTCATATCTTATATCACGGTTGAACTTGCGGTAGACGAACGATCGCCCGACCACGATGGGTTTGGCATCGACCCTGCCGGACCAAATAAGCCGACTCGTTAGCAGATCCGTCAGAGAGCCGACCATGGCTACTTCCTTGTAGCTACTTTCCCCACCAGGCACTGTTTCGCCCGAATGCACGTCCATTGGTGGGCGGAATGAAGAGCCTGACGCAGGGCCGGTGTCGGTGTTGTCCACGGATGTTGGGACCGGGTCCTGGAGAGTTTCGGTTTTGGACCCCCATTGGTGAATGTCTATCTTCAGGAGCGCCCGATAATTCATGCGCCGCAGCATCTCGACTGCAGCCGCACTATCAGTGTCGCCAATCGCCTCGTACAAGGTGACGGACTTGATGTCTCTCTCGGAGAGAGCCGCCAGGGCATCCTGCTCCAGTTCTGCCAAGAGACCTTTCTGCAGACCGACCTTGTCCTGGACCGTTACCACCAGCACCTGGGCGGAGAAGTTGGCGGGAAGTTGGCTTCTGTCCGCCTCAAAGCTGGTGCTTACATAACAGCCTGCAGAGAGGAACATACACCACAGCGTCGCCACAAGCCTATTTTTCATAACAGGTCCTCACTAGAGTTTCCAGTAATGCACGATATCATGAACCAGCCAATCTACGCAACACGACCCTGCCTGTCAAGATGTATGAATTCAGAGTCTCCCCAAGTTTCTTGCCTGAGCCTCCAGAAAGGTCGCACTGGAGAGACGTTCGAGGAGCGAGAATGTAGCAGGTTGATTCCGAATTTTGCATAAAGAATTCAACTGCCTGCGCTCTCAGTCCGTGTATTTTTCATTTAAGCAGCGAGTATCCTTCGTCGAGCCTCCAGCCTCCAGCCTCAATAAAAAACATTTACACCGTGCTCTGCTTGGCTGTATAAGAGAGCAGAAGAACAAGCGATTTGCTTCGCTCCACCCGCTATAGCGGGCTTAGGCATCAGGGAGGATTATTTATGGGTGAACGTGAGCCGGAAAACAGAGGAGAAAAGCGAGGAAGCCGCCGTATTCGTTCCCTAAACCTGACATCCTACACCCCCAAGAAAGGCGACGAACAAGAATACATCGTCTCCATTGGCCGCACGATAGACGTGAGCGAGGGCGGCGTGAAGGTGGAAACCCACAGGAAGCTGGCCGAGGGGACAAAACTGGATATGGACATAGCAATCGAGGAAAAGATCGTCACTGCCACCGGGGAGGTCGTCCATTCTGAAGAGCTTGAAAGCGGACTCTTTGGGACCGGAATTCGCTTTACTTCCATCAGTGATGAGGATCGTGAGGCTCTTGTCTAAATGTGGATCCTGGTTACCATTTTTGCAACTTCTTTTGTTATTGCCCTTTCTGGGGCCCTTATGCCAGGCCCGCTTCTGACTATCACCTTGAGTGAAAGCGCACGCCGAGGCTTTATCGCTGGGCCGCTGATTGTCCTCGGCCATGGCATTCTGGAACTCATATTGGTTCTCCTTCTTCTCTTGGGTCTGGCGCCCGTACTGAACAACAATTACGTGGTTGGGGGTGTTGGGCTCGTGGGTGCAGTGGTCCTTGTTTGGATGGCGGTGGGGATGATTCGGAGTTTGCCTTCATTAAGCCTTCAGCGAGTGACCACAGGCAACCAAGGCACCCATCCTGTATGGGCGGGGATTCTCATGAGTTTGGCCAATCCTTACTGGACCATATGGTGGGCCACCATCGGCCTAGGCTATATCCTATACTCATTGAGGTTGGGGCTGTTAGGGGTGACAGCATTTTTCATAGGGCACATTCTGGCCGACCTGCTCTGGTATGCGGCAGTCTCATTTACGGTGGCTCATGGCCGGCGGTTTATGAGTGATCGCATTTACAAGGGGATTATCGCCTGCTGCGCGGTGGCACTGCTGGTATTTGGGCTCTACTTTGGCTTTTCGGGAGCACAGCGTTTGATTTAGAATCAGTGAGCAGTAGTCACCAAGCACCCGGGGCTCAGCCCAAAATATTAGGAGTTGCGGCGCGTGCCCGGGGTTAAACGGAAGATAACCTCACGCCCTGTGCCTGTTCCTAAAATAGTCCTTGACTCTTGCCTGCCCGTATGGTATCCATCACCGTCTTATCTTACAGACTAGGTCAACGCAGTAAACCTCATAACTCCTTGCTCCGGATCCTAGTAACGGGGCTAATTAACTCGAAAGGAGTCCAGCATGCGTCGTTACGAGACCCTTTTCATCATCACCCCGGACAGTCCCGAAGAAGATCTCAAAGATGTGGCCACTAAGTTTCAGGGTGTGGTCGCCAGTATGAACGGGATCGTCGCCTCCTACGAAGAGCAGGGCAAGAAAAGACTGGCCTACAACGTAAAGAAGCAGAACAAAGGCTATTATGTGCTAATGGACTATGTGGGATCGTCGGATATCGTTGCCGAGGTTGAACGAAACATGAGATTGGACGACCGGATTCTCAAGTACTTGACGGTGAAATTGGCAGACGAGATGGAACCAGAAAGTTTCAAAGAACAGGGGCCGGCGCCTCGCAAGGCAGCAGAGTCTGCTGAGGCCCCAGAGCCAGAAGAAGCTCCATCTCCAGAAGGCCAGGAAACCGAAGTAGAAGAATCGTAGATAATCAGCAGCTCAAAGCGCTAAGGAGTAAACGGTGACTTTCAGGAGGAGAAGACGTTCATTTACTAGACGCAAGGTTTGTCGGTTTTGCGCAGACTCAGGTCTGAAGATCGATTACAAGGACCCAAAACAATTGAAATACTTTATTACGGACCGGGGAAAGATCATTCCCCGACGGATATCCGGCAACTGTGCCCGACATCAAAGAGAAATCACCATCGCCATCAAGCGATCCCGGCACATTGCATTGATGCCTTACACAAATATTCAACCACATTAGTTGTGTGGCGACAAAGTTGATACAGAACATTTGCAGCAAACTTGGCGTTCACTATTAGTGTCTTAATTTGGAGGCAATCATAGCGCTGATTTGGCTCAACACTGCCATTGAGAAGTTGCCAATCCGTTCTGTTTGTCCGAGAGCAACAACTCCGCCCACTCAGGTCGCGCCAACTTGTACTGTACGCCAGAGTATCCTTGGGGCAGTGGAGCTGGTCTTCTAGGAACGGAGGTCTCTTGTCCATGAAAGTCATCCTGAAAGAGGATATCCCCAAACTGGGGAGAATGGGGGAAACTGTAGACGTGGCCCGTGGTTATGGCCGCAATTACTTGATCCCCCAGGGGAAAGCTGTGTTGGCCACACGCAGAGGCCTTAAAGCTATTGAGCACGAACGGAATCTGATCCAACGAAAGGCAGAGTTAGTCCGCGTCGATGCCGAGGGGTTGGCCAAGAGAATCAGTGGGGTAACCCTGACCCTCACCCGTAAGGTGGTGGACGAGGACAAACTATACGGCTCTGTATCCGTCAGTGATATCTCACAGGCTTTGGAAGAGGCAGGTGTAACCATTGAGCGGAAGATGATCAAGTTGGAGGAGCCGATAAAGAACTTGGGTGAATACCGGATCCCGATCAAGGTACATGCTGATGTGACAGCCGAAGTCGACGTTAAGGTCGTCAAGGAAGAGGAAACCCAGTGAAGATGTGTGTTGCGCGGGGCTTTGTGGGGATTTCCTACCGAATTTGTCCGCTGGTCTTTCTTTCCGGCGCCGCGACGCAGTACACTATCATCCCATTACCTTGGCACACCGGTTTCCAATACCGTTGCGGGCTGCGCCCTCATCATGGTCGCGCCGTGTTGCCAACTCACCGTCTCTCCAGTTACTCCGGTACGGCCTGATCAAGCTTGGCAATCTCCGAAGCACAATCTGCGTTGGGTTCCCAGGACGCGCAGTATTCGGTCGGGTCAGTCTTGGGCCAAGCAGTTAGACAGTATTCCCACTGCGCGTCTTCTTCTTTTCTCAATAGCTCATAAGGTGCATATTCAAGCCCGTTCTCGAAGTCCGTTATGTCCAACCTTCGTTCAACTTTTTCGAGCACAATCGGTCTAGGCGGGTAATAGTGACACTCACCATCGAGGGAATCACCCGGGCGCACCCAGAAAAGACACGTTTCACAAGTAACCTTTCCCGCCCCAAGTAATTCTCTAAATGAATCTATTTTCATAAGGTCTGCCTCCTTTCCAAGTCAACCACCACCCCGACAAGGGCTGGCATGACGGTGACCCTAAGAGGGTCTTGAATGACGGCCTCCAAATTACTTCTTATCTGTCAGGTAGCTTGCCAAGGTAGGCAGCCGTGCCGGATGTACCGACAACTGCCTTAAAAAACCTTGTCGGGCGGGTCTTCGGGCCCGCCATAACAGCGCACACATGAATCACCCCGGTTCTCGACCCGTACGGGGAGCGGCGTGGCCATATTCTTTTTGTTAGCAGCGCCTCACTTGTAGTATTTTGCTGACGGGTGCGGCCAAAGTTTGTAGGCGGGTAATAGAATGAGAGTCAGCCGTCTGAGGGTATGTACGCTTGGAATTGCTCTGGTTGAATTTGTGTTTAACCCGTTTTTCGTGGGACTTGCCACGGCCGCCCCAGTGACCTTGCCCTCCGGTATGGTGCTGGATCTGACCCAGCAGCAGGTGGATGCCATTAGAGAAGAGCCTGGTGTGTTTTATGGTGCTGAAGCTGCCGATATGCTTGTTCCTGGTGAAGTGGTTGTGGCTGTGCCAAGTGAGCTTGGTGGCGGCTATATCTATGGTCGGCCGGAGCACCTGTCTCGGGCCTTTGCTGCTTCAGGCGTCACCAGAGGGACTGCGGCAGCGACACATTTGTTCGTGAAACGTAAATCGTGTCTATAGTTCTAACTGCGGCAAATTTTTTTCATTTGTCAAAGAACACTGCGGAGTCGCTGGCTCCGCATTCTTATTTAACAACGAAAACCTGGTCCTCTGGGCCCGGATTCTTTACTGGCATTTTGTTTGCATCATAAGACAGCGGGCTGAGCATGTAGCTCTCGCCTGGGAACGCAACTCCTTTCTCCGTTGACCGCCCACCGGCTTCGGTGGGGGGTTTCTCTCTCTGCCGCTTGCAGCCCACCTGGCGACAGAAATAGCACTCGGGGTTATTCTTTTTGGGGAAAGCAGCCTTTGCCCCGCGCCGTTCAAAACACGTTTCAATCTCAGTTCGCCACAGGGTAGGTGCATGGTTGGCTCCTGTTCTCAGAAATTACGCCACGCCATCACCTCGGAGGGTAGAGCAGTGGCATATTTCATGCAGTTGTTGAGTAATCTAGCAGAGAGCTTCAGCCTCTCTTGCTGTCAATATTAAGAGCAATCCTCACATGACGAATATCAGCATCGAGCAAACCTACAACCGAGGAGAGTGTGATGACCGAAGGAGAAAGGCGTACATTTCTCAGAGCCGAGCTAAAATGGCGTGTTTTAGTAAGAATTGATGACACGGTAGTGGAAGGGGTCACGAAGAATATTAGTGCAGGTGGTGCATATGTGCGCTGCGCCAGACCGCTAAAACTGAACGAAGTGTTTGATATGGTCATAAAGGCCCCAGATGGGTCGCTAAAGGTGAAGGCCGAAGTGGTCTGGTCAAACATCTATGGCCCTGATGACGAGATTAACCCTCGTGGCATGGGTGTTATGTTTCTAGAAATTTCTGATGAAGTTCGCCAAGCCATCTCAAAAGCGGTCAACAAGCACATAGCTGAGAACGTGTCGCCTGACCAGACGAAAACCCTCATGGCTCGATTTTGAAAAATTAAACACCGCCGGCCTTTTCTATAAATTCAGCTGAGTTAATCACCACTGCGGCTCGCCCGTCTCGCCACACATGATAAATCTCCTTCGCTTTCGATTAGCCGAAGGCGGACTGCGCGAGGCCACATCTGAGGCACCCTGGCGCGTTTTTCCTCGGTGCAGGTTTGCAGGGATAGGGTTTACTCCAGTTTGAAATCAATGGACCCGTTGCATTTTTGACACGCGGGTTCGCGCTCGAATCTGCGTAATCGAATATGTTTTCACCGCATGGGCTTTATCAATTTTGTCTGGAGCTAAACCACATATGCTTCGACCACTCCGACTTGTCAAGAAACTAGTTGCTTCCCACTGAATTTTTCTGAAATTTGTATCCCGATTCATCGCGGTTTTGTGTTATAACATCAAAAAAGGGCTCAGGTTCCATCGGCATAACCTACTTTAAATACTGGAAAAGTTGAGACTTAGCCAATGCCACAGGGTGCGTTCCAAAGTCGTACACAGGCCATGAATGAGCAGGGGGGCGAACCTACCAGGGTTCCTCCGCACAACATCGAGGCGGAGCAGTCGGTTATCGGCGGCATTCTTCTCGACAACGACGTTCTCCCCGGCGTCCTGGAAATCCTCAGGGGTGATGAGTTCTACCGCGGGGGCCACCGAACCATTTTTGCCGCGGTAATTGAGTTGTTCGAGAGAAATGAGCCCTGCGACCTGGTCACGATTGCCGATCTTCTCAAATCTCAGAAAAAGCTGGAAGAAGCGGGCGGCGCAAGCTATCTGGCCTCTCTGGTGGACAGGGTTCCCTCTGCAGCCAATGCAAGCCAATATGCCAGGATCGTCAAGGAAAAGTCGATGGCTCGCACACTGATCAGCCGGGCCTCAGAAATTGTGGCAACCGGCTTCGACAGCAGCTTGAGGGTGGAGGATCTGCTGGACCGGGCTGAGCAGGCTATTTTTCAAGTCAGTGAAGACCGCATCAACCCATCATTCTCTCCCATCAAAGAGGTCGTCAAACAAAGTATCAAAACTCTCGAACTGCTCTTTGACCGCCGGGAGATGATCACTGGCGTTCCCACCGGATTTACAGACCTGGACCAACTTACCTCGGGGCTCCAGCCTTCAGATCTGGTGATCATTGCCGGACGTCCGAGCATGGGGAAGACTGCTTTCGCCCTCAACATCGCCCGCAACGCTGCGGTTGACGCGGAGATACCGGTGGGTATTTTTTCCCTGGAGATGTCCAAAGACCAATTGGGGATGCGGATGCTGTGCTCCGAAGCCAGAGTGAGTTCCCACCGGATGCGCAGTGGCTTTTTGACTGAACGGGACTGGCCACGCCTCACCCGGGCAGCGGGAACAATTAGCGAGGCGCCGATTTTCGTGGATGACACCGCAGCTATCTCTGCACTCGAGTTACGGGCAAAATCGCGCCGTTTGAAGAGAGATCAGAATCTGGGACTCATCATCGTGGACTACTTGCAGCTCATGCGGGGGTCGCAAAGGAGTGAGCGGCGGGAGCAGGAGATATCCGAGATTTCCGGTTCGCTCAAGGCGCTTGCCAAGGAACTCGGCGTACCTGTGGTCGCGCTCTCACAGCTCAACCGGCGGGTTGAGGAACGGCACGACAAGCGGCCCCAGCTTGCCGATCTCCGTGAGTCCGGCGCCATCGAACAGGATGCCGACGTCATCGCTTTCATCTATCGCGATGAGGTTTATCACGAGCAAACGGCAGAACCAGGCGCAGCTGACATAATCATCGGGAAGCAACGGAACGGGCCGACAGGAACCGTTAAGCTTACCTTTCTCAAAGAATATACTCGTTTTGAGAAGAGGGCATTCGAGGAGATGGGTTAAGGGCCGAGTAACCCAGGTCTCGCAGTCTGCATTCACTCGTATATCGCTCACCGGTTTTGATCTGCCAAATTGGAATGTCGAAATTCTAAACAAATCCAAAATTGTCCCCCGGACCCCCCACCCGGCGGGTGGGTTTCCAGTTTCAAATATCAAGTGAGCCAAACTCTATGGTTTGGATTTCGTGCTTCGGCTTTATTTAGCCGTAGAAAACCTGGTCCTCAGGGCCAGGTTCGAGTTCAATGGCTTTGCCAGTAAACATGTTTAGTGGTGTTGGAGTATTGGAGTAATTCCATTGTGGATTGGGGAATGCGGATTGCGGAATAGAAATAAGTCCTTTATTTGAGCTTTATTAATCTCAATCCGAAATCCCCAATCCGAAATGTGATGACTCCAGCTGACTCATGCAAAGGGAAAAGACCACGGAAGCCCCCTGTGGGGGCAGATCAAGGCCGGGTTCTCTGAGCCCGGATTCTTTACTTCGCCAGGTGTCCGAAGCAGAATCCAGACCGGAACAGAGATAGGCCAAGAAGAGGAAACTGTGACCCTTTACTGGAACAGTGATTTGGAAACCATGTCGCCGGAAGCCCTAACCAAACTGCAGCTGAAGCGGCTGCGCTGGACAGTGGCTCAGGCGAGACGGTCTCCTTACTACAGTGAGGTCTTTGCTGAGAAAGGAATTGAACCTGACCATGTTCGCCGGGTTGAGGATATCCGACATCTTCCTTTCACAACCAAGGAGGATTTGCGGGCCCAGTTTCCCTACGGCCTGCTCTGTGTTGACCTGAAGGAGGTCGTCAGACTCCATTCATCCTCCGGGACCACAGGCCAGGCCACGGTGGTCTTGCACAACCAGAAAGATATCGAAAAATGGGCCGATCTGGTAAGCCGATGTATGTATATGACCGGCGTGCGTCGGGAAGACGTTTTTCAGAACCTCACCGGCTATGGTCTGTTTACCGGAGGGTTAGGCTTCCACTATGGTGGTGAGCGCCTGGGCACTTTGACTATCCCATCGGGTACCGGCAACACCAGACGCCAGATCTTGCTTATGCAACAGTTTGGCACTACGGTCATCCACTTGATTCCGAGCTATGCAATGCGGCTCATGCAGGTGATGGAAGAGTTGGGCGTGAATCCGCAGACCGACCTAAAGCTGCGGATCGCGTTTTTAGGGGCAGAACCACATTCAGAGGAGGTTAGGCAGCGGGTTGAGCGCTACTATGGTGTGCAGGCATTCAACTCCTACGGCCTTTCGGAAATGAACGGACCGGGAGTTGCCTTCGAGTGCCCAGAAAAGCAGGGTATGCACATCTGGGAGGATGCCTTCTGGGTGGAGATTGTCGACCCCGACACACTAGAGCCGCTTGACCAGGGTGAGGAAGGCGAGTTGGTGTTGACCACACTAACCCGCGAGGCCATGCCCATTCTCCGCTACCGCACGAGTGACATTACTCGCATTCTTCCTGGGACATGCCCGTGTGGGCGCGCTCACAGCCGCCTAGATCGAATCAAGGGACGGACGGATGACATGCTCATTATCAAAGGGGTGAATGTATTCCCGGTTCAGGTGGAGCAGGCACTTATGGGAATCCCTGAGGTGGGGCAGAGCTATCTGATCGTCCTAGAAAGTGTGGACGGGATGGATGGTATGCGGATACTGGTGGAGATGCAGCCGGATATCTTCCAGGAAGACATGCGTTACCTGAAACAGCTTCAGAGCAAGATCACTCATGACCTGCGCAGTGAGCTACTGATCACGCCGAAGGTGGAACTGGTGCAACCCAATACTCTGCCACGCTCAGCGGGTAAGGCCGTTCGAGTTGAAGATCGCCGAGAGCGAAGCGGAAGCTGTGGCGAGACCTGAGGTCGGGCGAGAGGAGACATCGGGAGGTACATCGAGGTAACCATCCTCGTCTGGCGCTGCTCGGCAGCAAGAGGTGGGGTGGGCATTGCCCGCCGATGGTGACGGGCCGTATTCATTAGAAACCTGCCGGAGAATCAAGTC
>WOR8_10007120_pt1 | contig 11893 bp, 12 predicted proteins | sample DeeMarSeWOR38_10_FD_19890 | JGI IMG/M metagenome (IMG submission 19890) | reverse complement strand
ACCATAGGACACGTTGACCACGGGAAGACTACACTGACTGCGGCCATAACCCAGGTATTATCTAAGGCGGGCTTTACGCAATTCCGGACCTTTGATTCAATAGATAATGCCCCTGAAGAAAAAGCCCGGGGGCTGACGATTGCCATTTCACATATCGAGTATGAGACTGAGAAGCGCCATTATTGTCACGTTGACTGTCCGGGGCATGCTGACTATATCAAGAACATGATAACTGGAGCCGCTCAGATGGACGGCTCTATTTTGGTGGTCGCTGCGGACGACGGCCCTATGCCACAGACCAGGGAACATATCCTTCTAGCCCGGCAGGTGCAGGTTCCGCGTATAATGGTGGCTCTTAATAAGGTGGATCTGGTAGACGACCCGGAGTTACTAGATTTGGTGGAGATGGAGGTTAGAGACCTGCTTAAGAAATATAACTTCCCCGGCGATGAGATTCCCATTGTACGAGTAAGTGCTCTCAAATCCTTGGAATGTGGATGCGGCAAGAGGGATTGTCAATGGTGCGGACCGATATGGAAGTTGATGGATGCCGTAGATGAGTATATTCCGCTACCACAGAGAGAAAAGGACAAGCCTTTCAAGATGCCGATAGAAGATGTCTTCAGTATTAAGGGACGTGGAACTGTGCCTACAGGCCGAGTAGAGCGTGGGGTTATTAAAGCCGGTGATGAAGTAGAGATAGTGGGGCTAAAGGAAACGAGAAAAGTAGTAGCGATCAGCTTAGAGATGTTCCATAAAACCATGAACGAGGCGGAAGCGGGCGATGCTGTTGGAGTGCTATTGCGAGGTATAGACCGAGATGAGATAGAGCGGGGGCAGGTCCTAGCTAAGCCCAATACAGTCAAGCCTCACACCGAGGCTGAGGCCGAAGTATATATTCTGACCAAGGAGGAAGGCGGCAGGCATACGCCTTTCTTTAATGGTTATAAGCCCCAGTTTTATATCGGAACTCTAGATGTTACTGGCGAGATAACTCTTCCTGAAGGTGTGGAGATGGCTATGCCGGGTGATGAATTAACTCATCTGAAAATCAAGGTCATTTATCCCGTAGCTATGGAGGAAGGATTACGCTTTGCTATCAGGGAGGGGGGCAGGACAGTGGGTGCCGGAGTGATCAGCAAGATTATCGCATAAACAGCGACTCCTAAACACTTGGTAAACTTGTAAACGTGGCTAAAAAGAAGGGCGATTTACGCATAATTCGGCTGGAGTTGAATAAGTATTGTCCTCATTGTCGTGGCTATACTGTTCATCGAGAAACAAAGTAACTTATGACAGCTCACGCTAAGAAAGCGGGTGGCAAGCCCGCTCCGGCCAAAAAATCAAGGTTCAGTTTCTTCACCGAGACAATAGCTGAACTACGAAAAGCGCACTGGCCAACGCGGCAAGAAGCTGTACGGCTGAGTCTCCTGGTTCTTCTTGTATGTGCTGTTGTTGGGGGTATTTTAGGTGGTTTAGATTATGCTTTTACACAACTATTTTTGCTTCTAGGTGGTTAGCCATTAATGGATGATGGAGAATGGTATTTGCTATACGTCTCTTCGGGTCATGAGGAGCAGGCCAGGAGGAATCTAGAGCAGCGTATCAAATATATGGATGTGGGCGATAAGATATTTGACGTAGTGATACCGACGACTAAGGAAATCGAGATTAAAGCTGGGAAGCGACATACGATGACTAAGAAAGCCTTCCCAGGCTATATCATGGTAAATATGAGCTTGGACGAACATAGCTGGGACATAGTACGCAACACCCCGGGGGTCGCTGGCTTTGTGAGTGCTGGTACTAAACCTGTTCCTTTGCCTAAACAAGAAGCGGATACGATACTGCGGCGCATGGACGAAGCTCCCACCGAGATCAAGATGACTTTCAAGGAAGGGGATAGCGTACGTGTAACGAGTGGGCCTTTCATTGACTTCATAGGCAAGGTTGAGCAAGTTAACTTGAGCAAAGGTAAGGCAATAGTTTTGTTATCGCTCTTCGGTCGCGAAACCCCCGTGGAGTTAGACCTACTGCAAATAGAGAGGATATAGCGTCTGACTAGGAGAATAGAACACACTGAAAGAGAGTTTGAGCAATGGCAAAGAAGGTCAAAACGGTTATTAAATTACAGATACAGGCAGGTAAAGCTACCCCGGCACCACCCGTGGGACCTGCTTTGGGGCAGCACGGTCTTAATATCATGGCTTTCTGCAAGGAATATAATGAACGAACTGCTTCTCAAGAAGGTTTTATCATTCCCGCTGAGATAACTGTATACGAGGATCGCTCCTTTAACTTCGTGACCAAGATGCCGCCTGTTTCTGACCTGTTACGGCGTTCTCTGGGGGTAGAGAAGGGTAGCGGCGACACTGGAAGCGAGAAAGTGGGCAAGATAAGTAAGGATGCGGTTTATGAGATCGCACGGAATAAGATGAAGGACCTCAATACGACTGATATTGAGAAGGCAGTGAGCATTGTTGCTGGCACGGCTCGTAGTATGGGAGTCGAGGTAGAATAAACTGGAAGGATATAAGCAAGTGGGAAAACACGGCAAGAAATACCAGGAAGCTAGTAAGCTTGTAGATAAATCGAAGACTTATTCGGCTGAGGAAGCAGTTGATTTAGCTAAGAAAGCTTCCTATGCCGGATTTGATGAGAGCGTTGAACTCCATTTGAAGATGGGAGTCGATCCTCGGAGTGCTGATCAGCAAGTGCGAGGTGTAATTTTATTACCTAACGGACTTGGGAAAAAGACACGAGTGCTTGTCTTCACGCAGGGTGAGGGGGTAAAGCTGGCAGAGGAGGCAGGCGCTGACTATGCCGGGGCAGACGAGCTTATTAAGCAGATTGAAGGGGGCTGGCTTGAATTTGATGTGTCTGTTGCGACACCGGACATGATGCCGAAAGTAGCCAAGCTTGGAAAAATATTAGGTAGGCGAGGTTTGATGCCGAATCCTAAGTCTGGAACAGTAGTACCGCCTCAGGATCTGGCTCGGGTTGTGAATGAAGCTCGTAAGGGTAGAGCCGAATTTCGCCTAGACAGAACAGCGATTATTCATTTGCCTATCGGTAAGATCAGTTTCGATAAGGATAAAATCTTGGAGAACTTGGCAGCGGCGGTCGAAGCTATCGTTAAAGCAAAACCCAGTGGGGCTAAAGGGCAGTATATTAGAAGTGCGTTTTTATCCACCAGTATGGGTCCGGGATTCAAACTGGATATTACATCCGTACTTGCTATGTCAGGTCTGTTGAGCCGGTAACTAAATCGGAAACCGCAATGCTCTTACAGATATCCTTTGTACATTGCCCACCTGTATTGAAAATCTGTGAATTGCTATCATTAATTGTCTGTGACAGTTCGTTAGTTCCGGTTTGAGGGAATCTTGGCTGCTGAACTCAAACCCGGAATACGGAAGACAACAAGAAATCAAAGCTCTGATTATCTGTGCCTCTGTCCGTCACGGTAATTACAGAGGATCGCTAGGTTCATAGCGAGTGTTCTAAATGCCCATCTATCACAGTTGAAGCAAGTGATTAAGAGTATACTTGAGACACAGGATATGAGTGACTGGACATTAACCTCCTGCTAACGGCTGATCAGCAGTTTCCCCAATTCCTCAGCTTCCCGCATCAGCACCTCGTTATCCGCAATCTCACCGGCCTTCATGGCACTTCCGTAAACCATGCCAACTATCTTGGATCCTGCGTATCTAAAAGCATCTTGGAATGTTCGCAAAGCATTCACGCATCCGGATCTGACCGCGTCAATATCACCGTAACTCATTGCTATAGCGATCCGCTTGTCTGCGAAAGGATTTTTCGCATAGGCAGGGAGTGCATAACAGCGATCCATGAATATCTTTGTCTGTGCGGACATTGTAAACCAATAAACCGGGCTGGCAATGACCCAGGCGTCTGCTTTTATTAACTTCGGATATATTTCCTGCATGTCGTCTTTGATTGCACAGCCTCTACTATCATGCGTCTGGCAAGTGTCACAACCTCTGCACGGGCTGATTTTCAGGTTTTGAAGAAACAGAGTCTCCACTTCCGCCCCGGTGGATTTCGCCCCTCGAGAAATCCGCGCTGCTAATGTGGAGCTATTCCCCTTTTTCCTCGGGCTACCCAAAATAACCAGTACCTGCTTGCTCGCTGCCTTGCTTTTCAACGTACTTCCCTCCAAACTGATATTCATTAAACTATTCCTTTCTCGATATGTTGATTTCCGTTCCTGTGGATATTGCTCTGAATACGGTGGCGTCGCCGATGATCTTGCCGAAAATGGTAACCTGGCTTGCCGCGCGAATCTCACCACTCTGGCTTACAGGCGTTGGCCCAAAGAAGATACAGAATGCATTTCCTTCAGGCCAGTAACCTAAGTCTCCTGTGCCTACCACTTCTTGTCCAGCCTCTAGCTCAAGGCTAAGTGGAACCGAGAAATATACTTCGTCTCCCCAGAGGTTGACATGTCCTCTCAAGCGTAGCTTTTCCCAAATTGCCTTCGCCGTTCCGGTATCATTTAGTTGGGCCTCTGCTTCAATCTCCCCTGCCGTTATCTTAATTCTCTTGGCCATGTTGGCTATCCCAGGAATAGGTGTATTATACTATATGAACTTGGTGTCAATCTCTGGCAAGGGGGTGAAAATGAAAGTAGCCAAAGTGGATGAGATGAAAGACCTGGATAGGCGGGCTACGGAGGAATTCGGCTTGTCACAAGACCTTTTGATGGAGAATGCAGGTCAGGCGGTTTACTTCGTCATATCGCAGGAACTGGGAATAAGGAATAGGAAATTCGTAGTCTTTTGCGGTGGTGGCAACAACGGTGGAGATGGGCTGGTAGTTGCCAGAAAGATTCACTCCGACGGCGGTGACGTAAAAGTCTTCCTCCTCGACGATGAGGGCAAATTCAAAGGGGCCGCGGCAAAGAACTTCGAAATAGTATCGCGGATGCCGATAGAGACTTCCAGAATCAACTCAGTCGCCCCAGCAATACCCGAACTCTTTGATTGTGACGCCATCGTGGATGCCGTATTCGGCACAGGTCTTGTCCGAAACGTCAGCGGCCTGCACGGAGATATTATTCAACTGATAAACGAGAGCCAATGTACAGTATTTAGTGTGGACATTCCTTCAGGTATAAATGGCGATACCGGGGAGGTGATGGGTGTGGCAGTAGAGGCAGACTATACCGTAGCATTCGGTCTTCCCAAAGTGGGTAATGTGCTTTATCCCGGCTATGAGCACTGCGGCAGGTTGTATCTTTCACATATATCTTTTCCACCTGCCCTCTATAATACGGATTCCATAAAAGCGGCGCTAAATGATCCAGTAGAGCTTCCGCAAAGAGCCGCAGATACTCATAAAGGCAGCTATGGAAAGGCTCTGTTTGTTGCCGGCTCCTCCGGCTATCTTGGTGCGCCATACTTCTCCGCACTTTCTTTCCTCAAAGCTGGGGGTGGGCTTTCCTACCTTGCAGCACCTAAGACGGTTTCGCCATTTCTGGCAAGTAAAGGAAGCGAGATTGTTTTCGCTCCGCAGAAAGAGACGCCCTCGGGAAGCATAGCGCTGGAAAACAAGGAAGAGCTCCTAAAATTGTCCCAGACGGTCGATATGGTGGTGCTAGGTCCTGGTCTTTCTCTAGCCAAAGAGACGCAGGAACTGGCGCGGAAGCTAGCATCGGAAATCGACAAACCTCTGATCATAGATGGCGACGGGATTACCGCCGTTGCTGAGGATCTGGCGAAGATAAAGAAGAGGAAGGCGCCGACGATACTCACACCTCACCTGGGTGAGATGTCTAGAATAGCCAAAATGGACATAGGCGACATAAGTAAGAATAAGCCAGATGTATTGCAGCGTACAGCAAAGGAACTCAACGCTGTAATTATCTTGAAGGGAGCCCATTCCCTTATAGGCTATCCAGACGGGACCATCTTCATTAACCTAAGCGGAAATTCTGGGATGGCTACAGCCGGGAGTGGCGATGTACTGACGGGCACAATCGCCGCCATGCATGGTCTAGGATTGGCCCTCGGAAATGCGGTGAGGATGGGTGTGTTCATCCATGGATTTTCCGGTGATATAGCCGCCGTGGATGAAGGTGAAGACGGGATAACGGCACAGGATATTCTGGACTATCTCCCTGAAGCAGTGAAGCTTTACCGGGAGAATTTTGCTGAAATCTCCGAGAATCTCTATGAAAGTATTTTCCTCGTATGAGGGAGTACCGTGGGTATTTAGCGAACACCGAGATGCAGCATAAAAGCAGCTTAATGCTTTGCTGCCTATAGAGAGGTGGGGAAAGAAATGAAGGCGATGTTGCTTGATAGAATCTCATTAGTGGAAGAAAAACCTCTGAAACTAGTGGAATTACCTACACCTATTCCTGGGGAGAACCAGATTCTGGTCAAGGTCTCTACTTGTGGCGTTTGTCACACTGAAATCGACGAACTTGAGGGACGAGTAGCTCCTTCAAGATTGCCCATGGTTCTGGGTCATGAAATTGTCGGTAGGGTGGAAAGCTTGGGGCAGGCGACAGGTAAACTCAGGAAAGGCGACAGAGTGGGAATTGCCTGGATTAACTGGGCTTGTGGTCATTGTACCTTCTGCCTGAAAGGGGAAGAGAATCTGTGTGAGAAGGCAAAATGGACAGGGAAGGACGCCTACGGAGGCTATGCCCAATATACAGTGGCGTCAGAAGACTTCATCTATCGTATTCCGGAGAATTTCACCGATGTGAAGGCCGCTCCGCTTTTGTGTGCCGGCGTGGTTGGATACCGGGCCCTGAAGCTCTCAGGAATGGAAGATGGAGAAGTGCTCGGCCTTTATGGCTTTGGAGCCTCCGCCCATATTATCATCCAGGTTGCTAAGCATAAATATCCGCATGGCAGGGTTTTCGTTTTTACGCGACCCAAGCGAAGAGAGCACCAGAACTTAGCTAAGAAATTGGGGGCAGATTGGGTCGGGGCGACGAACGATACCCCACCGGAAAAGCTTAACTGCGCTATCGACTTCACTCCTGTAGGAGAGCCCGTTCGCCAAGCCCTAAGGAATTTGCAGAAAGGGGGAAGGGTGGTCATAAATGCCATTCGTAAAACGACACCCATCCCGGAATTAGACTATACCGAGCATGTCTGGCATGAGAAGGAACTCAAGAGTGTAGCTAATGTTACCAGAAGGGATGCTAAGGAATTTCTGCCTTTGGCGGCCGAAATTCCCATTGTCCCTGAAACCCAAGAGTTTAACCTGGAAGAGGCCAACGAAGCCCTGATTCTGCTCAAGGAGGGGAAAATGCATGGGGCTGGAATTCTGAGAATGGCCGAATGAGAATGATTTGAAGAGGTCAGGATGATACGGGATTTAGTAGTAAGGAACAGAAGCTATCGGCGGTTTAATGAAGGAGTTGACATAAAGCTTGATACGTTAAAGGAGCTTGTCGACCTTGCCCGACTATCGCCATCGGCGATGAATGCCCAACCGCTTAAATATATCCTTTCCTGCGAGTCTGAAAGAAACTCGCTGATATTTCCACATCTAACTTTGGGTGCGTTCCTTAAGGATTGGCCGGGTCCCCGTGAAGGAGAGAGACCAACGGCATACATTATTATTCTCGGGGATAAAATGATAAGCCCGTTCCTGGCCTATGACGCCGGTATCGCAGCGCAGAGTATCCTGCTGGGGGCCACTGAGAAAAGTTTGGGTGGCTGTATTATTGCTTCAATAGATAGAGAAGAACTTCGTAAAGCTTTGGATATATCATCGAGATATGAGATACTACTTGTCCTGATTCTGGGCAGCCCCAGAGAAAAGGTCGTGATTGAGACGGTCGGCCCAGACGGAGACACCGGGTACTGGCGTGACGTTAAAGCGGTACACCATGTGCCTAAGCGGCCGCTGGATGATATAATCATCGCTTAGCCGACACCAGATAACGATATTTTTCGTCATCTACAGATTCGAGCAAACAGGCGATGAATCAGAAAGTATTGCAGTTGGGACATCGTATTTTGATGTGAACAGATATCCTCGAAGTGAAAAAGCTTTTCCAGCGGGGAGATAGCTTATGGAATTGAGACTTAGCAAACATGGGCGGAACTCATTGGCAACTAAAGTCTTCTTTAGCGACGAAAGTGGTTTCGAAGTGGCCTCCTTAATTGTGACGGGCAAAACAGATGCTATTCTCATTGATGCACAGTGGACATTATCGAATGCCCACCGAGTAATTGCAGAGATATTGGAGACAGGCAAATATCTTAGGACGATTTACATTACCCATGCACATCCGGACCATTACTTCGGACTGGGTACTATTGCAGAAGCCTTCCCGAAAGCCCGAGTCGTGGCTCTCCCCTCAGTGGCCAGTGTCATCAACAAGCAATTTTTTGGCAAAATGGAGCACTGGGAGAAAGTGATAGGTGTTATAAATGTCCCCAAGAAGACAGCCAAAATCGAATCTCTCACCGAGAACTACCTGGAACTGGAAGGAAAACGTATCGAGATTGTCCCCGAAGTTATGGGGGACATGAAATATAATACCGTAGTCTGGATTCCCTCAATAAAGACGCTTTTCGGCAGCGATGTCCTTTTCAATCAAGCACATCCTTTTGCGTGTGAGCTTACTGCTGAGGAACGACAGCAATGGATAGGGGATGTTGACCGCCTGGAGAAAATGGATGCCGAGGTAATCATTCCCGGTCATCAGAAACCGGGTATGCCCTTTGACTCCAGCTCATTCGATTTCACCCGGGAATATCTTGTCGCTACTGAAGAGGAACTGGCAAGGGCAAATGATGTGGCCGGCTTCTATTACGCCATGGTTAAACGGTTTCCAGAAGCCAATCTCTTCATCAGTAATGAAATGAACGCAAATGTGTTCAAAGGGGATATGAACTGGAATTGGCGTGAATACTAGGGTATGGTTACCGAGGGCTGAGACAGACGGAGGAGGATGGATTCTATGAAACTAAAAGGTAAGGTTGCTATTGTTACTGGTGGGGGAACGGGTATTGGAAAGGCTATCAGTCTGGCTCTGGCTAGCGAAGGGGCGGTCGTAGTCATTGCCGCTCGTAACCTACCCAGATTGGAACAGGCAGCTGATGATATCAAGTCCAAAGGCGGCAAGGCGAGAGCGATACAAGCCGATATTTCTGACTGCGAGCAGGTAAAGAGTATGCTAGCTCAGACTATTAAAGGCTTTGGACAGGTCGATATATTGGTGAATAATGCTGCCAGGGGCACTTTCAATAACGCTGATGTAGTTGATATGGATTTCAAGGAGTGGCATGATAGTCTGGCGATAAATCTGACCGGTGTAATGCTTTGCTCTCGGGAGGCGCTCAAGTATATGATTCCCCGTAGGAGCGGGAAGATTATCAACATTAGCAGCGTAGCCGGGATATCTGGTGTTCCCAAGGAAAGCCCCTATGCCGCCAGCAAATGGGGTGTAATCGGCCTAACGGAAACGCTAGCTATCGAAGCTGGAAGATTCGGTATCCGTGTTAACTGTATTAGTCCTGGTGCTACCCGGACGCAAGAGTTTGAGGACTGGGTGAAAGTCTCCGCTTCCGATGCTGGCATCTCCTACGAGGAAATGATGGGTAGAATCACGGATAATAATGCCCTGAAGAGAATAGCCGAGCCATCTGAAATAGCGGCCTGTGTCGTGTTTCTGGCTTCGGATGATTCCAGCGCGATGACTGGACACAATCTAGTTGCCAGTTGTGGCTTTCACTTAATTCACCCAAACATGATCCACTGAGCATATGTCGAATCGACCTCTGGATGATATAATCATCGTGTAGATATGTGCTGAAGCAAAAGCGGGAGTATTTTGCCACGTTACTATATTTGGACCATCGGTTGCCAGATGAACAGGGCGGAGTCTCAGCAGGTAGCTGAACTCTTGAATTCTGCCGGCTGTGAGGCAGTAGACTCTTTTACCAATGCTGATTTGGTGGTTCTCAACACATGCGTGGTAAGGCAGAACGCTGAAAACAAGGTTATAGGTACGCTGGGTTTATTGAAAGGACTAAAGAGCAAATCCCCTAATCTCCAAGTACTTGTTACCGGGTGTTTTGTCAATTCACATACACGAGAATTGCAGGAAAGATTTCCTCACGTTGACTTATTGTTTAGGCCGGGCGATTACCCTGAGCTAATTGCATGGGGACAAAGGTACGGAATACCCATTGAACGTCGACCACTTGCCCACCATAGCAATAATGGCTGTACAGCGGCTTCACCATGCGCTCTTATCCCCATCATCCAGGGGTGTGATAATTTTTGCTCGTATTGCATTGTACCCTACAGGAGGGGTAGGCAGGCGAGTATCCCTGTGAAGGAAGTAGTCTGTGAAGTAGAGGCATTAGTGGGCCGGGGCATAAAAGAAGTAACGTTGCTGGGACAGAACGTTGATTCTTACGGACATGATTTGCCGGGGCATCCCGACCTTGCTGATTTGCTTACCGGATTGAGTAGAATAGGCGACCTTGCACGGATTCGCTTTCTGACAAATCATCCCAAGGATATAACCTTGAAGCTCATTGAGGATATGGCTTCTCTGAGCAAAGTCTGTGAACATCTGGAACTGCCTGTTCAGGCTGGCGACGATGACATATTGAAGGCTATGAGGCGGGGTTATACGGTGGAGCAATATAGGGAACTTGTTCGCACCGTTCGCCGCAGGGTCCCTCAACTATCCCTGAGCACGGACTTAATCGTTGGGTTCCCGGGCGAAACAGAAGGGCAATTTGAGCACAGCCTCTCTCTGGTTAAGGAAATGAGATTTGATGTTGTTCATGTAGCTGCCTATTCTCCTCGTCCGGACACCATCGCCTGTCGGGAGTATCAAGATAGTGTTCCTGCAGAAGTGAAAAGGGGAAGACTACATAAGATTGAAGAATTTCAAGCGACTATAGCTAGTGAAATCAATTCGGAGCTCCAGGGCAGGCAGGTGGAGGTGTTGGTGGAGGGCACTAAGAGTGGGAAATGGTTTGGACGCACCCGGAGTAATAAGCTGGTATTCTTTGAAGATGCCGGTGATTGGTTGGGCGAATTAGTGGAAGTAAAGATTGAGAAAGCAGGTCCTTGGTCTCTGGTAGGAGATATCAAAAAAGTAAGTAATTAAAGGAGGGTATCTTATGGAAACATGGGGAATGATTATCTTTTTGGTCGCAATTTTCGCCATTATGTATTTCTTGATGATCAGACCGAGACAAAAGCAGCAAAAACAGCACGAGGCGATGATGGCAGAATTGAGGCCGGGAGACAGGGTGATTATAGCCGGCGGGATTTACGGGCAAATTGAAAGCCTTGGTGAAGAAACTGCGATTATTAAGATAGAGTCTGGAGCAACAATGAAGGTTGCCAGAAACAGTATACTCGGCAAACAAGAGATTGAGGAGACTGGCAGCGGAGTGTTCTGACATTTATGCCTAAAGATTCTTCTCTAGGCAGGCTTTTTTCTCCCAGTAGTGTTGCTATCGCCGGGGCTTCCTTAAACCCAGTTTCTGGCGGATACCAGTTCACTCGCTTCCTCATAGACCAAGGCTTCCAGGGTAAACTTTACCCGGTAAATCCAACTTTGAGTGACATTTTTGGACTTAGAGTCTATCCCAAGATAACGGAAATCCCCGAGTCAAGCGTGGACTATGTGATCTCCTGCGTGCCTGCCGGAAGTGTCCTCTCTTTACTTGAGGATTGTGGTAAGAAAAATGTAAAGCTGGTCCATCTATTTACAGCGAGGCTGAAAGAGACGGGGAGAAAAAAAGAGACGAAGCTTGAAAATGAAATCCTGGAGAAAGCGAGACGACTGGGCATCAGGATACTCGGGCCGAATTGCATGGGAGTCTATTACCCGAAGTTGGGGTTGTCTTTTAACTATGAACTACCT
>WOR8_10006547_pt1 | contig 11894 bp, 10 predicted proteins | sample DeeMarSeWOR38_10_FD_19890 | JGI IMG/M metagenome (IMG submission 19890) | reverse complement strand
GATGGAGGACATTCCTCTGCTCACGGATTTTTTTACCGACAGTTTCTGCATTGAATTTGGGAAAAGCCATTTTGAATTGTCAGCCGGTACAAAGGATGTTTTTTGTAATTATCTCTGGACCGATAATGTGCAGGAACTCAAAGACGTCGTGCGAAAAATTGTGCTCTTCGACAATGAAAAGGCCGTCCGATCTAGGTTGACGGCCAATAACAAACAACACCTGTTTATAAAGGATTTTGATGATGTATCCAAGCTCATTGGGATTTCAGATCTTAAAAAGCACATGGGTAAGCTAAACAAGACGTCATTGAAAGAGATCAGTCGAGTGTTTATGGAAAGGGCTGAGAAAGGACTCATACAAAAAGCCCTTCTGCATACGAACTGGAACCGCAAAAAAGCATCCAAAATGCTGGACATCAGCTACAAATCGCTGCTCAACAAGATTAAGCAGTATCAATTGGGTTAATAAATTCACCACGGAAAGGCTTGGAATCTCAAAAAAAGTTTAACTGAGTATCATAATAATTCATAAGCGTTCACAGGTTCACCGTTCAGCCCAGCCGCTGGCCGCGAGCGTCCAGTCTGATCGAACAAGAAACTGATGAACGTCGAACATCCAACGTCCAACATCGAACATCGAAGGAATGAATTCTGTCTATTGTAGAAAACGATTGAGCAAAGCGATTCCACCCTTCGACATTCGTTATTCGTCATTCGATATTCTGCGGTTCGCTCATTAGATGATTTCATCAACCTTTGTTCTTTAATGTGTTATAGAGATCAAACGCTTTTTCGGGTGTTTCATTGTTGTGAACGACCGCCTTTATGGCTTGGATCATAGCTACCGGATCCTCGGATTGGAAGATATTACGTCCCATATCGACTCCGCTGGCACCCTCCTGGATCGCATTGTGGGCCATCTTGAGAGCGTCCGGCTCCGGTATTTTCTTACCTCCAGCCATAACAATCGGAACCGGGCAGGAGGACGTGACGGTTTCAAATCCGTCATCAATGTAATAGGTTTTGATGTAATGCGCACCGAGTTCGGCGCATATTCGTGTAGCCAGCCGGAAGTAACGTGCATCTCGCGCCATGTCTTTACCCACAGCAGTAACCGCCAGGGTAGGAATGCCGTATCGGGTACCAAGATCGACCATTTTAGTCATGTTGATTATGGATTCCTTTTCATATTCGCCGCCGATGAAGACTTGAACCGCCATGGCGCAAACATTCAGTCGGATGGATTCTTCGATATCCACCGCAATCTGCTCATTGGAAAGTTCCTTAAGGATGCTGGTACCCCCGGAAACTCTGAGTACAATGGATTTTGAGGAGGACGGCGGGACAATACTCCTTAGAATACCGCGTGTCAGCATTAGCGTATCTGCATAAGGCACCAGAGGAAGGATATTGATATCAACGCGTTCCAGACCAGTAGTTGGGCCTTGAAAGTAGCCATGATCTATAGCCAGCATCACTGTGCGCCCGCTCTCGGGATTGAAGATTCGCGCCAGCCGATTCTTCATACCCCAATCCAGAGAATTTGATCCCTTTAGAAAAAAGCCTTCTGTCTTCTGAGGGATATCGGTAAAATATTGTTTCCCGTCTTTCATGTCGTCCACGCCTGGCATTTGTCATTCTCCTTTCTTAGGATATATTTTTTGCTCCGGCAGCAAGAAGCATGAGATATGTACAGAAATGCTCTGTGCTGTGTTCAATGCGCCTAAATTTATTATGTACCTATTTGCCAAGATGCTAAATACGTTCTCTGCTCGGCCGTAAGCCGGTCGATACCAACCTTCATGGCAGCCAGTTTCTCTTTGGCAATCATATTGTCAATTAGTTGAGGGACAGGGTATACGTCTCGTTTAAGCGGATTTTTCAATTTCACCATATATTCGACGCTGAGCGCCTGATTGGCAAAACTCATATCCATCACGCTCGACGGATGCCCTTCTGCGGCCGCCAAATTGATCAGTCTGCCTTCACCGAGGACGTTGATCCGCCGCCCATCGTTGAGCACAAATTCCTCGACAAATGGTCTGATGATCCGTTTGGATTTAGCGATGGTATTCAGCCCGTCGAGGTCCAGTTCCACGTTGAAGTGCCCTGAATTGGCCACAATGGCCCCGTCTTTCATGATCATGAAATGCTCTTTTCGAATCACCCTGATATTACCGGTAAGGGTACAGAAAAAATCACCGATTCTGGCTGCTTTGCGAATCGGCATGACGGTGAATCCATCCATAACTGCTTCAAGGGCGGGCAACGGATCAACTTCGGTGACAATTACGTTGGCACCCATTCCGCGCGCCCTCATGGCAACACCCCTTCCGCACCAGCCGTAGCCGCATACGACAAAATTAGATCCCGCAAGTAAGCGGTTTGTTGCCCGAATCATACCGTCTACAGTGCTTTGACCGGTGCCGTAACGATTATCGAAAAAATGCTTCGTACGGGCATCATTGACGGCGATGATTGGGTATTGCAAGACGCCGTCAGCGGCCATACTTCTCAGTCGGATAATCCCCGTGGTGGTTTCCTCTGTTCCGCCCCGTACTTCCGAAATGAGCTCCGAGCGCTCGGTATGAAGGGTCGAAACTAAATCGGCTCCATCGTCCATCGTGAACTGCGGTCGGGTGTCCAGAACTGCATAGATATGTGAATAATAGGTTTTATGATTTTCGCCTTTGATCGCAAAGACCGCGATTTTGTCGTTTTTGACCAATGATGCGGCAACATCATCTTGGGTGCTTAAGGGGTTGGACGCACACAAAGAAACGCTGGCGCCGCCGGCTTTGAGGGTTTGCATCAAAGAGGCCGTCTCGGTAGTGACATGCAGGCAGGCAGCGGCTCGAATCCCTTTCAATGGTTTTTCTTTTTGAAATCGTTTTCGTATACGGTTCAATACCGGCATGCTCTGATTAGCCCATTCAATACGAAGCGCACCTTCCTTGGCAAGTGTTAAGTCCTTAACGTCATAGTCCATGTTCGCAATTTCTCCTTTGAATAAAAAATCGAAAGCGGCAATTATCGGTTCATCGCCACGCATAACAGACGAGTTAACAAAACGCTTAACTCAGGCTTACAACCCTGCTTTTTCTTTGATGACATCTACCATATTCGTCTGCTCCCATGAAAAGCCCGGTTCATTTCGCCCAAAGTGGCCGTAGGCTGACGTCTTACGATAGATGGGACGAAGAAGGTTTAGATAGTCTATGATGGCGGCGGGCCTTAAATCGAATACCTCGCGCACAATTTCTTCAATCCGCCGTTTGGGGATGACACCGGTACCCATCGGATCGACCATGATGGACACAGGTTCGGCAACTCCGATGGCGTAGGCGATTTGGATTTCACATTTTTTAGCCAGACCGGCTGCGACGATATTTTTGGAAATATGACGCGCCATGTACGAAGCGCTGCGGTCCACTTTGGATGGATCTTTTCCGGAGAAACACCCGCCACCGTGGCTTCCTTGGCCACCGTATGTGTCAACGATGATTTTGCGGCCGGTGAGTCCGCAGTCTCCCATGGGCCCGCCGATGACAAATCTGCCGGTCGGATTTATAAAAAATCGGGTATCACCATCCGTCATGTCCCGGGGTATCACTTTTTTGATAACTTCTTCAATAATGGCCTCTTTGAGATCCTCATATTTCACGTCCGGTTTGTGCTGGGCTGATATCACCACCGCGTCAACACGTTTAGGCGTTCCGTTTTCATATTCAATAGTCACCTGCGATTTTCCGTCCGGGCGCAAAAAATCCAAAGCGCCGTTTTTGCGAACCGTGGCCAGTCGACGACAGAGTTTATGGGCATACGTAATCGGCATCGGCATCAATTCCGTAGTCTCGTTTGAGGCGAATCCAAACATCAACCCCTGATCGCCGGCGCCCTGATCTTTGTAAAGACCTTCACCTACATTAACTCCCTGGGCAATATCCGGGGACTGCCGATCAATACTGGTGATGACCGAACATGTTTGATAATCAAATCCCATGCTCGAGGACGTATACCCTATTTCGCGAATTGTATTCCGTACGACCTCAGGCATATCCACATAACATTCGGTGGTTATTTCGCCGGAAATAAACGCCAGACCGGTAGTTACCAATGTTTCACAGGCAACCCGGCAATTTTTGTCCTGCTCCATAATGTGGTCCAAAATTGAATCTGAAATGGCATCGGCCACTTTGTCCGGATGACCCTCGGTCACTGATTCGGAAGTGAATAGGTATTTTTCGGTTTCCATGAATCATCTCCTTAGATTATGTCATCGAATTGCACGTTCAAGATGTTCCCGGTCGCATCCCGCTTTTTGGTTTTTGCGCACAACGGATATCTTTTTTGGTGTAATGTATATTTAAAAACAAAACTGTAATTAATATGCCAACATGCAGAAAAAGTCAATAAATGAAATTTTCGCGTTTGCAGATCGATGTTTCACCCATCGTAAAGTATGGTGTACCCGTCAGGAAGAGCAATCATCAGGTTTCCATCATTGACATACCAGCCGTAATCATATATCGTTGGGCTGTCATTTTTTGTTTTTCTTGACATTACTTTTAAATACCGACTATAACTTCTATGTTCGACGACTCGTCGTTCGAAGACCACATGCCACTCGACCGATCGTTATAATAATTTAGACCCATAATGAAATTTCAACCCGGCGGCGGCGGATAAACACTTATACGCATCAAATCACGCTGTGGCGATTTATCGAGAATTTCCCAGTTACCTCACCACGTTACAAATTGGATGCCATCTGAATTTCTCCCTGTTAAAAGGGTTTTTGTCTTTTAGAGTCGTGTGACTCAATTACGTTAACTGATAACCCAGAGAAAGGAGGCACGCACCATGAAGGTAAACCGACGTGAGTTTATCCAGATCACGGGTGCCACGGCTGCCGGTCTTGCTGTCAGTGGTTTGGGTTTTGACCTGACACCGGTTAAATCCCACGCCCAGATGATCAAGACCAAGTACGCCAGAGAAACCACCACCATCTGCCCATACTGCGCAGTGGGGTGTGGGGCGATTGTGCATACCAGCAAAAAAGGCGACGGCCGAGTGATCAACATTGAAGGAGACCCGGACCACGTGATCAACCGCGGCTCGCTGTGTTCAAAAGGCGCTGCCCTATCTCAGCTGGTGGAAAATGACGATCGGATCACTGAGCCGATGTACCGCGCGCCAAATTCCAAAGAGTGGCAAAAGGTATCCTGGGAGTGGGCCCTGACCGAAATTGCTAAGCGAGTCAAAGCTACACGGGACGCCACCTTTGAGGCCGCCAACGACAAAGGCCAGGTCGTCAATCGCACCGCCGGCATCGCTTCGGTAGGAAGCGCGGCCATGGACAACGAGGAGTGCTGGATTTACCAGGCGTTGATGAGGGCCATCGGCATTACGTACATCGAACATCAGGCCCGTATCTGACATAGCGCCACAGTTGCGGCTCTGGCAGAGTCGTTCGGTCGCGGCGCGATGACCAATCACTGGATTGATATCAAAAACAGTGATTGCATACTTATCATGGGCAGCAATGCTGCCGAAAACCATCCCATCTCATTCAAATATGTCATCGAGGCCCAGCAAAAAGGCACCCAGCTCATCAGTGTTGATCCTCGATTCACCCGAACGTCCTCCAAGGCGGATATCTATGCACCGCTACGATCGGGTACGGATATCGCGTTTTTAGGAGGAATGATCAAATACATCCTGGACAACAATCTTTACCATGAAGAATACATAGCCTGGTACACCAATGCGCCTTTTATCGTGGGCTCAGCCTACGATTTCAAAGACGGTCTGTTTTCCGGTTACAACGCCGACACTCGAAAATACGATAATAGCAAATGGGCATTTGAAATGGATGCCGACGGTGTTCCTAAAATGGATCGGACGCTAAAGGACAAACGCAGCGTGTTTCAGCTGCTGAAGAAACACTATGCTCGCTACACGCCTGAGCTGGTTTCCGAGATCACCGGGACACCCAAAGCAAGTCTTTTAGAGATCTACAAGACCTATGCCGCCACCGGAGCCAGAGGCAAAGCCGGAACGATCATGTATGCTATGGGTTGGACTCAACACACCACCGGTGTGCAAAATATCCGCACCATGGCGATAATTCAGCTGCTTTTGGGCAACATGGGCGTAGCCGGAGGCGGAGTGAATGCGCTGCGCGGTGAATCCAATGTGCAAGGTTCTACCGATCACTGTCTCCTGTGGCACATTTGGCCCGGCTATTTGAGAACACCAAGGGCGTCGAACGTCTCCCTAGCGGAATACAACAAGAAATGGACCCCCAAGAGCAACGATCCACTGAGCGCCAATTGGTGGCAAAATTACCCCAAGTATTCGGTCAGTTTGCTGAAATCGTTCTTCGGCGATAAAGCAACTCAATCAAACAATTTTGGCTACGACTGGCTGCCCAAAGTGGATGAGGGAAAAGATTACTCCTGGTTATCCCTGTTTGATGAAATGTACAAAGGGACTTTCAAGGGATTTTTCGCCTGGGGTCAAAATCCGGCCTGCAGCGGTGCCAATGCCGGTAAAAATCGTCAAGCATTTGCCAAATTGGACTGGATGGTCAATACCAATTTATTTGATAATGAAACCGGCTCCTTCTGGAGAGGACCGGGGATGGATCCCACCAAGATCAAAACTGAGGTCTTTTTTCTGCCGGCTGCCGCATCGGTTGAAAAGGAAGGCAGCATTACCAATAGCGGCCGCTGGAGCCAATGGCGCTATCAGGGACCTAAACCACTGGGAAACAGCCTGCCCGACGGACAGATTATCATGGAGCTTGGCAATCGAATCAGGACCGAATATCAAAGCGGCGGCAAATTGCCGGAACCGATTGTCAATCTCAAATGGGACTATCTGACCAATGCCGAGTACGACCCGCACAAGGTTGCCAAGGAAATCAACGGCTACTTTTTAAAAGACGTCACCGTTAAAGACAAAACATACAAAAAAGGCACGCTGGTGCCGAGTTTTGCATTTCTTCAAGCAGACGGTTCGACGTCGTCCGGCAACTGGCTCTACTGCAACAGTTATACCGAAAAGGGTAACATGGCGGCCCGACGCGGCCAAAAGGATGCACCCAACAACATTGGGCTGTACCCTGAATTTGCCTGGTGCTGGCCGGTGAACCGCCGAATCATCTACAACCGTGCATCGGTGGATCTCAAAGGACAGCCCTGGGACAAGGAACACCCAGTCATTCAATTCGCCGGCGAGACCGCTAACGGCAAATATGTATCGAGTAAGTGGATCGGTGATGTTCCCGACGGCGGCTGGTATCCTATGCAAAACCCTGACGGGTCCATGCGCAAAGATTCCAAGTACGCGTTTATCATGCGCAAACACGGACACGGCCAGATCTTCGGTCCCGGCCGGGCCGACGGCCCATTTCCAGAGCATTACGAGCCGCTGGAGTGCCCGATCGAAAAGAACCTCATGAACGCACAACGTATAAATCCCACCGCACCGATTTACGGAACCAAAGCCGACGAGTGGGCCACATGTGATCCACGATTTCCGTATGTGGCTACCACCTACCGCGTGGTTGAGCACTGGCAGACGGGGGTGATGACCCGCTGGCAGCCATGGCTGCTGGAGATGCAGCCCCAGGTGTTTGTGGAAATGAGCGAAGAACTGGCGACATTGAAAGAAATTAAAAACGGTGAACGAGTCAAGGTTTCATCGCCGCGCGGCGCCCTTGAAGCCACGGCGATCGTGACCAAACGGCTGCAACCGTTTAAGATCGGTGGCGCGGTGGTTCACCAGGTGGGCCTGCCCTGGCACTACGGGTGGCGGATGCCTACCAGTGGTTTGGAGGAAAGTGCCAATCTGCTCACACCGGCAACTGGTGATCCCAACACCCGAATTCCTGAAACCAAGGCCTTTATGGTCAATGTAGCCAAAGCCTAGAAGGAGGTGATCGATATGAGTAAATCCTTTTTAGTTGATACGACGCTGTGCACCGCCTGCCGGGGGTGCCAGGTTGCCTGCAAGCAATGGCATGATCTGCCGGCTGAAAATACCGTCAACCGGGGTTCTTACCAAAATCCCGCCGATCTCTCCTTCGACACCTATAAACTGGTGCGCATGCGTGAGCAGGTCATCGACGGCAAGCTCAACTGGCTCTTTTTCCCGGATCAATGTCGGCATTGCATCGAACCCCCCTGCCAGGACACAGCCGGAGAACCAACGGCGGTTTTCACCGAAACGGCGACCGGTGCCGTGATCTACACGGCCAACACCCGGGGATTGAATGCCGATGAAATCCGCGAATCCTGTCCCTATGACATCCCGCGCAAAGCTGAAGACGGAACCCTTGCCAAGTGCGACATGTGCAGCGACAGGGTCGAAAACGGACTGCTGCCGGCGTGTGTCAAAGTGTGCCCGACGGGTGCGATGAATTTCGGGGACCGGGAAGAAATTCTGGAGCTGGCGCAAAAGCACCTGGCGACGGCCAAAAAGAAATATCCAAACGCTCAGCTATTAGACCCGGATGATATCAGAACTATTTATCTGGTAGGCTACGCTCCCGACCTTTATCACGAAAAGGCGGTAGCGTCGACAAAAAGAAATGGCATTACCCGCCAGGCGGCATTACGTAAAATGGTTCGTCCGCTGACCGGCATTGTCTCACAGTTGGGTTAGCCCCACGGTTGCAGCATCGGGATTAAGCCTGCTGAAGAAAATTAGAAAACCTTATTGGGGAGAAGGGGTAACCCTTTCTCCCCTTTTTTATACGTCCAAGTTATGATAGAAGTGGTTCGAAAAAGGAGATGTTATGACGTCAGGTTTTGCCCTCACACCAGACCAAATCAAAAGGACCGTTGACATTCTTACCGAGAAAACACCGGCTTACACCGAACTGCTTGATTTTTACGGTCAAATTTTTATTGACCAGGAAGATAGCAAAAGCCGAATCCGGATCGAACCGATTCTAATCTCCGATGACATGCTTTCCGTAAAAGCCCGTGAAAAATTGCCGCTGATCGCCGTCAACGAGTTTGCCGTTGATGAAAAGGAATCCCGTGCGCTTTTCTTAACTATTTGCAATCTTGCCAAAAAAGCAAATCCGCAAATGGAAAACGCAGCCAGGGCCGCATTAAATGCGGTTGACGCGAGCGTTGATCTGAATGTCATGTTTTCCGGGATACTCAATGGAAATGAAGCGCTATTTGAAAATTTATCAGAGGAGCTTGGGGTTGAAAAAACCGCACTCGGATTTATCACCTACCACAGCTTAATACCCTCAGTTTGCGCATGTGCTCAACAGCTTTCCGGGTATTTAAAGAAAGCGGAGCCGTGGCTGAAAGGGTACTGCCCCATCTGCGGTAGTTTACCGATACTGGCGATATTCCACCATGAGGGCGCACGGAGCTTAATCTGCAGCTTCTGCCGGTATGAATGGTCCGTCAAGCGAGTTTACTGCCCGTTTTGCGAAACCTCTGACAATAAGCACCTTCACTATTTCTATAATGAGGGAGAAGACGAGTTGCGCATCGATGTCTGCGACAATTGTAAGAAATACATCAAAACTATTGACACCCGCAAGGCGCAGCGGATGATATATCCACCGCTGGAACAGGTTTCATCTTTGCACCTGGACTATAAGGCATCTGAGATGGGCTATGTAAGCGGCGTGCGTCTTTATATGCAGACTTAGTCTAAATTTTGTTGCGATGGTAAAAATTTGTAGACTCACATTGTTTTCGGTCGTGCTGGTTTTCTTTACCTCGGTTGTCGTATTTCCGAAATATGACGCGTGCGCTAGTCTCATATCGCCCGATGAGGTTGTTAACGTTAAAACCGCTTGGTCTTCAGACCGCGCCCGTCCCGGCGATTCGATCGTTTTGGCTGTTGTCGTCAATATCAAAAAAGGTTTTCACATCAATGCCGACAAGCGTCAACTTAAGCCACTTGATGATTTTAAACCCTACCCCACCAGCGTATCGGTTATCGATGCCACAGAAGGCATAACGTTTGAGACACCCCTCTACCCGAAAGCCATTCCGATCAACGTGCTATACGTTAGCGGGGAACTCATGTCCTTTGAAGGCCAAACGATCATTTTCCTTCCCATCAAGTTGGAAGACACCATAAAACTCGGATTTCTGGGTCTGAACCTGCAATTTGAATACCAGGCATGCGCTGAAAATTACTGTTTATTCCCCCAAAAAACTAAACTTGAAATTTCCCTGCCGGTGGCTGAATCCGGAACCAAGGTGTCCAACATCAATACCGAATTGTTTGCCGGATATGCCGACCAGCGCACGGTGGATATCCCCCGTGGTGTTCAGTTTGACTTGTTTGGATGGACCTTCTCCATTGATGGTTCATCGGGGGTGGGCGTTATTCTTTTACTCATTATTGCGGCATTTGGCGGCCTGCTCCTCAATTTCACCCCATGTGTATTACCCCTGATTCCCATCAAAATCATCAGCCTGTCGTATGCAGCCGAAAATCGCAGACAATGCTTTTTGCTGGGATTGGCAATGTCTGTCGGCGTGCTGGTTTTTTGGCTGGGACTGGGAGCCATGATTGCCTTGGTCGCCGATTTTACAGCGACCAATCAATTATTTCACTATCCGGCATTTACCATTTTAGTTGGACTCGTGATTGGAATTATGGCCACCGGCATGTTCGGTTCTTTTTCTGTGCGCTTGCCTAACTTTATTTACATGGTCAATCCCGAACAAGACAGCCTTAGTGGTTCGTTTGGATTGGGTATTCTTGCAGCCATTCTGTCTACTCCCTGCACGGCCCCGTTTATGGGGGCAGCCGCGGCCTGGGCCTCCGCTCAGCAACCCTCAACCACACTGTCGACATTTGCTGCCATCGGCCTTGGAATGGCGCTCCCATACTTAATACTTTCCGCTTCACCGACCTTGGTGGAAAAAATGCCAAAAACAGGGCCGGCCAGTGAGTTGATTAAACAGGTCATGGGATTGTTCATGCTGGCGGCGGCAGCTTATTTTATTGGCGTCGGTTTGAGTGCCCTCTTTTCTTCCCCGCCAAATCCTCCCAGCAAGGTCTACTGGTGGCCGGTGATGCTTTTCTGCGCGGCAGCCGGCGGTTGGCTGGCGTATAGAACCCTGAAAATTACCGAAAAAGCAAAATTGAGAGCAATTTTTTCAGGGACCGGAGCAATTTTAGTGGCTCTTTCCGTTTACGGAGCAGTTTTGCTAACCGATCACGGACCCATTGATTGGGAGTACTACACACCGGAAAGACTCGAAAAAGCGCAAAACGGGCACAAGGTGGTTGTAATGGTCTTTACTGCCGAATGGTGTCTGAACTGCAAGGCGCTTGAGCAGGGGATCTTTAAGGACCCGAAGATAGTCGCACTTTTTGCCAAAGAAAACATCGTACCGATGAAGGTGGATATTACCGGTAACAATCCCGCCGGTAAAGCAAAGCTCAGAGAAGTTGGAAACTTAACAATCCCCCTTTTAGTCATATACTCGCCAAATGGGAATCAGGTTTTTAAGAGTGACTTTTACACCGTCGATCAGGTGCATAACGCCGTAAAGGCAGCTTTGGAAGGCACTGCTTCTTGAATGTGGTACCTTGATCCTTTAAGGTGGTATTTGGTGTGAAAGTCGATGCGTGTAAACCACCCGCGCATCAGTTGGCAGTTTTCTGTCGTCTCAACTCTGGCCACTGCTTGTTCAGCACAGGGTCGATGCCGACGCGCCGCGCCAGATCGGATGTGAACAGACCGTCCGGATCGAGTCGTCGCTTGATCGCCAGGAGATCCCGGTAGCGAGGATAGACACGGTAGAACTGCTCGGGCGTCAGGACCTGGTCCTTGGCGAGGTGAATCTTGCCCCCGCGCCGGACGGTTGCATCGATGAGGCGGTCGACGGCCT
>WOR8_10005788_pt1 | contig 11895 bp, 10 predicted proteins | sample DeeMarSeWOR38_10_FD_19890 | JGI IMG/M metagenome (IMG submission 19890) | reverse complement strand
CATAAGTATCCAAAGGTTTTATTATTGCACTGACCCCTACTCCACTAAGAACTATAACTACTATCATAACTAACGGCATTATTTTTTTCATGTTTCTTCCTCCAATTCTTTTTTACAATTTTTAATAACTTTTTTTAAAAGTTAAAATTTATTATTGTTTATTTGAACAAAATCAAAAGTTTTATCTTCTCAATTTGAATTAATACAATATAAAAAGTTAATAATTTGGGGGATTATATGAAAAATAAAACTCTAGATTCCAAAGATCATAAAATACTTTACCACCTTTTTTTAAATTCCAGAGAATCATTATCCTTAATTGGAAAAAAAGTGGGTTTACCTAAAACCGTTGTTAAATATCGTATAGATCAGCTTGTAAACAATAATGTAATTGAAAATTTTAATACCATGATTGATGTATTTAAACTGGGGTATTCTCTTTACAGGTTAAATCTGGTTTTCCAATATGCATCACCAGAAAAAGAATTAGAAATGATTGATTATTTTAAAAATTACAAAAATACCTGGAGTGCTTCTTCTGCAAAAGGTAGATATGATTTCACTGCTACAATTCTGGTTAAAAATCAAAGTGATTTTTTTTCATTTTATGAAGAAACATTAAAACGTTACAGATATTTTTTAAAAGAAATTGTTTTTTCACAGTTATATGAAAAATTTGGATATAAACATGCCACATTATTTGCTGAGTATCCTCATTCAGATGAAAAAGCATTTGAGTATAGATTCACAAGTAATATAGTTGATATTGATGACACTGATTATAAAATTCTATATTTGCTGGCCAAAAATTCTAGAATACCAAGTATAGATATTGCAAAAGAAATCAATGTTACATCAACAACAATTATTAACCGTATTAATAGACTGATAAATACAGGTATTATTCAAAGATATTCAATAAATATAAATACAAATAAACTTGGTTTTAAACCTTTTAATGTTAATTTGTCACTGAGAAACTATGATAAAAAAAAGGATATAATACGATATTTAAGCAACATCCCTTTTATTTGGGAGATACACAAAGCAGTAGGTGGTTATGATTTAGAATTATCTATTTTCACATTAAATTTTGAACACTTCCATGAAATAATGGATGAATTAAGAAGTAAATTCCCGGAAGACATTACAAACTATGATTATCTATATGTAACAAAAATTCATAAAACAAATATTTTACCAGAACAAAACTAAAAAATATTTTTTAACCTTTCTTTAAAACATTATCAATTCTAATCTTTAACTCTTGTATATCAATGGGTTTTTCAATATAATCATCTGCTATCATAGAGCCAGCGCTTTTTGCTAAACCATCTGAGCGTGCTGTTAAAAAAATAATAGGAATTTTTCTCCATGACTGATTAGCTTTTATTTTATCAAAAACTTCCCAGCCATCCATTTCAGGCATCATAATATCAAGTAAAATAAGATCTGGTTCTACATTTTTTTCTAATAGTTCGATACATTTTTTTCCACTTTCAACACCAATTATTTCGTATTCATTTGGATATACCTGTTCAAAACCGGTTTTAATCGAAAAGATTTGATCTTTTTCATCATCTACTAACATTATTTTTTTCATTTATTTCAAGCCTTCAGTTTATATATATTAATTTAGTCTTAATATTATTTATTGAATTATTCTTCTGATTCTTCATTATTATAAAATGGTAATTCAAAAAACACAGCTGCTCCCTTACCTAAACCCTCGCTTTCCATCCATATTTTCCCACCGTGTCTGTCTACAATTTTTTTACATATAGAAAGTCCCAAACCAGTGCTTTCAAAATCATGACGAGATGAGTCTGCCTTATAGAATTCTTCAAATGTGTGTTTTAATTGGTTTTTTGTCATTCCAATACCATTGTCCTTTATTGATATTTTTACAAAATCACTTTCCTTTTTTGCATCTATTTCTATTTGCCCTTTCTCATTTGAATATTTTACAGAGTTTTCTAATAAGTTAGAAAAAAGTTCTTCTAATCTTAATTTATCAGCTTTTACAAACATTGTTTTCATGACGTTATTTTTAATTTCTAAATTTTTACTATCAAATAAATTTTTTTTATTTTGAACAATTCTTTGTATTTCATCTTTTAAATTAATTTTTTCAAGAGAAAATTTTGTTTTTGGAGAATTTAATTTAGCCAGTTCAAGAGTCTTAATTGCAATATTTCTCATATATTCCACATTTCTTTTTAAAACTTGAAAAATCTCTATTTTTTTAGAATCTGTTTCTTGTTTTTCAAGTATCGGAAGAAGAATTGTTAGAGGATTTAATGGGCTTTTTAAATCATGGCTTAGTTGATTTATAAATTCATCTTTTTGCTTCAAGAGTTGTTCGACTTCATTGGTTCTTTCCTTTATTCTTTTTTCTAAATTCTTATTTAAAGCATCAAGCTCTTTTCTAGCGCGAATCAAATCCTTATTTATTTTTTCAAGGTTTGCTGTTTTGTCTTCCAACTCTTCTGTTCTTTTTGTCACAAGTTTTTCTAGATTTTCACTGTACTCTTTTAAACTATTTTGTGATTTTTTCAAATCAATCCTCATTTTATTAAATGCGGATGCCAACTCACCAATTTCATCTTGTGAATTTATTTTTACTACATTTCCTAAATTACCTTTTCCCATTGATCTAACATTTTTTATTAATTTACTAATAGGCGCTGTAATAACAAGATTAAAAATATAAAAAATAAGTAAAAAAGAAACAGCTATAAAAATTCCTGAAGAAATTAAGATAGTAAAAATCATTTCTTGTTTCATTTCTTCTAAACTAGCAAGTGAAAAAACAAATCTAAAAGAATAATCATGTCTACCCCATTCAGTTATATAAGGTTGGACAACATCAAAAAATTGCTCTTTTTCTAATAACTGGGTTGAAGAAGTAGATGAACTGATTCTTTTTAATAAATCTTCATCTTGTAAATATCTTTCACCAAAAACTGTTTCATCATATTTTGTTTTTTCAATTAACTCGGTTGTATCAAATAAAATTTTTCCATTTATATTCAGTATTTGTATTTGATCGACATTTTTATTAAGATTCATTAGGTCTTCTACAATTTGTATATATTGATAAAAACCAGATTCATAGTATTGTTCATAATTAATAATTAATGTTACAATTGATAAACTAGAGTATGATTCAGCATTTTCTATTAAAGAATCCCTTGCAGAATTATATTCACGATCAATTATTATTAAGGAACTAGTTAAAAATACAATTATCAATATGAAAAAAATAGGTAATATAATTTTTGTTTTTAGATTATAAAATTTTTTTATTCCATTTTGCACTTTGTACTAACCTCTTTGATTATTTAAAACTAATTTCTTCTACCTTTATCATAAAATCTGCTCTTGGAGCCCAAGCAATATAGTCACCTATAGCAACCACACATTTAGGAGTATAAAGAGGAATCCAAGCAACATCTTCCATTGCAATTCTAAAGCCTTCTTGCATCAAAGAAAGTCTTTCATTAGGATCTAAAATATGAGAAATGTTCTCACCGATACTATCAACTTCAGGGTTTGAGTAATAACCTATATTATATGTTCCAATACCTTTTTCTTGATCAACAGTTCTTAGTATATAATCAAATACCTCTCCCCCATCACCAGTACCTGTAAGCCAACCGCAAAAATAAAAAGAAGTATTTCTATTTATCATCATCATATAATGATCCTCAATCGACCAAAAATTAATTGTAACATTTATAATATCAGATAGTTGACTTTGTACTATTTCACAAATTCTTTCTTGATTATAAATACCCTTTATACAATCTAATTGAAGATCAAATCCATTTTCATAACCTGCTTCTTTCATTAATTCTTTTGCGGATTCAGGATCACAAGGTAATCTCTCAATGTTTGGGTTGTAACCAAAAATCAATGGTGAAACAAATTGTGATGCTGGTTCAGCAAACTCAGAACCACTTAAAACATTGTCAATAATATAGCTTATATTAATGGTTTGATAAATTGCTTTTCTTACTCTTACATCTGATAAAGGATTTTTTTCATCCTTAAAACCTGCGCTGTTGTTTTCTCTAAAATCAAAACCTAAATACATAACTGTTGGTTGAACACAACGCCCTACTGTAAGCCTTGAACAATTTACAATTTCATCATAATACATAGATAGCAAATGACTAGCAATATCAATCTCACCAGAAACACTTGCATTTTTCATTTCCTCCTCATCCTTTATTATTTTAAATGTAACATATTTAACATCTAAAGGTTGATCCCAGTAACCATCAAAACTCTCAAGTTTAATATATTCATCTTGTACATATTCTACTAATTTATAGGCTCCGGTTCCAATAGGCCATCTCTTTGTAGTTTCTTCCTGATATTTCTTGGATGCAATAGGAATATCAATAAGTTTATTCAAAAGAACAGGACAAGGTTCTTCTGTTATAATATCCACTGTGTACTTATCAACAATTTTTACCTCTTTTATTGTTATCAATAAATCTCTTAAAACATGTGTTTCATTTCCTTTTATAAAATCAATCGTGTATTTAACATCCTCAGAAGTAAAAGGATAACCATTATGAAATTTAACATTCTCTCTTAAATAAAATCTCCAAGTAACATTATTTGGATTATTCCAAGATGTTGCAAGTTTTGGTTTTGTTCTAAAAATTTGGTCAAATTCTACTAAGCTATTAAAAATGTTCATATTTATATTCATCGTATTTGAGTCATAACTTTCCAGCCATGGTTGAAAACCGTAGATATTATCCATAATACCAATAATTACAGAATCCCGGCCAGGATTATTTTCTTTATTTTCGCTATTAATACAACCAGATAAACTTGAAAAAGATAAAATAAATATTAGTATCAATACCAAACTCTTAAACTTGTTATTTTTTTCCATACTTTCGTAACTCCAATTTTATAGTATAATAAATACTTTTTATTAATACATTATCTTTTGGGTTTATTAACAAATTTATCTTTAGAAAATTGGAATATTTCAAGACAAATAACTCAACCATTTGTAAACTATTTTCCATTAAGAGTCTTTGAAATTATACGTTTTTCTGCTTTTCGTAAATTCTCTAGTATAATGTCTTTACTAATTCCAATTTTTTCAGCTAATTCTTCACTTGTTATTTTTCTAGGGTAATCGTAATATCCAAATTTTGCGGCAAAATTAAGTATCTTTTTTTGATAGTTTGTAAGATTAGAAAGTATGTCGCATTCTTTATACTCTACTTTTTGAATTTTAAGATCTTTTATATTAGAAAGAATTTCCATTGCCCTAAAAAAGTTTTCAACTTCAGCATCAGTTGCTTTGATTATATATATGTTTTTTTTAGATTCCATCTTTAATTTCACTACCTCTTAATCTGATAAGCATAATTTTGATAATTTAATGAATATTTTTTTCATTTCTTCACTTCTTCAAATTTAATTTTTTAATTGTTTATAACTAATATAACAAAAATAATTGTATAAAAAAAATTATTTTCAAATTTATTGAACAAAACAGGAAATAATTTAATTTAATATTGATAATGTTCAATTTTTATTCAATAGTACAAATATTCACATTCTAGAAAATTATTTAAAAAATTATATAATTTTATGTCTTTAGTCCATTTTGTTTATTTATTTTACATAAAAAATTAAGTTAAACACCAAATATTATTGAGATAAAAAATGCTGAAGTTTGCTCCAATAGATTTAATATATACCTTTTTGATAATAATCATTATATTATTTAGTATGGGGGTATTCAAAATTAAATACAACAAAAAATCAATAGTTATTACAAAAAGTTTTTTTGTAATATTATTTTCGATTTTTCTTATTATTCCAAGTTTATCTTATTCTACAATTTCTTTAGGAAATTCTGAAGGTGAAAATGAAAAAATCATAGGGAAAATTTCAAGGGAAATTGAAATACCAGCAGGTTCTGATTACTTTATTAAGTTTTCAAAAAATAATTTAACTTTAGAAGGAGAAGACCTTCAAGCTTTTTCATCAGGTTTATCTGAAAAAGTAAAAGATGCTATTGCTAAATCACCAAGATGGATCCAACATAGGTTGACCATGCAGTTTAAAACAATTGATGGGGATAAATATGCAGATTTGATTATTGAAAGTAGTTTAAAATATGTTGACGAAATAGCTTTTTCTATAGCATGTTCTCCACAAGCAGAAGTTTCTTCTCCAAATATTATTAAAGATAATGTTTTAACTCTTTATGAAAATGATCAATGGATAAAATATGCTGATATTGTGGATTATGATGATGGGTCTGGTAATTATTACTCAACAATTAGGTATAGAGTTATTGAAAATGGAACAGTAAAAGAACTCGAGTATCCACCTGAAATTTATTATTGGTATGTTGTTCATCCACAACTTACTGGTGAAAAACCTGAATTTATTTATGGAGAGTTTTGGAGAGATTATATTTTCAATCACAATGATATTGGTTATCCTCTTTTAAAAGAGAAATTATCAAATATTTATTATCTTTGGGATTGCAAATCTTATTTTCAAGATAAAGACAGGACTTGGAATTGGAGTATTACTAATCATCCGACTGCTGTAGAAGTAATAAGTTATTGGGTTGGTAAAACTGTTCCTGAACAAGCCTATGGTGACAGACCAAGTCAAGCAAGTATTATTGCTCATCAACATAATGGATGGTGTGGGGAATTGCAAAAAATTGCTGTTGCTGCTCAGAGAGCCGCACTTATTCCATCTGTTGGTATTTTTGATTCGGGTGAGGATCATGTATGGCGTGAGTTTTATGAGCGAGGATGGCATGAGAATGACAACTGGTGGGCTGACGGAGGAGGTGCTGTGGATGAGCCAGATGTTTATGCATATAATTGGAAAAAGGACATGTCTGCTTTGTTTGCAAAAAATGGTGATAACTCAATTTATGAGGTAACGCCTACTTATATTCATGCTGAGGACCGAGTTAGTGTTAATTTTAAATTGCTTGACAGGCGTTTAAATCCTGTTGATGGGGCAAGGATAGTTGTAACAGTTTGGGGACCTATAGATATAACCTTGATTAAAAACAAGATTTTTGAGGTAACAGAAAAGATATGGGATTGTATTCCAGAGGGCCTTAAAATAAAATTTATTCAATCATTGTATGAAAAAATAAATGAAAGAATTACCAAACTACCTGATTCTGTAGATGGACCTATTTACTGTATATGGAATTATACTGATATTAGCGGAAATTGCTTATTTGAACTTGGTGCAAATCGTAGTTACATTTTCATTATTCAATATGGAAATATAAAAAAACCTTTAAGCCTAGCAAGATTTAATGCAATTAGATTTTTACAAAATCCAAAAGATAAACAATATGTTATTTTAATTCCATTCATACCCCCTATAAAAACTAAACATAAAAATATTCAGATGCCAGGCGGTGATGTTCATTTTAATATTTCTTTTGATACAAAGGCTTATCAGATTCAAAATACCTTGTTATCAAATCAAAAAAAAGTAATTTATGAAAAAAATGGTGAAATTGATTTTTTTATTGTTGATGAAGAAAATTTTGAAAAATACAGACAAGGACTAAGTTATAATTGTTATAATTATTTAAGTACTAGTAAGGGTGATATTTCTGTTTCTACACCGCAAAACAATTATTATTTTATTTTTAAAAATAATGGCAGAACAAGTAATATAATTCTAAATTTTACTGTAAATGCCAAAATGCAAATTGCTTATGATAAAATTCAAATTGTAAAACCAGACACGAGTATCTTTGAAAACCCTGTTATAAATATTGGTGAAAAAATAATCTTTAATGGTATAGCAACAGACAATATAACACTGTATATTAATAATGAATCTCATGAGCTTTCTATTGTAGACTATGAGTGGAATTATCAATGGGATACAACTGGTTTTTCACCTGGTGATTATTTAATTGAAGCATTTTGTGGAAATGCAAAAGACCAATTGGAAATTAAATTGATTGACAAAACTCCACCAACAATTAAAATTGATTCACCTTTTGATAATGAAATTATTAACGCGGAAGAAATTGCAATTTTTGGACAGTCTTTTGATAATCAGGTTACTCTAAAAGTTGAAGTGTGTTTGGATGAGGGTGAGTATATTTTAGCAAATGGCACAGATATTTGGTCAATAAACTGGGATATAAGCAATTTTACTTTAGGCAACCACAATATTTCGGCAAGGGCTTTTGATGCATCAGGTTGTGTTTCTTATGATAATATAACCTTTGTATTAAATGAAAGTGGACATTCATGGGCACCGATTATTAATAGTTTTTATAATAAACCTGAAAATCCTACAAATGAGTCTAATGTTGTTGTTTATGCAAATGTTTCCATGGGCAGTCCTTTTACCATTCAAAAGATTTTTTTGTACTGGGATGATGGTATAAGCACAGAATGTGCTCAAATGTTTAGATATGGGGATAACCCTATTCAGAATCGCCATGAGGAAGACCCGCTTAAAAATGAGTCAAATGAACCGTTATTTGGTTTTGAACTAGGACAGTTTTTAACAGGTAAAAATATTTCTTATTGGATTGAAGCATTTGATTCTGCAAATAATAGTGTTAAAACTGATGCAAAGTCTTTTACAATAGAATGAATTTTCTAATCTAAATAAAACAAAAAAATTTTAGCAATGAAAATACAGTTTGTATTCAAGGTCTGTAATTTCTCCTATATATTGTTGCCAGTCTTTCATTTTTTTCTGGATGAAAAGTTCAACGGTTTCTTTACCTATACCACGCATAATAACCTCATCTTTTTCAAGTTCTTCTAAGGCTTCATATAGATTTGTTGGTAATTTTTGTATTTTGAGTTTTTTGAATTCTTCACTCATTTTATAAATATTTTTTTCAGTTGGTTCATATTGTATTTTCTTTTTAATTCCATCTAAACCTGAATAAAGTATTGCCGCAAAAAATAGATATGGATTTGCGGCAGGATCAGCATTTCTTATTTCTATATCTATATTTTTCTTTGCAGGAATTCGTACTAGACTACTTCTGTTGTATCGCGCCCAGGCTATGTATATCGGTGCCTCAAAATTGGGAATCAGTCGTTTATATGAGTTTAATGTTGGATTTGCAATAGCTGCCATTCCACGGGCATGCTCAAGTATGCCTCCAATAAAATATCGTGCTGTTTGACTTATTTTATAAGTATCGTTTTCGTCATAAAATATGTTTTTTTTCTTTTTGTAAAATGCAATATGTGCATGTAGTCCACTGCCTGCATCATCTGAAAATGGTTTTGGCATAAAAGTTGCAACAAGTTTGTAGATGTTTGCTATTTCTTTGGTTAAATACTTAAAATATATGCAGTAATCGGCTGCATCTAAAACATCAAGTGCATTAATTTCAACCTCATGTTGGTACTTACCAGATTCATGATGATGGTATCTAACATCATAACCGCTTTTTAGCACCATTTCAGATAGTGTTTTACGAAATGCTTTTACATTATCAAGAGGTGATGGAGAAAAATAACCTTGTTTTTCATTACTTTCATAACAATCTTCTTCACCTTCATCAAGAACGTAGAACTCAATTTCTGGAGAAAATCTAATTTCATCAAAACCCTGATTTAGCATCTCTTGTTTAGCTTTTATAAGAATTTTCCTTGGGTCACCAAAAAATGATTGTTTTGATGAATCCAGTATGTTAGCAATTAATCTTGCTTCATTTTTTTCATGAGGTAGAATAAGAAATGTTTTAGGATCAGGCATTGCTATCATATCTGATTTTTCAACACTTGCTATACCTACGGATGAGCCGTCAAAACCGCTTCCTTCTGTTAAAACATTTTTAATAAACTGTTTAGCGGGAATATGAACCGCTCTTAGTCTTCCAATTAAATCTGTAAAATGCAATTGGATCCATTGAATATTGTTTTCTTCTATTTGTTTTTTAATTGAATTCTTATCCATGAAAAAACCGAATGATAAACCATATAAATATTTTGTCTCTAATAAAAAAGCGTGTAAAATTAAAAAATTTTTACTAATAACAAGATATTTAAGTGAAAAAGTTATTTGACATTTTGTAAAAGGACTGAGATAGGGATTTCATACTCTAACTAATATTGGAATTTTTGTTTTTTGTTCTTTTATTAATAAATGAATCATTTGGTTCAGTATAAATGAATAGGTGATTAAAATATGAGTAGTGTTAAAAAAGGAGATAAAATAAAGTTAGAATACGAGGGTGTACTAGAAGATGGTACTGTATTTGATAGTTCAGATTTAAAAGGATGTCCTCTTGAGTTTAAGGTAGGCTCAGGCCAGTTGCTTAGAAAACTGGAAGATGCAATTATAGGAATGAATATTGGTGAAGAAAAAGAAATCGTTTTACCCCCTGAGGATGCTTATGGTGAACACAAACCTGAATTTTTAAAAGAAATATCAAAGAATTACTTTCCTGCTGATCAAGAAATTGAACCAGGCATGTTTTTCATGATGGTGATGCAAGACGGCAGACAAACTCCTGTTAAAGTATATAGTATTTCTGAAGATATTGTTACAATTGATTTAAATCATCCACTTGCTGGTAAAACCTTGATTTTTAAAATTAAGGTTATTGAAATAGTTTGCTAAATATATGGGTTTATATTGTGCATTTTAGTAAATGGGAAAGGTTTTTATATCAAGTTATGTTGACCTTGGATTAGTACATAATAGAAAATAAGTACTTCTTTTATGTAAAAAAATATAGAGGTAAAAAAAAGCATGCGAGATTTTAATAAAGGCGGTTTTAAAAGAGACTTTGGACCGCGAGAAATGCATAAGGCGACTTGTTCTGAATGCGGACAAGAATGTGAAGTTCCATTCAAGCCCCAAGAAGGCAGGCCAATTTATTGCAAGGAATGTTATTCCAAAAGAAGAAGATATTAATTTTTTTCAGCAGAAATATTTAGCTGAACACTTTTTTTTCTTTTTTTTATTTAAATTTTTTAGTTTAAAAATTAATTGGGCCTAACATACCACCTATATAAAGAATAATTGTTGCACTGATTGTTACCAATATATTATCATCAATTATACCAAATTCATATCTTTCAAATAAAGATGCAACGATAGCAGCAATTACTCCCCAAATCGGAATAGAAGGATTACTTGCAAATGCAAAATAATAACCTATTGGTATACAAACACCCATCATGTAGATATTACCTATTATGTGTTTTTTTCGTTCCTTAAAAGCAATATTTCTTATAATTCCGGTTATTCCATCGCCAAAAGCAATAAACGCCGGGGGGATAATTGCAATCCAGGGATTTCCAAAAATCCACCATAAAACAAAAATAGCAAGCCCCCACATAAAACAAAAACTAACATCGTTTATGTTATCTTTTGTTTGAAACCAATAAAGAATTCTACCGGTTTTATGTAAGATATACATAAATATTGCCAAAACCAAACCAGAAAACAAGGGATACCAAGGACTGTTAAAAACAAAGGGAACAGCAAGAACTATTACTCCACCTGCAAAAATATGTATGAATTTCCGATTGTAATAAATAGCAACATTTTTTTTAAAATTTTTTTTAATCATCCAGTCATACAGTCTTTTTGTTATAAAAAATATAAACAAAGAATAAAATGCTAAAACAAAAATCCAGAATATTTCAATGAAAATATTTAGTTCTAGCATTAACCCCCCCTTATCTTTTTATCTTATTTAAACTTATAAGAACTATTAATTTTAAAAAAAATAGTTAAAAAATGTTTTTTTTAGGAAGGAGTTTCTTCAGGTCCAAAACTTAGGAAACTCAAAGGATCATTCTGATTATTATACTCTGTTGAAATCCAGGAAGAACTCCTACAGATTTTTGATATTCTTAATTCATC
>WOR8_10008299_pt1 | contig 11901 bp, 9 predicted proteins | sample DeeMarSeWOR38_10_FD_19890 | JGI IMG/M metagenome (IMG submission 19890) | reverse complement strand
TGTCAACCGATCAGCATAAGCGAAACCCACAACCCCCCACATAATCAACACACTTATAAGTACAAAAACCATCTTTTTCATAAAACACCTCCTAAAATCCACTCGTTGCAAGGTTGCGCTTATATTTTAATTGCACACGCCAAAGCGGTATGTCTTCATCTTCAGTGTCGTATGTGGCATCATCCCGATCTCTATGGAGTAGGAAAAAACAGCTGTCACCCGCTGCTGGTTCGGTGCTGGCACTTGACCACGCACCGACAATCACATCCTCAGTGGTAACACTTCCCTCCGTCCACACTGAAGTTATCTCAGTTCCATAGGAAGCAAAATCAGCAGTTTCCTCATTTTCAAAACATTTCGGGTAGATAACAAATTCTACAGTAGCTCCATCCGCTGGAGCAGTTCCCTCTACTAGCCCATACCACCGGAACTTAAACCCGCTCGTAGCATCGTAGTCAGGTGGCGGCGACCAGCTAAGTATTAAATACTGGTCCGTTGCCTCTGCAAAAACTCGTACAGCGTATTCACGGTTGTTACTACCAGTGTTAAGAATTTCCAGGTATGGCCCTAGTGTTCGTCCACCTCCATCAGATTCATCATCCAACTCATCAGAATCGTCAGTTTCAACATAATCTACACCCATCTCAGGCGAAAACCTTGTAACATCTGCGTTCACGTTTGGAATCACATCAAACATTCCAAATGTTTCGTAGTCTATAACGCCGCTATAAGTCTTGTTCGTGAGCGTTTGGGCAGCATTAAGCGTCACTACTTCAAAATCACTACCATCATCGGTATCAGAGTCATAAAAAAGCAACTTGTCAGGATTGGTAGAGGTATCAATGGCAAACTCACCTGCCTCACTTACATCAGCAGCAGCAGTAGCATTTGCAGCTATAAAAGTAGGATTGGAGCCAGTAGTCGTGAAATTCGGAGCACTTATGTCGCCACCACAAGTAAAATCACCATCATCAAATACGCAATCACCAGTGCTACCGTCAAACGTCCAACTCGCACTGCCATCAGTAAGATCCAACGTGACGGTGTACGCACCAATGTCAATGGATACGGGATTATCAGGAGGACCCACGTCATCCAACGCTACAGAGGAGGCAGTGAAATCATCGTCTATCGCCTTGAATAGCTCATTTATCGTGTCATCCTCGGCTGCACCGAAATTGGTGTAGGTATCACCTGGATCTAAATCTGTGAAATTTGTATCACCAATGGCGGCTCCGACTCCAATGCTTGTTGCTGTGCTTCCATCACTATCAAAAGTCGCCGTTACTGCTCCAGTAAGAGTGTCACCAGAAAGCAAAAACCACCCACCAGCATCTCTAAATTGCAGATTTCTATTGCTGGTAAGGTTATCTGTAACAATCGCTACATAATGGCTATCACCATCATATATATGAAATTCAGTACCAGAACCACTCACTCCGTCAAAACAGTCTCCAGTCGAGCAATCGCCGATTTTGGTAATATCTCCGCTAGACCAGGCCGTGTCTATAGCGGCAAAGAGTTCGTCAATAGTGTCATCTGTGGCACCACCGAAATTGGTGTAAGAATCGCCAGCCGTAAGGTCGGTGAAAGCTGTATCACCAACTGCTGATCCTACGGTCAATTGCCCTTCGTCATCTAGGTTATCAATATCAGCCCAGTTAATGTGGACGTTATCAGTGCCGTCGGTCGCCAGATCCAGAGTGACATAATCGCCACCATCAACATAACTCAGGCCACCACCAGATCTTAACACACCATCTCCAGCAGCAGCACCAAGATAGCCTGCCGTGGCACCAGAATCTATCGCCACCTTCACATCTGCAGAAGCTCCAGCACTCTGGCATTCAACTCCGGTTCCAGCAGCCGTGCCGCCTAGCACTTGGTCATCAGTACAGCTACTCGCCAGATTGGTAACAGTAATGGTGTCGGATCCACCAAGGCTATGCTCAGAGGCATGAGTTTCGCTTTCAGCCCCAAGATTGGTTAGTGCCTGACCAGCCGTAGTCGCATTGGTGCCACCGTAACCAATATCAACAGCGTTGTTGTTGTCAGTGTCGATATCAAGGCCAGTGCTCTCAACTCTTCTGAACCGTTCTTCTTTCTTTTTCTCATCGGCATCCGTTACTGTAACTTCGTCCTTGGGCATGATGGAATGGAGATGAGTACAGCCCAAGGAGAGCAGCAACGCAAGTACGACCCCCAGCTTTTTCATCGGCCCGTCCCCCTACATTGTTATATCCCACACATCGTATTCAGCCGGATTTGCATCCCACAACACATCAGTCTGAGGTTCTATGATCACTATGCCTGACTGAGTGACGGAAATATTCATCTTGTGTACCGTGACCCCCAACAGTCCGGCCTTATCTCCGCGACACATGCCAATGGCATAATTGATATATTCGTCCACATCTTGCTCAACGGCTTTTCTGGCTTCCCACAGACGTATCCTCGACATTAGGTGTAGGGAGTATTCTTCACACTCTTGAACAACAGGTATAAATGGAAGATGGGCTACAGAATTGATTTTAACAATCGTGGTTAGTTCTTGTTTTGTCGGAATGCGCCATTTGCGATCCTCCAGATCCAACCTATCCAAGGATAGGCCGCCATACATATCACGTAGGATCGTCCTAATCTCATCGCTCGTTTTGATCATCTTAAAACTCCAGCGGCTCATCACCGAAAAATAATGGCACATCGCCAAACGTCAGTCCTGATTCTGGTCCCTGTATATCTACATCAACCGAAATCTTGTTGACAACAACACCGAGCTCATTGCCTATGGCCGGAGTGGTGCCGTCTGACGATGTTTCTAGGGTTTCTGCCATTCTAGACTCGTTTCTTTGTTATTTACGTTCAGCGAATTTCTGTGCTGTTTTACCACCGAATGCTCCACCTAAAAACATTGTTGTCGTATAAGGAAACGGGACTCCCGCCTTGATCTCCATATACGCAGCACCGATGGCAGCAAGAAGCGATATGAAACACATCACCCTCATAGAACTTGTTTGCCCAGGTTCCTCTTCAAACATGCCCGTTTTTGATGAATCGGTGTCTGTCATTTTGTAATCCCCCTCTGCTTTTCATAGGTACGAAATGCACCAAGCCCGAGCATACCCAAAACAACGGGCCACAATTCAGTAAGACTAAGCGCAGGTGGTGGTTCAAATCCCTCCGGCCCCCAAATGGCTAGCGCCCATATAATCATAGGATGTGCAATATAATTCCAGCAGATAGCAGATCCGCATACCCAGCCGATGAATGGCCTCCATCCTGCAACGAAAAGACTCCTGCTTTGTGCCTCAGCTTCGTTGATCCTCAGTTGCCCAGTACCCAAAAGGCTTTGGATATTCAGCCACAGTTCCTCGAGCTTGGCCTTGGTTTCAGGGTTTGGCTCACCTGTGATCCAGCTACGGACATGATCGCCAAGGTCGCCTATGCCTTCCATTATGCCCCTGGCTGCGCCTGCACCGGCTTCCCCCAGCAGCTTTGCGGTTATGCCCACGTTATCACCTCATTTTGCGATTTATCAGGTCTATAACGTCAATGCCTTCCTCAGCCGCCACCTTCAGGATCTTTGCTGGCTTCCCCCACCATAGACAGGTAAGATACCCAGCAACAAAAGCTAAGATCGGAGCAACTATTAAATAAAGTATTTGCATGGCACACCTCCCTCTTCCTTATTAGGAGTCCATAAGAGGATCCACGAACCCCAGGATCCGGCTGCGACTTTCCATCGGCCGCATTTTAATAAAAGCGTTATGCTCGATAGCTTTTGCAATAGTAGTTGTGTTTGATCCACCGCCCGAGGCCCCTATTGATAGATTCTCGTTTACACAGATTTCAACATGAACAGGTTTTCCGGCATCGTTGGCCCAAAACACCAAACAACCCTCATAAGGTTTGACTACTTTTTTATCAGAAAAATGGTTCCATAAACCTTCAGCCGTCCAATCACCATGTCGCGGTAAAGCGCCTACGGATTTGCATACTTCGATGGCATAACCAGAACAATCGAATCCACTAGGATCGTCGCCACCCCACACATAAAAAGTGCCAATGAATCTCCAGGCATATTCCATGAACAATTCTCTAGGCATTAGAATCTTCCTTTATTTTCTTAGTTATCTTTCTTATTACCAGGCACCGACCATGCCTGATAAAATCCTCACAGCAATATCTCAGGAAAACTCCGCACCTATGGGCGCAAGGACACCCCACACACTCTTTATGCTCTCCGTGAACAAACCATCTCACCTTGTCTGCGCCGACCCTTCATATATCAGTCAGTGATCCATTTTTTACATTTTTCCTTATTTTCTCCAATATTTCTTTCGGCACACCTACTTCTTCAGCCAGTGCGTCCATGATGAAATTGTTTATAATGAGCCGCGGCTGGATCTGTTCCTTGAGAATACTGGTTAGTCGATCTATGGCTTGAGCCACCGTTTGTTCCTTGATCATTCTCGCTTCCCTGCACGGATCGTGTAGATCATTGCATCTATTCACCAATTGTGCATTAAGAATTGCAATTTTTTCAGATACTTTTCTATCGCCCCACAGCTTTCCACCACCAAATCCTAGCATTCCAATAATGATTGTGAGCAGAGTCGTAATTACGGCTATCGACGCTGTTGTCAACTTGCCCCTCCTTACTGGCCCAACATTGGCCCCGATCCCATTTGGTTGCCTCTACCGCGCTCGCGTCGCAAGTCTCTCCGATAGTCCTCAAGTGACCGAGTGACTGGTGCTTTCCCCTCTTTTTCCTTTTTCTTTTCTTTGCCAGGTTGGATCACTATTTCAGGCACGCCAAAAACAGAAACTATGTCCTCGCCTGGGTGAGCCAATCTGTAGTTGTCGAACCACACCTTGAGTATTGCAGCTTGAGCCTTTGTGGTCGCACCTAGCATCTTCTCAAGAAAAACCATGCCCCCCTGTTTCCTGGCCATCTGCACCAACACATTGTGTTCGAGTAGCATGGGCCTCTTCGCCAGTTTCATCATGTCATTGTGGGTTATTGGCTCATCATTGAACATCTTTACTATGACTTCCTTAGCGTCCAAAATCTCCCTGGCATCGTGCATGGCATAAAAATCTATTTCTTTGCGGTAAGCCTGCCGCTCCCCAGCATCGCTTACTTTGAGAAAACGACCAACAATATTACTCAAAATAGGATACTGTAAAACTTCTTCGAGTTCCGTTTTCACCCTATCTAAATCATCTGTCTTGAATCGATAAATAATGCTTGCTCCCATTTGATTGGCTATGTATTTAGCAAAAGCCTTGTGCGTTCTTATATCTCTGGCCTTGAATAGCTGTTCTGGAAGTGCATATTTGCCCCGAAAAGCATCGTAGGGATTTTTGCCCATGGCATAGAGTGCGCTATCAAAAATAGCATCCACGGTGGGAGTAAGCGTAGGGGCCTGCCCTGCCATATAGTCGGCAATGTTCGCCCAATACTTCGGCTCGTCGTGACGGAAGATTTTCCACATAATGCCGCCGACTAGGCGACTCATTTCGTCCATCGGTATGCGAAGGGTTACAGCCCTTCCCTGCGGAGTTATGCCAATTGGAATGACATAGTAATTCGTCAAATCAAAATCGCTCACTCTATCATAAATGGCCTTAACTCCACCGAGAAACCCTAAAGCTCCAGCCATCATCACCAATTTTGGAATAATCGTATATTTTGCCTGTTTCCAGGTGTATTCATAAGGATTCTCCAACAAGGCTTCAAGGTTTGCACGCGGACCCTCTTTCGCAGCATTTGAATAAAGTAATAGATTATTATAGATCGGTGCAGCCCTACCCTTGCGGAGAAACGCTGGGGATCCCGAGCGCACCCTGACCATGTGCATTAGTGTCGCCTCGTCGATATCTGGAAATTTTTCCTTTAGATACTTGTAGCCAGCGACTTTGGGCATCCGCTCTATCACACGACCAATGTTCGATAACCAAACATATAGATCCACAAAGGGTTTTACTATTTTATTCTGGTATTTCATCTGCTCAAGTTTGTACCTTGCCAGCATTCTTTCGATTTCTCTGTCGGCAGGATCCATACCACGATAATTCACAACCGAAATAATAGATTTCCCCTTTTGCATCTCTGCCATTACATCGTCGGGGATCCCGAATACTGATCGGTAAGCTGGTTTGATAGCATTTATGTAACGAAGCCAAAAAGTAGAGAGTTTGGCTCCAGGCATTTTCTTAGCAGTATCCTGATAGTCGCGGGCAAGGTTGAAAAGCTGAAAGCCTGGATTTGCTTCTGTAAATATCATTCTCATTGGGTTAGCAAAGGCACGAAGTATTTTGGCCAGAAGCATGCTTTCATAAGGGTTATGCTCGAACATATCGGCAATCCACTTGTGAACGTAAACTCCTTGCGCTTTCCCACCCTCGAGCCACGCCAGGAGTTTCAAGTTGCTTCCAGGCTCCGGATCCCTCAGTTCTCTGAACCTACCATTCCACACTCTCTTGGCAGGCTGTATAACTGCTGTGTGCTTGATCTCTGCTGGAATTTCACCATATTTGCCTGATTGTACGTCACGAAGATATTGAACTACCGACTTGGCAGCCCTCTGCCGGTTAATTGCCTTGATAATAGCAATATACTTCTGAATAGTCGCAGTGGCAGGGTTGGCGATGGGTTTCAGACTACCAACGCGCGGGAAGATCTTGGCGGCCACCGGACGGCCGAAGCGTTTCTCAATGTACTCAATAACATCATTGGTCGAATAATATTTGATGTTATCGCGCATAACTTCAATCAGTTCAGGATCCAGATAGCCCGATTCTTCAGCCTTGTCGATTATGTATTCACCGAGCTTTTCAAATTCCCTATTCGCAATCCGCATAGCGCGGTTTTGTTCTGGATCTCTATTGGCCCGCAGAGTGTCGAGCATTTTTTTGGCACGTTCAGGTGTCAAACCTTCGGGTGCAGCTTTGGGTGACTCTGCCTCACCAACAACACGCCGTAGTTGCCTTACGACACCAAAATCATCCCACCGGAGCCCTGCTTTCTCTAGCGTCTGAATGATCTTTGCCTTAACTTCAGTGAGCATCCATTCAATCTCGGATCCGGTGTAGACAAGATCTTCCATTTTGTAGCGTGGATTCTCACCAGGAAGTATTTGACGCTCTCCCATGTGCCGCATGACTTTATGTAGCGAGTAGTGAGCATCGAAATAATCTCTTAAAAAAGCCTCCCAAAACGGATCCTTCCGAGCCTTGTCAAGTGACATAGCGTAGGCATCATCGCCTTTGCGTTGATTCTTGTATAGCTCTTCGATGATTACATCATCAGCCATGTTTGACTGAATGATATCTTGAATTTCATCATAGATCTGTTTTACTTCCGGCTTTCTATCAAGATAGTTAAAGAAACCCTCGTAGTAATTAGGAGCCATGGATTTAAGAAGCCCTGGCGCATTAAACAATGCGCTGATAGCATCTGCATAAAGTTCTACGCTTGAGTATCGGTATTTTGTATATTTGGGATCCGCAGCAGGATCGAATGGCTTCCAAGCCCGCGTAAGAGCTTTTAACTCGTTCATCACCTCATCTCTGTGGAACAGCCGCAGTTTCTTTATTTCTTCATTTATGAGGTCGGCGTACTTCTCTGCTATCTTCTGGCGATACTCTTCCTTTATGCGCTTCTTGATTTCACCGGTTTCGGGATCCTCAACATAGTCGTAAATATCTACTTTTATTTTCTTTCCGGTGGGTCGTTCTACCACTTTGGCAAATTGAGCCAATGATACATGAGTAGCACCCTTGAGTGCTTCTTTTACAATAGCCTTCTTCTCGGCGGTGGAAAGACCGGCTACAAAATTATAAAGTTCTGGATTTATGAGGCGTGCTTGTTCCACTGAATTCCAGATCAAAAGCACATCTTCTGGATCAATTGGCAGTTCTTCTCTGATAACCTCATCGATCCACTTATCCGAGAATTGCTCTTTAATGAATTTCTCTGCCTGGTAGCGCAGGCGACGGCGATCTTGTTCAGTCAATTCCTCTGCAGCACCAGGAGCTCGAGGCAATGTGTGTTTCATATAATTTTTAAGCGAGGCTATCCGACCAAGGATATTACCGCGCTTCATGGTTTTTCCTTCGGCAGAAAGCCAATCGACTAAGTGCCCGACTTCATGCGCCAGGACGGCAGCGGCCTGGGCGGGATCCGTGAAAATATCAGCACGGAGCTCTATGCGGCCGGTGAGTCCTGCAGGATAAAACACACCGGCATAACGAGGGCTGGCGAGTCGTTTCTTTACAATAGGATATTGCCCAGCCATGAGCCCTTTGGCCATCTGTACTATCTCTGGCAGACCCATTACGGAGCGAAGCGGCGCTGCATATTCACCGGCGGTAGCATATTCACCCATTGAACCGTAACCTCGGCCGGAAGGCCCGCCGTAGTTTTTCTTTACATCGACTTCAATAGGCACCTTGCCGCGTTCAACCTGTTCACCTATCTCTGGAATTTCTTTTTCACCCACAAACCGACTCATTAACACGCCGACTACTTCGTCACGGTCAACGACTGCAATCGGACCCCCTGGGTCTTTAGGACCTAACTCAAAGTAAAACTTGGCCTGGGGATACTTAACTCTGAAATGGGCGAAGTACCGTGCTTCTACCTCTACTTTCTGGCCCTGCTTATTAGTCAAAATACCAAAATCAGGCTTGCCAGATTCATCCAATGCAAACTCAAAATCACCAATAACTTGATTCTCGGCGTGGACGAGTTTTCTGGCTTTTTCAACGTGCTCAAGCACATCTTTATAGGTAACTGCAGGTCGTGGGCCACCAGCCTTATCAACAGCTTTTTTCGTTCCCTTTGGTGGTTTTCCGGTATCGGCAAAATGGCCATTCGTCCACAGATCTTGAGCGCCTTTTGGTTTATCTTTGACAGGAATGTAATCCAGCTTTGTTCTGGTTAAATTCTGCAGTGGGATTTTCGGAGATTTAGGCGGCGCCTTATAACTTGTTGGCTGTCCTGTTGTTGTTAAATCACCTTGGCTGAAAATCTTGCCGGTAAGCCTACCGGTTCTTTTTCTGAACTGGGTAAGCGTTCCGCTATGATCAACCACGTTAAAAGTTGTGGGCCCCACTTTGATCTTTACCCATCCTGGCGGGAGATCGGCTTCCTCGGTTCCCTCTATGGCTTTTTCATGCTCTTGGCGAATTTTAATGCGCTCATCCAAGACCTTATTGAGTTGATCCTGCATGCCTTTCATGGTAGAGGCTTCAATTGTGATCTCGTCGTTTAACCTGGCCTCGGCCTCTTTGACTTTTTCAGCGTGCTTTTCTTCTGCACGTTTCTTTTTTGCGTATTCTCTGCTGGCTTCCTTGGCTTCTTTAATAATGGGCGGCACGGAGTCCTTATCCCAAATGCTTAGACGTTTAAGCCTTTCAAGAAATGTATTTGCAGTTTTCTCACCCCAGCCCGGCGCTTTGCTATGAGTTCCACATGGGGCTGAAGTTCATAGGTATCTACAATGGGCTGGGCAATCAAATCATTGGCATATTCCATGGCCACGCCTTGCTGATCCTCGGCGCGGATTTCCTGGCGCTTGGCTTCATTCAGGGCTATTTGTTGGATCGCACGCCGGTATTGCTGCGAAAGATCGGCAGTGAGTGCTTTATCTTTTTCAAGTAATTTGTGCTCTATGGCCAGCCGTTGTGCTTCGTCGCGTGGTTTCTCAAGGGCATCCTCAAGCAGAGCGACATATCTTTTCTTCCGCGCTTCTTCCCATCTGTCCCTGATTGGCTGTCGCTGTCTTTTAAGTTCCCTGATTTCCTCTTGAAGTTTGCCGCGTTTTTTATAGGCGTTACGTCTGGTCCGGCTTAACTCTGACAACTTACCCTCAATTCTTTTGTTTATAGCTTCGAGTTCTTTGTCTACTTTGTCATAGGCTTGATCTATTAGCTTCTCGCGCTCTTTGGTTCCTGGGGCGAAAGTCTTGCGCTCTCTTTTGAGTGGTGGGATTTCTACCTCTGCCTCAGTTACTACTTTTTCGGGTTTCTCTAGTGCCTGACTCGCTCTTTCCCTGAAATCCTGTACCGCCCAAGCCCTCGCCTGTGCTAATCCGACGAATTCCTCTCCGCGCATTCCTACAATGGTTTCACGATCTCCGGCAATGCTACGTTCCACATGGAACACACCTTCTTTTGTCGGGTGGCCAACAATCTTGTAGTGAAACTCACCGTGATAGGCCACACCACTCTTTTCGAGTTCCCGAGCGAATTTATCAATAATATCCTCGGTGACGGCAGGGGGGGCTTCTGGTTTTTCTGCAGCTTCCGCTGATCGCACAACCAAAACTGGAATTGTTTCAAGGCCCAATTCTTTCGCCGCCAGAGCACGATGTTTACCCTCTTGCTGCCCTTTTGCGTAGTCAAGAGATGGGAGATGGAGTTGCACTCCAGATTTAATTTTAAGAACAAGGTCATTGACTACCTTCCTATCAGCAACCGCTATGCTCTCGGCTACATCGACACCCTTGACTTTGGCCTGCTCTTTAAGATATTCATCTGGCCTCATATCCACGACTTCGCCAACCAGCTTCTTCTCAGTACGGTAATAATCAGGATTATTTAGCATTTCGTCATAGAAAGGCATATCTGTTTTGGTTCGGCTAAAAGGCTCTTTGGCTGGCTTATAATAAGGACTTGGCTTAGTTTTGCCTACTTTCAGCCATCCTTTTACACGCTCTTTGTTGTCTATAGGATATGCGCCAATACCCTTGTATTCCCAAATTTCACCGTTTGCCAACTGTACTCTCTCGCCCGTATCGGCAGCCCCTTGTGGTTTAACCTTGGAAATATCACTGTGAGTTACAATACGGCCAGCTTGAGTGACAGGCTTCCCTTTTGCTTCTGCCTTTTTGGCCCTCTCAAGCCGTGCTTCTAAATCTTCTAATTTCTTCAAATTCTCTCGGGCTTTTTTGTTCATGCCGACCAGCTTTCCATCGGCATCTCGCTCTACTCTGCTTCGCTTGATTACCCCACGCAGCCTATTAACCATTCCCTGAAGTTCACTGGCTGTATGCGTTTCCTCAGCTTCTTGGAGAATAGTTGCGTCTTTTGGTACTTCGTCGGCAGGCGGTTCCTCTTTGAATATCTCGGCAATTTCAGGATAGTTTTTCATCAGATCCTGAAAAACATCTCTTTCGTGTTTGCCTTCGCGGAATAGTTTTAGGGCACGCTTCATATTGGCCAGGTCAAGCACGGTTTCATTGAGATCCATGCCGCTAATGCCAGCCTCTTTCTGTCCGGCAAGCAATTTCTGCTGTTTCTCAACCAGCTTTGACAAAGCCTGCACCTGGGGATGATCCTCTGGTAACAGTTCTGCCTTTGCTTCTAGGGGCTTCAGCTTCGTCACCTTCGCCAATTCTGCCTTAGTATATGGCCCCCAGTGCCCGATCTTAACGGCTGAAGTGGCAGCTTTTTCTGCTGGTAACTCGTATTCGGCCTTGGCATTAGTGGTGTCATAAAACCATTTCCTTGGCCCCTTCACTCCGGTTGTGGGATCGTAAACTATATCCTTAGACTCTATCCAAGCATGATCAATGCGGCCATGCTCCAAGCTATCGAGCTTGCCATGAACAACCTTCATGGTGCCATAGCCAAGTTCTTCTTCTAATTCCATTGCAACGAAAGCAGCGTTCTTATAGCACTCACCAGCTTTACATTCTCGCTTCGGCTTGAAAATTTCTGCCTCAACCTTCTCAGTCACCTCTTTGAGTTCTCCAACTTCATATTCCAATACCCCAGCCTTTTCCGGTGGTATAAAGCCAGCCTCTTTGGCCTGGGTAAGTATCTCGGCACGATCTTTGTCCAGCAGCTTAACAAAATCCTCAACCGCAAGAATGTCGGCCTCACCCTTAA
>WOR8_10005785_pt1 | contig 11901 bp, 12 predicted proteins | sample DeeMarSeWOR38_10_FD_19890 | JGI IMG/M metagenome (IMG submission 19890) | reverse complement strand
GGCCTTGCCCTGTTTAATTAGGTTTAGCTGGCTGCCTCCGGCAGCCTGGTTGAGTTTTCCAGCTACAAACTCAACCTCCTCAACCCTTTTCAACTTCTTCAACTTTACTTTCGCTGATCCTTACAAAGGGAAAAGCAATTAAAATAACTACTGCCGCAACCATCACACCCGCTCCTGGAGATACCAGATCGGCAATAAAACCTACAATGGGACTTGCTATCATGGTAAACAATGATTTCAACTGGCTGTCGGTGGATAAGAATGTACTGAGTGATTCGTTACCTGTGCGTTCTGCTATTCCTGAAACGCATACCGGCCTTCTGAGATTCTCAAGCAGGTAAATAAGAACGAAAAATAATACTGATATAATTAAGATACCAGTATGAAAGAGTAACCCTGTAAGTATTCCAGTCGTTGCTACTATCAAAAAAGTGATGTTCATTCCTTTAAACACTGAACCCGTCTTCCGGGTGAAGTTACCTGCTCCTCTGCTTGCACGGCTGGTAAGAAGAAAAATAATAAAATATATAAGCCCGATCAAAACTGAACCCTTATCTTCCTGAGTAAAGGATTCCAGTACAGGCAGGGAAGCCACCATGGAGAGTATGAGAGGTTGTAGATAATCTTTTACAGAGTTGAAAAACCCGCTGGGTAACGAGGAATTAATGAATAATTTTATAGTCCATTTACTTCTGAAAGCTTGTCCCAGCGACCTTAATGCAGTTATGAAATTTTGTCTGAACAGCACTGGTTCAGATTTCTTCTGTTTACTATCAAGCCAGGCTGGATAGGAGGCAAGATTTATAAGATTAAGAATATACGGGATAACAGCAAATGTGAAAATCATTGAATAATTGTTGGTTGCTATGACTATTACTGCAGCAATAATTGAGGATATGGCTGAACCAAACTGGGAATAGGAGCGTGTATGACCATAATAGTCAACTTTTAAATGAGACCAGTTATTGGCTTCAAGATAGCTGAATATCATTGCTTTATGTGTGCCAGTACGGAATACATCAGCCATGCCGAATATTATAATGGCAATGATTAGTACCGCAAAGCCCGTTGAGAGATAAAAAACAATAAATGAAATTATATAAAGTGTGAATGATAAAAGCATCGATTTCTTCCTTCCTGCTGAATCAGCAAACATTCCGGCCGGTATCTCAAGAAGGTTCCTGGTTATCTCCCTTATGCTGTAAAGTATACCAACCTGCAGATAAGTTATGTCTTTACTTAAAAGAAAGAGTAAGAAGAACGGCTCATAAAACCTCTGGTTTTTTAAAAAACCATAGAGGCAGAATTTGTAATATTGTATGTCCTTTTTGAAGCTGGTTTGCATTCTGATGTTTGCTATTAAGTGTAAATTTATAATTAAAAATTAAACCGTCTTTTACTAGATGGAATATTGGAACCGAACAGGTCGAGTATGCTTTTTCAAAGCAGTAAAACAATTACGCCCTGTGTCAGCAGGCTAAGTTACGCACTGCGCCAGCAGTGCAAGTTACACGACCACCTTACCCTGAGCTTGCCTGTCCTGAGCCTGCCGAAGGGAGGGAGCAAGTTACGCGAACGCTTTGACAGCCGAAGCTTAAGCGAAGGCTGAAAGTGAGCAAATTACATCAATCCATCAATCCATTATTCCATACATCTATGTATATTTGATTATAATTTAAATTTGTTGCTATGAAAAGAAATATCTTAACTTTTACAGCCCTGCTGATGCTGCTTCCATTCCTGAATGCCCAGGAACCTGATATCACCGGAAGCTGGCTCGGTAAGCTTTCCGTTGGTGCAGTCCAATTGAGAATAGTTTTTAATATAGATATAAATGAAGATGGTAACTATACTGCCACCATGGACAGTCCGGATCAGGGTGCAAAGGATATACCCATGGGGGATGTAAGTTTCATCAATGATAGTCTTACTATTCTTGCACCCATGCTAAGGGGTGAATATAAAGGTGTTATGGTGAATGATACCAGCATTGAAGGGACCTGGACGCAATCGGGTATGAGCTATGATCTTGACCTGGTCAAACAGCAGGGAGCTTTCAAACTCAACAGGCCACAGGAGCCTGTGCCTCCATATCCATATATTGAGGAGAATGTCACATTCTCTTCATTAGATGGTGATTTTCAGCTGGGAGGCACACTTACATTGCCGCAGGGAGATAGAACTTTTCCAGCAGCCATAATGGTTTCCGGGTCAGGTGGTCAGAACAGGGATGAGGAAATATTCGGACATAAGCCATTCAAAGTACTCGCTGATCATCTTACTCGAAAAGGGATAGCAGTACTAAGGTACGATGACCGGGGAGTGGGGGAGAGTGGCGGTAATCAAATTTCAGCTACATCAGCTGACTTCGCTGAGGATGCCCGTGCTGCTATTTTATTCCTCAAAAGCAGGGCGGAAATAGATAAGGAAAAGATAGGAGTAATAGGACATAGTGAGGGTGGTCTTATAGCCTTTATTCTGGCATCACAATATGATGATATTGATTTTATCGTAAGTTTAGCCGGACCCGGCACTAAAGGAAGGGTGATACTGCAGGATCAGACAGAGCATATCAGTCTGCTCAGCGGCGTGCCCGAAGAAACACTGAAACAAAGTGCAGAAGTTAACAATAGAATATACAGTCTGATTGAAGAAAATGAGGATCCTCAGACGGGCATCGACAAGATAAATACATATACAAGAGATTTTTATCTTAAGGAGGGTGAAGAAGAAGAAACTATAGAACAGGTTATTAATAATTTAAATCAAACAATTAATCCGGCATCATATCCCTGGCTCCGGTATTTCATAATGAGCGATCCGGCTGAATATTTCACAGAAATAAAATGTCCTGTTCTGACACTGAATGGGGAGAAGGACTGTCAGGTAATGGCTGAGAAAAATGTTAATGCTATAGTCGATGGTTTGACAGGAGCAGGAAATGCAAACGTTACAGGTAAAGTATTTCCCGAACTCAACCATTTATTTCAGCACGCTGACACCGGACTACCGAACGAATACGGTGAGATAGAGGAAACTATGAGTACCGAGGTTTTGGAAATGATATCAGATTGGATCAGAGAATTAATGTAGTTTGCTCACGTTGTTCGCGTAAATTATGCACTCCGTTCATGTAATTTGCCCCTCTTGCGAGGGGCGTAACTAATTCGATATTCGACATTCAATATTCGATATTGATTCAGGCATTCTGCCTTCATCGAGCTCAGAGTGCTCATATGCCTACGCATTTTCACACTCTTCGGTTCGACATTCAGTAGGTTTTCGTCATACTTTCAGGAACGCAGACAACATAGGAAGCTATTCCCAGGTTTTCTTCCTCAATTTCTGAAATATCTTCCTGGAGTACAGTTTCGATGGTAATAATCTTTAACTCAGGCCTGGACTGAAGAAGGTACCAGACTATTCCCTCAAAATTACTTGAATGGTATGAACCATTATAATGAATGAAGGTACTGCCTTCCTCCCAGTGCTGCAGGATTGAGAATGCCATTGTTGCATCCTTAATTGCCTGTGCCTTAGGAAGGTTGTCATTTGCATGAGCCATGCCATTTCCTCTTCCCATATCGAGCATATCCTTATAACCTTTAAGCTCAGGATCGTATATAATGGGCAAAGGAGCAATATATTTCCTGGCTTCATCTGAGATGCTGTCTAGTATTTCAAAGCCTGATCTGTTGACCATTGAGGCATATCGCCTGGGAATGTTTGTGGCTATGAATCGAAGATTGTTTTCTTTTGCAAACTCCAGGAGCGGTTTGTAATCAGTTGTATAGTTCTTCCAAAGCTTGGCTTCAGGCTCAAATTTACTTAATTCGTACATATCATTAAGATATTCATTTATGACCAGCTGATCATCACGCTCAAACATCTCTGCGCCCATGATTAGTTTTTCACCTTTAGCCTTATACAGATCCTTTGTTATTTCCAGTTCGAGCCAGTGGGAGACGGGGTCGTTATGCAATTCACCGTAAAATACTATATCGGCACCTGTTGCATCTTTGATGAGTTTTGAATATTTAGACTCTTTCCCTTCGCCGTCAAATAATTTATATGCGGGTTTATCGGATTTAAATGAAAGCATGAGTATGGCAAGACTTATAAATAGCAGGTTGAGTTTATACATAATTATTATTTTTTAGTATTAGATATTAGAGTGATTTTATTTCGGTTACCAGTTTTTGCAATGAATCTTTTGCATTACCAAAGAGCATTCTGGTTTTATCGTCAAAGAATAGAAAATTCTCTATTCCGGCATATCCTTTACCCATGCCTCTCTTCATGACAATAATATTTTTTGCCGTATGCGCTTTGACGATCGGCATACCGTAAATAGGACTTGAAGGATCATTCTCTGCAGCGGGATTGACAACATCATTAGCTCCCACAACTATAACTACATCGGTATTGGGAAGGGCAGGATTAATGTCATCCATTTCCACCAGTTTATCATAAGGTACATCAGCTTCGGCTAGGAGCACATTCATATGTCCGGGCATTCTTCCTGCAACAGGGTGTATGGCATATTTAACGTCAACGCCCTTTTTGGAAAGCAGTTCATCCAGCTCGCCGGCAATATGCTGTGCCTGGGCAACTGCCAGGCCATAACCGGGTACAATTACTACTTTCTGGGAATATGCGAGCAAAATGCTGGCATCGCTGATACTGATCTCTTTTATTGTTCCATGTTCCCCGGAGCCAGCTGCACCATTACCGCCAAAAGCACCTATTATTACATTCAGTAAGGAGCGGTTCATGGCCCTGCACATAAGGACTGTTAATATTGTACCTGCCGCGCCTACAAGGATTCCTCCCAGTATCATTGCCTGGTTATTATAGATAAAACCTGCCAATGCAGCTGCTATACCGGTAAATGAGTTGAGCAGTGATATAACTACAGGCATGTCGGCACCGCCTATGGGCATTACAAAAAGAATCCCGTAAGCCAGCGCAATGGAAAGCAGTGCCAGTGCAATTAATCCGGGATGCCGCTCTCCGATTATACCTGAACTGATGAGAATAATCAGTGAAACCACGACAACAAGCAGGAATATATTTACATATTTCATAAAGTATGCCCTTATATCACCTACCTTACCGTCCAGCTTACCATATGCAATGAGGCTGCCGCTGAATGAGATACTTCCTATTGTAAGGCCGGCCAGTGTAACTATTGCTACTCCTTTGGCTGTAATATTGGGGAATTCCAGCAAGGCAACCAGTGCTGATGCAGCACCTCCCGTGGCATTAAAGAAGGATACAAGCTGCGGCATGGCTGTCATCTTAACCCTCCTGGCAATTATCCATCCTACAATGCCTGCTGCAACAATGGCTGCAATTACAACAATACTGTTTGTTAGTGAAATATGATTACCATCAGGGTCTTTATGCAACAGTAACGTCGTTATTATAGCCAGTACCATACCCGAGGCAGCCCATAAATTACCTTTCCTGGCTGTCTCAGGGTGACTCAGAAGCTTAAGTCCGATCACGAACAGTATTGCCGCCACAAAGTAACTTAGTTCAAGTATTGCATCCCCGGTGGTGAAGTTAATACCATCAGCGTTGGTCAGTATTTTTTCCATAATCCGGGTCTATTTTTTCTTCTTAAACATTTCAAGCATTCTGTCCGTTACAACAAATCCACCTGCAACATTCAGTGTACCCATTAATACGGCCATTATTCCCAGGATAAGTTCAGCTGAAAGCTTAAGATCAGAGTGTCCGAGCAGTATGATTCCACCTATTATGATTACGCCACTGATGGCATTAGCACCTGACATCAGCGGGGTATGTAATACTGAAGGAACATTTGATATCACTTCAATACCCAGGAATATCGACAGGGCAATGATAAATATTGCTTCCTTGTTCGAATAGAAAAAGATTAATATATCGTTCATTATGTCAAATATTTAGTATTGTTTTAATTCTTTCGTTAATTACTTCCCCCTGATATGTAAGGCAGGTGCCTTTTACAATTTCATCTTCCATGTTAATATTAAAATTGCCTTCATCATCAAACAGAAGTTTACTGAAATTAATCAGGTTTGTTCCATACATTTTGCTGGCATCAACAGGCATAGTTGAAGAGTAATTTGATTGCCCGATAACCTTTACCCCGTTATGTGTAACCGTTTCATCATTTTCAGTGAGTTCACAATTACCACCTGAGGATGCTGCAAGGTCTACTATTACTGAACCGGGTGTCATTGCTTCAACCGTCTCTTTCCTAATAAGCAGGGGAGCCTTTTTACCAGGTATTTGTGCCGTGCATATTATCACATCTGATTTAGCAGCATGTTCATGGATCAACTGGGCCTGGCGCTGTTTGAATTCTTCTGTTTGTTCAACAGCGTATCCACCGGCATTTTTATCTTCTGTTGCTCCTTCCACCTCAATAAATTTTCCACCCAGGCTTTTTACTTCTTCTTTTACAGCTGACCGTACGTCAAATACTTCAACCACCGCTCCCAGCTTGCGTGAAGTAGCTATTGACTGAAGCCCGGCTACACCAGCTCCTAGCACAAGTATTCTGGCAGGTTTGATCGTTCCTGCAGCAGTCATGAACATGGGAAAAAATCTTGGAAGCTCAGAAGCAGCATTGAGTACAGCCTTATAACCTGCTATTGTAGCCATGTTTGACAGGACATCCATTGATTGTGCCCTGGTGATACGTGGTATAAGGTCAAGACTGAATGAAGTAATATGGTTGTCCCGCAAAATGGTTGTCACCTCTTTATTTGACAAAGGATTAATAGTACTGATAAGGATTTTACCTTTCCCGATCATCTTTAGTGTACCTTCTTTCGGAGCATTGACACTTACTATGATATCCGATTTTTTGATTACCTCATCTCTGCCGGAAATTACGGCACCTGAATCTATATACATCTTGTCAGTGACAAAGGCATGCAAACCGGCATTCTTTTCTATCATCACTTTCAGTCTTAGCCTTCTAAGATGTTCCAGATGCTCAGGCAAAATGGCCACACGGTTGTCCGCTTCAATTTCTTTTAAAACACCAATTCTCATTTGAAGAGTTTAGTTATCAATGAAAACACCTATATACTGTAATACAATAATATGGGTATTATGTTTAAAATCAGGTTATAAAAATCTTCTAAGATATTTATTTCTAATACAATATAAATGAGCAGTATTTTATTATATAAATTGTATATTTTCATAATGTTGTTACATCTCAGCATATGAAGATAGTATTAATGTCGATCGGCACCAGGGGGGATATTGAACCTTTTCTGGCTATTGAGGACATACTGCAAGGGAGGGGACATGAGGTAATATGTGCTTTTCCTGGTCAGTGCAGAGACCTTGTCGAAAATCGCAATTTGGAATTTTTCTCTTGAGGAAGAAAGTTTATTAAATTGCTGGATAGTGATGCAGGAAAGGACGCTCTTGGTGGAAGTAGTTCCGGATTAAGAAAACTAGTCGCTTATATAAAACTGGCTTCCAGGCAATCGGAAATCAATGAGGAACTCATCACCAAGCGGTATGAACTGGTGAAGCAGGTTGATCCCGACAGAATTGTATATAATGGGAATACCATAAGGGCATATTGCTATTTTTTCATACATTCAACAAACGATTTTGTTTCATTTATAATTTCGAAACATTCAGAGTTTTCTATTTTCGTTTTTGTTTCGGCTCTTGGCTGATGCCCATCTTCGATAATTACTCTTCCTTCTGGTTTTACCAATCTGGCTAATTCAGATAATAGCTCTTTTGGGTCCTCTATCATGTGAAACATATCAAGAGCATAAATTACATCAGCTGTTTCATCAGGAAGGCTAGTATCATAACCATTAGCAAGAACAGCTTTCGCGTTCAATAACGAATGTTTTTTTATTCTCTCATTAGCCTTCTTAATTGCCAAAGGATGAATGTCAATAGCAATTACTTCACCAGTTTCTCCTACTATTCTTGATGCACTCTGAATATATCTTGCAGGACCGCATCCATAATCTATAACTGTTTGTCCACGTTCAAGATTCAGGTTTTTTATATTCTTTTCTGCATAGTTTGTGAAGAAATCCCTTAATTTCATTATTGCTGTCATTCCTATGAATGCCAGGTTTGGGATTACCTCTCTACCTGTTCCTAATAATAGACCTTGTATCTTGTTACTTTTCTTCACTTTTTTCGAATTTTAAACGCTCCATGCTTGACTTGTTGGTAACGGTCAGCTATACACATCGTGCGTGATTTCGAGGCGATTTCCTGTAAACATGCAAAAAAGTTTATTTGGAAAACTGAGGGTTAAATTTGCACTGTCTCCCGCATCGTGTATATAGCATGTTATCGGTTGGATTTCATATACCATCCTATTTTTTCTTCCTTATTCTAATATTCATTGCTGATGGTGTAGTACCACTAAAATCGATAACTTCTCCTTCATATGTAAAAAATAGTCCCGGTTTATATTCCATGCATCGATTCTCTCCAGCATACAAGTATCCATTTCTGATTGTAACCGAAAAGTCACCGATCGGTTGGCCATTTCTTAAAAGCTCATAGTCGCCTACAAACTCGGACCAATCAGCTTTATCGGGCCCGGGAGGATCGGATGGACAATCATTAAAATCCTTTATATTGAAATAGTGGTTACTCGAGCGTCGATCAACAAGCATCATTGATCCGTGTTTTCCATGATAATCGGGTAAGAACCGGACCTCGGAGAAATTGCCGTAAAGACCCACAAGCTCGCCTTCATGGTCATAGAAGGTAAGCGGATAGAACGTATTCTGCCCTATTTGAATACCCACAACATTATTTTCATACTTGATGACATAACCGTTCTCATCTCCATAACGGCCGATCACAGACTGAACTCTAGGTTCTTCCGGCTCAAGCATCGTCAGACATAAATCATCTGTTGATTCGATGGGTGTATCTCCACATTTCCCGACAATAGTTTGCTTAACCGTATTTCGTAATGCCCAGATCGAACTCTCATCTCCTATATTGGTAAGAAGTACCACACCCAGTTTTTTCTCAGGAAACATCAACATAATGCTTGTAAAACCATACCCGCCGCCAGCGTGGTAAATGCCATATGAATCACTCACCGGTTCACGAATCAGACCAAGACAGTATCCAAAGCGTTGGCGAGAATGAGGAAACTGAATGGTATGCATTTGTTCCATGAGGTCTGAACGCAGTATTCTTCGGCCGTTCACAACACCTTTATTTAAATGAAATTGTATGTATTCTTTCATATCGTGCAGGTTAGAATATAGTCCTCCAGCCGGTATCATAGGAATTCGAGCAGGGGAATCGTTTTTACCTGCATAGCCAGGTGCTCGGTTAGATTCACTTTCAATCAAATCCATATCGAATGAACTGCTGACCATACCAATCCGATCGAGCACGTTCTCTTTCATTAACACTGAATATGGTTTACCATAACTTATCTGAAGGATATATCCGGCCAGATCGATACCCAAATTGGAATAATAATAGCGGTAGCCCACTGGGTATTTCAGCCATGTGTTTGAGATACTTTTAATATGCTGGGTAAAATCAAAACGATCATCATAATTATTACCAAAGGGTGCTTCATGTGTAAAACCGGCCCAATGCGACAGAAGGTGGCGTAGTGTTATTTCACTTTCCGGATGTTCGTCATAAAGACTATTGACCATAAAATCGGGGAGATATTCCTTAATTGGTGTATCCAGGTTGACCAATCCGTCCTGCACCGCAAACAGAACCCCTAAAGCGGTGAAACTTTTTGTCATAGACTGTATGCTGAACAAAGTATACTCATCAACTGACTTAGAATTAGTTCCCCCTAAACATCCGTAAGCTTTTTCCCAAAGGCTATACTGTTCGTCCACTACAGCCAGTACGGCATTACAACCGGATTCATCAGGTAACATTACAGGCAGTTCATTCCTGATATTTGTTATAATTGATTCAGTCAAAGGTTGTTTTACCTGTCCAAAAATAGTAGCATTAGAGACGGCAAACATCAAGAGCAGGGATAAGCAATAAAACGGATTCAACTTTGAATCCGTATTCTGAAATCGTAATTGTTTCATTTTTTATACCCTAACGAATAATATACTGTATACACCGTACTATTAACAGGACATATTAACGCAAATTTATATAAGATTCTTCAGTTCTCAAACTAAAATGCTTTGTGCGTATGACCTGTCAAACTAGGGCTAAAAGTTTTGGTTTTCCATTTACTCCAATCATATTTTTCCCGATTTTCTTTTTTCTTTATAAAATCATACCGATAACGGATGGCAGTATGACCAGTAAAGGATTGCGGGCGATTTTTTATCAATGTGCACGAAAAGTTGAAGCTGACTTCAATCCTTCACATACCTCTTAAATCCTTATTGACTATACCGTGTTAGGCTGAGTTTTTTTGTTCTTTTTATAATTAGAAAAGCTTCTTTGTTTTTACTTTTTTCTTCTTCGATATCATAGTCATTTTGTAAGCCTAACCAAAATTTTGGAGAATTTCCAAAATATCGACTTAGCCTAAGTGCCGTATCGGCAGTAATTCTTCTTTTTCCTTTCAATATCTGTGATATTCTGGTTTGCGGGATATCCAGATCTTTTGCCAATTTATAAGCTGATATTTCCAGAGGAATTAAGAATTCTTTAAGCAATTAATAAATCCAAAGGGCTTGATTTATTTTGCGAGTATGGATGGTTAACCTTTTTAAATATCTCAGTTGTTTTAACACTTCCATGTCCAAGAAGCACTTGTATCTATCTAAGATCTGTGCGAGATTCCAATAAATGAGTAGCATAACTGTTCCTGAGCGTGTGAAGAGTTACTGTTTTATTTATTCCCGCATTTATGACAGCTCTCTTGAGTATTACCTGACTGCCTTCGACCCTTCGGCAGGCTCATGGCAAGTCATTCGGCGGATTCTCCAACACATTTTCTCATTCTTCAAAAATGGAGGAATTGCCTCACCCTTCGGGTTCGGCGGATCCTCCTAATCAGAGCTGCAAATGAAAGCCGGGATGGCTGCGCCATCCGCAATCCAAAAGACTCACAAAAAAACAAAAACGAGCTTTGTTTTTTTGCTCGCTTTTGTCTTGATATTTCGGCTTTCATTTGCTCGTGAACCCGGAGGAACTCGAATCCCCAACCTCCTGATCCGTAGTCAGGTGCTCTATCCAATTAAGCTACGGGTCCATTATTTATCGAGTGCAAATATAATTATTATGTTGGTAATTAGCTAAATCTTTCATGGCCTGTTTTATTGATATGGATGCTGAATAATTTGTAACTTGCAACGCTTAAAAATAATCCATAATGAAAAAAGCTCTTAAAATTATTTTAAGGATTGCAGGAATAATAATACTTGTGTTATTGCTTGCAGCAATTATTATACCGTCCCTTTTCAAAAAGCAGATTAAAGAGAAAGTGGTAGATATGGCCAATGAAAAGGTGAATGCTGAACTGGCAATTGGTGATTTCGGAATAACCCTGTTCCGGAATTTTCCCAATCTGACATTCATGTTAAAAGATGTAAGCGTTACCGGTATCGATAAATTCAAGGATGACACCCTGGCCGGACTGAAATCGTTTAACCTTGTTTTTGATATCAGCTCACTACTCTCAAAATCGGGATACAGGATAAGAGCAATTGAAATTGACAGGCCGGTCGCAAATGCTGTAATCCTTGAGGATGGAACGGCAAATTATGATATAATGCCTCCAGGTGAGGTGCCTCAGGAAGAAATATCGGAGGAAAAAAGCGGTGAGGAAAAGGAAAGTAAACTGGCCCTGCGGCTTAATAAATTTGAAATAAAGGATGCGCACATATCATATACCGACCTTTCATCAGGAATGGAGGCATGTATTAATGACCTTGATCTGTTGCTCAG
>WOR8_10005775_pt1 | contig 11907 bp, 8 predicted proteins | sample DeeMarSeWOR38_10_FD_19890 | JGI IMG/M metagenome (IMG submission 19890) | reverse complement strand
GGCCCATCCAGTGCGATCCTTCCCCGTAGTGCAGTGGAAGAGTGCGGGCAGATGCTCCTTGTCTCCAGGAGCAAGGAACAGCTTTCGAAATCCCACCTTGGCACTCGGCAAGGAGACAAATTCGCGGTAGGACTGCCGGAAGCCCTCTTCCACTTTACCGCCACCGAGGGCGGCATTCGCCTCTTTTGGGTCCTTCATGAGCTTCTCCAGCATAGCGGGCCCCGCCTGCGGTGAGTCAGCCAGCACATCCAGCACCACGTAGTTGACCCCTGGCGGCAGCTCCTCTGGACGAACCTTCCGCTCCGCAGCGGTCCGCAGGTCGTAGGCATTTTTGAGCTTGAGACCGGCAAGCTTCTCCATATCGCTTGGACTGATGCCGCTGAGCTGATTGGAGCGATAGAGGAGTCCCGGGGCTACGATTGCACCATCCTTGGTTTCGTAGCCGCCCAGATCGCGAAGATTCGGCACCGACCTGACACCGAGACTCAGCCCTGTCTGGGTAATCTGTCGCGGGCGGTACAACAGGAAGCCCTGCAAAGTCGGGACTGCCCCCCTCTTATCCAGGATACCGTTCAAGAGCAGATTGCTGACAACCGGACCCTTGTCGGTCATGGTGACCCAGGCCAGGTGATCCATATTGCCCGTGGTAGCGTTCGCGGGCGCGAGAGCTCCCGTCATCCCCAGGGTGATATAGTCGCGCCCTTTACGGCGCGTGTACGTATACGTGTGTGTGTGTCCGGCGAACACGGTGTAGGGTCGGTCCGACAGTAGGGATTCAATTGTCCCGAAGTTGCCGGGGTCAGGTTGTGCCCAGGCCGGCGAGTGCATGAAGGCAAACGTCCAGCGCACCGTGGGATTGTCGTCCAACACCTTCTTGAAGTACTCGACCTGGGCGTCGCTGATATTCACTTTCCCCGCCCACCTCTCGAGATCCTCAATGATCGCCCGCGCCTCGTCGGGACTTGCCTTGCCAGATTTGGCCCGTTCGTATCTTTCCGAGAGCTCTGGAGTCACCTCATTCTTCGGCGGGTCCTCGGTGCTCATCAAGAGGAAAAGGACATCCTTATAGATGAAATGAGAGTAGCCCCGGTCAGCTCCCGCGCGTTCGAACCACACCTTCTCGGACGGATCAAGATTCACGTCGTGATTGCCCATGACGAAGAAGAACGGCATATCTAATCGATTGAGTTCGTCGTCTATTTCTTTCCACCAGGATTTCAAGAGCGCTTCGTCCTCGGCATACCCTTCGATGAGATCGCCGACGTTGACGACGAACTCGGGCCGTACAAGATTCAAGAGATCCACCGCCGCCGGCAAGACGCCGGGCCGGGCACCGCCGGTACGATCGCTCATGACGGCAAACTGGAAGTTGTTGGGGTTGTTCTGGAACCGGAGATGGGTATAGGGCTTGCTTGCCTCGTCGCCACGAAACACTTCCTGATCCTCGCAGCCTGCGAGCACTACCAAGATGGTGAGTATACCAAGGAGCGCTTTGAGGGAGTTTCTGCTCATGACGCTTCCTCCTCGAGATGAATTACGATATCGTTCCGTTGTCAAGAACTAAGGTTCCGTTTCGCTGAATGACGGTGAGCGGTCATAGGCTCCAAACATCGTTGTATCGAGGCCTTTGCGGTCGAAAATACCCTTCAGCGCAATGTTTGCTATCTGAGGGCCCTTCTCGGTCATGGTCACCCACACCATGTGATCCACATTGCCGCGGCCGGCATGGACGAACGTGGCGCCCGCAGGGCCGACGGTAATGTACTCGTGGCCGTTGATCAGGTCGTAGTCGTAGTAGTGCGTGTGTCCCGCAAAGAACGTATAGTCCCTCCCCTGGAGGGCCTGGTCAATCTCTTTGAAGTTATCTGATGGATTGTTCCAGACCGGCTCGTGCATGAACACAAACGTCCAGCGCACGTCCGTGTTCTCGGCAAGGACTTTCTTGAACCATGCCCGCTGCTTCTCAGGGAACTGGACCTGCGCCCCCTCCCCAAACGCCTCCTGGGCTTCGGGGGTCTTCATCCACTCGATGACGAACGCCAATGCCTTCTTGGGATCTTCCTTCTTGAGCCGATTGTAGGTGGAGATGTCCTCCTCCATATTGGGCGGCATCGGCCGCTCAGCATCTTCGGTATCAAGGATGATGAACAGCACATTCCTGTACCGGAAGTGGTAGTATTGTGGACCACGCCGCTCGCTCCACGCCTTCCTAGTGAGAGGCAAGTTGATGTCGTGGTTGCCCCTCACGTAGAAGAACGGAGGTTCGAGCTTGGCGACAATTGCCTCAAACTCCTCCCACTGCGCATCCATCTCCTCCTGATGCGTCGTGTAGCCCTCAACGTAGTCGCCAACGCTCATCACAAACTCCGGCTGCATCCAGTTGAGCTGCTCGATGGCCCGTTCGTAGGTCCCCAGCGGGCTGGCGCCACCGCCACGGTCACCGATGATTGCGAACTGGAAATGATCCGGGTTGTTCTTGAAGTTCTCTGACGACCAGGGCTTCGCAAGCTGGACTTCTGCAGGATCATATTGGAACGCATCCTTCTTGCATCCGCCGAGCAGGACGAAGCCGGCAATCAGGACCGCGGTGACGGTCCGTGGTAGTGGCTTTCCCATCGAAGTCTCCTTCTGAAAGCGGATTGTGGTGTTTAGAACCATCGAAGTGTTTGCTCTCCTGGCAATCCTGCGTCGTTGGGATCGGGATCAGCCCCCGATGATCTTAGTCGGAAGCAGTACCTGGACCTGCGCCCGTAACTGCCAGTCGGGACCGGCATCTGGCTTAACGACATTATAGAAAGCGCCGATCTGTGCGTTGAGTGGCAGCTTGCCAACAAACGAGAGCTTCCCGACCCCCATCCCCAGGGGAACGATCCACTGCTGGCCTGATGGGGCTTTCCAGTCAGCCGTGATGATCGGGGCGCTGTTGACGTACCACCCCTGTCCAAGCTGATAGACGAGGAAGAGATTGAGAAGCATTTTGGACACCGCCTCTCGGTCTGAACTTCCTGCAAACGACCAGACGTTGTTCGCCAGTATGCCAAACGTCCATTTGCCGGGCTGGAGAAGGTACACAATGGAAGGACCCAGACTCCATTTCTCCGAGCCTCTCTTCTCTCCCCCGGTCGGGATCTCTAGAGCTGCCCCGAGACCCCAGATGCCTGCTCCTGAAGTCGGCGGGACATAGAATGCAGTGGCCAGGATGTCCCCCAGACCGGTGGACCACATGCCGCTCTCCGAGGTGACATTCGGGATCCAGACCACCGGGAAGATCGTTCGGGTGATGATCTTGCCCCCGGCAAAGGGTACGACCGGCTGGATGTTGAGCACGTTTGCGGTCCGGTCATACGACCCCAGGCCGAAATTGGTGTTGTTCTGAAACGGGAAACTCATCAGATCCGCCAGCGGATTGGCTGCATCCTTGGAGAGCTCTTCGGCTGACTGCTGCGCAAACGAGAGAGGCACCATGAACGCTACGACTGCTGTAATGGCGGCAAACGAGCCTGTCGTCTTCATTCTCCACCTCGGGTCGCGGTTTCTGTTTCGATGCATTCCTTTACCCCCCCGTCAGGACGTTTGGAACAAACACGAAGTTGAGCATCCAGGTGCTGTTCTTGAATCGCTGCCGGACACCAAAATCGAAAGCGTACTTCAGGGTGAGTGAGAGATGTTCTTTCCAGGGCCAGTAGTTGGCACTGAAGGCAACTGTGCTCTTCCGATCATGGAAGCTGGGATCCCAATAGAGATCCCCACCCGTATCATCGCTGATCTGCCAGTTATGACCACCCTGAACACCCACTTCAAACTGGTCACTGAAATACTGACTGATCCCCCATTCCAGAGAGAATCGGTTGCCCGGTGTGAGATCCGCATCCTTGATTTTACTGTTCAACTCATAGGTCAGGCCCAGCATGATGGCCGTGGATTTGCCTTCTGCTGGATAGAGATACCCGAATCCCTGGAATTGACGTGTCCAGAAACCCAGCCCCAGATTTGCATCCGAACCTGTCTCGTACGTCCCCGTTGGGGCAACAAATCCGTAGAAGAAGGAGAGATCCGTTCTCTCCAACTCCCACGAAAGCCCCACAGGGATCACCAGCATATCGCTTAATCCGGAGTTCTTCCCTTCAGCCGTTCGCGTTTACGTCGTGTCTTTGGTGATGCCACCCCTCTCGGTGATCACCGAGACATCTGCCGAGACGTAGTTGAAGGAGACTCCCGCCATATACCTCGCCCCCCCCAAGCACCCTGAAGTGTGAAGCCCAGAACACATTGGGAATGCTGGCAAATGCGTTCAGGTCGAGGCTCACACCGATGGTTGGGAGCCCTGGATAGATCTGATCCAGCCGAATGCTGTTAAATTCATTGCCGTCTTTGTCGATGTACGTGTTGCTGGTGGCGTAGACATTATACCAGAGAACGAACAGGCCCGGAGGCGGAGTGGCCCGGTCACGGATATTCGCAACAGCGGGCGAATAATGTCCCCCCTCCACAGGAGAAACCACCTGTGCGTCAGCAAAAGCGACGAAAAATAGGAGCATCCCTGCAATCGCAAATGCTCCGACAGCCGCCTCTGATTGCCGACCATGTTTGTATCCTCTGTCCGTGGAAGTTGCAGTGAGGAGTTGCGTATTTGAGAAGGTCTTTGTAAGGTTACAGTTCAAGGGTTTACGCTCAGGCGATCCAGATACCTCTGGATATCAACTTCCAGCTCTGCCAGCAGCTCGCGATAGTCCTGCTGGTAGAGAGCGGCGTTCTCACCAGTCTCGCTGGTCCACCTAGCCAGAGATTGCAGGCACTCACAGTAGTCCTCGCAGAGCGATCGGAATGTCGGGTCGGTCCGGTACAGGCCAGAGATGATACCTTCGTGATGCGGGTACCGCCCGACCACGCAACCCAGTCCAGCTTCCGCGCCCATTGTGAATGTCCCGTACTGTGATGGGGGAAGTCAGTAGCAGGTGGTGGTCATCAAGGCGTGAATATAAGCCTCTTTCTCTCTTCATAAAACGGTTATGCTGTAGTATACAGGGTTGTATACGGCCAACTGTCTCTTCCGGTAGCCAAAAAGGATCTGATTTCAAGGATTTCATCCGTCTTGACACATGCCCGAACCGACTGAACAGGCTGATCTTGTCCCGCAGAAGGGGGTAACTGCCCCGACCGAGGGAGAGATACGTGCGCAGCTCGCAAGAATCCTCGCCAGCCCCGACTTTGATGCCACGGTCAAGATGAGGAAATTCTTGAGCTTCGTGGTTGAGATGACCATCGACGGTCGGGCAGACGAGCTGAAGGGGTATACCATTGGAATTGAGGTGTATGGGCGCGGGCCCGATTTCAATCCGGCAGAGGATACTCTTGTGCGCATCCAGGCCGGCAGGCTCCGACGCGCCCTGGAGATGTACTACCTGACCGACGGGACGAACGATCCCGTGCGGATCAGCATACCGAAGGGGACGTACGTTCCAGTCTTTCTCTCGGCCTCTGTTCCCGGCCCGACGAGAGGAGAGCCGGAGAGATCTCTTCATGGCGAGGCGCCACTCTCGGACACTGGGCCCTCGATTGTTGTGCTCCCCTTTGCCAACCTGACAGGCGATCCCGGAAAGGATTACTTTGCAGCCGGCTTCACTGAAGAAGTGACAATCGAGCTGACGCACTACGAGGATTTTCATGTCATCGGCTGTCGCCCCAAGTCCGGCTTTGAGGAGAAGATGGCAAACACCGAGGCCTTCTTGCGGGAGCTGGGGGCCCGCTTTGTCATTGAGGGGAGCGTCCGCATGGCGGGAGAGCAGCTGAAGATCGGCGTGAAACTCACTGACGCAGAAACGCAAGAACATCTCTGGGGGGAACAGTACTGGCGGGATCTCTCTGCCGCCAACCTCGTCGAGGTGCAGGAGAGCATCTCCCAGGAGGTGGTGGCAAGAATCGCAGGCGAGTACGGGATCATACCCGGCAGGCTGACACAGGAATCAAAGAGGAAGACACCCAGGGAGCTCAGTACCTACGAGGCAATGCTTCGCTGCTACTATTTCCATGCGGTGCTGTCACAAGAGGCTTTTGTGGACGCCTTCTCTTCTCTACAGTCGGCCATTGAGAAGGAGCCCGAATGTGCAATGGCCCTCGCAATGCTGGCCGATCTCTACTTCACCTGCTACTCACTTGATCTGCCTGGAATCGAAAGACCGGTAGAGCATGGGGCTGAGATGATAGAAAAAGCAGTGGCGCTAGACCCCATGAACCAGTATGTCCAGCTCAACAGTGCACGTCTCCATTTCATCCTGAATGACAGGAAGTCGTTCCTGAACACGGCAGACAGAGCACTCTGCTTGAATCCCAACTCGGGCTTGCGCATTGGCGTCATCGGGTTTTTCCTCTGTCTCTACGGGGAATGGGAAAGAGGAAGAGCTCTTATGGAGAAGACAATGCGCTTAAACCCGACCTTCCCGAACTGGTTCTACGGTCCGATAGTGCTCCACCACTACCGAAGGAAAGACTACGCGAGAGCGTACGAAGAGGCTCTCAAATACAGCATGCCCAACAACTTCTGGGGGCCAATGCTCCGGGCTGCGACGCTCGGCCAGTTGAGCCGCGTCGAGGATACCGGAGGGGATCTCTTCGCCCTGCAAACACTGCGCCCGGATTTTCCAGAACGGGCCGGCAATCTCATTCGCCGCTATGTGAAGGAAGAAGAGCTGGTTGGTCAGATTCTGGAGGGACTGGAAAGGGCGGGGCTGGAGACTGGCAAAGGCTGACAAGGACATCTACGCTCGGTCACCCCTCAGATCCACGTTTCGATTTCCATTCAGCCGACAAGATAACGAACATGGGCAAGTACGTCTCTTCACGCGGTCTGGCGAACCTGGGAATAGAGGAATGCAGCAGAGAAGTCAGGCCCGTTTTCCCACACACGGGTGTGTAGCTCCGGGTGGATTCTGAAACGTGAAAACACAACGGGGTCCCGCAGTGGTTCAAACGCTCTTCTAGGATAGCTCCTTGGTCAAGTCTACCTCACCTTCTGCCCCGTCGATGAATCGCAGCCAGACGACGTAACCTGAAACAGGACGAGCCTCGACAACACGTTGGACCATTCTGTCACTCCAGCGGTTTGATCTTCTGCAGGGGTTCCCGCTCCTTCGCCAGCTCCCAATTCTCCGGGGGTGGAGTCTACAGCCCTCACTTTCGGCACACTGTGCGGGGATATCTATCAGAATCTCCCTCCCGCAAGTGGCTCCGGCCACGCCCCCCTTCATCCCTTGAATCGTCTCAACCGGAGAGAATTCGTCACCACGCTGACTGAACTGAACGCCATCGCTCCCGCCGCAATGATGGGGCTCAGCATGCCGAGCGCAGCAAGGGGAATCCCGATCACATTGTAGATGAACGCCCAGAAGAGGTTCTGCCTGATTGTCCTGAGCATACGGGAGGAAAGGCGGACTGCCCGAGCGACGCCGTGCAAATCTCCGTTCATGAGCGTGAGGCCCGCGGCTTCCATCGCGATGTCCGTCCCCGTACCCATCGCTATGCCCACATCCGCCTGCGCCAGGGCGGGGGCATCGTTGATCCCGTCCCCCACCATCGCCACCACACTGCCTTCACCCTGGAGGGCCTTGATGTGTGCTATCTTCTCATCCGGGAGGACCCCCGCTATGACGCGATCTATGCCTGCCCGGGCAGCAATCGCCCGCGCGGTTTGCTCATTGTCCCCCGTCAGCATGACGGTCTGGATACCCATGTCGTGGAGCACTAAGATGGCATCGGGAGAGGTCGGCTTGATCGTATCGGCAATGGCAATCACTCCGGCCGCTTGTCCATCTATCGCAACAATGATGGAGGTCTTCCCTTCACTTGCCAATCGTACGACCTCTGCCTGAACACTCTCCGTCTCTATGGCATATTCCCCCATCAGCTTGAGATTCCCGGCGATGACCGGGACATTCTCGACGGTCCCGGCCACGCCGAGTCCGGTTAATGACTGGAATGCATCCGCCTCTCCGATCGGCACTCCCTCCTGTCGTGCGTGCCGGACGATGGCATCACCCAGCGGATGTTCCGACTTCCTCTCGAGGGACGAGGCCCGGCCGATCACCGTATCTGTGCCATAGCCATTGAAAGTGACGACATCCGTTACGACCGGCTTCCCCTCGGTGATCGTTCCGGTCTTATCGAAAACCACCGTGCCGATCCGGTGTGTTCTCTCCAGGCTTTCCGCATTCCTGATAAGGACACCGAGCCTGGCACCGACGCCTGTCCCCACCATAATGGCAGTCGGTGTGGCAAGGCCCAGAGCACACGGACAGGCAATGATCAGGACGGCAATGAAGCTTACCAGCGCGACTGCGAATGGCACTCCCGCGACAGCGTACCAGAGGATGAATGTCACAAGGGCAATGGCAATCACCACGGGCACGAACACCGACGCAATCCTGTCCGCCAGACTCTGGATCGGAGCCTTGGAACCCTGGGCCTCTTCCACGAGCCTCGTGATCCTGGCCAGAACCGTATCACTTCCGACTGCGGTCGCACGGAACTCGATGCTGCCGTTCTTGTTGATTGTCCCTCCAACAACCGGCTCACCCTCTTTCCTTTCCACCGGGAGGCTCTCTCCCGTGACCATGGATTCATCGAGCGTCGTATACCCCGTCGTGATCAGGCCGTCGACCGGAATCTTCTCGCCAGGACGGACCACCATGACATCTCCCACGGCAACGTCCGCAATGGGGATGTCCGACTCTTCCCCGTTCCTGAGAATACGGGCTGTCTTCGGCTGCAGTCCCAGAAGCCGGCTGATCGCATCGGAGGCCTTCCGCTTCGCGGACATCTCGAGCATGCGGCCGAGCAGTATCAAGGTGATGATGGTAGCCGAGGTATCGAAATAGACGTGGGGAAGACTCCCTTCCACGCCGATGAGGTCAGGGAAAAGGACCGCAATTGTGCTGTACGCAAATGCGGCGCCCGTCCCGACGGCAACAAGCGTGTTCATGTCGGCTGTCAGATGCCGCGCCGTGAGCCAGAACCCCTTGAAGAACCTCCGACCCGGGATGAACATGACCGGAGTCGTCAGGAGGAGGAGAATCCTGTGTGTCGCATCCATGGAAAGAGGCGACTCCCGAACGTACCATTCCGTCATGCTGAGCATGCTGAGGACCATGATCGGCAGGGTCAGCACGGCACTGATGATCAGTTCGTTCCGGAGTCGGCGGAACGCTTCCTTCTTCTCCGGCGATTCGCCTCCCGGCTGAGTGTCGGGTGAATCCGCCTCCTTCGGTATGACGAGTGTGTAGCCGGATTCTGCAACTGCGTCCTGCAGCTGCCCAACGTTGACCCGGTTCGGATCAAACTCCACCCTGACGTTCTCTCCGGCAAGGTTCACCGCTGCCTCAGAGACACCTTCTACCTTCCTGACGGCCTTCTCCACCCGCAGAACGCAGCTCGCACAAGTCATCCCCTCAACCGGCAGTGTGAGCGACCGGACCTTCCCGTCTCTCTCGGAGTCCATACGCCATATCTCCTTCCATCAGCCTTTGTGGCACTGGCTTACGGGGCAACGAGCCTGTAGCCTGCCTCGTCGATCGCATGGGCAATCTCCTGAGGCGTTACCCGAGACTCGTCGTACCGTACGCGGGCCTTGCCGATCTCTACCTCTTCCACGTGAAGACCGGCGAGCTTCTCCAGCTCCTTCCTCACGCTCATCACGCAGTGCTGGCACGACATTCCTTCGATCTTCAGATCTTCTGATTTCATGATTCTCTCCTCGAAGGGCTCATCGATGGGTCACACCCCTAAGATACGGGTAGGATCGTATTGTGCATTACATAATTCCCGGGTTTTCTTACAGCATACCCATCTAGGGTAGATCTTTCCCTTCCTGTTCCTCTTCTTAACTGTCTGCTCGCTCCACAGGAGGTACTGTCAGATTCCTGCTCTTCCAGAGGTAGTAGATCACCGGTATAACGACCAGTGTCAGAACTGTCGATGAAACCATCCCGCCAACCATCGGGGCAGCGATACGCCTCATGACTTCTGAGCCGGTTCCAGAGCCCCACATAATTGGCAGAAGACCAGCCATGATCGCAGTTACGGTCATCATCTTTGGACGTACCCTCTCGACTGCTCCCTCGATCACGGCGGCGTAGAGGTCCTTGAGGGAGTTCATCGCTCCTTCTCTCCGCAGCCTCTCGTATGCATGATCAAGGTAGATGAGCATGACCACGCCTGTTTCAGCAGCAACGCCTGCCAGGGCTATGAAGCCCACCCCCACAGCAACACTGAAGTGGTATCCGAGCAGGTACATGAGCCATATCCCGCCAACGAGCGAGAACGGCAACGACAACATCACGATCAGGCTTTCAGTGATGTTCCGGAAATTCATGTACAGCAGCAGGAAGATGATCATCAGGGTAATGGGAACGACGATTTGCAGGCGTTGCTGGGCACGCTGCATATATTCGTACTGACCGCTCCAGACGATACTGTAGCCCGAAGGCAGCTTCACACGCTCATCAACAACCTCCTTGGCGTTGCTCACATAAGTGCCCACATCGATATCCTTGAGGTCAACATAGAGCCATGCAGTGCGGCGGGCGTTTTCGGATTTAATGCCGGGCGGTCCCTTCCTGATCACTACCTCGGCAACTTGACCAATGGGGATTTGCGCTCCTGTCGGGGTTGGAATCAACACTCGCTTCAGATCGCTGACATCATCCCGAAGTTCTCGCGCATAGCGAACGTTAACGGGATAACGTTCCAGGCCCTCCACCGTGTACGTGACATTCATACCGCCAATTGCCGATGTGATAATGTCTTGCACGTCTCCCACTGTCAATCCGTAACGCGCTGCCTCCTTACGGTCAATGACGAAATCGAAGTAGTTACCCCCGACAGTCTTCTCGGGAAACACACTCAGTGTCCCCGGTACGTCCTTAAGAACGATCGCAATCTCTTGCGCGAGATCGGACAACACGGCCAGATCCTCACCCATAAGCTTTACGCCGACCGGGGTCTTGATACCCGTAGAGAGCATATCGATCCTGGTTTTGATCGGCATCGTCCATGCATTGGTAAGGCCTGGAAACTGAATCGCGTTGTCGAGCTCTTCCACGAGCTTCTCGATCGTCATGCCGGGCCGCCACTCCTCTTCAGGGTTCAGCATGATCGTAGTTTCGATCATGCTCAGCGGCGCCGGATCGGTTGCGGTCTCCGCCCGTCCGATCTTGCCGAAGACGTGATGAACCTCAGGAAATTGCCTTATGATCTTGTCTGTCTGTTGCAGCAGCTGCTTTGCCTTGGTGATCGAAATTCCCGGATCAGTCGTCGGCATATAGAGCAAATCACCCTCGTTCAGGGGTGGCATGAACTCTGAGCCAAGCTGGGACAGCGGGAACAACGTTCCGATGAGGATGACCAATGCAACACCAATCGTAAGCCACTTCACGCGGAGGACCAGATTGACGACGGGGCGGTAGATCCTTATCAGAAACTTGTTCAAAGGGTTCTTCTCTTCTGGCATTATTTTGCCGCGGATCAGGTAGCCCATCAACACTGGAACGATCGTAAGGGATAGTAGTGCCGCCGCCGCCATGGCATAGGTTTTCGTGTACGCCAAGGGCTTAAACAGGCGGCCCTCCTGGGCCTCTAGCGTGAAGACCGGGAGGAAGGAGAGCGTAATGATGAGTAGCGAGTAAAACAGAGCCGGCCCCACTTCTTTTGAAGAATCAATGATGATCTGCCAGTGGTTCTTTTTCCCCCCATCCCGTTCGATGTGCTTGTGTGCGTTCTCAATCATCACGATGGCCGCGTCCACCATTGCCCCGATGGCAATAGCGATCCCACCCAGCGACATGATGTTGGCATTGATCCCCTGGTAGTGCATCACCACGAACGAAGCGAGAATGCCAACAGGGAGAGTGAATATGG
>WOR8_10005772_pt1 | contig 11909 bp, 6 predicted proteins | sample DeeMarSeWOR38_10_FD_19890 | JGI IMG/M metagenome (IMG submission 19890) | reverse complement strand
TGTCCTCTCTTCGAAAGGCGGTCGCCAGGGGAGAACTGACAGAAACCGCAGACGGCTACAGACTCGCGTCTTCCGATCTTTTCCGGCGTGAAGCGGAGGCGGAGAAGTTTGCCGAGGTCATTGCTTCAGGCGACGGCCGCTTGCAGGCGGCAGCCGCACTGGCCACCCTCGTCGCTCCGCTTGAGCGCGTCCTCCCTTTCCGTACCACAGGCAGCGTCGGGGCGTATGAGGTTCAATCCGCACGCCTTCCTCTCCAAGGCAGCGAGCTGGGCATCTTCGTGTTGCGAAGCGAGGAGGGAGCGGCCCGTCTAGCCTTCTATACCCACGGCACGGTTCTCTATCGCCACCGCGCCAAGCCCGACGAGGCCTGGACGTCAAACGCGCAGTTCGATGCCAGTACCTTGTTATCCCTGATCCGCCGCGCAAACTATCCGACGCCCGGCATCGAGCGCCTGCAACCGGGATCCTCTGAAGAGGCCGACAGAATCCGCAATAGTCTCGCTGAGACCTCTCCTCTTCGATCGAGGACGCCTGTCCCCGGCGAGCGGACGATCAGCGGGCTGAGAGCATCACCGGGTCGAATCGTTGGCAGAGTCGTGTTTGGAACCAAGGGGAGAGTACCGCACGACCTGCAAGGTGCGGTGCTCGTCACTCCCGCCCTGCGACCCGAGGACGCCCCGTTTCTCTATCATGCCACCGGCGTTGTCACAACGGGGGGCGGCATTCTGAGCCACGCCGGGCTCCTCGCCGTCCAGTTCCGCAGGCCCGCACTCATCGTTGCAGGTCGCTGGGAATCGGATGACGCCGGTCCGCTTACCCTGCATTACGCGAGCATGCACTATGAGGTAGAAGAGAAGGAGGTCCACGGCTACCTCACGTGTATCCGTCGAAGGATACGCGAGCGGGAACACCTCCTGCGTGAAGGCGACCTCGTGGTTCTGGAGGAGCGTGAGGATGTCTTGCGCGTGCTTGGACAGGACCGGCAGGTGCTCGCCTGTCACGAGAGCTTCCGCCAGCTCGGCCGTACAGCCCTCGATCTTTCCGAGGCATCGAACGACCACGACATCCTCCTTCTCCGCGGCGTCCGGATACGGGCGCGGCATCAGCTGGAAAAGGTTCTCCAGCGCATAACGGACCCCGCATTGACCTGCCACGCGGTCTCCGAACTGCTTTCTGGCTCTGGCATCTCTCCGACCGAAACGAAGCGCCTTCTGCGCCTGATCCTTGACAACCACTCCTCCGGCGAGATAGCGCGGAAGCACTTGCGCTGGATCGCGGACAAGCTCCTCGAACAGTCTCGCGCAGCCACTCGAACTGCCCAGAAACGCATTCCGGATTCCGAGTCCACCGATGAGATCCTCAGCCTTCGGCTCGATGCCCTTCATGCTCACCAGTCACTCGTTGGCGCCTGCACCCCTCTCGGCGAATCTGGAGTTGAGAGCGGGTTCGTGGATTCCTTTCCCGCTCCCACACTCGACCAGCCGGCTCTTCTCCGCCTGGCGGAACTCCAACGCCGTGCCTCCGAAAGACTCGAGGCACTCGATCAGGAATCGACTGGTTCGAGCTGCCGGCATCTTCTCCGTCAACTGCATAGAATAGATCGACTGATCGGCACGGCCGGCAAGGAGAAGAAATCCATCGAGACGGTCCGTGCCCACCTTTCCCGTTCAGACGAATCTGCCCGCAGGAAGCTCTCAACTCGATCCATCCTCTGGCCCGAGGATGGCGGACTTGAACTCTTCGGATCTCTCGGCTGGAAAGCGGCAAACCTGGCAGAGATCAGCCGGATCACCGGCCGCCCTCTGGTCCCTGAGTGGTTTGCCGTCACAGACAGGGCATTCCAGCGCGTCCTGGAATCTCCCGTCGACAAGACGCTCTCGAAGATCGCCCATACTCCCGGCGGCGCCTCCACCCTGCTTGAGGCCATTCAGGCTGTTCTCAACAACGATCGGTTGGATCAACGACAGAGGTCCTCCTCAATACGGAGTCTCTGGGAAGCAGTAGTCCTGCCGCAGGATCTTGTGCGCGAGGTCTTGGCTGCGTATCGCCGCCTCGGGCGTGAGGATTCCTCTGAAGTGCACGGGAGTCCCGTCGGGCCCGAACCCACCGTTGCCCTCCGTTCATCCTCCCATGAGGAAGATGCCGAGATCGCCACCCGGGCCGGTGAGTTTGATACGTTTCTGTTCATCCGCGGCAAGGATGCACTTCTCGACTATCTGAGGCGTACGTGGAGCGGGCTGTGGAGCGAACGAGCGCTCCACCATCGATCGATCCTCGGAATGAGCTCAATGGTCACGGGAGGTGGTGTGATCATCCAACGGATCGTCGATTCCAGAGTATCCGGCGTCCTGCAGACGGTCAACCTTGCCCAGAACGATTTCCGCCAGGTCGTCATCAATGCCGGACTGGGCCTGGGCCAGGGGATTGTCTCGGGCACCGTGGCTGCCGATCACATCGTTGTTTCGAAAGATATGAATCTGAGAAGAGGACCGCTGCATTTCCGGTACACTACAGCGGAGAAGAAGGAGTATGTGGTCTTCGATCAACGCGCCGGTCTTGGCACGATACAATGCGAGGCCCCCTTCCACCAGCGTCGGAGACCCGCCTTGGAGTACGCTGAGCTGTGCGAGCTTGTTGCCGTGGCTTCACTGCTGGAAACATCATACGGATATCCCCTCGATATCGAGTTCGGCATTGAGGGCAAGCGACTCTGGATTCTCCAAGCCCGGCCAGTGCCGGCATCCATGCGCTCCTTCCAGGAAACCATCGAGAAGCATCCCCTGACGAACATGGAACACCCTTACACTCTCATGCAGGGACACCATTACCATGATCAAGCGTGAAGAGTCCCTTGAATACCACGCCTCGGGTCGCCCGGGGAAGATCGAACTGCATGTCACCAAGCCCTGCCTGACCCCCTGGGAAATGCGGCTCGCCTATCTTCCCGGGGCGTCATATCCTTCGACCGAGATCGCCAGAGATCCCGGCTCTGTTTTCCAGTACACCCTCCGGGGAAACCTCGTTGCGGTGATCACCAATGGCACAGCGGTGCCGGGCCTGGGCGACATCGGGCCGGCCGCAGCCAAACCTATGCAGGAAGGTGTAGCGATGCTGTTCAAGCGGTTGGCCGACATCGATGTGTTTGACCTCGAACTCGACACGCGGGATCCGGACCGGTTCGTCGAGACCGTCCGGATGCTTGAGCCGACATTCGGCGGCGTCAACCTCAAGGATATCAGCGCCCCGGAGGGCTTGCTGATCTATGATCTGTTGCGCTCTTCCCTCGGCATCCCCGTGTTCCACGAGAACCTGTACAGTTCGGCTGTCGTCGCGGCTGCCGCCCTCATCAATGCCCTGGAGCTCGTCGAAAAGCGCATCGACGAGATCCGACTCGTCCTCTGCGGAGGAGGAACGGTTGGAATCGGCTGTGCGAGGCTCTTCCTGCGCATGGGGGTGCGTCCGGAGAATCTACTGGTCTATGATCTTCATGGATTGATCCATCCGGATCGCAAGAACCTGATGGATTGCCAGCGGGAGTTTGCCCGGGAGCATTCTGCCTCCCGCTTGGCCGAAGGGGTCAGGGGAACGGATGTGCTTGTGGGAGCTTCGACGGGAGGCGTGTTCACCCTGGAGATGCTACGATCCATGAACCGGTTCCCCATCGTGCTGGCCCTCGCCACCCCCGAGCCGGAGATCGGCTACACGGAGGCGCGAGGAAGCCGCCAGGACATCATCGTGGCCACGAGCAGCGGACTCCATCCCAACACCCTCACGGATCTGCTGAGCTTTCCATACATCTTTCGCGGTGCGTTGGACGTTCAGGCCAGCACAATTACCGAGGAGATGATGCTGGCAGCGGCCCACGCACTGGCAAAACTCGCGCGCGAGGAGGTCATTGAGGAAGTGGAGAAAGCCTATGGGAACGAGCACTTCAGTTTCGGGCCTGAATACGTGATCCCCAAGCCCATTGACCCTCGTATTCTTGTGTGGGAATCCTCGGGGGTTTCGCAGCAGGCGATCGCGGAACATCTCGCCCGTCAGCCCATTGATGCGGCGACGCACCAGGAACGTCTGGTGGTTCGCCTCGGCACTGGGCGAGAAATCGTGCGCGGATTGGTGTTGAGGGCCCGCCAGGAAAAGTTCCGGGTGGTGTTCACCGAGGGGAGCAATGAGACCATTCTGCGCGCCAGCCGTATCGTCCGCGAAGAGGGTATCGCTGTCCCAATACTCCTGGGAAGCGAAGAGGAAGTCCAGAAGGCGGCCCAGCGTTTGGGTTTGGATCTGGGAGGCATGAGCATCGTTGACCCGGCCCGCAGCCCGCGTTTCGAGACGTACGCGGACGACTACTTCCGGATGCGACGTCGCCGAGGTGTCATCCGACCCGCCGCAGACGATCGGTTAAGACACAGAGACTATTTCGCCTCCATGATGGTGCACATGGGCGACGCCGACATGATGATCGCCGGCCTTTCGACGCATTATGTGGAGACGCTCCGGACAATCATCGAGGTCATTGGCCCTGCTCCCGGCGTGCACCACATTTCGAGCCATCACCTCGTGCTGCTGTCGAACGATGTGGTCATTCTGGCTGACGGGACAGTGAACATTGAGCCGGATGCAGAGGAGATGGCAGAAATCGCCCTTCTTGCTGCAGGCATCTGCCGGTCTTTGGGCATGGAGCCGCGCGTCGGAATGCTCTCCTTCTCCAATTTCGGCAGCGTTGACCATCCTCTTGCCTCCAAAGTACGTAAGGCAACGGAGATCGCCCGCGCGAGGGCTCCGGAGCTCTCGCTTGACGGCGAGATGCAGCTTCTCACGGCCCGCAATGTGTCTGTTCGGAAGGAGTATTTCCCGTTCACTGAGCTGACAAAGGATGCAAACGTCCTGGTTTTTCCCGACCTCCAATCCGGGAACATGACCATGCAGTCGCTGCAATGCCTGGGGGAAGCCAACGCGATCGGCCCCTTGCTCATGGGCACACGACTGCCCGCTCACATTCTCCAGTATGGTGCCAGCGTCGAAACCGTCATCAATCTGACCGCCATCGCGGTTGTGGAGGCCGCAGAGCTTCGGAGGAGGTAGCGTCATCTTCAGATGAGACGTGGTGTGGCATCGAGGCACTGATGGGGGACAAAGGACAAGAGCAGCAGTGCCGGGATGATGAAGACCACTGGGCGCCTTCATGTTCACAATGCCATCTCTCAGGAACGGACCGCCGAATGGTGTCGATATTCATCGGGACCGGAGACTTCCCCTGGTGTCCTCCCGTCTAGGCACGTGTACCCCTGTGAAGAATCTTCGCCCCGTCAAAGCCGTTGAATTTCGTCGACGAAGCAATGCTGTATGCCCCGATGTTCTCCGTGACCAGATAATCCCCTACCTCGAGATTCCACGGGAGCTCGGCAGACAGAGAGATCTTGTCAAAGCTGTCACAGGTCGGACCCACCACAGCACAGATTTCGGACTTGCCTTCCTTCAATGCCCGGAAATTTGGGATCCAGTGATCGTACACGACTCCCGAAAACGTGTGGTAGACTCCGTCGTTGATGTAGTAGAACACCTTGCCGTCCCTGCGCGCCTTGCCGATGATCTCCGAGATGAGCGTGGCGGCGGTCGCCACAATGAACCGGCCGGGTTCGGCGAGGATCTCGATGTCCTCGGGAAAAAGCCGGGTCAATTCGGAATTGAGCAGCGTGGCCAGTTTCCGGAAGTCCGGAACCTGCGGATCGTATGGTACGGGAAAACCGCCGCCGATATCAATGAGGTTCAGATTGAAACCCTTCTTGCAGGCGTCGTGAAATATCGTTGACGTGATCGCCAGCGCCACAGTGTAATTGTCAAAATTCGTACACTGGCTCCCTACATGGAAGCTCAGGCCCTCGACCTTCAGTCCCATATCGAATGCCTGCTGAATCAGTTGCTGGGCATCTCCCGGTTCGGCCCCGAATTTGGAGCTCATTTCAACCTGGGATCCCGTGTCCGGGACTTTCAGGCGCAGGACGAGCCCGGCTGTGTCGCAGTAGCGTTTGATCTTGATCAATTCGGCGCTGTTGTCGTATGTCACCAGCGGCTTGTACTGGCGTATCTTCGCAAGGGTGGACCCGTGCTTGATCGTATTGGAGAAGATGATCTTGTCCCAGACAAAGTACTTCTTTTGCTTTCTCTCAAAATGCTTGATGTACTGATAGACCTGCATGAATTCGTTGTAGGAGGCCACATCGAAACTCGAACCTTCTTCAAAGAGTGTTTCGATAATCTTCTGGTTGGAATTCGCCTTGACGGCATAGTAACACTGGACCCGCGGTAGATGAGCCTTAAATGTCCTGTAGTTCTCCCGGATCTTCTCATGATCAATGATGAACAGCGGGGAGCCATGTTGTTCCACCATCTTCATGAGTCCTTCCGCAGCAGGTACAGCTGGTTCGGCCACGTGCGCGTTCATGATGTCAGCTCCCATATGTTGGCAGCTTGTTCATGATGGATTTCAGCTCCTCGACTTCCTTGTTGTTCTCGAGGTAGGAGCGGATGAGTTTCTCACGAAGTTCGTCTCCCCGGTCATACAGCCGCTTGAGTCTCTTTGGTTTCGTGGTCTGCCGCACATACGCCACCAGCAAGGGGAAGGCAACTGTAACATCAATATATGCCGTGACGGTCTCCTCAAGCTTCGTCGGGTCGATCTTCCCCCAGCTGGCCGCCTCGCTTGGGGGCGCTCCCGATAGGCCACCGGTATCGGGACGCGCATCCGTAATATTGATGTCGTAGTCTTGACCGGCTTCGGGTATCATGAGCACCTCTTGGATCTGGGGTTCTGTCTGAAGGAGGAAGTTCTTCGGGCTGCCTCCACCGATGAGCAGGACTCCTGTTTTTCCCTTTTCAAACTTCTTTGCATTCAGGATGATCGCGGTCGAATCATGGACATCGATGCTGGGATTGATTCGCAGCCGGAAATGATCCCCCAGGCCCACCGCTTCAGCCAGGAGCTCGAGCCCCGCGAGATTCATTCCGATGGTGGAGTCCCCGGGTGAGGACGTAAACACCGGTATCCCATTCCGGTAGGCCGCCGCCAGAACGCTCACTTCGCCAAGGTTGTTCTTCTGTTCAAGAGCATTGACCACCTTCCCGAGATGGTGGTAGAACTCTCTTGTGCCTATCTCCTTCTGGAATTCGGGCTGCAGCATGATCTTCCTCAAGACGCGGTCGGTCGCCATCAGGACGTCTTGATAGTCAAACAGAATGTCATAGATCCGCGTGACACCCTTGTCCCGCAGATCAGCGTCGTCGACGGTGTGACTTCCGCGAAACAGGGGCATATCGAGGGCAAAATGGAGGTCATGGTACATGTTTGCCCCCGTCGTAACCATCCAGTCCACGTAGCCGTGATTCATGAGAGGGATAATGGTCGACGGCCCGAGTCCCGCGGGTGTCAGGGCGCCGGCGATACTCAGCCCGATGGTGACATCGTCCGCCGAGTATTTTGTGCGCATGAGCTGGCAAGCGGCTCTCAGTCTTCCACCGTTGTAGGCGTCCATATTGTCGATAATACTTGCGATGTCACTCCCTTCGGAGATCGGCTGGGGAAGAATCCGTTTCCCCGACAAGTACCTGTGCCGACTCGAATGGTGCTTTGTGGAGTGTTCCATTGCCTTTCCTTTCCAAGCGAATGTAGGGTATGCAAGAATGACCCCTAGCGGCCGGGATAATCTAGTGGCAACTTCTTTCGGAGGCACTCTGTCGGCCTTCAGCCAACCCTCACGTCTCTCGGCGACCGTGCGGATGGTCGCACACATGAGTGCGACGATGCAGATGTTGGCCCACTCCCGGCTCGCCACCGGGCAAATTTCACGGATGACAATATAGGCGTGACCTTGGTGAAGTGCAAACTGAACGATTTGGTGAATTCGACGAAGGGCCACCCATTGGAAATGGACCTCCCAGGTTCGTCTCCAACGGATGCCGCGCGGGAACTCCCGCCAGGCCGAAGTCCCGGCCATGCACCTCACCTGTGACCGGCATCATGCAGGTGGCCACCCGCATTATGTACATTTGTGTGTGTAAGCTACTTGGGGAAATCTCTTCCCGCTATCAGTGGACGTGTTTTTCGCTCTCCCCTTCCCTAACACTCGCCACAGGTTGTTGAACCGGTTCGGTGCAAGGTCCCGGCCCATTCGCTGGAGCGAATGACGGCGGCTGGACCCCTCCCTAACCTCCACCAACATAATTTTGACCGAAAGGCTGCGCACATGCTCCGCATAATGCCGAGAGGGCTGGCAGCAATGCTGACCGGCGCACTTACGGCGGGAATCGCCCTTGCATACTCTCCACTCACGATCTCCGAGGATCCAGCTTCCGGCGTCACGTTGGTCGTCGACTCCGAACTGCACGTAACGTACGGATTGGCCTATCCGATAACCTACAAGATTGGCATCCCGGACTCGACCGACGATCTCCACGTACTGGTGAGATGGGACACATCGGAAGCCTGGCGAGCGCTCCCCGAAATGGAGGCAGGTGCCTTCTTCAACGGAGAGGAGGCGGTTCGCTTCGATTATTTGACGGACATATCCTACGTGTCAGCTGTGTTCGGGCCCTCGTCTGATTCTCTGTTCATCTCCATTGTGGACAGCGTTGGAAAACCGCTCCCCATATCCTTTCAGGGTATCTGCCGGTACTACGACGACCGACGCGCCGTCGTCACTATCACTGCCGATGACTGGAGGGCGGATACGGACGAGAGTTTCACCACGGCCGTGGAAATCCTCCGTTCCTACGGTCTGCCCGTTTCTGTCGGTATCAACACGGCAATGTGCAGTCATCAGACATGGGAGAGCATTCAAAAGGAGCTGGATGTCGGGATGGTGGAGGCTGCATCCCACTCGCGAACGCATCCTGACATACCGTACACGGACCCGCAATCCGAAATCGGTGGGTCGAAAGATGACATCATACATTTCCTCGAGCTCCCCCCACTGTATCGGCGCCTTTCACAGGAATATGTCTATACGTGGATCGCTCCGTACGGTGCCACAAATGACACCAACAACCGTATTGTCGGAGAACACCGCTATCTCGTCAACAGGCTGGTGGACTGGAGCGATGGGAATTTCACCGACTGGAACCCTGCGCTGAACTCCTTTGACCCCGTCCGGGTCACTTCCGAACTCGGTCCGGAGTTCGTGGGATCAACCGATATTCAGCTTCTGAACAACAAGTTCGACGATGCCCTTGCGCAGGGGAAGATCTACCATCTGATGATGCATCCCTCCGTCCTCGGATCGACCGGAGAGTGGTCCAAGCCGTACACGAACGGACATCTGAGTTACATCAGCCAGAGGGCAAATGTCTGGTATGTGAGCCTCGGTCACCTCTATCTGTACAGACTCCTCTGTCTAACCTACGAGGGGTTGATCGACGACGCCGGTCTCCCTCCCCTGATAACCGCTGAGCCGTTGGACCGGACGGTGCAGGAGGGAGCAGCAGCGGAGTTTTCGATCACCGCATCGGGCAGCGAGCCGTTGACCTACCGGTGGCAGAGAGACAGCCTCGACATCGAGGGGGCAACGGGCCCGACCTACACCACAGCTCCAACAACGATGCAGGACAGTGGAGCGGTGTTCCGCTGTATCGTGAGCAACAGCCTGGGGAGCGCAACCAGTGCCGGTGCACGGCTGACGGTGATGAAGGCAGGGACAGCCGGAGCCACCGTACTGGTCAACGGTGGGTTTGAGTCGGGGACCGATCCGTGGGTGTTCTACACCAGTGGTTCGGGGGACTTGACAACCGCCTCACCGGGCAGTGAGGGAACCCATGCGGGACGGATCCTCATCAATGCCGAGGGGACCAACGTACAGCTCTACCAGGCCGATATCGAGCTGCAGCCGGAGACAGACTACAAACTGAGTTTTGATGCGTACTGTACGAGCGGCCATGATATGACCGTCTCACTCCACAAACACGGGTCTCCCTACACCTCCTACGGCCTGTCGAACAGTGTGGTGGATCTGGGAACATCCTGGAAAGAGTATTCGCTGACGTTCCGGACATCGGGGTTCGGTGCACCGGTGACCGACGGGCGTCTCCGGTTCTGGCTTGCCAACGACGATGCTGCAGGCGACATCTACATGATCGACAATATCGTTCTGGCGCCCGTCGCCGGACCAGTCCCCGGCAGTCCGCTTCTGCTGACGTCCGCGGAGACAGAGGAGTTGTATCCTGAGTTTGTGGTCCAGGACCCGTACCCGAATCCCTGGAACTCGTCTGTGTCAATTCGGTTCAGCCTTCCTGAAGCCTGCGAGGTAGTCGTTCTTGTCTCAAACGTTCTTGGTCAAGAAGTCGCACGCATTGCCGAAGGACCTCAGGCGGCCGGTTTGCACACAGTAACCTGGCAGGGTCGCGACAGCAGGGGCATACCCGTCGGAAGCGGTGTGTATGTTGTCATCGTGCAGGCTCAGGCAGAGTCGCACCAACCGCATGTCGGAGTGAGGCGAATGATACTCATCAAGTGAGATGCACTAGCCCCTCCTGAGGTTGATCCTTCGACTCTCGCCACAAATCCCCAGGGGCTGCAACTCTATCAGGACTACCCAAAAACCCTTCAATCCTGTCACGACACTCAGTTTCACCACATCACACTGCTCACGTGTACACCTGAGTGTGATGACGCTCTTGGGTGGAGCGGTGGCAACGCTTGTGGATGAAGAGCTCGATCCCGGTACACACTTCGTCCGCTTTGATGCATCCAATCTTGCAGCAGGTGTCTATCTCTTGGAGGAACTGGACTGACCCCCAAAAGCCGGACACTGAGTTAGGTTACGTAGCGTCCGTGATAGAGCGCCTCGAACTCAGCGGGAGAACGGTAGCCGAGCGATGAGTGGAGGCGCTTGATGTTGTAGACGGTTTCGATGAAGGCCCCGATGTTCTCCCGTGCCTCGGCCTCGGTGACGTATTCGTTCAGATACACTTCTTCGACCTTGAGCGTCTTGATGAAGCTTTCCATCGTTGCGTTGTCATACGGATTGCCTCTGCGGCTCATGCTGATCGCTATGCCATGCTGCTTCAACAGACTCACATAGTCCTGGCAGGCATACTGAATGCCCCGATCCGAGTGATGGATCAAGCCAGGCTCAACTGGACGCGTCCGGATCGCCATCTGCAAGGCTTCAACGACCAGATCAGCCTTGAGGGAGGCCGACAGCGCCCATCCGATGACCTTGCGGCTGAAGAGGTCCATCAGCACCGCCAGATAGACGAACGAGCGCACCAAGCGGACGTAGGTGATATCAGCCGACCAGACCTGGTTCGGGCGCCCAAGGGCGATATCTTGGATCAGGTTCGGGTACACTGGCAGCGTGTGCCCCGAGTCCGTCGTTCGCACAAAGCGTCGTCTCGGCTTGCGCTGCAACTGATGCTCTTGCATCAGCCTCTGGACTCGTTTCTTGTTCACCGTAAGGCCACGCCGTGCAAGTTCCGCCGTCACCCGCCGATACCCATACCCCGAAAACTCCAGCACGATCGCCTGGATCTCCTTGAGCAGCGAGAGCTCCTCCCTCACCGGGTCCCTCAGCCGCAGACCCCCCGCCCAGGCGTAATACGCACTCGCACTGACTCGGGCTATCCGGCACCGCTGCATGAGCGAAAGACCTCTTTCCTCCCGGATCAGCCGATAGATCATTTCTCGGCCCTGCCGTTGGCCTTCGCCAGCTTCTTGTCTAAGGCAATGAGTTTTTTTAAAAACTCATTCTCCATCGTCAGCTGCCCAATCTTCCGCTCCAGCGCTGCGATCTTTGCCTCATCCCGATACATCTGTCCATGGCCCTGGAAGGCGCCCTCCCCGTATTTCTCGAACAACTCTCGCCATTTCCTCACCAGGTTCGGATGGATCTCATATCGCCGGGATGCCTCTGCCATCGACA
>WOR8_10005770_pt1 | contig 11910 bp, 7 predicted proteins | sample DeeMarSeWOR38_10_FD_19890 | JGI IMG/M metagenome (IMG submission 19890) | reverse complement strand
ATATTTCGTTGAACTCGATTATGTGGTCGTTGCCGCCGAGCTGGATTGCGTTGTGAGGGCCTTTGTGAATCACATTGTGTGCGACGTGATTGCCGACGCCGTTTACCGAGACTGCTGGTCGGTAAGTTCTGTAGATGCGCCCGAAGTGGTGTATGTGGTTGTTCTCTGCTTTATGCCCGGCAGGTGTGAGGGTTGTACGGTCGCCTCCGCTTAAAGACACGCCACCTTCGGCACTGCGATAGATGTCACAACCAAGAACCGAATTGTTGCTGCCGCCTGAAATGCTTACCGCCCAGCTTCCGGTGTTTCGGATTATGCAGCCTGCTACCTTGTTTGACGTGCCGCCTGATATTTCTACCGCGGTGGAGCGCGTCGCCTCCAGCACGAGATCACGAATGGTGATCCATGAGCAGTTCTTAAGCATAAATAAATGCCGGAGTGTTGAGAGAACTGCTTTACCTTCATCAATTGGCGCCGGGGGCAAGAAATACAGTATTCCTTTCAGTCGGTCGAGATACCATTCGCCGGGCTGGTCCAGCTCGGCAAGTATATTCAGCGCGTAGTATCGCTGTCCCTTTCGGTAGCCGTAACCGTGGTAGGGGGGGACAGTCTCAATCACGCGTTTCTCAGTATCTATCGACGAGACTTTCTCAAAAGAGTCCGACCAGTCCCAAAACCAGTATCCGTGCAGCCATATTTCCTGTTCATCGGCCCAGCGCTTGGGGCGGTCGTCCGAGTACGTGAATTTCCCTTCGCGCGTGCCTTTTATGCCGTGGGTGGTATTGGGTGTTTCTCCGACCACCTCGACAATTTTCACGAAGCCTTCGTCGGGCCAGCGGGATAGCTGCATAGGCTCATCCAGGTAAAATAATTCCAGGCGGTTTTCATGGGCGGCCACCTGCCCGAAGTTAGTGATACCTGTAGCTTTAAGGTCGGCACAGACAACCTTGTCCCTAACAGGTTCGTCGAGCCTTTTGAGAATCTTACGATCCGATACCGGCTTAAATCCCTTCACTTGCCGTCCACCGACTATTCGGACTTCCGCTCCAGCATTTGCCCGGTACACTATTGGAGCATTTTCGCTACCCGAATCCTCGCTCGACAACATCAGTGGTTCGTTCACATAATATGTACCTGCCTCAATCCATACTGTTACTTCCTCTTTTGGTAGGTTCGAGGTTTTTTTCAACTCTCGGATGGCGTCTCTGGCACGCTGCAGTGTCGCGAAGGATTGTGTCTGAGTTCCGGGATTCGTGTCACTTCCATCAGTCGAGACGAAATATTCGACGCCGGCAAAGAGCGGGCAGGAAATGACAAGGACAGCAATACTTGCGTGGAGATATTTTCGAATCATTGTTTGCCCTGTATAATCTTTTGCTATTTGATAATCGCGGCCCAGCCGCCTCCTGGTGCCAGCTTGATTTTCATTTTATCTTCGGCGGCAATGGTCTTAGTCTCTTTTTCGTAATCATTGCCGAAGCGGTCGGCGTTGATTCCATCTTTATAAATGTCGATGGTGTGCAGGCCGGATTCGAGGAAAGAGAAATCGACGGTCAGCTCCCGCCCCGTCCAGTCGGTCATGGCTCCGACGTACCATTTGTCGCTGTTCTTGCGAGCTATCAGCACATAATCGGCCACCTTCGCATCCAGCACCTTAGTCTCGTCCCAGACGGTCGGAACCTTGGCGAGAAATTCCATGCACTCGGATTCTCTGAGGTAGTTGGAAGGACTGTCGGCCAGCATCTGGAGCGGGCTTTCATAAACTACGTACATCGCCAACTGATGACACCGCGTTCCCAGACTCATCGGCCGGTTAAAGATAGGTTTGAAATTGCTCTTCTGGGCGTTAACCATCGCACCCGGCGTAAAGTCCATCGGCCCGGCGACCATTCGAATAAAAGGTATCGTTACGTTATATTCCGGATTGGCGGCATCGCCCCATTTGCAGTTTTCGAGTCCTCGAACTCCTTCGCGAGTGATGAGATTCGGATAAGCACGACTAAGGCCGGTCGGTTTGTATGAGCCATGAAAATCGACAAGCATTTTGCGCTTGGCCGTCTCTTTAGTGATTTTATGATAGTAATTGACCATCCATTGATCGTCCCTCTGCATGAAATCGACCTTCAGCCCTTTTGCGCCCCACTTCTCAAATTGGTCCATAGCTTCTTCCAACTGATCGTCCAAAGTCTTCCAAATTACCCATGGAATGATTCCCACGTTCTTGCTTTTGGCGTAGCGGAACAATTCGGCCATATCCATGCCGTCGACGACCTTTGTCAGGTCGCCGAGCACGTACCAGCCTTCGTCGAGGATTATGTATTCGATGCCGTATTTGGCTGCGAAGTCGATATAGTATTTGTATGTTTCGGTGTTGATTCCCGCTCTGAAATCTACGCCGTAGAGATTGTTGTAGTTCCACCAATCCCATGCGACTTTGCCCGGCTTGATCCAGGATGTATCGTTGAGCTGACAGGGCTTTGCCAGTTTGTAAACCATCTGGCTCTCGATAAGGTCACCGTCCTTTTCGGCGACAATCAGGACCCGCCAGGGGAAGTTTCGCCGGCCGCTGGTTTTTGCTATAAAATCGGCACGTTTTGTAACCGGTACGTCCCTGTCGTTCCGAGCTTTCTCGGCCAGCGCATAAGCGGGAAATTTTCCAGAGAGGCTTTCATTGCTGTTGCCGCGAAGATAAAGACCCGGATAATCTTCCAGATCGGCTTCGGTAATTAATACCTTTGGGCCGTCCTGAATTTCGACCAGGGCCGGTACACAGCACATCATCTTGTCTGAAATCGCGCCGAGCTTGAGGTATTTGTATTCCCTTTCAGAATGCGTCTGGAAACTCTCTTCCTCGGGGAAATATATCGCATGATTGTCCGTAAAATTAAAGGTTGCTTCTTCAATGACTACTTCGATTTGACCATCGATGTCCGTCACAAATCGATATGCTGCACCATCGTCATATGCTCTGCAGATAAGTCCGTATCCGTCTTTGAATTCAATGCTCATTTCGTTGAACTTATCGGCAATGACTTTGCTCTTGATCCGGACCGGCGGGATGATTTGCTCGTCGGCGCTTCTGCGTCTGACCTCAACAACTTCCGGATTTACGCCGAGAGTTCTATTGCCTCCCAACGTTAGCGAGATTGGGGACGGCTTTATCAGTTGCTTCGATTTGTAGTTGAGTGAGTGTAGTATTTTCTGCTCTATGTCGACTTTTAGACGGAGGTTATTATTGGGCGAGGAGACCTCATATTCTCTGCCAAATAATTCTGTGCAGAACGATGCTGATATCACTAACAGCAGTATTAATAATTTGTATCTAATCATTTCTCAACCTTTCACTTTTTAAGATATTAATTCTATGAGCGTCCGATATTGCATCTATCTTAACCTAAAAGCTTTGTTTTTAACAATGATATACAATTTTTCTTGCTGGAATAGAGCGTTTGTGGAGCCATTCTGGCCTAAAAATTTCTTGAGAATAATTAATTTACTCCTGAATGTTGCCGATAAGAATTTTAAAGCTATTTTCCTTGCAGACAGCTCTTGTCGCGTCTCCCTCCTTGGCAGGAGCTGTTTTTTATGCGCTGCCGCAGATCGTTCCATGCTGACTGTATTTGGGTACCCGGGTCGAGTCTACCCATTAACATCCCGACGTTAACTTGATATTCCGTAGATTAGAATAATCCATCAACAAAGATGTTACCTCTCTGCCGTGAGGTGCCTTTATAGAGTGAAGTAAAAAATCTGCAAGATGTGGCACAGCTAAAACCTCTTGTCGCATCGAATTATAAGGGTATTGAAAGTATCTCATTAAGATAAGAAGGGAGCAGTGGATTATGAACGGTCTGAAATGTCTTCTATATATCATTTGCTTTTTTGCTATCGCTGTTTTGCCCGGCTGCATTGTTGTCTCCGGCGAGCCGATTGCTGTTGAAGTAGAGGCGATTGAAATCGGATTTCCGCCGCCACCTCCGCCGCCGATGGTTGTTGTCGAACGTCCGGCACGCCCAGGCAGGTTTCATGTTTGGATTGAAGGGCATCATGTTGTACAGTCGGGCAGATGGGTATGGGTAGGGGGGCACTGGGCAAGACCCGTTCGGAGAGGCGCCAAGTGGGTACCAGGCCACACGAGGCGAAGTGGGGAGGTCTGGATTTGGAGGTCGGGTTGTTGGCACTGATACAATTGCTACAGTCTAAATATTATTTGTGGTAATTTTGTTTCAGGAAGATTTGGCATTGGGCAAGGGAAACACTTCCGATTCGGTCCGGCCGGTCCTGAATATCTCAGTTGCTTTTGCTACAATTTCCGGGTGCTCATCAGTCAAATCCTTTGACTCTGCAATATCGCTATCAAGGTCGTAAAGCTCTATTTTCCTGCCGGGCTTGAGACGAAGGGCTTTCCATTTACCCATGCGGATTGCCTGCTGACCACGTAATTCCCAATACAGATAATCGTGCTTTCGCTGCTGTTGATCTCGTCCGAATAGAGTAGGCAGCATCGAAATACCGTCGATATCCTTCGGCGGATCTTCGCCGATGAGCTCACAGCAGGTCGGCAAAAAGTCCCAGAAGGCCGAGATATGATTGCTTGTGCTGCCGGCTTTTATCCTGCCCGGCCAGCGGGCGATATAAGGCACACGTATCCCACCCTCATAAACGGAACCTTTAAGGCCTCGCAGAGGTTTGGCGCTTTCGAAGAACACCGAGTCCGAGCCACCGTTGAAGGTCGGGCCGTTATCGCTGGTAAATATGACGAGCGTATTATCGTCGAGCCCCAGCTCTTTCAGCAGAGCCATAATCCGGCCCACGTCCCTGTCCATTCGTGTCACCATACCGGCGTAGCAGGCTCGCGGATTCGGATGAGGAAAATATCCTTTGTCACCGGTATAGGGCGGATCGGGCCATTTGCCTCTGTATTCGGCCAGCGAATCTTCCGGGACATGAAGGGCCATGTGCGGTATCGTGAATGGTACGTACAAAAAGAAAGGGCGGTCCTTGTAGGCTTTGATGAACTTCAGGGCTTCGGCTGCAATCAAATCATGGGAGTAAACCTGCTCTTTGCCGTCCTTATTGGCCTCGATCCATTCAATCTCACCGTCACGCCAGAGGTGATTGGGATAGAATGTATGAGCCTGACGCTGGCATATGTAGCCGTAAAAGTGGTCGAAGCCCTGCTTGTTTGGATCTCCTGTTGTTCCGACACGTCCAAGTCCCCATTTCCCGAATGCACCGGTGGTGTAGCCGGCCTTTGTTAGGATTTTAGCTACTGTAACAGTGTCGGCTTTTATCGGCCACTGTCCGCCGACCGTCGAGCCCAGCACCCAGCCTTCGTCACCGCCGACCTGCTTGTTGCCGCGAACCTGGGTGTGGCCTGTATGCAGGCCCGTCATTAAAGCACAGCGTGATGGAGCGCAAACCGGATTGCCTGAGTAATGCTGGGTAAACTTCATGCCATCGGCGGCAAGTTTGTCTATGTTGGGTGTCTTAATCTTTTTTTGGCCGTAGCAGCCGACTTCTGCGTAACCCAGGTCATCTGCAAGGATATAAACGATGTTGGGTTTTTTCTTGTGCTGTGCCGACTGCATTGTGTTTGTTCGACAGGATAAGGCCAGAGCGGCGGCGCCGAAACCGGCGGCTTTCAGAAAATCACGTCGTTTCATTTTCGCCTCCGTTTCGATTGAAGACAATATCCGAAATTTTAATTCGAACGGGTTTTGTTGTTCCATCGTCGTTTGGATGGGCTCTGTTGGTGAGGATGATTATAAAGGTTTTGCTTGCCGGATCACATACGATGGAAGTGCCTGTGTAGCCGGTATGGCAGAAAGCTTCTTTCGGGGCGTAGGAACCTTTCACCCATGCGTATTTCGAATTAATATCAAAACCGCAGGCCCGGCCGTGTGTCCGAGCGGTGGTCAGCAGTGTCACTGCTTCGGTGCTGAGAATTCTTTTGCCGTGCAATTTGCCGCCGTTTAGCAGCATCCGGCAGTAAATAGATAGATCATAGACGTTGGAAAACAAACCAGCGTTGCCGGACAGCCCCGCCATCAATCTTGCCAGAGGGTCATGGACGGTGCCCTGAAGCGGCCGTCCGTCGATAACTTCGGTCGCCGCAATATTCCATGAATCCGGCGGATTGTAGGATGTATGTTTCATGCCGAGCGGAGCGAAGATATTCTCTTTGCTGAATTCGCCGATGTTTTGTCCGCTTATTGTCTCAATGATCTTACCAAGGATTATATAGCCCAGGCAGCTATAACGAAATTCCTCGCCCGGTTTACTGGCAGCTTCAAATGAACATATTTTCTCTATCACCTTGTCGGGACAGGGATTGCCGAATTGCTCCTTTAACTCGGCGGCGTTTGTGTATGCCGGAAGTCCGGAGGTGTGTGTCAAAAGATGCTCGATACGTGCTTCTTCTTTACCTTTGCAGGCGAAGGCCGGCAAGTATTTGCTAACGTAATCGTCCAGCTCGATTTTTTTGTGGTCTCTTAGAATCATAATCGAAGTCGCTGTGGCTATCGGTTTGGTCATGGATGCCAAATCGAAAATCGTACCGTTGCCGACCGGATCCTCGCATGGATCAATTGCTTTATAGCCGAAGGCTTTCCAGTAGAAAATCTCATCTTGTTGGCCGACGAGCACCACGGCGCCAGGGAAGTTTCCTGTGGCTATTTCTTCTTCGCCGACTTGGTCGATCTCGGTAAAAAGCTGCCGGGGCTCTTCTTTTGGTTCCGGCCGGCATCCCGCCGCAAGGAAAAGCAGAAGCGTCAGCAGTGTTGTGATTGTTCGGATTAATTTCATAATCAGCGATATGGATAATACCATAGACTGTCTGTGTTGTCATCGATTTCTTGCCCTGCCGCTTGTTTTAATTTAAAAAATCGTTTAAAGTATTGATAAATGAGGCCGACAAAGACAATTTCAATCTTTACCATTTTTGTGATGCTTTCATGCTGCCGAGGTGCTGTTATGACCGGACTGGATCGTGTGGATTTATACAAAGACGTATTCGAAGGCAGGCGGCTTGGGATTATCACCAACCACACGGGATACGACAGTGACGGCAGGTTCATCGTCGATGTCTTCAGGAGCATGGATGGTGTGAAGGTCACGGTACTTTTCAGCCCCGAGCATGGTCTGTGGGGCACAGAACGGGATGGCAAAAAAATCGACAGCCAAATCCATCCTGATTATGGCCTGCCGATCTACAGTCTCTATGGTAAAACCCAAAAACCAACGAGCGACATGCTCGGCGATATCGATGTTCTGGTTTTCGATATCCAGGACATCGGAGCAAGATTTTATACCTACATCTACACAATGTCGCTGGCGATGGAAGCTGCAGCGGAGAACGGCAAAACCTTCGTCGTGCTGGACCGTCCGAATCCCATCAATGGCATCAGCGTTGAAGGCAACATCCTTGAACCGGCGCAGGCCAGCTTCGTGGGGCTTTATCCGATCCCGGTTCGACATGGCATGACCGCAGGCGAATTGGCGAAAATGTTCAATGGGCAAGGCTGGCTTGCCGACCATGTAAAGGCCGAGTTAATTGTTGTTCCGATGGAAGGCTGGCGTCGCCGGATGTGGTATGACCGGACTGGCCTGCGCTTTATTAAGACCTCACCGAACATGCCCGACATAGAAACCGCCGCCATCTATCCGGGATTATGCCTGCTGGAGGGGACAAATGTCTCCGAAGGCAGGGGCACAAACATGCCGTTCAGGCAGTTCGGCGCGCCCTGGATTGATTCGAAACTTCTTGCCGAGCGGCTCAATGCTCTGAACTTGCCGGCCATGCGTTTCGAGCAGGTACGTTTCACGCCTGCCAGCTCGAAGTACCAGGAACGGGAATGTCTTGGTGTCCGGATAATGGTCTCGGACCGCGGCCGGCTTGAGCCGTATTTCAGCGGTGTTAGAATCGTTAATGAAATCTGCCGGATGTACCCGAATCAGCTCAAATGGAGAGCGAAACATTTCGACCGTTTGTGTGGCACCTCAAAAATCCGCAACGCCATAACAGGTAATTCGTCGCTGGATGCTCTGCAGAATAAATGGCGGAAAGAGCTTGAATCTTTCCTTAAAATCAGGTCGGGATACCTCATCTATCCCGATTGAATCCTCTCGATTGCCAAAGCGACCGGTGAGGGGACTTCTTTTCCCTGCCGTTGACCCGATTCAACTTCTTCCAGTGCCTCATGCAGGGCAATACAGGCTTGTTCATAACTGCAGCCGGTTTGATTGGTGATCAAACGAGAGCCCCGGTCGATAAGTTTCTTGTTGCTCGGCGACAGCCAGACCATTGCGTTGCCGATGACTCGATCCATGCGAACCATCGTTGCCGTAGAGAGCGTATTAAGAACAAGCTTAACAGCAAGATGATGCCATAGTCGCAGCGGAGAATCTGCCAGAGTGCATGGAAAACAGAATGCCTTATCTGTCGCTCCGGCAGCATTAGCCGAGCCGATGATTATTGTTGCTGTCTTTTTATATTGCAAACCAAACTTCTCTAAGGCGGCATGGATAAGTTGATCCTCATTACCGACTCCAACGACTACAAGCGACGAGTCGGCAGCGTCCGTCCGCGAAGGATCAGGTTCGTTTCCGATCATGAACTTGTGTATCTCGGTATTGTCCAGCCTGGGCGGCCGGGCTTTCAGGTTTTCCGGTGCATTCATCTTCTCGTAAACGTCCCTTCCCCAATCCAGGCCGCGCGGCTCGCGCTGCAGCAGCTCGCACCATGCTTCCTTAGTGGAACGAAACGGGTCCTTAACAAAAGCCCACGACCGCGGCGAGAGATTGTCATCCTGTTTTCTAAAGGGCGGCAGCATGAACGTCGGCGAGCGCTCCGTTGTGTCCGTCAGGACGTCCAACAGAAACTTATCGGCAAAATAGGTCACAAGTCCCTGCTTGCGATAGATATCTTCTTCGAAAGCTGTGGCGGCTGCGAGCATATCTACAGCTTCGTGGCTGGAAAGCTGGGTCAGCAGTTCACACAATCGCCTGTGATACTCATCCGGTTGGTATTCCCGGAGCCGGAGTCTTTCGACGCCCGATGGTGACATCTTCTGCCGCAGAAAACGTACCAGGGCGATTTCAAGCGCAGCTCCGACAATGAATAGTTCCGCCGTAGTGGCCTGCATTCGCGTCGAGCCGGTGATGGCCATCGGGCCGGTTGTCAGATCGAGCTTTGTTATCCGTGGTTCTTCGATTACTTCTCTCGATCGCTCGACGTGACGGCACAATAATTCCGTCGGATTGTTATAAACAAAAAAGACCTTCGCCCCGGCATCGAGTCCTTCCCAAGCCGTGCCGATTACAAAAGATGTTTCTCCACCCTCGGTGATAGCAACAACGACGTCGCTTTGACCGACGCCCATTCGGCGCAACTGGTATCGCCCGAAGTCGGGAAAATCCTCGTAGCCCTCCACCGATTTGATAAGAGCAAAATCTCCGCCGGCCATGACGCTGAATACTTGGTCCTCCGTCTCACTCATCTCCGGAGAGACTTTTCTGATTTCGCGCAAACATCGCCGCCAGGCCGCTTCAAGAAGGATGCTGAGCCTGCCCGTAGCCCCACAACCGGTAAAGTAAATCTTCTTACCGGTACTCATGGCCTCGCCGAATGCATCCACCAGTCTGCCGAACGAATCTTGCTGCATAACCTTCTCCGTCGCAGGTGGAATCTCATCGTCCACCGATTGCAGCATCCTGATTGCTGCCGGCAAATCCACAACCGCCGTCTGTGACAGCGTATTTGTCTTCGGATGAAACGCCTCGGTCAGCAATTCCCCCAATCGAAATTCCTTCTCTCGTGTCAAAAATTCTTCAGCTCTTTTTTTTGCGTTCGACATTGCAAACATCCGTTGGTTAAATATTCAATCGCGATATTCGTATCATTTTAAATGAAGTATGTATATAATCTTTTCTGTGACTGGAAGAATATTCTTTAGCAAATATATCTGATAAAGTAATGAATAGCCGGATTCGTGACATTTCAGGTAAGGGCAAATTGCGGGTAGTTGGGTTGATGTCGGGCACTTCGGCTGATGGAATTGATGCTGCAGTTGTTGAAATCGACAGCCAGAAAGTTCGGCTGCTGGCCTTCGATACTTTTGCCTACCCGGCTGCGTTGCGGCGGCGAGTCCTTGATTTGTGCCGGCCTGAGTCAGCCCGGCTGGATGATATCTGTCATTACAATTTTGTTCTGGGTGAAGTCTTTGCCGATGCTGTCGTAAAACTTTGCTCAAAGAGCGGTATATCCCTTAGCTCGATTAGTCTGATTGGTTCGCACGGCCAGACGATTTATCATCAACCATCCGGCAAGCGTTACAACAACAAGGTGATACGTTCTACGCTACAAATCGGCGAGCCTTCTGTTATTGCTCAACGCACAGGCGTTACTACAGTTGCGGATTTCAGGCCTCGGGACATGGCCGCTGGCGGGCAAGGCGCTCCATTAGTGCCGTATGCGGATTATGTTCTGTTCAAACACAAGCGGCTGGCGCGAACTGTTCAGAATATTGGTGGCATAGCCAATGTTACTTTCCTGCCTGGCGGCTGCATGCAGGATGATATTGTCGCCTTCGACACCGGTCCCGGGAACATGGTAATCGACGGCATTGTCAGACTTATAACCAGCGGCAGGAAACGCTGTGATACGGGCGGCAGAATGGCAGCGCGTGGCAAGGTTGACAAAAGATTGCTGGATGAACTTTACCGGCATCCTTTCTTCAGGCAACGACCACCCAAGTCGACCGGTCGGGAAGAATTTGGGGCTGATTTCGCTGAGCGAATCTATCGCCGGGCCGAAAAGAAAGGTCTGGCGGATGCTGACATTGTCGCTACTGTGACAGCCTTGACCGCTAAAAGTATCGCTCAGGCATATCGGCGGTTCCTCAAAGCGATGCCGGATGAATTGATATTGTGCGGGGGCGGCTCTCATAACCGCGCTCTGGTTGAGATGTTGCACGCCGAGCTGACGGATGTTAAGATGCTCTCGACCGATGATTTCGGTATCAGCGTCGATGCCAAAGAGGCGGTTTCATTCGCAATTCTGGCGTGGGCGACGATAAAGGGAATGACGAATAACGTACCGGCAGCCACTGGAGCGAAAAAACCTGTGATTTTAGGGAAGATAGTACCGGCATGACAAAAAGACGTAGGATTCTACCGACAACCGAGCTGCGAAACCGTGCCAGTGAAAATATCGACCGGCTCACAACAAAACAGATTGTCGATTTGATTAACGCAGAAGATGCACTCGTTCCCAAGGCGGTCGCTCGGCAGGGTAAGCAAATTGCTGCTGCGATTGATTTAGTTGTAGCACAATTTAAAGAAGGTGGGCGCTTATTTTACGTCGGAGCCGGTACGAGCGGCAGGCTTGGTGTTTTAGATGCTTCGGAATGTCCGCCTACTTTCGGTGTGCCGCCTTCACTGGTACAGGGCATTATCGCCGGCGGCCGGCGAGCTTTGGTCCGCTCTGCCGAAGGGGCCGAAGATTACCCGGAGGATGGCGCTGCGGCAATAAAAAAGAAACGTGTACGGGCAAGGGACGTCGTGGTTGGCCTGGCGGCGTGCGGAATGACACCTTTCGTGCTTGGAGCACTCAAACAGGCCCGACGAATTGGGGCAGCGACGATTTTCATTACCTGCGCGCCGGAGGTCGTCGAACAGATCCCTGCCGAGATTATCATCAATCCAGTTGTAGGGCCGGAAGTCGTTACCGGCTCGACACGAATGAAGGCGGGCACTGCTACCAAACTTGTACTAAACATGCTTACGACCGGCGCGATGATTCGGCTGGGCAAGGTTTACGGTAATTTAATGGTGGACCTGAAGGCCACAAATGAGAAGCTGCGCGACCGCTCGCTGCGGATCCTTATGGAACTGACGGGCCTGTCGCGC
>WOR8_10005768_pt1 | contig 11911 bp, 16 predicted proteins | sample DeeMarSeWOR38_10_FD_19890 | JGI IMG/M metagenome (IMG submission 19890) | reverse complement strand
TCTGCCACCATGCATGCAATATGGTACGCAGACTCGGCTGGACCAATAACTGGAACATCCATGAGCTCCCGAGCAGCACCGAGACCAGGGTCTCCTGCACATCCGATGATGATGGCATCAAACTTGTTGTCCTTTCGTAGTTCGAAGAGCCATTTGAGCATCGGACCTATGGACATGTAGGCCTCAATCTCGGACTCGATTGAGAGTGGACCTTCACCCACCTCTTCAACAGTGACCTTGGTTCCCTGTCGGGCCAGCAAATTTGTGACCTCTTCACGACGTCTGATCTCGTCGTCAGGCATTCCATCACCAGGTATTAGATAGAGCAGTTCCAAAGCGGACACCTTCCATGATGAAGTCTGCAATCAGCTATTATACATTACGAGAAAAGTAATGCTCTATCGGTTTAAGGAATAAACAGTAGTAATATGTATTATGAACATTCCAATCATAGAATAAAGGTCTATTATCGCTCTAATTTTGGCTAGATATGTTTATAACCTTCTAAATGCGATATTGGGGTCGAGTTTCTTCTGTACAGATCTCTCGCCTGAGTCCTCAAGATGCGGCGTCGTCCAAGGCAAGAAGAACTCTGAATGTCATGTGAGGTGACATTAATGGGTAAGACCGACAAACAGAAGAAACAGCAAAAGCCGAATCAGAAACCAAAGAAGTAACTTCCCTTCTTGATTCTGGTATCCTACTCTAATAGTATCGTTCATTCCCCGGGGAGGTCGCCGGCCTCCCCACTATCTACTTCTATCCCGATTTTTTCAGCTGTGTGCCTATTTCACGACCAATTTGCTGAAAGACTTCATCTGCTCTTTGATCAAGCGGACCTTCTCTTCCTTCCACAAGGGCTGACTCACGGGACTTCACAATCTCCATCTTCATTCGCTTCATCCAGCCCTCAATGACTCTTGAAGCACTGTTCTCTAGAACCAATAGACCTCTCTTGTTCATCTTGGAGTCGTTCCTGGTATCAAAGCTGAATCCTAGTTTTCCTCTGAGATTGAAGGTTTTCAACTCCATCAGGAAATCCTTCATCGGTTTGGAGGCCTTCAGTATGTGAGTTGGACTCCCTATTGCAATGAAGTCGTATTTTACAACCTCGCTGACTTTGAAGTCATCAATGCCCACACAGGTGGTTTCAATTCCAATGTCTTCCAGCCCCATGGTCAGACTCATTGCTACGCTCTTTGTATTTCCGAAGAGTGAATGATACAGGACTAGAGCTTTCAAACTCTACCCTCCATATCTCTACCAGTCTTGCTCAGGAGCTCGATCAACAGGCCAAGAATCAATCCGACTCCTAGTCCGATTCCCATGCCTATGTACATCACGATGTCAATTCCGATCAGCGCTCCAAGGACCAGTCCTACAGAGGTTCCACCAAAGACAATCCTGCCCAGGTACCTCCCACGAGGGATTCTGAATGCAAGACCTATTCCAATAATTGCTACAACTAACATGATCGATGTACTGATGGGTGCATACGAGCAGTGGGAAATATACCCCATTCGATTCATCACGCCAGCTCCCCACGCTAGCAGCTCTGTAGGAATAACCGTCCAAATAGCTGCTGCCATGCTACCTACTATCAAGGCTGACAAGAATGCCCAAACCAGTCCTAGACCAAGCGTTTTGAAGAACCTTCTCAGTCCTCCAGATTTACCTGTTATGTTAAGTTGTTCTCTCTCCAGTTCCATAGTATTTGCCTGATTCATTGTTTCGAACCTACTTTACCAATTCAATCATCGTAATGTCGAAGCCCTTTGTCAATAATCGTGAAAAATACAGAGAGGTATTCCTCTGTCGTTGTCTCTGGTGTTGTACTCATCATTCCACGCGCGATGAGAGTTCTAATCGCCTGAGCAAATGTACTCAACACCATGATTACTGAGAATGGGTCTACCTTGTCCTGAACGCCAGAATTCCTCATTGTTTCAGTAATGACTGAAGTCATGAGGTCCTCAAGCACTCGTAGATGTGAGGAGAATTCCAGTTCACTTTCGGTAAGGGTTTCACCACCCTCTTCCTTTCTTCGAACATTGGAGATCACTTCGCTTAGACGACTCGACTCGAACAGTAGCGCATCGTCAGGATATTTCTCGAAGAAGATGACATAGGCATCCCCCATTGATCGAAGCTCGAATGGTACGTCCTCTTGTTTCAGATGGGTGTCCATGATTTGGTATAGTTTCTCATAGACATCTGCAACAACCGCCACAAACAGGTCGTCCTTTGATTGGAAATAGTTGTAGATTGTCACCTTGGTGTATCCAACCTCTGAGGCAATCTTCTCAATCATCGTTCCATCGTATCCATGTTCAATGAAGAACTTCCTCGCCATGTCAACGATGGTCTGACGACGTTGTTTTCTCTCTCTTTCCAAACGCATCGCCTTTGGTGACACTGTCTTGTTCCTTTTCATAGGACCACATCACTAGATGATTTTACTCAAGTAAAATATATTTTACTAAAGTAAATAAACATTGCTTTGAGCGTAAAATACGAAAGGACCTCAGTCGCGTGGAGTGATTGGTCAGGGAGATGACGAAGAAGAAGACATTCTGGCTGGATGCATATCGTGAAACCGTTGAGAGTAGAAAACAGGGTCCGGACCTGAAACTGATTGACTACCTAGACATCATCCCCAAGGGCCCAGTTCTGGACCTTGGGATGGGGAGGGGTCGCCATGCACTGTTCTTCGCCAAAGTGGGTCGAGCAGTTGAGGGTGTCGATACCTCCATGTTCTCAAAGGGATTGTCTGAAGTGATAGAAGCTGAGGGGCTCGACTTCACATATCATAGAATGGACCTACGCGACTTTGAGATTCCAAGACGAAAGTATGCATTGATAATCGCATCAAAGATAATCCAGCTGTTTCGGAAGTCTGACATCGAAAGACTTGCTGATCAGATACATCATGGTCTGATGAAAAAAGGAGTCCTCTACATCTACACATTCTCTGTCGAGGATCTCCAGTATGTCAAAAGTTGGGATGATATCGAGAAGGTTGAGGAGAACACCTTCTACCATGCAGAGTGGGACCTTCACTTCCACTTCTTCACCAGGGAGGAACTACTGGGACTCTTCCCGAAGTTGAAGCTCCACTACTACACCGAGGGGCTTAGGTTCAACCGAACTCCCTCTAGGTCACGACTCAATGGAGTCATACAGTATGTTGGGCAGAGGATGCGTTGATTTCTCCTCATCGTATCTTGAAATCGGATCTCTACCGGGCTGCGCTGTATATTATCGCCGCTGTTGAGTCTAGTACACTGCCGGTTGCTTCTTCAGGGTCACAACGTGAAACCGCGAAGAAATCAGAAGAGCTCATGATCCCCCTTGGTCCCTCCATCTTAAGCTTCATGAGAAACGCAACAGCGCGTGCTGTGGCACTTGTTCTACCGATCGGTTTCCGTGAGTCTTTGTAGTGCGCAACAACCAGCCTCTCAACAAATGCAATCCGCTCCCAGAATGTAGAAACTTCCTGATGGAGCTTGAAAGCAATAATATCTCCCAATGAGTCAAGAACGAACACGCCGCAGGTGTTCCTTGGAATACTGCCGACAATCACCTTGTGAACATTCTCAGTCAGGGTGGTCCTGCTGAGTCGTCCCCCGAACAGTAGGGTCTCTCTCAGTCGAACAACCGGTACAATGACGATGCCCGGATACGATAGTGGTTCACCGAGACCTATGACCTCTCCCCTAAGGATCTCGTCAGCAACTGCTTGGGCACACTCGTCTTCACTCACAATCTATCTCCTCTCTTCGAAATGATTGTAATAGTATTACATATTACATTTGGGCTTTTAAACTATTGCATTTACTCAATTCGCAAAATTGATGTGCCAGAATTGGCTCTATTCACTCGATAGACATGGTTCTGCTTGAGAACATCCTGGTCCACGGTTCGGTTTTCGCGCTAATTCTCACTCTGTACCTGTTAGGAATCATGCGAGGGATGAGTCCCAGGACCTGGGCTTTCAATGACTATCCGAAAGAGATCACAGACCATGTCCCTCCGCAGACTGACAGAGAGCGGAGACTCGGTGCATATGGGGCTATCCCATTCTTTGTATTTGGAATTGGGTTCCCGCTCCTCTCTACGATGAACCTCGAGGTCATCTACGGGGGATCTCTCCCACTGTTGGATGCATTCCTCAACTTCTTCGGAGTGTGGACATTCGGTTTCATGGCTGACTTTGTGATTCTGGACTACCTCATCGTAGGGACAATCACTCCTGACTGGGTGATCATACCAGGGACTGAACACATGAGGGACAAGGAGTACAAGGACTTCAGGGCATACCATGCAAAGGGACATGCGAAGGGCTTGGTCGGGTTGGCCATCCTGAGTTTCCTCATTGCGACGGTTGTTGTATTCATCTAGGACTTGGGACGATAACGTAAACGCCCCCATAGTCTGAGATCTGCTCGTATGCAACATTGAGTCCTGAATCCTCTACCAGTTTCATGAACTCATCTGCGGCCCAGTAGTATTCATAGTCATCCCATTCACTGACCAGTTTCTCTCTGGCTTTCGCTCGTGTTGACGACGTCGAGAAAGAGACATCTCCCACAATGATACTTCCATTCTCTGTAAGCAGTTCATCTGTGAGTCGTTTGACCACTGTTACCTTTCTCTCAAGTGTGAGATGATGTAGAGTATAGGCTGATACAATATGGTCGAACCCAATCCTGAGTTCATATGGAAACTCGGACTCAACATCAACCTGAATCAAACGGACATCTGGATCCTTCTTCCCAGCCTCTTCAAGCATCCTTGCAGAGTAGTCGATCCCCCATATCTCACATCCAAGCTCGACAAATCTCAGAGCCAGGTTTCCTGTACCGATTCCAACATCAAGGATACGTGATCCTGGTTCTGGATTTGCAAGCTCAACGATTCTCCTCAGAACCTCATCATACCCTCGAAACGGAAAACTGTCTGACCCTATCTCAATCCAATAGTCATAGCTTGATGCCCATGAATCAAACAGCTCGGGGGTCCTCTCTGGACTCATTGAGGAACAATCCCTGACGGAACCTGAAATAGTTACTCCTCTCAGTAGAAAAACTATCTAGAGCTAAGCTTTTGTAGTTAGAGAGCTATTGTATGATACGCGTAGAACCGGAGGTTGTTAGACAGTGTCAGTAGTCGTCATTGTCCTGATACAAGTTGAGGTTGGAAAAGCAGAAGCAGCACTGAAACATGTCGAGAAAATAACTGATGTCAAAACCGCTCATATGGTGACTGGTCCCTACGATGTCATCGCGTATGCTGAACTACCAGCTAAGAGTGGTTTTCGAAGACTTGTCGAATCGATTCATGATGCCCCTGGTGTCACAAGAACCGAGACCTGTATGGCCATCTAATCAGCGATCTTGAATCGACCAGCATCTGTGCGTTCCACTAGCCTCTCAGCCAAAAGCTGGTCAAGCACTGGACTCACATCCCAACATTGGATGCCCTCTGAGTTCAGATAAGTTATGAGCTCATTTTGGGAGAGGGTGTCTGAGGCAGTGAGAATTCGGATTATTGCTCCCCGAACTTGTCTCGTGGACCCCCTGAACTTTGGTTGTTTTGTGAGGGGTGCAATCTTTGTTGAACCAGAATTCAGTACTAATGAACCATAGTCCATCAGTGCGTTGTGCCAGTCCCGAGACCTCCCTTTCAAAAGGAAGTCATCAGCAATCTTCTGTAACTCGCTTTCACACATCTCCTCTGTGGCAAATCCCGAGGCTATCAGCACTCGACGAATGTTTGTGTCCACAGCCGCCAAGTCCTCATTGAACGCAAAGATGAGGATGGATCGAGATGTATAGGGGCCGACGCCCTTGAGATCTCTCAGTTCTTCAACAGTCTTGGGAAAGCTTTCCTTCTCTACAATCTGTTTCGCAGCTTCTCTCAACCACATGGCCCGTCTGTTGTATCCTAGCCCACTCCAGACCTTGAGTAGTTCCTTTGTATCGGCTTCGGCAAGTTTTTCGATAGTAGGAAACTGTTGCAAGAACTCTAGATACTTCGGCACTACACGGTTGACCTGTGTCTGTTGTAACATCACTTCTGATACCAGTACGTTGTACGGGCTACTATCACACCGCCAGGGAAGGTCTCGTGCATTTTCCTCCCACCAGGTCATAACCTCCAGTTGGAATGTTTCCACATCGTCGTTAGTATAGCTGGTCATCATCGAACAAAAGGATGAGAAACTAATAATTACCTTTGTTTTCTGGAAAAACTCCGATATCTCATGAACCAGACCATCGACGAAAAGAGTGATGCTGTCCCCTTCACAGCTCGACTCATCGCTCATTATCGGGCTGAGGAAACGAGACGAAAAGCACCACTCATCTCGGACCCCTACGCCAAAGGTCTGGCTGGTGATCTGAGTTCATACTTCAAGAAGCACAAACGGACAAAGAGCACCGGGGACTATGCGATCGTTCGTACCTACTACATTGATGATAAGGTTCTGAAACCATGGTGTGAAAACCACAAACGGTCACAGATTGTGATGCTTGGAGCAGGACTTGATGCTCGCGCATATCGATTTGCACCACTTGGCGAAGGCGAACACACTGTTTTTGAGGTCGACTTTGAGGTAGTGAATCGATACAAAGAAGAGAATCTCAAGAAAGAGAAACCTCTGTGTAAGCTTGTCCGTCTATCCACAGACCTCTCCAATCCTCAATGGATCTACGATCTCCAGGAGAAAGGATATTCGAGAAAAATTCCTACTCTTTGGATACTGGAGGGGGTTGCTTACTATCTAGAGCGAGACACATTGGTGTCTGTTCTAATGAATGCCAGCAAGAACTGCGTGATGGGTAGTCGGATCATCGCTGACATCTGCGTGCCCGGTCTCACGCAGGCTGTCTTTGGTCCGTTCATGGCGCATTTCAAGTGGGGACTCAACAAGGAGGATGTCGCTGAGTTCTTCAGGAAGTCGGGATGGACTGTCACCTCCTCCTACGCAGATGACCACGACCAAGGAAGAGATGTCGGTCAAAGGGGCCTTATCTTTGTCCGTGGATATGCCGACCCAACCAAGCTGGAACTTGATTCTCCACCTGTTGAAGCACCACCTGAAGTTCTCAAGATAACGGACTCCGAACTTCAGGAATTTGCTTCTACATTTCTCGAGGAAATAACACCCACAATACTGTCAGTGGTTGATACATATCAGAAGTCACCCGACAAAGGTCTTGCCACCTACCATGATTTCGTTGGAGAAATCAAGTCCTCTGTCCTGAAAATCGTACAAGGCTTCACCAGCATCCTCTCTGTGGGTCATATCTCCTCCAGACTCCTCAAGGACCCCTTCACTGCCAAGCTGGAAACCCCTGAGGAAGAGGAGGCCCACATCGTCGGCTATCTGAAAGCCGTGCTCTATCTGGCCTACTGCGGAATCATGGGCATCGAGGGAGAGGTGTTTAACAAGACCAAGCTGAAGAAGGACAGTCAGAAGGTCCAGTCCATCGCTGACATACCTCCATTGATTCAGACTATTCAAGAAGAAATTCGGTGACCAAGATGACTTGTTTGAAGATATACGTTGCAGGCCCCTACACAGGCGCCACACTAGAAGAGATCGAATCAAATGTAGAGCGGGCCATGGAAGCGGGACTCAAGATCTGGAAGAAGGGCCACTATCCCTACATTCCCCACCTCACACACTGGCCAGACCTCCTGGCACAGGAGAAGGGGATTCCTATGGATTGGGCTGATTACATGAAATGGCATGCACCATGGGTGGATCACTGTGATGCGCTCTATCTGCTTGCTGAATCAAGGGGTGCCCTTCTGGAACTAGAAAGGGCAAAAGAAGAAGGGAAACAGGTGTTTTATTCTCTGGATGAGATACCATCTGTAGAGAGGGCTTCGACCTGGGCGGATCGACATGTTGAGGACTGATTCAACAACCTCGATGGTAAGAATTATCAACTATACCGAGAGGCAGCCCTCAGATTACCCGGGGGTTGAGTCACCCTGTCAGACATCGAGAAGAAGAAAGAAGCTGCCCGAAAACGTGCAAAGTCTGTAAGAGACAATGCCAGGTGGGCAAGACGTCATGGTACCTCTCGACAGTTGACCCCAGGAGTGAAGGTCGTTGGGAGTCCGGTCTTCGATGGACCGACTAAAGGACCCTTGAGTCCTGAGGAAGATGAATCGCTTGAGGACCTAGTCACAGACTATGTCCTTGGAAAGGGCGGAATCAGGATCACTGAGGAAACGACTATTCCCACAATCTTCAACAAGTCTGACAGTGAGGATGTGTCCGAGGTCATCATTGCTCGCATCCTCGGACCTCACGAGAAGTGGGGTCTTGAACGCAACTTCTTCTTCAGAGGCCGTCAGTCAATTCATGCCCATCGACTTCCGAATGGCACTGTGGTTGAGGTGGGTCTGCAGAGCTACTCTGGGTTTGTGAGTCGGACCTACTATATCGTGGACGGGAACGAGTTCCGAGCATTCGTGCAGTACAACTTCAGAAAGACAGACTGACAATCCCTGCTAATTCTTATATCCCAATCGTGAAACAGACAGATAGACAACTGTGTGGTTCAGAAAATGAAGAAGGTACTAGTTGTTTTCGACACAACATACGGGAACACAGAGCAACTCGGTAGAGAGATTGCTGCTGGGATAGAGGAGTCTGGTCTTGCTGAGTGCAAGGTCATCAATATTGAGGATGTCGAGGCTGAGGATCTCTCAGTCTATGATGGTGCACTCTTTGGTGGACCTATTCACGCATTCAGAGCGACGCGTGGAATCAAGAATGCTGTAAAGACAGCCGCTAAGAAGGGATTGGATGGGAAACTTCTCTCCTCTTTTGACACCTATCAGGCACCTGGACATATCGGAAAGGCGGCCAAGCAGATTGAGGATGAGCTGAGAAAGAAAGCAAAGGGAGCCAAGTTTTTCTCCCCAGGGTTGACTGCCCTAGTCCTTGATCGCAAGGGTCCATTGAAGGATGATGAGCCCGGTAAGGCTCGAGAGTTCGGTAAGAAGTTTGCTCAAGAACTGGGTGAATAGGTGTCGACCAATCATTTCATAGCTGGATGAAATCGGATGAAGGACCTAGACAAGTACTATGAAGCAAATCGGACAATGTGGGACCAGTTCGCCAAGATCAATGTAGAGTCCAAGACATACAGGACAGAGGAATTCCTCAAAGGCGAGACTGCCCTGAACTCCATCGAGCTCGAGGACCTCGGTGACGTTAAGGGCAAGAAACTGCTGCATCTTCAGTGCCACTTTGGCCTCGACACGTTGTCCTGGGCACGTGAGGGTGCAGAGGTAACTGGTGTTGACTTCTCAGGGGATGCTGTTTCGATTGCTCGTGACTTAGCCAAGAAGGCTGAGATAGATGCGCGGTTCATCCAGTCCAATGTCTACGACCTACCAGACAGTCTTGACGAGAAGTTCGACATAGTCTTCACGTCTTACGGTGTCCTAGTGTGGCTCCATGATCTGAAACGCTGGGCGGAGATAGTCGCACACTTCCTGAAACCAGGCGGGACCTTCTACATCGCTGAGATGCATCCTTTCCTCTGGCTGATGGACATAGACAATCCTGAAGACCTCAAGATGGTCCAGAGCTACTTCAGCCGAGCGGAGCCCTACGTGTATGATGTCGATGGCTCTTATGCTGAGTCTGATAAGAAGATCAAACCCCAGGTCGACTATGAGTGGGCCCACGACATGGGTGAGATAGTGTCCTCACTTGCTGCGGCTGGACTTCGTATTCAGTTCCTTCACGAGTACAACAAGTGTCCCTTCCAGATGCTCTCCTTCTTCAAGAAGAGAGATGATGGGTACTACTATTATGACGACCCAGTCGTTCAGGTGCCTCTGGTCTTCTCGATCAAAGCAACAAAGGACTAACGTTTCCAGTTCAGATCCTTCACAATGAAGTTAGCTACAGAGCTAAGTAGCTTTCCTAACTTCTTTCCTTTCGGAGTCAGAATGTGAATGATCTCGTTACCTTCCTTCTCAATTTCAATAAGGTCATTGTCTAACAGGAATTTACGAGCGTTCGCAACGCGCGCCCCGTTGAGAGCTGGAAGTGTCTTGGTCTCAAGACCTTTCTTAATGATTACGTCAGCTCTAGCTCTCCCTTTGAGCCTTGTAAGGAGAAGGATCACAGTGAGTTCGTATTCGCCTCTGAGTAGTTTGACGAAGGGACTGATCTTTGCCATTTACTTCCTCTCCAATTAGGACGTAGCTCCGTTCGATTCAGTTGATTATGAATATTCATGCTATGGATAGAGCGCCCTCAAGAAGACACATTCGAACAATCTTTTTTGGCAGGACTGACTTCTATACTATTGTTGGAGGTATGGTCTTCATGGAAGTTTCATTCTCTGCAAAAAGAATCGCTCCTTCTGCAACACTTGCCATCAATGAACTGATCTCTACTATCAGAGAGAGTGGCGAACAAGTCTACCACATGGGCTTTGGCGAATCCCCATTTCCGGTGCATAAGCGTGTTAGAAAAGCACTCTGTGAGAATTCCTGGCGACAGAGATACCTCCCGACACAAGGAATCCTTGAACTTAGAGAGCAGATAGCAAAATTCTACAAGTCTATGTTTGAAATGCAGTATGCCCCTGACCAAATCGTAGTTGGTCCAGGAAGCAAACCGCTGATGTTTGCAGCCCTCACAGCGCTTGAAGGTCCTATCTTTCTACCTGCACCATCATGGGTCAGCTACCAACATATGGGCAGATTCCTCTCAAGGGATGTCCATCACATTGTGACCAACTCGAGCAACTCGTATCGACTAGAACCAGAGCAGTTAGAGACCGCTCTAAGGGAGCACTCACAAAACAATGAACAGAAGGTCTTGGTTCTGAACTATCCCTGCAATCCGACTGGTCATACCTTCTCCAGCCAGGAGCTGAAGGAGATTACTGATGTGGCCAGAGATTTCAATGTCGTCGTTGTGTCTGACGAAATCTATGCATTGACACACTTTCGAGATCAGGAGCACCACAGCATTGCGAAATTCTATCCTGAAGGCACTCTGATCACAAGTGGACTATCAAAGGACAGATCTTTGGGCGGCTATCGACTTGGTACACTTCTACTTCCACCAGACGAGAAACAGTTACTTCGAAGCATCATTGCAGTTGGTAGTGAGATATGGTCCAGCGTATCAGCACCAATCCAGTATGCTGGGATTGAGGCATATCGGACTGACACAAATCTGGTCAATTACATGAGGGACTGTGCTGTTGTCCATGAACTCGTCACAAGATATGTCTATCAACGAATCCATGAAATGGGTGTTTCCTGCCCATATCCACAGGGGGGATTCTACCTGTTTCCGGACTGGAACTCCCAAAGAATTAGTCTCGAGAAAAAAGGAGTCAGCACATCAAGCGATTTGGCTAAGCACCTTCTGAAGAATTGGCACTTGGCAAGCCTTCCAGGGTCAGAGTTTGGGATGCCTCCAAATGACCTTTCACTCCGTTTGGCAACAGTTGACTACGATGGAAGATCTGCGCTCAATCACTTCTTGAAGAAACGAAAATCAGCCCTGAAAGACCCAGATGGATTCGTGATTCAGATTGCTCCCTCTGTTGTAGAAGGATGTAATCAATTGGAGCAGTTCACAGCTCAACTAGGTTGATTCCCTATACTCTTCGCTTTCGTATTATGAGTGTCATCACAACAACCGCCCCAATCACCATGGCTGATGGTATAAGGTAGAGCAACATCGGCTCAAACCCTGGAACATTCGGAATTGTAGGGGTGGTGGATGCAGTAGTGGTTGTGGAACTGGAACTATATGTCATATTTGTCCAAACATTGGTTTCGTACGAGTAGGTCCAAGTGTCGTGAAACATAAATACCGACACTCCAAGATGCATTCCTCCGAAGAGTATTG
>WOR8_10005767_pt1 | contig 11911 bp, 7 predicted proteins | sample DeeMarSeWOR38_10_FD_19890 | JGI IMG/M metagenome (IMG submission 19890) | reverse complement strand
TCGGCATCTCCCAGAATATCCACCGGATTATTATGGCTCCAATGAGGCGGCAAGAGCCCGTTAAATGCTTTCATTGTTTCACCAGACAGCTCGGTTAATTTTCCACCTCCGGTAATCAAAGAATCGGTTGCCAATACGCCGGGACCGCCGGCGTTGGTTAATATGGTTAAATGGCGTCCTCTGGGCCGGGGCTGCTTTCCCAGTACTTCCGCCATATAAAATAGTTCGGAGATATTATTCACCCGCAGAACACCACAACGGCGGAAAGCGGCGTTGAGCACTTCATCGCTGCCGGCAAGCGCGCCGGTGTGAGATGCAGCAGCTTTCGCCGCAGCTTCGGTTTGACCCGCTTTGATTATTATAATCGGTTTTGAAGATGCAACCTCGCGCGCAGCCGAAATGAAGGAGCGGGCATCGCCAACACTTTCCATATAAATGACAATGCTCTTTGTGTGCGGATCATCGCTGAGGTAATAAATCAAATCGCCCCAACCCACATCCAGCATGGAGCCGATGGAGATGAATGCGCTGAATCCGACATTCTCCTGGAAACTCCAATCGAGCACGGCAGTGCATAAGGCGCCACTTTGACTGATGAATCCAACTGTTCCTGGCTTTGCCAATGTGGTAGCAAAGGTTGCATTAAAGCCCGAGTAAGGTCGCATTACGCCCAGGCAATTGGGTCCAATAATTCGCATTTTTCCCCGGCGGGCTTCTTTCAGAATCTGCTTCTCTAACTGGGCTCCCTCTTTCCCGATCTCTTTAAATCCGGCTGAAATGACAATAGCACCTTTGGCGCCTGCCTTGACACACTGGGTGATAATACCAGGAACAGATGGCGCCGGGGTTACGATGACGGCCAGGTCGACTTGCTCCGGAATTGATGCGATATCAGGATAGGCTTTAATGCCCAGTACATTGGCTCGTTTAGGATTCACGGGGTAAATCGTGCCACCAAAAGGATTGCTGAGCAGGTTCCACAATATTGTCCTCCCGACGCTGCCTTCTTTTTCAGTTGCGCCGATGACTGCTACGCTTTTAGGTGCAAAAATAGGATCAAGCGACTTCATTTCTTAACTCCTTAAATTTCTTTTTTCGGCCTCATTCAGTAATACCACTCTATTAAGGTATTAAATATAACTGCAGGATGAAATTAACGATAGGCAGAATAAAGATTTCACAAAATGAGCAGTGTTAAATGTATTCAAGAGTTCAAGTGTTCAACGAAAAGCATCATTTCTACTCCCGGCGGAGTCTCCCCCGACACTTTGGGGGACTCCGCCGCTAATGAGGAACAAACGTTGGAGTCCCTTTGCGGAGACTCCAGCGGGCGTGAGAGCTTAAAGTATGAAGTTAATAAACTCGGTTATGATAGTTGCTGGGTTGGCAAATAGAGCAGGCGAGGTCAAGTGACCTCGCCCGCGAACTTTTTTTATGAAATGATTCTTTTTAATCTCAGGGAAAAATTACTTTCTTCCCTCAACCAAATTTTCAACAACTGAAGGATCCGCCAGCGTTGATGTATCTCCAAGGTGCTCAATATCCCCTTCGGAGATCTTCCGCAGAATGCGCCGCATAATTTTGCCGGAGCGAGTTTTGGGAAGCGCTGGGGTGAATTGTATTTTCTCCGGTGTGGCGTGGGGTCCAATAATTTCCCTCACTTTGGCTAAAATGGATTTTTCAATTTCCGGCGATGGTTCGACTCCGCTCATCAGTGTGACGAAGGCATAAATCGCCTGTCCTTTAATCTCGTGGGGATAGCCGACCACGGCTGCTTCCGCCACGCCATCTGCTTTCCCGATCGCGCCCTCTACCTCCGCTGTGCCGATTCGGTGACCTGATACGTTGAGCACGTCATCCACGCGACCGGTGATCCAGTAATAGCCATCTTCATCCCGGCGGGCGCCGTCACCTGTTAAATAATAGCCGGGAAAGCGGTCGAAGTAAATCTGGCGAAAGCGCTCGTGATCGCCATACACGGTTCGCATCAGTGCCGGCCATGCGCGCTTGATGGCTAAGAATCCGGTGGCAGGATTTTCGTTCACTTCATTTCCTTTTTCATCCAAAAGTACCGGCTCCACGCCAAAGAACGGCAGCGTTGCCGACCCAGGTTTGGTCGGTGTTGCGCCGGGCAGCGGGGTGATCAATATGCCGCCGGTCTCGGTCTGCCACCAGGTATCCACAATTGGGCAGCGTTCTTTTCCGATTAGCTTGTGATACCACAACCATTCCGGCTCTTTGATGGGTTCCCCTACCGTTCCAAGCAATCTCAATGAAGAGAGGTCGTGCTGATTGGGCCATTTGTCGCCCTCTTTCATCAGAGCACGAATTGCGGTTGGGGCGGTATAGAAAAGATTGATCTTGTGTTTTTCGACCAGATGCCAGAAGCGTCCGAAATCGGGATAGGCTGGCACGCCCTCATACATTACTGTGATGGCACGATTTGCCAGGGGGCCATAGATTATGTAAGAATGTCCAGTGATCCAACCGATGTCCGCCGTGCACCAGTAAATATCCCCTTCATGATAGTCAAAGATTATTTCGTGGCTGTAGGCGGTATAAACCAAGTATCCGCCGGTGGTGTGCAGAACGCCCTTAGGTTTGCCCGTTGAACCGGATGTGTACAGAATGAAGAGCGGATCTTCCGCATCCATTTGTTCCGGGGGGCATTTGCTTTCGACCTTTTCCATTTCTTCATGCCACCACAAATCTCTGCCGCTTTGCATGTTCACATCGTGCCCGGTACGTCTTACCACGATAATATTTTCAATGGACGGCGTTTCTTTGGCTGCGTTGTCTGCATTCGCTTTCATCGCAATATCGCTTTTAGCTCCGCGCAAAGCAGTGTCCTGGGTAATCAGCAGTTTACATTGCGAATCATTGATGCGGTCTTTCAGCGAATCAGCGCTGAACGCCCCAAACACGATTGAATGTACCGCCCCAATGCGGGAACAAGCAAGCATTGCTACCGCAAGCTCCGGAATCATCTGCAGATAAATACACACCCGGTCACCCTTATTGATACCGTGTGCTTTTAACACATTTGCAAATTTCGCGACCTGATCCAGCAATTCGCGATAGGAGATATGTTTGGATTCGGAGGGATCATTGCCTTCCCAGATGATGGCGGTCTTATTACCATGGCCGGTTTCAACGTGCCTGTCCAGACAATTGTAACTGATATTTAATTCTCCCCCCCCAAACCATTTGATGTTGGCGTTAAAAAAATCATAGTTCATCACACTTTTCCACTTCTTATACCAATGGAGCCGTTCGGCAACTTTGGACCAAAAGCCCTCGGGATCGTCAATTGATCTTTGGTACAGCTCGCGGTATTGATCCAGGGACCGAATGTGTGCCTTTTGTGAAAAATGGGAAGGGGGTCTGAACAACATGGTTAATCCTCCATAAATTTTTCTGTTAATCAACGCGATGTGATGATTGCGTCACAAATATACATCATGAAGTCGATGTGTTAAAGCATCGGAATTGTCTGAAATTACTTTACGACCATCGCCTGCGCATTTGTGAAAACAAAAAATGATTCCTTATTTATAGATCGAAATTAAGGCCTCGAGGGGTGAGAAAATCACCGGGTGCTGAAGTTAATTCTTTGCTCAAGTCCAAATTTAAGTGATAAATTTGGCTGATCAATAAAAACGTTTTTATGGAAGATTGAATTCTGGCTGCCCTATTGTCCCTCAAACTATCCTCAACATTTTTCGCCAAATTCATATTAATTATTCGGATAAACGACAAAGAACTTGGGCACTTATTGCCCGCAAAAGATCGAACAATTATTCCGAAAGATTGATCAACGATTTCAAATAAATGGTGGGATGTAAAGCGGTATTTATACTTTGTAATTTCGAAAGCATTCATTAAATTCTCTCCTTGAATTTTAGCTTTCGCAGTTCTTTTTCTTAATTCTTTTTTCTCTCATCTTTCATTAAGGAAAAACCATGATCAGAATAATCAACCTTTTTATTGTCCTCTTTCTGTTCAACGCAATTCAAATCTTTGCTCAAACCACCCCTGTCGAAGGCTTGCGGGATAACACTCCTGGTGTACACGCGTTGATTAATGCCAGAATCGTGCAGGCGCCGGGAAAAGTAATTGCAAAGGGAATCGTGGTAATCCGGGATGGCTTGATTGAGGCAGTCGGAGAAAATATCACTCTGCCAGCCGATGCGCGCATCTGGGATTATTCCGATAAGACCGTCTATCCGGGTTTGATTGAGAGCTATTTGCCAGTCGGGTTGAAATCAGAGAATAAACAAGAGGGAGAGTCTCAGGAGCAAGATTCGGAGGAATCCGCGAAAGGTGCCTCTCACTGGAATGCTAAGGTGCACCCGCAATTAAAAGCAATAGATTATTTCCAGCAGGAAGAAAAGCAGTTGGAAACTTATCGTAAGTTGGGATTTACTTCCGCCATTATTGTCCCGGATGATGGTATTTTTCGTGGCAGCGGGGCGCTGGTCAGTTTAGGTGACATAAAGCTCAATGAGAGTCTAATCTGTGATAATATCGCGCAATATATCGCATTTCAGACCAGAGGAAATTATCGCGAAAATCAGCCTTACCCCGGATCGCTGATGGGCTGCATTGCTCTAATACGTCAGACGTTTCTGGATGCGCAGTGGTACGGTGCTGCCTGGCAGGCTTATCTAGTCAATCCGGAGGCCCAGATGCGCCCGGAGAAAAATGATGCTTTGGAAGCTTTAAGCCCGCTGATTAGCCGGCAGCAGCGCATCGTCTGGCAAACCGGCTACGATTTCAATGTGCTTCGTGCGCTCAAGATCGCAAATGAATTCGGATTGATGCCCATTATTCGCGCTAGCGGGGATGAGTATATAATCTTGGGTGAAATGAAAAAAGCTAACGTGCCGTTGATTCTCCCGGTCAATTTTCCACAGGAATTGCAGGTGGAAACTCCAGAGGAAGCGCTACAAGTGAGTCTGGCAGAATTACAGCATTGGGACCTCGCTCCGGAAAATCCGAAACGACTTCAGGAAGCGGGAATTACTTTTGCGCTGACGACCTCTGAGCTTGAGAAAGTGGAGGATTTCTATTCGCGGCTTCGGGATGCCATCCGGCGCGGATTAAGCAAAGAGGCGGCATTGGCGGCATTGACCACCACACCGGCAAAACTGTTTGGCGTGCAGGATAAACTGGGCAGCATCGAGAAAGGGAAGATGGCGCATCTGACTATCACCGATGGAGATTTGTTCGAAGAGAAAACTAAAGTACTGGATGTGTGGATTGATAGCGAGCGCTTTGAAGTAATCGAACAGCCATTGGAAGACCTGTCCGGCGTCTGGAAGGTTGTCTTTAATTTGGGAGCGGATTCAAAATGGGAGGGGACGCTTGAGATAAAAGGGGATCCCGATAAATTGAAGGCAAAGCTGGTTCAGGGTAATACTAAAATTTCAATTGATGATATCTCACTGGATTGGAAACGGGTGACAGTTCTTATCTATGGAGATACATTGGGGTACCCTGGAATGATCCGTCTGACCGGAATTGTGGAGTCGAAACAAATTGCCGGCAGCGGAAAGCTTCCTGATGGTCAGGACTTTAGCTGGACAGCAAAGTGGATTGGCCCGGTAAAAGAGGTGGAAAAGAAACCGTCTCCCGAAATTTCCAAGAAAGCAATTGCCGAAATTGTTTATCCGTTCGGCGCTTTTGGCAGAAAGCAACTGCCGGATCAGCCCAAATCAATCTTAATAAGAAATGCCACCATCTGGACCTCCGGACCACAGGGAGTTCTGGAAAATGCGGATGTGTTGGTAACCGCCGGAAAAATCAGCGAAGTGGGGAAGGACATATCGGCTCCGTCGGGAGCGCTGATTATTGATTCGAAGGGTAAACATGTGACTCCGGGGTTGATTGATGCTCATTCCCATTCCGGTATCAGCGGCGGCGTAAACGAAGGCACTCAGGCAGTAACCTCCGAAGCTCGCATAGAGGATGTGATCAGCAGCTATAACATCGATTTCTATCGCGAGCTCGCCGGTGGACTGACTGTAGCCAATTTGCTGCACGGTTCTGCTAATCCTATTGGCGGACAAAATGCCGTGGTTAGACTGAAGTGGGGGATGCTGCCTGAAGCAATCAAGATTACCACCGCGTTGCCGGGAATAAAATTCGCACTGGGAGAAAATGTCAAACAAAGCAACTGGGGAGATGAATTCACTACCCGCTATCCCCAAACCCGGATGGGCGTGGAACAGATTATGCGCGATCGCTTCAAAGCCGCACTTGATTATGAGAAGTCCTGGAGTGATTATAATGCGGCTAAGAATAAGAAAGGAATCGTTCCGCCGCGCAGGGATCTGGAATTGGATGCGTTGCTGGAGATTTTGCGCGGCGATAGAATAGTTCATTGCCATTCCTATCGTCAGGATGAAATCTTGATGTTGATCCGGCTAGCTGAAGAATTTGGATTTGCCGTTGGCGTATTCCAGCATATTCTCGAGGGGTATAAAGTTGCAGATGTGATGGCAAGTCATGGCTCGGGCGCATCGGCTTTCAGCGATTGGTGGGCGTATAAATTCGAAGTGTATGATGCGATTCCTTACAACGGAGCGCTGATGCATGATGCCGGGGTGCTGGTTTCCTATAATTCGGACAGCGATGAGTTGGCGCGCCGCCTGAATACCGAAGCGGCCAAGGCTGTGAAGTACGGAGGAGTGAGCGAAGAAGAAGCGTTGGATTTTGTGACCATCAACCCGGCAATTCAATTGGGAATCGACGAACGGGTCGGCTCGCTGGAACCCGGCAAAGATGCCGACTTTGTTATCTGGAGCGGTTCACCTCTCTCTACGTATTCAATTTGTGAGCAGACCTGGATTGAAGGGCGCAAATATTTTGACCGTGACGAAGACTTGCAGATGAGGACGGAAATTGAAAGGCAGCGCAATGCATTGATCCAGAAATACCTGACATCCAAAAAAGATGAAGAAGAGAGATCAAGAAGAAATGCAAAATCTGGTTATTCCCCAAATAATTTTTCGCGGAGATATGAAGATGAAGATTATTCCTGCAGCGACCAATAATTTAAAACCACTAACTTTATTAGTGCTGATCGGACTATTAGGTTGGGCTTGGTCATCAGACCAAATCCCGGCACCGCCTCAGGACCATCCGATCGCACTAACAGGCGCTACAATTCATACCGTTACCGGTGACATAATCGAGGATGGAATTATCCTTTTTAATGAGGGAGTCATCACGGCCATCGGAACAGAGGTGGCTGTTGCGGATGAGACCGAAGTAATCGAACTGCCCGGCAGACATGTGTATCCCGGTTTTATTGCTGCCAATAGTGGGCTCGGGCTCATCGAGATCAGTGCGGTTCGCGCCACTCGTGATTTTTCCGAAACGGGCGAAGTCAATCCAAATGTTCGCGCTGAAGCGGCTTTCAATCCGGATAGTGAATTGCTTCCTGTTGCCCGCGCTAACGGCATCACGCTCGCATTGAGCGTTCCAGCTGGCGGGCTGATTTCCGGGACCTCTGCGCTGATGGTGATGGACGGCTGGACCTGGGAAGATATGGTCATCAAAGCGCCGGTGGGTCTGCATATCAACTGGCCGAATATGAAGATTTCTTTGTCAGCAAAAAAAAGCGAAGAAGAACAGAAAAAGGAGCGGGATGAGAAAATTCAGAATATTCGCCAAGTCTTTGCAGATGCCAGGGCTTATCTGAAAGCGAAGGAAAGTGAAGAACAGAAGGGAATTCCCTACCATGAAACCGACACGCGCTGGGAAGCGATGATTCCGGTATTGAAAAGAGAAATTCCGGTTTTTATCGCTGCTAATGAAATCAGGCAGATAGAAGCCGCGGTGGATTGGGCAAGTGACGAAGATTTTAAAATGGTCCTAGTAGGCGGTTACGATGCCTGGCGGGTTGCAGATTTCCTTAAAGAAAAAAATGTGCCCGTCGTTATCACCGAGATTCATCGCCTGCCTGCAAGACGTTGGGAAGGATACGATACACCGTTCGCATTACCGCTCAAGCTACATGAGGCAGGGGTAAGATTTTGTATTTCCGGAAGCGGCAGCTCATTTGATGCTGCTCATGAACGAAATCTGCCCTATCATGCTGCCACAGCCTCGGCTTATGGATTGCCCAAAGAGGAGGCGCTTAAATCGATAACGATTTATCCGGCAGAAATTTTAGGAGTGGCTGATCAGGTCGGTTCGCTGGAAGTCGGCAAAGATGCCACGCTGATCGTCACCGACGGTGATCCGCTGGAAATCACAACCCAGGTGGAAATGGAATTCATCCAGGGACGCGAGATTGACTTGAGCAGCCGGCATACCCAATTGTATGAGAAGTATCGAGAAAAGTATCGACAGATGGGGATTATTGAAGATTAAAGACAAAAGGCAAAAGATTAAAGACTAAAGATGAAAGAACGAAATGGTTCAAGAGAGCAGGTAAAGCGAAAAGCTCCGCTGGAGATGAACCCAAACGATTTTCGGGAGTTGGGTCATTCATTAATTGACGAGATTGCCGATTTCCTTGAATCCTTGCCGAATCGTCCGGTAACAACAGGCGAGCCGCCCTCCAAAATAAAGAAATTATTGGGACAGGAATCATTGCCGGAGAATGGTACTGATCCGAAGGCATTGCTCACAAAAACCGCTCAATTATTGTTTGATCATTCATTGTTTAACGGACATCCCAAATTCTTTGGATATGTCACTTCCACGGCGGCACCCATTGGGGCGTTGGGTGATCTATTGGCGGCAGCGGTGAATCCCAATGTGGGGGCGTGGAATTTAGCTCCGGTTGCCAGTGAAATTGAAAATCAGACTGTACGCTGGATTGCCGAAATGATTGGTTATCCGATCGATTGCGGGGGAATCCTGGTTAGCGGCGGAAACATGGCAAACTTTGTGTGCTTTCTAGCCGCTCGCCATGCTAAGGCCGGATGGAATTTAAGAGAAGAAGGAATGCAGTCAGGCAACTCTAAGCGGCTTCGTGTTTATGCATCCAAAGAAACCCATACCTGGCTGAACAAAGCCATGGACATGTTCGGATTGGGGAATCAGTCCATCCGCTGGATCAATGTCGATTCAAGATTGAAAATAGATACGGCTCATCTTCGCCAGCAAATCGAAAACGACATTCAGAATGGCGACAAACCGTTTTTGGTCATCGGGACTGCAGGATCAGTAGGCACTGGGACCATCGATCCCTTGCCGGAGATTTCTGAGATCTGTAAGGAACACGATCTTTGGTTTCATGTGGATGGCGCCTATGGCGCTTTTGCAGCGGTTTTACCCGATGCGCCGCAAGACCTTCGGGGATTGAGCAACGCCAATTCCGTTGCAGTTGATCCGCATAAGTGGTTATACGCGCCGCTGGAAGCAGGCTGTGCATTGGTGGGTGATGCCAACATGCTGCGAAAAACATTCAGCTATCACCCCGAATATTACAAATTTGCAGAAGTGAGGGGAGAACCCACACTGACCTACAATGAATATGGTCCGCAGAATTCACGCGGATTCCGGGCGCTGAAAGTCTGGCTGGGTTTACGCCAGGTTGGACGCAGCGGCTATGAACAAATGATTTCTGACGATATCAAGCTGGCGGAAATGCTGTTTCAATTATGTGCAGGTAATGCTGAACTTGAGGCGTTTACGCATAACTTGAGCATCACCACGTTTCGCTATGTGCCGAAGGATTATGATACAAAAAAAGAGGAGGCCGACGAGTACTTGAATAAGTTGAACGCGGAGATTCTCACCCGACTTCAGGAAGGCGGAGAGGCATTTGTCTCCAATGCAGTATTGGATGGAAAGTACTTGCTCCGTGCCTGCATTGTAAATTTCCGCACTTCAACAAATGACATTAAGAATCTGACGGAAATAATCGTTCGAATTGGAAGGGAAGTAGATGGGCAGTTGCGTTAGGGTGTGTTATCGCCTATTTTAGATAGGCAAATGAGAAATCAAAATAAACTAGCAGGAGGATTGTTTATGTGGAAATCAGTAATTGTTTTTTTGTTGGTAATGTGTTTTGTTTCAGTTGGCTTGGCGCAGCTTGATTTGCCCCGTCCCAGTCCCAAATCCAGCGTGATGCAGTATGTGGGTATCACCAAGGTCAAGATTACTTATTCCAGTCCTGGTGTGAAGGGCAGGACTATTTGGGACGGATTGGTGCCTTATGATAAGGTCTGGCGTACCGGTGCAAATGAAGCCACTGAAATGCATTTTTCTACCGATGTGAAAATCAACGGACATGATCTACCTGCCGGAGAGTATAGCTTCTTCACCATTCCTGGAGAAAGCGAATGGGCGGTGATTTTCAACGGTCGCACCGATATCGGCGGAATGGATTACCAGGAAGAGGCAGATGTACTTAAACTTAAGGTCAAGCCCCAATCCGGTGAATTCCGCGAGAGGATGACATTTCTGATTGAAGACAATACTAACAGTTCTGCCGATATTGTATTGCACTGGGAAAAGCTTCGCCTGGTTTTGAAAATGGACGTAAGCACCGATGAAATGATCATGAAGAATGCCGAAAAGGAAATTGGAGAGACCTGGGAAACTCCCTACCGCTCGGCAAATTATTTTCTGAGTCAAAGCACATATTTAGACAAGGCAACGGAATGGATAAATCTCTCTGTCTCCTTAAAGGAAACGTATTGGAACTTGAAAGTCAAAGCGCAGTTGCAAGCGAAGATGAACAAAAAGAAGGAAGCAGTAACAACCATGACCAAGGCCATCGCGTTGGGTGAAAAAATGGAGAATGCGCCGTTTGATTTCGAGGCAATGAAAAAAATGCTGGAAGAGTGGAAGAAATAGAATTTGAATTTTCAGATCCTCTGGATTGCTTGAGAATAAAAGGACTATAAATGGAAAATGGAAGAAGACCGGACTGGCTCAAAACCCGTTTTTCGGTAAACGAAAATTTCAAAGATCTTAAAGAGATCGTTTCTAAAAACGGACTGCATACCGTCTGTCAAGAAGCGCGCTGCCCCAACCAAAGTGAATGTTGGGGCAGGGGAACAGCAACATTGATGATCCTGGGCGATGTCTGCACCCGTTCATGCGGATTCTGCGCCGTCAAAACCGGTCGTCCGCCAATTTATGATAGAAGTGAACCCTATCGGGTTGCAGAAGCAGTACGGAAGATGAATTTGAAGCACGTGGTAATCACTTCCGTCAACCGGGACGAATTGCCCGACCAGGGCGCAACTGTCTGGGCGGATACGATTCGGGAAATACGCAATGCCAGTCCCGGAACTTCCATAGAAGTGCTCATTCCTGATTTTAAGGGTGAATTCGAACCGCTGAAAATGGTAATTAATGCGCACCCGGAAATTCTCTCTCACAATATTGAGACGGTTCCGTCACTATATCGCCGGGTTCGCCCGCAGGCAAAATATGAGCGGTCATTGGAGGTACTGAGAATTTCAAAAAAGCAGGGGATGACTACCAAATCCGGTATCATGGTTGGGTTGGGAGAGACGTTTGATCAGGTGTTGGAGATACTGCGGGACGGAAGATCGGTCGATTTGGATATTTTCAATATCGGACAATATTTGCAACCTACCAAAAGCCATTTACCGGTGGAGCGTTTTGTTCATCCCGATGAATTTGCCGAGTATAAGAAATTCGGAATGACTATCGGATACAGACATGTGGAAAGTGGCCCGCTGGTGAGGAGTTCCTACCATGCTGAGGAGCAGGTGCAGCAGATGGCTGCTACAGAGTAATTCAAATTGCTTGACTGATTTCTAACAGATGCCCATCGGGATTACGAAAAAAGCAACGTATCTCGGCTCCCCAATCAACAGGGGGAGTTAAAAATTCCGCGCCGCGAGATTTAGGAACATTATATGCTATTTTACAATCCGGCACCCGGATGGTCATTGAATGGCTCACTGTGTTT
>WOR8_10009474_pt1 | contig 11912 bp, 13 predicted proteins | sample DeeMarSeWOR38_10_FD_19890 | JGI IMG/M metagenome (IMG submission 19890) | reverse complement strand
TGCGATGAAAACAGAGATGATGTTCATTTTAGATCCGTTCGATGGTGACTTTTTCCGGCTCGATCATGAACTCCCAGTATCCCAGGTCACCGCAATTGTAGACCAGGCGCAAAGATTCAGGGCCGCGTTCGACTTCGATCAGTTTCATGGCGCGGTAGGGGCCAAACGTCAAGATTTCCTTGTCCCATTCGCCCTGCTCTTCGGGGTCGTAATCTTCGGGTTGCTGGTACAGGCGCTGAATCTCTGTCTCGCCGAGAAGCAGGCGTAGGATGGCTTCCGGTGCGTCCATCGTCCACAACAGGGAGGCAGTAGCCTGTTCGTTGACAGCTTCGACGCGCTCTTCCTCGGTCAATTCCCATTGCACGGGTGACCAGATAACGGGCAATTCGTCCACGTGGACGGTTTGGGGATCGATGATGGATGGCATAATCCGCTCCTATGTTTGGGTAGTTGAGGGTATGTGTTAGTGTGATGGGTTTAGCTCTTGCGCGGCAAGAGTGTCAGTAACCATGCTCCAAATTTAGCCGTACTAAGTGTCAGGTGGTAGGAAAAACAAAGTAGTAAGAGAAAGACCGGGGGTACAAAGGTTGTTACCCCAAGTATGAATGATTTCGTTATCACACCGATGGCGTAGAAAAGTAGAAAAAGTCCACAGATAAATAACAGCGGACGATAGGCCAGCAGCAAGTTCAACAGATAAACTTCCAGCCCTTCCCGGTCAAGTTTGCGTTTATTCGACATCTTCCCGTTCCTTGATTTAATCATACACCAACTTGGATGATATAGGCGAACTCCCCGCCCCCGGTTGGGAGATGGGGAGCAGGGAGTTCTAGGGAGAATGCTTAGCTCAGTTATGTCTACATATCAATGAGCTAATAGCCGATTTAGTGGGTGCCGCCGCGGCCGTTGCCTTTACCGTTTCCGCCGGCCCACAAGGGGCGACCCATTTCATCGCGGAAGGCGTAAGTCTGGCCGTCGATGGTGACGCTGATGGCGCTGAACAAGCCCTGGTCACCGGAGAAGCCGACCACTGTAACGGATTGCCCGATTTGTGGGGTGAAGCCGATGGTCTGAGCATAGGATGCGTTGCCAAGTTGCACGATCACGCTCTGCCCATCGTTGCCTAAAACTGTCAATGTTGCCAGATCATAAGCACTGACGGTTCCAGCGATGGTGCTAGCGCCTGAGATATCAGCGTTGACTTGCGGTACTCCAGCAGCGGGTGGGTCAACGGTCTGACCGTTCTGTCCGCCACGGTATCCGCCTCCACCTTGACCTGCAGCCTGCCCGCCGTTTGAATAGCCGTTCCCGCTCTGACCAATGACGATAGTGGCGTAGGCCTCTGCGCTCAGATATTGTGGCTGGTAGGGTTCCACCGTCTGTATGGACAGTACACCCACGAAGGCGTTCAGGTGGTTGTAGGAACCCATCATCAGGTTGTTGAAGACCTGTTGCAAGTCTGCGTTATCGGTCTGGGCCAGGCGTTCTTGCAGATCGAGAATGTCGATCTCTTCGATAGCGGCGCCGACTTTGAGTGCGTCAGTGAGGGAGGCTGAACCTTGAGCCACGAGTTGATCATAGAGGGCACCCAGGTTCGGGTCCGTGAATGAGCCGGGCTCGAGGGCCGGGTCAGCCAGATTGTAGCGGTCCAGTAAGAGCTTGATCTCGTCCATATGCATCTGTTCACTGGACGCGATGTTCGTGAAGGTTGGTTGACCCCAAATCGCGTAGAGAGCGTTGTAAACGTCGCGGGCCAGTTTCTCCTCTTCACGCATGAAGAGCAGGGCCGAGATTTCTTCAGAACTCAGGTCAGAAGCGGGGATATCCAACACGGACGTGCCGGTGCCGTTCCCGTTGCCTGTATGGTCCGTGACCCTTCCGGCGTTTACGTTGCCATTGCCCTGACCTAAATCAGCAACAACTAGGGGGGCAGCGGGTTGAGTCGCATCCGGGGATGCAAAAGCCGTGTAGGCGCTTGCGCCAATGGCGACGACGATGATGGCGGAGAATACGCCGATCAGGATGTTTTTCAGATTGTTTAGCATGGTTACCTCCAAAGGTTTATTTGTATTTTGATTTGTAAGCGTTGCTTTGTTTGAGCAACTTGCCCCTATAGTAGCAACCAAGTGTAAAGAAAAGATAAATTTTCGTGCAAGATTGTGCAAAATTTATTACGCATACTTATGAACCGTAGAGCACACAGAAACCGCGGAGAAACAAAACTAAACTCCTTTTGTTCTCAGCGGTAAATTTTCACGAATGTCACCAGCACAGCACTTCTTTACAAAAACTTCAAATAATCTTCATGGTTTGTCTAACTTTAATTGTTAAAACTGTCCCATTATTGTTACGCAAGGAGTGACCTATGACAGAACAATCAACTGAACAGAAATCCATATTGGAACGGATGCGTGAACGCCTGGTGCCTGAAGCTATCCCCGAAGATGACCGCGGACGCATGCGGCATGTTCTCGACAGCCTGGTTTTGCACCTGCATCCCGCCAAAGTGCCCGTCAGCACCCTGCGCTGGACCTACACCTGGGGGCTGGGTGGCTTGTCTGCAGTGTTGATGATGATCCTGGGACTTACCGGTGTGATTTTGCTCAACAATTACACCCCTGCCGCTCCGCAGGCTTATCTCGATATTTTAGAATTACGTTCGAACGTCTGGTTCGGTGAATTGGTGCGGAACCTGCATCATTGGTCGGCCAACTTACTGGTAGTGATCGCAGTGCTACATCTAGTACGCGTCTTCCTGACCGGCTCCTATCGTCCGCCGCGTGAGTTGAACTGGCTGATTGGCGTTGCCATGCTGATATTGGTACTGGCATCAAATTTCACCGGCTACCTGCTGCCCTGGGACCAACTGGCCTTCTGGGCTATCACGGTCGGGACGAGCATCATCAGCTACGTGCCACTGATTGGTGAGTGGCTTACACGATTAGCGTTAGGCGGACCGGAAGTAGGGGCAAACACGCTGCTTAACTTCTATTCGATGCACATTTCCTTTTTCCCCATGCTGATCTTTGGCCTGATGTCCTATCATTTCTGGCGCGTGCGCAAGGATGGCGGGTTGACTTTGCCAAAGAAGGTGGATGAAAAAGAAGCGCCAAAGCCTGAGCGCGTGACCACTATCCCGCACCTGGTTAATAAGGAATTAATTTTCGCTGTTGGTTGGTTCGCGGCATTGTTGGCCTTTTCCATGCTTGTCCCCGCCCCCTTGGAAGGCATTGCCAACCCAGATGTCAGTCCCAACCCGGCCAAAGCCCCCTGGTATTTCCTGGGTTTGCAGGAATTGCTGTTGCATTTCCATCCGTTGGTGGCGGGGATCGTACTGCCCTCGCTGGCAGGATTGGGCATCTTCATGCTGCCTTTCTTCGACATCAATCAATCCAGTGTGGGAGTCTACTTCCGCTCCCACCGCGGACGTGCCCTCGCAGCCCTGGCCGCTGGACTAGCGGTCATACTTACCCCCACCTGGGTGTTGCTGGACGAATTCGTTCTGAATTGGACAGCCTGGCTGCCGACCTGGCCTGCGCTGATTTCCAACGGTCTCATCCCACTGGCTATCCTACTGCTCCCGCTCATCTTGCTGGATGACTGGATGGTAAAAACCTTCAAGGCCATTACCGAAGAACGCGTACTCTTTATTGTCACGTTCATCTTTGTAGCCTTTATTGTTTTGACCATTATTGGCATCTTCTTTCGCGGTCCTGGCATGAGCCTGTACTGGCCGTGGGCGATGCCTGTTGTTACACACTGATGGTTTCGATACAGCGGCGCTGGTCGAGTTCCACGAAGTGGAATATCGAGACCCACCGCCTACTCAACCATCCTAACTTAATGTTATTTAGATCTGGAGTTTACCTATGACTGAAACAACCTCTTATGAACCCAAACTTTCCCGCCGAGACTTTATGAAAACCGCCTGGGCCTTTTTTGGCGGGTTGGCAACTCTCGAAGTCGGTGGCGTCTTAATCGCCTACTTGCAACCGCGCTTGGCCGAGGGCGAATTCGGCTCCATCATCACCGCTGGTGCAGTAGATGATTTTCCACCTAGCTCCGTTACTCACATCTCAAACGGGCGCTTCTATATCGTCCGTGACCCCGATGGCGGTTTCTTGGCCGTCTATCATCGTTGTACGCATCTCGGTTGCACCGTGCCCTGGGACCATCAGGCCCAGCAGTTCATCTGTCCCTGCCATAACTCTCAATTTGACCGGCAAGGCGCGGTCGAAAACCCGCCCGCCCCACGCGCCCTCGACCTGTTCCCAGTCAGTATTAAAGATGGGCTGATCAAGGTGAATACCGGAACAGTAATCCAACGCCAATCCTTCGAAACTTCTCAGGTAGTGTACCCGTAAGGCGGGACGCCATCCCGCCCCACGTTGTAAGGAAAAATATCATGAATGAAAAACTCGAACGCTCCCATCGCATCGAAATCCTGCTTGGCCTGTTAGGCACAGCCCTTATCGTTTTTGCATTGTGGCTTTATATCATTAGCGAGCCGACCCGTATCGTTGAATCTCAGAGAGAAATCCTGCACGTACAACTTAACGATGCCATGAATCTCTATGCCGAGAACTGTGCCGTCTGCCACGGTTTGAATGGGGAAGGTATTGGTGCAACACCACCGCTCAACGCGCCTGGACTGCAATCCATGCCTTACGATGAACTCTATAAAACCATCGCCCGCGGGCGTTTCGAAACCGCTATGCCTGCCTGGAGCAAGGAAGACGGCGGTCCGCTCAGCGATTATCAGATCGGGGAACTTGTGGCTTTGATCGAATCCGGGGATTGGAATGAGACCGGTGACAGGGTGGTCAACCTGGGCTTGGCTCCGTTAATCCCGTTCGCCACGGACCCCGATCCTGCTCTCCTTGAAGCAGTTGGGTCATTGGCTGACGGCACGACTCTGCAAACTGCCATTACGATTTTTGCATCACAATGTGTAGCCTGTCACGGCGCCGACGGACTCGGCACGGGTATTGCCCCAGCTTTGAATGATCCCGAAGTGCGTCTGAAAACTGTTGATGAAATAGAGCGTACGATTACATTCGGTAATGCTGGCACACTGATGGCTGGCTGGAACAACGTACTGACTCCCGAAGAAATCTCTGCCATGTTGACGCTCATTCAGCGCTGGGAGGAAGTGCCCAGCGGCGCGATCCCTGCCCCGGACGTGCCCATCCCGACCACAGAAGAGAGCATTGCGTTGGGAAGCCAACTCTACAGTGCCAACTGCTCACGCTGTCATGCGCCAAACGGGCAGGGTACGCCGCGTGCGCCTGCTTTGAATGTCAAATCCTTTTTGGAAGAAACGACCGATCAAGCCATTCAACAGATTGTCACGCTGGGTGTGCCGGGTACAGCCATGCCCGCCTGGGGTGACCGCATGACGGATGCGCAGATCCAGGCGATTGTGGGTTTCCTTCGTCAGTGGGAAGCGACCGCACCCGAAGTAGCCCAGCCGATGGGTCCACCTGCTGGTATTGGCGGCCCGCCTTGGCTTCGCAACAACGCCCAGCCGACAGCAATACCCGATATTCAGCCGGTTGTGCCGAATGACCTCGTAGAACCGAAACCTTTATCTGGAAATAGATCAGTACAGCAAGCTGACATCCAACCAACGCCGACCGCTATAACATCAGCCCAGCACCAGCCCGGGGCGAATGCGGGGCAATCCGGCCAGGGTGGCGGACCGGCCTGGGCGCAGGAGCTGGCCCAGGCGTCCGCGGCTGATGCGCTGGATTGGCGCGTGCTGGCTCTGATCGCGGGTGGCCTGTCAGTGGCATTTACGCTGATCGCAATGGGATTCTCGTCGCTGAAGCGCACGCGCCAGAGTCCACCATCCACATAATTTGCACACAAGTCTTTCACATCTTGCTAACATCTTTTTTGTATCATGGGTGCATCTTAATTCAAAAGGAGAACGTAAACATGAACAAGAAATTTGGCTGGATCATTGGGGCGCTTGTGATCACATTGCTGGCCGTTGGGGTGTTTGGTACCACAGCTGCTTTTGCAGATGATGGTAATCCGCCTCCTCCTGGGAAGCATGATGGACAGCGTGGCCTGGATGGTGCAGGCCTCGAGGCTGTTGCCGATGTACTCAACATGAGCACGGACGAGGTGACTGCCACATTGAAAGAGGGTAAGACCCTGCCGGAACTGGCTGAGGAAGCTGGTGTGGATATGCAGGAAATCAAAGATGCGCTGGGCGCCCTCCGTGAAGAAGCCATGCGCGAACATATTGCCCAGGCTCCATATTGCCCAGGCTCTGGAAGATGGCAAGATGAGCCAGGAGAAAGCTGATTGGCTGCTGGAAGGCCTCGATAAGGGCTTTCTGGATGGACCGGGCTTCAGGTTTGGCCGGGGAGGTTGCCCGGGTAAAGAATCCCCACTTCCAATCCCAGGCGATAGTTAGAATCGAGAAAATAAGTATGTCTGAAATTGAGAGGAGCGCTCACGCGTTCCTCTTTTTGTATAGGAATAAAAGTAACCTTTTGGGCAATTCACCGTCTTGTATTTACAATAAGGGGGTTCCATCATTGGTCGCAGCACGCCGCACTCAGTGTGGCGTGCTGTCGTTTAGATAGCTACCGATTTGATTTTCATAAAAAATCACTCAGGGGATCGGGTTGATGATACCCATGCGCCAAAACCTCCTGCCGCTAGAGCCAGGAACACAATAATCCCAACCCATATCCCGGGTGAGGAGGTCCGCGGCGAATCGTTTTCATCCACATTTGGGATTGTTGCAACCGGTTGGAGGGTCATTGTCGGGGAGGCGCCAGAACCTGTAGGCGTAACGGTGCTGAAAGCCGTTAGAGTTGCCAGAGGAGTTGTTGTGGGTGGAGGTGGTTGTGTGGCACCCATTTGGACCAGCAAAACCTGTCCATCATAAATTTCGGTGGTTTCGCCCAGATTATTCCAGGCGCGGATTTGATCGATAGTGGTGTTATAGGTTACGGCAATGCTCCACAGCGATTGACCATATTGCACTTTATGCACCACATTCCCATTGGGGCGCGCAGTACTGCGCTTGACGGGGATGATGTATTGCGGAACAAGATTGGCCGGGTCACCGGAAGCACCTCCTTGTGGGATGGCAGTCAAGATCTCGTAGGCATCATATTGCATTTCGCCGCTATTGGTTTGCAGGGCTGTTTCCAGAACAATGTAAATCTGGTCACTGACGGCAACCGCGGCTCCAATATCGCTGCGATCGGGGGAGAGCATGGTGTTAGTGTGGGGACCATCACCCAACCATAACGCAATTGCCTGCTGCGCTGTCTGCGCGGCGATCCAGTTCTCAGAACGATAACCATCTAGCGAGAGATCGCCTGAAAGCGGATATCCCAATGAAAGCAACCATTGGCCGAGCGTGAGACCCGATGGGCGCGTATGCCCGGGGGCGCCACCGGCAATTGCATTGGCTTCCCATTGCGCGACCTGCATTAAGACAGGATGTGTGTTTAGCGGCAGCAAGCCGTTTGCAATGCGGAGTTGGTTGACGGCTTCGATCACTTCCGAGGGCGTGGGTGGATTGTCTTGTACAAGAGTGCGGGCGGATACTTCCCTTATCGGGAGCAGGCTTATCGTCAGGAATAGAAGTGCCAGAACAATCGGATAGTTTGTGATGTTCTCAATCCAACCTTTTCCGAATCTCATAACCTGATTTTATCAGTATTGTGAATGAAAAAACGCGCCCTGAAATTCAAGGCGCGTTTGGTTTGATTTTCTTTGATTGATTATTTTGCTGGGTTGTAGTTTTTTCCAGCGACCCACACGCCAACGGTTGTTCCCAAAAGACAGAGCAGGAAGGCGAAGAAGGCAATTGTCTCGAATCGGCTGGAGGCGAGTGTCTCCAATACCGGTGTTTGAAGCAATATGGGGGATGTCCGTAAATTGTTGGGGATGAGCATCCCGATCATTGCGCCAAGGATCGCGCCAGCTCCCATGCCTGAATATGCTCCAATGCTTGGACCGCCACTTGCTCCCGCTGTTTTGCCCACAACCATGCCGACGAGTATGCCCGTTAATGCGCCGAGAATGACGCCTACCGTAAATCCCATTAATGCGCCGGTCAAATCCATTGTAAGTGAGCCTGTGATGGTTCCAATAATTGCGCCCGTAATCTCTCCAACAATGCCGCCCAATACGGCGCTTTGCCGGGTGAGGGATTCGGTTTTTGTTGCAGCCCAGTTATTGTATCTATCCCTTGTCAATGAAGATGCATTTTTTTGCATGACGTTCTCCTTTTCCGATAAATTGAACCAACTCTGTATAGATAAAGTCGTTGGATTTTGGAAAAAGTTACGGCCGAAACAAAGATTGTTTTGGGGAATAAAAAAGGTCACGCTTCAAGCGTACCTACAAATTTAATCCACTGTCAATGTCTTTGACAAATTTCTCGGGAAATCGGGGTCATACCCTCGCATCACACTCATATGATATGAGAGCAGTTGAAGCGGTAGAACCGCCAGCAATGCATTAACGTATGGATCCGATTTTGGTATAACGATCAAATCGTCCGCGTTGGCTCGTAGGCGGGTATCTTCCTGTCCGATGGCAATGGCACGCGCGCCGCGCACGTTGACCTCGTTGATGCCGCTGATGATCAGGTTGGTATCTTGCGGCCCGGCCACGAAGACGATCGGGAAGCCCTCGCTGACCGCCGAGAGCGGTCCGTGTTTGAACTCGGTCGAGAGCATGCCTTCGCAATGGGCGTAGGTGATCTCTTTCAGTTTCAACGCGCCTTCGAGCGCGATGGGCAGGGTCAGTCCGTAGCCGAGGCAGTACATGTCGTTCCAGTTGTTGATGTCTTCCGCGATGGCTTTGATTTGCGGAGCCACCATTTCGAGAGTCTTTTCCATCAGTGCGGGGATGTTTTCCAATTCTTTGGTATCTTTACCCGCCAGCCGGTAGGCCAGATACAAGAACGTGATGACCTGGTTGGTAAAGGTCTTCGTAGCGGGAACGCTGATTTCGTATCCGCAGCACAGGGGCAGGCAGAACGAAGTAGCCTTGGTCAGGGTGGAGCCGACCACATTGGCTAGCCCAAAACATTGCATGCCGCGCGCTTCGGCGGCTTCCAATGCGTTGAGCACATCCTTTGTTTCGCCGGATTGACTGACGAAGATGCCGACGTCTTCATGTCCAACCGCCGGAGCGAACTGCGAAATGAACTGTGGAGCCAACACCGGGATGGCCGGACGCCCAGCGATCTGAGCCAGATAAACTGAGCCTGCCAGCGCGGCGTGATAGCTGGTGCCGCAGCCAATGAAATACAGATAACGGGCAGACTTCATTTTCTTTACGATGGTCTCAACTTCAGCGGAGCCATCCAGCAGGTGCAGCAGTTCGCGCGCCACCTGTGATTGTTCGTGAATTTCTTTCAGCATAAAGTGTGGATAGCCACCCTTTTGCACCGCATCCATCGTTTCGGTGACCTGTTCAGATTCGCGCTCAATCAACTTGCCGTCTTTGACAGAGCGCAGTTCTACACGATCCGCCCATAGGGTGACGATTTCGCCATCCAACGGGCGAATGATGGTGCGCGTCAGCGGCAACAACGAAGGTAGGTCTGACGAAACGCAGGTGAAGCCCTCACCCAGGCCGATGATCATGCCGGAGCCTTTCTTGAAGGCATACAGTTTATCGTCGTTGGCTTGTCCGATCACAAAGGCGTAGTCGCCCTCCAAATCGCCGTAGGCCAGGCGGATGGCGTCGATGAACTCGTAGCCGCGGCTGATGTAGCGCTCCACCGCATGCACGCAGGTCTCACCGTCGTTTTCGGAGCGTACGGTCATGCCTTCCTCGATGAACTGCTGGCGCAATTCAAAATTGTTGACCACGTTGCCGTTATGCGCGCCAACCATCTCGCCCTGTGAATCTAGATGGGGCTGAGAGTTGACCTGCGAAGGCGCGCCAAAAGTAGCCCAACGTAACTGAGTGATACCGCGCGAGCCGTTCATTTCGGAAAAATTGTACTTAACCGATACATCTTCCACTTTGCCCACATCTTTGCGTAGGTCAATTGTGCCGTTGCTCAAGGTGGCTGCGCCGACCGAGTCATAGCCGCGGTAGGTCAGGCGTTCGGCGGCCTCGATCAGGATGGGGCCCAAATTGATGTCTTCATTTGTTACATATCCGAAAATACCGCACATGTTGTTTATGCTCCTTGGTGGTCGAGTAATTCCGAGTGAAACGAGGAATGTATCGAGACCACCTTGCCTCAAGAAATATTTGTTTGTATAAGCCTGATGGTTTCCCTGGCCCGTTCCGGACAGGAAAGGCGATATGCCACTCGCTTCGTTCGTGGCTACTCAACCATCAAATTCTCTTTTCGTTTTTGTACTTTTGCCATAATGAACTGCAGCCCCGCCATCACCAGCCATACTATCGCGGCTCCAAATAATAGCGGGATAAATAAAAAAGAAGCCCAGAACATCTCCTTCCCAGCGTATTCCCACCAGGGACACTCGTGCAGACCATCGGGGAAGCCATGGCAGCTACCTTCCCAACTGGTGGCTGTCGAAACTAACCCCGCTACCGGGATGGCCAGACACAACAAAATGCTGATACCCAGAAATATCAGCTTGATGACGCGGAATGCACGTTGCATAGATGAATAGTTTACCAAAGAACAAAAAACCTGACAGATACAACTTGCCAGGTCTTTTGTTAGAATTTTTTGAACCGATATTCTTATTCCATGCTTGGATTCCAGACTTCCCAAACCTTACCGACCAATGCGGGGCCGGGCTTGAGTGTCGGTTGCCCGGGTTCCCAGCCAGCGGGGGTGGCTTCCGCGCCTTTGCTCTTTCGAACAAGCTGGAAGGCCTGGATTTGGCGTATCGTCTCGCCTAACTTGCGGCCCACCGGCGGGGTCATCATTTCCATGGCCTGGATCACGCCATCAGGGTCGATGATGAAGCGCCCACGCATTTCAATGCCCTGGTTCTCATCCCACACACCATAGGCGCGTCCCACGTTCCCGGCCTGGTCAGAAGCCATGTGGAAAGGCACGCCGCCATCCACCATCTTGGTCAATTCATAGTCGTTCCACATTTTATGCACAAAGTGACTGTCTACACTTACGGAGATGACTTCAACTCCTAAATCCTGAAAAACACTGTATTTATCGGCGACCGCCGATACTTCAGTCGCTCAGACAAAGGTGAAGTCACCTGGATAGAAACAGACCATTACCCATTTCCCGGCAAAATCAGAAAGCTTTACCGATGTAAATTCGCCCTTGTAATAAGCAGGGGCTACAAACTCAGGGGCCTTTTGTCCAACTTGTACTGCCATCTTTGTCTCCTTTGCTTCAAGTATTTGTTCGGATGTTTTTAGTTCGTCAGGAGCGCCACCGGCAACTTTGCCGGTTACGCGTGCACATCCTTTTGGTACTTCAGCCATTGTGCCTCCTTTCGTGCACTGTGAATATAGTCAACTTAATTTTACGAATCGTAAAATAAAAAGGACAGTGTGTACTGTCCTTTGAATATTTGATGAATGTTATATTTCCCAGGGTAAACGTCCCACCCCCGCGTCTTTCATGGATCTAGAAACTGCTTCCGTTAAACAAGTGTGTTCCCCTTCCCGGAAAATTGCATGCTGTATAATCCAGTTTGCTATCATATGGAATGAATATATTGATTCGCACTCATTAGACCCACCAAATTGTAATTATTGTATTTTGCTTGATTAGTATTCACACATTTATGTATGCAATAGTAGGAACCGACTGATGAAATTCGCAACCCTGCACAATCAAAAAATACCAAAAATTGGTTTCGGTACCTGGAGCATCGGTGGCGGGATGTCTCCCGACCGTTCGAAGGATGAACGCTCGTTAAGGGCGCTGCGATCGGCACTGGAGCTGGGGTATACCCATTTTGATA
>WOR8_10005765_pt1 | contig 11914 bp, 9 predicted proteins | sample DeeMarSeWOR38_10_FD_19890 | JGI IMG/M metagenome (IMG submission 19890) | reverse complement strand
AAAGAAAAGAAATAAAATAATATTATTGAATTTTATGCTCATGGGATAAACCTCCCATGCTACTTTTGAATTAAGATTAAGTAGGGGTTTATTTAAAGAAGATTATGTAAAAGAATATACAAAATAGATGGCTGGATTGAAATGGTTTTATATCTGGAGTGATTTATTAAAAAAAATCGAAAGTTTTACTTAAACCTTTGGATACAGTGACAAATCTGGTTACAATTCCCACCCTACCATTTCCATAAGTTATTGTTATTATTAAGTTTAAACTAGCGGGAGTACGTGGGAGTCGAACCCACCCAACCCTGGTTTACAGGGTCACACGCGGTTTTGAAGACCGGGGGAGCCACCGGGCCCCATCTACTCCCGTTCTTGATTCTCGGCACTCGGTTCTCGGCACTCGTTAACCGATACCGGATACCAGATGCCTGATACCCGATATATGATTTTTGGCACTTGGTATAAGATTTTCACATAACGGTGAACCGGAATCTGTCATCAGGCATCTCATATCACACATCGCAAATCCCATATCTCACATCCCACATCCGGCCTCTGGTATCTGGTATCTGGTATCCGTATGCAAATTTGTAAATCTGTGGATAGAAATGCAATTCTTTTTAACCTCTCTATTGATTAACTCATTAAGGATACTTACTTTAATTTCGTATTTGATTTAATCAATCTATAAATTCTTTGAAACCGCAAAGACGCTAAGCGATGTTTATATTTAGCATTTATTTGATTTTAAGAACTACTGAATTAAATCAGATTATCTTCATTGACAACTGCAAAGATCCCTTCAGGATGACATAAAATAATTATTCACTCTGCGTCTTTGCGGTTTCAAACAAATCCGGAGAAAAGCATGTACAAAAAATGTGAAGTGCCTGTTAATCAACTTAGAAAAGCAGTTGACCTCTCAAAATTAAAATTTAAAACAACAGAAGATGTTACCCCTCTAACAACCGTTATCGGTCAGGATCGCGCCGTTAAGTCAATTGACTTTGCCTTATCGATCGAAGATCCTTCCTATAATATTTTTGTAACGGGATTTCGAGGAACCGGCAGAACAACGATCGTTCGTGATTTACTCGACAAAATTGCCGCCTCAAGATCAAAACCGGAAGACTGGTTATTTGTCTATAATTTCGAGAACCCCGACGAGCCCAAAGCGATCAGTCTACCCAGTAAAAAAGCAAAATCTTTAATCACAAAATTTGATCGACTGATCAATAAAATTAAATCTTCTCTTAAAATCGCTTTCGAAAGCGAAGATTATAATGAAAGAAAAAATGAGATCCTCGAGCAGGGTCAGCAGAAAAAAAGAGACAAATTCGCCAAAATTGAAGGTGAAGCAAAAAAAGTAAATATTCAGATAAAGGGTTCCCCTGCCGGATTTCAGACGATTCCGATGCTCGAAGACAAGCCGATGGACGATCAGTACTTTCAGAAACTGACAAAAAAAGAACAGAATGCGATCGAATCAAATATCAAGAGTATTCAAAAAATGATTCAGGATATGGTCGTCGAGGCAACGATGATTGACCGGGTGGTTGAGGAAGAAGTGGAAAAATTGAATCAGGAGACCGCTAATTTTATCATTGGAACCCTTTTTGTCGATCTGATCAACGAATTTGAAAAATTTCCCCAAATCATTGAATATTTTAAAGCGGTTTTGGATGACATTATCCAGAATGTCTACTCTTTTATGGATGACAAACCGCCAGAACAGGCACCCGTTCCCGGTAAACCGGCGGAAATGATGGATGGTAAAAAAGTAGATAAATATAAAATTAACTGGGTGGTGGATAATTCTCATCTGAAAGGTGCGCCGGTTATTTACGAAATGAATCCTACCTACAACAATTTATTTGGCCGCATCGAAAAAAAATCTTACATGGGATATCTCTATACCGACTACACAATGATCAAAGCCGGATCACTCTTAAAGGCGAATGGTGGCTACCTGATACTCGACGCGGAACAGGTACTGCGTAATTCCTTTGTCTATGACGCCCTCAAACGCGCCCTGCGTAACCGTTGTCTGGTAGTTGAAGATATCAATGAACTTTATGGTGTGATGACTTCTGCCGGACTAAAACCCAGTCCGATCAAATTGGATGTAAAAGTAATCATGATTGGCCGAAGTCATATCTATCATCTTTTACACACTTACGATGAAGACTTCAGAAAGATATTTAAAGTGCGGGCAGATTTTGACTACGAAGTAAAAGAAACACCGGGCAATCTGCAGAAATATGCACGTTTCATCTCCAGAGTTGTACATGAGGAAGGTCTGCGTCATTTTGATAAAACGGGTGTACAGGCAATCATCGAACACGCCTTTAAACTGGTTGACCACCAAAATAAATTGTCCATACGTTTTTCTGAAATTGTTCGCCTGATCCGCGAGTCTTCCTACTGGGCAAAGCATCGCCGCCATAAGTATGTAAAGAAAGAGGATGTTCGCCAGGCCATTGAAGAAGAAACCTACCGGCGGAACCTGCCTGAAGAAAAAATACAGAATGCCATCCGTGAGAAAACCTATAAATTTGATGTTGACTCCGCCAAGGTCGGCCAGATAAATGGTCTGGCTGTCTATAACCTGGGCGATTATAGCTTCGGAAAACCGACCAGAATTACTGTATCGACCTATATCGGTAATCGAGGGATCATCAATATTGAGCGCGAAGCAAAGTTGAGCGGAAAGATCCATGATAAAGGTGTACTTATTCTATCCGGATTTTTCGCTTCACGTTTAGGCGGTAATATGCCCCTGTCTTTTTCAGCAAGTATTACCTTTGAACAAAGTTACGGAATGATCGATGGCGATAGCGCCTCCTGTGCGGAACTTTACGCCCTCCTCTCATCCCTTTCAGGCGTTCCCATTTATCAGGGAATTGCCGTCACCGGCTCTGTCAATCAAAAAGGAGAAGTTCAGGCCATTGGTGGCGTGAACGAAAAGATCGAGGGATTTTTTGAAGTCTGTAAGATACACAAACTGAATGGAAAACAGGGTGTTCTTATCCCGGAATCCAATGTGAAAAATCTGATGCTCAATGAGGAAGTCATTACCGCCGTTAAACAAAAGAAATTCAATATCTGGGCGGTCAGCCGAATTGAAGACGGAATACGTTTATTAACAGGCGTTCCCGCCGGGCAAATGCATAAAGACGGAACCTTTACCAAAGACACCATCTTTGCCAAAGTCCAGGAACAAATAACCGAATTTAGCAAAAAATCCAAACAATTCGGCAAAGCGTTGGATAAAGAAATTAAGAATGATGTCAAAAATGATAAAGACGATGAAGAGAACAGTGATTAATCCGTTCAGACTTTGATCCGGGATACAAGATGCGAGATTCGGGATGGGGATCAAATCATGAATGATTTGATCCCGACGGACCGACTGGAGGGAGGTGTTTTGGTCGGGAATACCAGATACCGGATTCCGGATACCAGATATGGGATTCGATATAGGAAACATTAATTTGATAACATATACAACATAATCATTCCAATGTAATACATGTCCAATTGTAGGGGCATGGCGTGCCATGCCCATTGTGATACGAGAAATAAATCATTTATATAAACATATGCAAAAATATGCCGTCATCGGATATCCATTGACCCACTCCCTCTCCCCACAAATTCACAATTTTGCCTTTGAAAAATTAAACATCGCTGCTGCATATGAAAAAATTGAAATCCATCCCGATGATCTGGCGAATACGATACAACGATTAAAAAACAGTAATTATAGTGGTTTCAATGTGACGATTCCTCATAAACAAACGGTTATGAACTTTCTTGACAAAATTGATGATGATGCCAAAGAAATTGGTGCGGTCAATACACTGGTAAAAAAGGGATCTGATTGGACTGGTTTTAATACAGATGTGATTGGATTTCTGACGCCATTGATAGACTATAAAGCGAGAGTAAAACGCTGTCTGGTTATGGGTACAGGTGGTGCTGCCCGGGCCGTTATTTATGCGCTTTCAAAATATATAACACCTGAAAAGATTACAATATCCGGACGCAATATCAAAAAGGCCCAGGATCTCAGCAATGAATTTAGTGCCCTTTTCGACAAGGTAAATATGAATCATCAGGCCTTAAAGAATGTAGAATCAATACTTTCTTTCTATGATCTGATCATCAATACAACACCGCTGGGAACATATCCTGAAGTGACACAATCCCCCTTGTCCAATTTGACGGCGCTAACCGACAATACGATTATATATGATCTGGTTTACAATCCTGTAAGGACAAAATTATGGCAAGATACTGAAAAGACGGGTAAAAATATTATATGTATCAACGGATTAGAAATGCTCATCCAGCAGGCAGCCCACGCTTTCAAACTCTGGACCAACAAAGATATGCCGATTAACGATGTTCGTAATTACTTATCAACTATTCTTAAACCTTCACCTCCACATCCTGCGAATCCATTTCCCTCTTCCGCACAAAAGCCTTAATGATCATTGCCGTCCCAAGAACAATTAGGATGACAGGCCAATAGGTTTCGAATTGTTCATAGATATACCATGAAGGATAGTAACCGTAATAAACCCACAATAGGATAACACCAAGAGCGCCAAAAACACTCCCCCAGATAATATTGTTCGTCTTTTCTTTTTTAAAGGGGAGATATGCAAAATTTCCCAGAGCAAGTGCGATAAAAAAAGCGCCGAATCCAAACTCATCATCTCTTGGCAAAGTATACTCTCTCATTAATATCATCGTTATACCAAATACGGTAAAAAACACACCCCCCAGCAGCCCCTTTTTATCAGTTCTGTTAAAGCTGTTGATTAGAAAAACGATGCCGATCAATACAAAACCGTAACTGATGACATCCGCCACTGAAAAATCAATTAAATCAGTTTGATAGAGTAAAAGCAATGATCCTATGGAAATGAGGATAATCGCCGGCCAATATTGTTTTTTCATAGATATCACCAAAAATTAGGTTGTTATGTTCTTATTATCTACTTCTTCAGGAGTTTCAGGAAAAATGATAAGCATCACCAGATAGGCTAAAATACCAAGGCCGATTGATAATAAGGTACCAATTACCCATAGCACGCGCACAGCGGAAACATCGATATTGAAGTACTCAGCGAGGCCACCGCAGACGCCGCCCAGCATTTTCTGAGTTCTGGAGCGGTACAGTTTTTTGTCGGATTCTCCTTCTTCCCCTTCCGCTTTATTTATCTTCGTTTTATTAAACAATAAAACTGCACCTACGATAATTAAGGCAATCGCCCACACAGTCTGCCAGGGAATATGCCAGAATTGGAATGAATAAAACAAACCAAGTTGACGAAACAACAGAAAAAGTCCTATGACAATCAGAAGAGATCCCCAGAATAAAGGTTTATCCTGGATAATACTCTCTCTTGTTTCAGGAGCAGTCTGATCCGGATTATTTGGAATGATGATCAGAGAAGCAATGTATATTAATACCCCGGATCCGCCCAAAAAAGTTAATACGACAAAAAGAAGTCTAACCAGATTGGGATCAATATTAAAATATTCCGCCATGCCGCCGCAAACCCCTCCAATCATGCGGTTTACCTGTGATCGATAAAGCTTTCGGTCTTTAAAATTTGTACTTTCTGCCATTATCCCTCCGTGAATATTGAAATGTCTATCATAAAAGACGCAAATTCAGGTATAATGTTGCATAGGATTTCCGTAGTGCGTTGAGCGTGGGGCGTGGGGCTTATATATAATATAGTATTTGTGTTTCACGCACGACACTCTACGCATAACGCTCTACGCCCGACGCCCTACGCACCACGATCACTTAATCTCCAATATTTCGTACTGCAGTACGCCGGCCGGGGCCTGGACATCAACCTTATCACCAATACTTTTACCCAGAAGTGCTTTCCCTATTGGTGAAGCACTTGATATTTTATTTTCCTCGAAATTTGCCTCAGCCGGTGAAACCAGGGTATACTCGATTGTATCATCAAATTTGAGGTCTTTTAATACAACAGTTTTCAGGATATAGACTTTATCATCGGGAAGTTCATCTTCTTTTATCACCCTCGTTCGACTAATACGATCTTCTAATTGTTGAATTTTTGTTTCCAGAAGTGAAAGTTCTTCTCTTGCAGCATGGTATTCTGCATTCTCTTTCAAATCTCCATGTTCGCGGGCGGTGGCCACTTTTTGTGAAACAATGGGTCTTTTTACAAATTTGTTATCATGCAATTCATCTTTGAGTTTTTGCAAACTTTCCTTGGTCATGTATTCGTACTGCACAACATTTTCTCCTCAATTTTAGATATGAAAAAAATATGTCATTCCCGCCCCGCATCAAGCCTGTCCCTGCGAAAGCAGGGATGCGGGGTAAACTGCGGCGGGAATCCAGGTAGATAGCTACCTGACTATTTATTTTGGATTCCTGCTTACGCAGGAATGACAGATCCGAGGGATATACATTTTCATTTCGAATTGATCCTCAAGCACCAGACTACGAGAACCGAGGATCGAGAAACGAGATCAATGCTGTTCGATCGCTGTGTCGACTCTTTCTACAGAAATAATCCCTTTGATTTTCTGGACACCATGAATCACTTTAGTCAGATGATGAAGATTATTTACTTCAACGATTAAATTGCCTTTTACCAGTGTATCTTCCAATTTAAATTCGATCATCACAATATTTGTATCATTGCTGGAAATAGCCTGAGATATATCCCGCAGCAGATCGCGACGATCCTCACTGAGTATCGTGAGATGAACCTGATAGTGATAATCTTTGTCTAAATCCCAGGAAACTTCAATTTTTTTCTCATGATCATCCGAAAGATTCAGCATATTTTTACAATCTATTCGATGAACAGTGATTCCCTTACCAGTTGTGATAAAGCCGATTATCTTGTCTCCGGGTACAGGTTGACAACACTTGCCAAACTGAATAAGCATATTATCCATACCCTGAACATTGATACCGGTTCCGGTTCGTGCCCGTTTTATATATTTTGTAAAAAAAGATGTTTTTTTCTCTTTCGGTTCCTCTTGTGGAAAAAGTTTTTTCCCAATACTTTCGGTGGTTAATTCTCCCCGACCGACTTCCAATAATAAATTATCAATCTTCTGAAAACCAAGTTTGGATATAACCGCTTGAAATTCGTCTGAATCTATCGTCAGATTATATTTTTTTAAATATTTTACCAGAATTTCTTCACCAAATTTCAGTGTCTGATTCTGCTGATTTTCCCGCAGATATTTTCTGATTCGTTGGTGGGCCTTACCGGTTTTAACATAACCCAGCCAGTCCTGATGGGGCTCCTGATTGGCAGAAGTGATAATCTCAACCTGATCACCACTTCTAAGTTGCGATTTTAAAGGAACAATTCGACCATTGACCTTTGCCCCGATACAATGCATTCCCACCCATGTGTGCACCGCAAACGCAAAGTCTATCGGCGTGGATCCTCTGGGCAGCTTGAAAAGATCACCTTTCGGTGTAAAAACAAATACTTCATCCTGAAAAAGGTCAATTTTCAAGTTTTCCATGAATTCATTGGGATCTTCCTCCTGCATTTGCGAATCGACCAGACTCCTGATCCAACCCATATGCCGTTCAAATTCTTCATCACCCGATTCACCTTCTTTATATCGCCAGTGTGCGGCAATACCAATTTCTGCGGTATTATGCATTTCCCAGGTTCGGATCTGAATCTCTACCATTTTGCCCATGGTACCAACGACGGTTGTATGTAGGGATTGATAGCCATTGAGTTTGGGCATCGCGATATAATCCTTGAAGCGGTCGTAAATAGGCATATAAAGACTATGAATGATCCCCAGCGCATAATAGCATTCTTCAATCTTGTCGACTATAATTCTGATTGCCAGTAGATCATATATTTCTTCAAATGGCTTGTTTCTCCGCTTCATTTTATCATAAATGCTGAAAAAATGCTTGGCCCTGCCGCTGACCGAGGCTTTAATATTTGCCTTCGACAATTCCTTTAATATGGGATCCGTAATTTCAGAAATATAACCCTCACGCTCTTCACGTCTTTGATTTACCTTTCGGTTGATATCCTCATAAGCTTGTTCATCGATATGTTTTAATACAAGATCTTCCAGTTCCCATTTTATTGTGGCAATTCCAAAACGATGGGCAAGAGGGACATAGACATCTCTGGTCTCCAGGGCAATGCGTTCTCTGTTTTTTTCAGGTACATGTTCAAGGGTACGCATATTATGTAATCGATCCGCAAATTTTATAATGATCACCCGCACATCCTTGGCCATTGACAATAGCATCTTTCTGAAAGTCTCAGCCTGACGTTTCTCACGACTCTCAAACTTCAACTCTCCGATCTTAGTTACACCATCCACCAGAATAGCGATATCTTTGCCAAATTTTTCCTCTATTTCTTCTAAATGAACGCCTGTATCCTCTACAGAATCATGAAGAAAACCGGCAGCAATCGTTGTACTGTCCATCTTCAGCTCAGCAAGAATTGCAGCAACTTCATATAGGTGATGAAAATAAGGTTCACCCGAATATCTTCGCTGATTTTTATGTGCTTCAATACTAAAATTATACGCTTCTTCTAAGATAGGTAACTCAGACGAAATCGTATATTCCGCTACCGAGGACAACAGATTTTTAAATCTATCATCATAGGTTTCATGAAGCTTTATTAGTACCTTATCAACCGCCATATTCTTGTTGTACCTAAATTGTTTTTAACCGCTAAGAACGCAAAGGATATAATTAAGGAATGTCATTCCCGCGCAGGCGGGAATCCACATTTTTTTAAGTCCGCTCTGACTCTTTTCTGGATCCCCGCTTTCGCGGGGATGACAGACCCGGAAAAACTTTGTGTACTTTGTGCCTTCTCAGTGTCTTTGTGGTTTGTTCTCTAAAACTCATCAGGGAAATAGACCCCTTCTTCTGTAAACGGTGCGGGATCGGAAAATTTCCCGAATTCCTTTAAAAAATTTAATTTTACATTTCCAACCGGGCCGTTTCGTTGCTTACCGATAATGATTTCACACTTGTTATACGTGCTTTCTTTTGTATCCTCAAATTCCTTGATATTATAGTACTCAGGACGATAAACAAACAGCACAACATCTGCATCCTGTTCAATTGCCCCCGATTCTCTTAAATCAGATAACTGCGGTTTTCGTGACTTATCGCGTGTTTCCACCGCACGCGACAGCTGGGAAAGAGCGATAACCGGCACACTCAATTCTTTCGCCAGGTTTTTTAACGATCTGCTTATTTTTGTTATTTCCTGCTGGCGATTTTCCTCCCGTGGTGATTCCATTAACTGCAAATAATCTATAACAAACATCTGACAATTCTTTTCAGCGACAAGTCTTCTCGCTTTAGAGCGTAATTGCAGAACATTCATACCCGGGGTATCATCTATATAGATGGGTGCTTCATCCAAAACACCTACATACTGCGATAATCTTTTCAGTTCATCACTACTTAGCCGACCGGTACGTACATTGGTCTGATTGACCATCGATTCCATACATAAGAGTCTTAAGACCAGGGCTTCGGAGGACATCTCCAGGCTAAAGAAACCAACCGGTACTTTGAAATCAACGGCTGCATTGCGGGCAATATTCAGAGCATAGGCTGTTTTACCCATACTCGGCCTTCCCGCTAGCACAACAAATTCAGATTTTTGGAATCCGGCCGTGAATTCATCTAGTTTTTTAAATCCGGATGAAATTCCTGTGACCCCGGTCCGCGATGTATGATAAAGATCTTCAATTCGTTCAAAAGTAGAATGTAAGAGTGGATTAATCGATTCGAAACCCTTTTTGATCCGTTTTTCAGAAATATCAAATATGGCCTTTTCCGCATCATCAAGCAGAAGATCCGCCTCTTTTTGTTGTTCATAAGCATCAGAAATAACTTCGTTACAAACACTGATCAGCTTTCTGGCAATCGCTTTTTCTTTAACGATATTGAGATGATAGACAATATTGGCAGAGGATGGAACCACATTGGCGATTTCTGCCAGGGCGTAGGATCCTCCGGCTTCTTCCAGATCGCCTTTTTTCTTTAACAATTCAGTAATTGTATACAGATCTGCCGATTCATGTTTGTCAAACAACTCTACAATTGCCAGGTAAATACGGCGATGGCTATCCTTATAGAAATAAGTCTCATCTATTGTCTCAACAGCATTTGCCACTGCTTCCTTGTCAAGCATCATCGCACAGAGTACAGCCTGTTCCACATCGATCGCCTGTGGCGGTACTTTTATGCTTCCAATCTCGGCGGATACTTCTGCCATGGTTTCACCTTATGTTATTGTGTCTGTTTTTGTTAATGATCCTCGATGCTCGATTCTCGATACTCGATTTCAAATGTCATCCTGTGAGGATTTCCCATCTTTCTGATACAGCTTCAACGATAACAAGGAAGATCCCTACGGGATGACAACATCAAGCATCGAGCATCCAGGATACAGGATCCAGTATCGAGGATCGAGTATCTATATCCAACACTCATAATCTCTTACAAAAGATGTTGGATGTAAAATCAGTTATCTTGCCTCATGGCAATCATATAGGATAAAAAAAAATGCTTGTCAAGGCAAGCATTTTGATCTTTGGACTAATTTTTTTTCAAATAGTCCGAAATTTTGACAAGATCCTCCCATGCCTGCTTCTTTAACTGTGGATTTCGCAACAGCGCAGCCGGATGGTATGTGACAATAAGAGGAACCTGATTATAATCATGAACATTTTCCCTTAATGTGCCCAGCGCTGATTTTGTCCGTAAAAGTGAGGCTGAGGCAAACCTGCCAAGCGTTACGATCAATTTGGGAGATATCATTTCGATCTGCCTTAGTAAATAAGGTTCGCATTTTTCTATTTCATCCGGTTGAGGATCGCGATTATTCGGCGGACGACATTTTAAAACATTTGCAATAAAAACTTCTTCCCTTTCCAGACCGATGGATTGTAACATTAATGTAAGAAGCTGTCCGGCCCTGCCCACAAAAGGAATTCCCTTTAAATCCTCATCACGCCCGGGCGCCTCTCCGACTAGCATCAAATCGGCTTCTGCACTTCCCACGCCAAATACAAAATTGGTGCGTGTTGCTCCCAAAGGGCATTTCATACAATCTTTTATCTCATGATAGAAAGGTTCGAGTTTTCCAAATCCACTATTCCCAATGGATGCTTCTTTTGAACTATTTGCCGCAATCGCTGCTTTTTTTTCGGGCAGTTTTTCGCGTACTTTGTGGTTAAGAAGCAGCTCCGGACCAAAAAGATCCTGCTGTGCCTTCAAATAATCTGATAGTTCGTCTAAGATATCATTCATAGTTCGTGTCAACCGTTTTGTTTTTTAACCACGGAGACACAAAGAAGGCACAGAGGTCACAGAGACTTAGATATCATTCCCGCGAAAGCGGGAATCCATGATTTGTTAATTAATTTAAAATGTTGGATCCCTGCCTTCGCAGGGATGACATTGTTAACTCTGTGTCCTCTGTGCTCTTTGTGTTCTCCGTGGTTAATGCGATTTTTCTTTTAACCACAGAATATCGTATGGTTTCAGATCTAATGCCAACCGACCATTCACAGCAGAGTAGGTCTTCTTCGATAGAATGTCATGCCACTCTTTTCCCTTAAGATCCACAGAGTTAAGATCGATATCGAGATACACATTATCATTGGTAATACTAATGATTGAAAGTATCTTTTCCGCTCCGTCCTCAGATGTTCTCAGAACAGAGAAAACTTTATCTGAAAGATTTAAAACTGTCTGAGGTGCATTAGGATGAAAGCATTTTTCCTGAATCCTGTAGTGAACCAGCCTCGTTATGCCGCTGGCGATCCGAAAAATGTTGGAGTCTCTTTTCTCCAACTCTGCCAGCAGTTC
>WOR8_10005764_pt1 | contig 11914 bp, 11 predicted proteins | sample DeeMarSeWOR38_10_FD_19890 | JGI IMG/M metagenome (IMG submission 19890) | reverse complement strand
GTTCTCATGGGCTTCCTCCTTAGTAGAATTAGGGTAAGCCCATGATAGAATATCTCTATTACTTATTCAACTTAATTCTGAGACAAGACACTAGGGCTTTGGATCTCTCCAGCACTCCAGTACTCCAATACTCCAAAAGCGCTTGACATCTCAACACCGCATCAATAAGGAAAAGTGCAGATGGGTTGGTTAGGAAAAATCGTGGGAGGCACAATAGGATTTGCTTTAGGTGGCCCCCTAGGTGCAATTGGAGGAGCTGCCTTAGGTCATACATTCGACGCAAGCAATGAATCACACTATCAAGATGCAAGGAGGCGACTTTCACATCATGAGCAGTCGCAAATGACCTTCTTCGTCGCAGCATTTTCAATGCTGGCAAAACTTGCCAAAGTGGATGGCCACGTATCACCGGAGGAGATACAAACCATCGAAGATTTCATGGCACGTGACTTGAACCTTAACCCTGAAAGCAAGAGATTTGCCGCCCAGGTGTTTGAAACGGCAATCGATTCCCCGATGAGTTTCCAAGATTTTGCCGGCCAGTTTTACCAGGATTTCCGACAGCAACCGCAGCTATTGGATCTCATGATAGATGTATTATTCAGATTATCTATTGCCGACGGTACTCTGAGCCAAAGCGAAGAGAACCTTATCAGGTCTGCCGCCACCATATTCAATTTTGGCGAGCGAAAGTACAAAGAATTGAAGTCCAGATATGCCCCTGACTTTGAAAGATATTATGCCATTCTGGAAACTGACAGCAAGGCTACGGATGACGAAATAAAGAAGCAGTACAGAAAGTTAGCGAAAGAATATCATCCTGATAAGGTCGCTTCGAAAGGCTTGCCCGAAGAGTTTACAAAGTTTGCCCATGATAAATTCCGGGAGATCCAGGAAGCGTATGATGCCGTAAAACAAGAACGCGGCATCTAGCCCGGATATTTCACGATTCGCCTCTACGATGCTGCGCTGTCATTTGCCTTCGGCGTCATTAGGTCATTACGCTTCGCTGTCATTTGTTGTAAGATGAATGACGGCATAGAGCACCTCGCTTGCGAATTTGGGAATGTGGATTGTGGAGTGCTAACTATGACGCCGCCTCTTTTTTTCTTGTCAAATCTGAAATTCGCAATTCGAAATTCGCAATCACTTCCCCATGCCCTAGGCCAGAGCGGCGAGTCCCGGTAGAGTTTTCCCCTCCAAGAACTCCAATGAAGCCCCGCCACCTGTTGAGATGTGCGAGATGGCATCAGCCTGTCCCGAGCGTTTGACTGCCGCCACCGAATCACCACCCCCTATGACTGTAAGGGCTGAACTTTTTGCCAGTGCGGCGGCGATGGCCATAGTGCCGACATCAAAGGGCTTTTTTTCAAACATTCCCAGCGGTCCGTTCCAAAAAATCGTTCGGGCCTTGGAAATCTCACTAGCAAAAGAAGAAATGGTTTCCGGGCCGATATCAAGCCCCATTTCTCCAGCAGGAATGTCACCCTGAGCTGTGGTTGCCGGGCTGCCCTCTTCTGCTCTTGCAGCAACAATGTGATCTGTAGGCAACAGGAAAGTCACCCCTCGGTCTTTTGCAGCATCCAGCAGTTCAGATGCCAGGGCAAGCTGGTCTTCTTCGACCAGGGACTCTCCTGTCTGATGACCTTGGGCGCGCAAAAAAGTATAGGCCATGGCGCCACCGATGAGCAGTGAGTCCACCAACTCCAACAGGTTACTAATCACCGGGATCTTATCGGAGACCTTGGCACCTCCGAGAATGGCAACAAAAGGACGCTCCGGCTCGGCCAAGACCTTGCCCAGATAGTCGCACTCTTTTTTTAGCAGAAAGCCTGCTCCACGTTCCTGGACGAATCTTGCCATACCAGCCGTGGAGGCATGGGCCCGATGCGCAGCGCCAAAGGCGTCGTTCACATAGACATCGGCAAGCCGTGCCAGGGAGCGGGCAAAGTTTTCCTCATTCTTGGTTTCCTCCGTATGGAATCGAAGGTTTTCCAACAGCAGTACCTCCCCGGGCTGCATGGCCCCAACCATGGCTTCAACTTCAGCACCCACGCAATCGGGCGCCAGCTTCACCGGTATCCCGAGATAGTCCGCCAGGGCTTCACTCACAGGCTTTAGACTCAACCCAGGCTTCCGCTCTCCTTTTGGCCGGCCCAGGTGGGAAGCCAAGACCACCTTGGCGCCATGATCAAGCGCGTACCGGATAGTTGGTAATGCGGCTTCGATTCGAGTGGGATCTCCCACCCGCCCCTCCACCAGGGGCACGTTAAAATCAACCCGAATGAAAACGCGTTTGTCTTTCAGGTCAAGCTGATCGATCACATTGATGTTCTGGGTCATGGTCTAATCTCCTCAAAAGGTAGATGATGTTATGTCGAATTTTACCAGCCTATCATTTATCTGCAACCTCTGGAAGAAGCAGATTCCAAATTGGAATTTTTAACAATCTAAACTTAAAAAAACTAGGAATTCAGACACTTAGAAATTTAGGGATTCCAGTATTTTAAAATTTGCGATATAGTAGCGCGATTTTTCTTTTGCTTGACCTGTGTGTGGAGTGCTTGTTCTCGGTTTCGACCAGGCCCGAGTGAACTGTTTTGGCCGTGCAAAAGAGATTCTAGATACTGGTGACAGACAAAACAGGTATCAAGGGAGTTGAGTCAGTGCCAACTAATTCTAATGATCAGAAGCCCGGCGAAAATGAAATAATCCAGCAACCGGGCACGCCCATCACACGGCCATTTGCCGCTCTGGGAAGGAAAGCGATCGGCTGGGTCGACAATCTTGGTGCCGCAACCATTTTCCTCGCCAAGGCCGTTCTCATGATCTTTCGGCCCAAGCAAATACCAGGAATCATTCAACAAGTTTATTACATTGGCGCCAAGTCCATAACCATAATCATGCTGGTGGGATTTTTTACCGGAATGGTCCTCGGGCTGCAATCCTATCATGCCCTGGTCAAGTTCGGCGCCCAGGGAGCGCTCGGCACCTTGGTGGCCCTTTCTTTGATCAGGGAACTGGGCCCCGTGCTCACGGCCATCATGATCACCGCCCGGGCAGGTTCAGCCATGACCGCGGAGATTGGCATCCAACGTATCTCCGAGCAGATCGACGCCCTGGATACCATGCGCATTGATCCACTCAGGTTCTTGATCAGCCCGAGGATTGCCGCCTCCATCATCAGCTTTCCCTTGCTTACGGCATTGTTTGATCTTATTGGCATCCTTGGCGGCTATCTTTCAGGGGTTGTGCTGCTGGGTGTAAACGCCGGCACCTATTTTCATCGCGTCCAGTCCAGCGTGGAGATGAAAGACATCACCGACGGTTTTATCAAGGCCCTGGTGTTCGCCGTAATCGTAACCACTGTTTGCTGCTATCAGGGCTACTTCACCCATACGCGCACAGACAGTTATGGTGCCAAAGGCGTCAGTCTCTCCACCACCTCGGCTGTGGTGTTATCTTGCGTGCTCATTCTTGTGTCCGACTATGTGGTAACCTCTTTTCTCATCTAGAGAGAACCATGGAAACCCCACTAATTGAATTTCAAAACGTCACCAAACGATTCGGCTCCCGAACGATTCTCGATGGGGTGGATTTAGAAATCTACGAAGGCCACATTACCACCATCATCGGCAAGAGCGGCACCGGCAAAAGTGTACTCCTCAAGCACATCATCGGGCTGCTTTCACCGGAAGAAGGCACCATCATGTTCCGGGGCAAGCCCATAGACAGTTTAAAGAAAAATGAGTGGGATACTTATAGGAACCAGATCAGCTACATGTTTCAACACAATGCCCTGTTCGACTCAATGACGGTCTATGACAATGTTGCCTTGCCGTTGCAGCAAACCACCAACTTGAGCAAGGATGAAATTGAAAGCAGGGTTATGGCCAGGATTGAACAAACCGAGCTCACCGAAGTGGTCTACAAATACCCTTCTGAGCTCTCCGGCGGCATGCAGAAGCGGGTGGCTTTGAGCCGTGCCCTGGTTACAGATCCCACTATTGTGCTTTTCGACGAACCCACCACCGGGCAGGATCCCATCCGGAAAAATGCCATCCTGGCTATGATCGCCGAATATCAGCGAAGATTGGGCTTCACCGCAATTTTGATCAGCCACGAAATTCCTGACGTCTTCTTTATCTCAAACCGCATCCTCGCCCTTTATGATGGAAAGATCGTTTTTCAGGGTACTGCTGATGAGCTTGATAGCTTCCAACACCCGTTCAAAGATGAAGTCATTCAGAGCCTGGAAGGATTCCAGGAGGAACTGACCGGGCTTTACTCCAAGAGACACTTCAAGGTCCGCTATCAATCTGATTTGAGCCGCAAGAGTCGGGAGGAGACTTACGCTGTTGCCCTCTTTACTCTGGAAGACCTGGAGACCATCGGTAATAATCTGGGTCACACCACAGCCCAAGAAATCATACGAGCACTGGGAGCATATATTGACAAACACTTTGGCTCCGTGGGGGGATTTTCCACCCGCCACAGCATCAATGAATTCGTCACGGTGCTGCCATACTCTGATCTTGATGAAGCCGGGCGTATTCTGAAGGATTTTGCCAAAGATTTTCAAGATCAAGGAATACACAGCATTGAGTCGGTGGCTCAGGACAGTATGGATTCAGCCGAGTCTATTGAATTCACCATCTTTGCCGGACTGGCCCAAGGTAAACCTTTTGTGGAAATGGAATCCGTCATAGAGTTCGCCAAATTCAGGCAAGAAGAGATTGCACGATTCCAGTGTGAGCTTCGGAGGTAAAAAGAAATGAAGAAGTATGCCATGGAAACTATGGTCGGCATTTTTGTGGTCATTGGGCTTCTGTGCGTGGGCTATATGACCGTGAAACTCGGAAATGTTGGCTTGATCGGTGACAGCTCCTACCCGCTCCTTGCCCGCTTCACCTCGGTGAACGGCCTGAGAGACGGCAGCGCCGTCCTAATGCTCGGGCTCGAGATCGGACGGGTGGAACGACTCACCATGGACCAGGAAGAACAAGTAGCGGTGGTGGAATTTAGGATCAAAAAGGGCATAAAGATCTACGACGATGCCATCGCTTCGATTAAAACTGAGGGTCTAATCGGGGACAGGTACGTCAGCATCGATCCCGGGGGAGGGTCTGACGAACTGCTGGAACCCGGCGGCATCATCACCGAGACCGAATCTCCCACTGATATTCAAGAACTCATTAGCAAATATGCCTTCGGAGACGTTGAGAAGAAGTAGGATTTGGAAGTAAAGAATCGGGGCCCTGAGGACCCGGCTATGGCCTGCCCCTAGAACTGGTCTTTCCTTGAAGCGGTAGTCTACTGGAGTAATGGAGTGATGGAATAATGAAATCCCAAACTCCAAGCACCAAATCTCAGGGTGTCAGGTGTCAGGGAAGAAAAACAAAAAAGCTGAACACTGAAACCTTACTCTTGGTGATTGTGATTTGCCCTTCGACTTGGCTCCGGGTGGTGAGTCCTTCGACGCTGCTCAGGACCGTGAGCCTGTCGAACGGCTTGTCGAACCATTTGATATTTGTGATTTGTGATTTGGAATTTCTGATAAAAGGGGTGAATGATGAGAAGAATGCTACCAATGCTGTTGATTTTAATGGTTCTGCTTGTCCCGCTTCAGGTGTACGCTGGCGTACCGCTGGACACCGTAGAAGGACACGTGAATAACGTGCTTGGTGTTCTGCGCGACCCAGCCCTTGCAGGGGAAGCCAACAAAGAAGCCAAAGCTAAGAAAATCGAGGCCATCTCAGACGAGATGTTTGACTACGTGGCACTCTCTAGGCTGACACTGGGCAAAAGTTGGAAAAAGTTTAGTGGCGAACAAAGAAAGGAGTTCGTCAAGCTTTACCGATCCATCCTTGAAAAAGCGTACATGGACAGAATTCTGGCGTACACGGACGAGAAAGTGACCTTTAATAGAGAGCTCATGCTCTCCGAGAAAAAGGCGGAAGTTCAAACCACAATTCTCACCAAGTCCGCTGACATCCCCATCTATTACCGGGTGTACCTAAAGGACGGAAAATGGAGAGTATATGACGTCATTATTGAGGGTATCAGCCTGATAAAGAACTACCGCACCCAGTTCAGAGAGATCCTTGCCAATAACCCACCTGAAGAGGTGCTCAAAATACTCCGGGAAAAGGTCAATAAGGCATAGGTCGGGAAACTTAGGAGTCTTTGCTTCGTAAGAGAGTCAGCTGGAGTAATGGAGTGGTGGAGTAATGGAGTAATGCAAAAACTGTTTAGGATTGTGTCTTCAGTTTTAGTTTTTTCCAACATTCCAATACTCCAAAACCACTGGACATGTTTATCGGCATGGCCATTGAACTCTGACCTGACCCAGTGGACCAGGTTTTCTATAACTAGATATTACTTCACGGAGGATCTGAAAGCTTACGGAGCATAGACCTCATGAAGCCTCGATCATGTATGGTCCTGTTTGTTGCCTTACTTACAATTGGCTGCGCCCACAAGACCACTTCAACTGTCTCTCTCTCACAGGCTGTCCCATCATTTGAACAGCAGCGTATAACCGTTGCTGCCACCACCGAGCAGAGTCCATTCCAGCCGGAAAAAGCAACTGCCGAGGGGAGCCTGGCGCAATCGAAGGGGGTGGCTGAAAAACAAAGTCCGACCGAGTCAGAGAAGGTAGTGGAAGAGGAAAGTCCAACGAACTCGGAGGAGGTAACGGAAGACTTATCAGATGAGGATCTCGATTTCGAAGAAGATCTGGATTTCCTGGACGAGGAAGCGGGGGAAGGCAAGATAGTAACGATTGCAGACCCTCTGGAACCATTTAACCGAGCCATGTTCCACTTCAATGACAGGCTCTATTTCTGGATCCTCAAACCCACAGCCCGGGGTTACAATTGGGTCTTCCCCGAGGGCTTCAGGGTCTCCGTGCGCAACTTCTTCCTAAATCTGCTGTTCCCGGTCCGTTTCGTCTCATGTATACTTCAGGCCAACGTTCAGTGTGCGGGCATCGAACTTTCACGTTTTATGGTAAATTCGACTCTCGGCGTCGGCGGCCTGTGGGATCCTGCCAAAGGACTGAACCTCCCCTTTCAGGACGAGGATATTGGTCAAACCCTTGGTGTCTGGCGGGTGGGAGCGGGTTTTTACATCAATGCGCCAATACTGGGGCCATACACTTTGCGGAGTTTTGCAGGCTGGATTGCTGATGGTTTCCTGGACCCAGTCACCTGGTACGTTAGCCCCATGTGGTTGAGCTGGACTGTAAAGGGATATAAGAAATTCAACAACGTCTCACTGACGCTGGGGGATTACGAGGCTCTCAAGGAAGCTGCCATCGATCCTTACGTGGCGATTCGCAACGCTTACTTCCAGTACAGAGAGACGTTGGTTAGGGAAAGAGGAACAAGGCCCCAACCCACAAAACCTCCTCCAACCGAGGTGACAGATACAGAAGCAAAGCCCCAAGAGCCGGCTCCAACCGAGGTGAAGGAAAAAGGAGAAAAACCCCAAGGGCTAATTCCAATCGAATAGATCAGAAGTCGGAAGTTCAGAGGTCAGAGGACAAGAGGGACTAGGCACTAGGGACTAGACACTAGGCACTTCAAGACGACGCGGAGAAGGGGCGAAACGGAGACGCGGCGAGGAGGGCAGAGGGTTTTTTGTCAGTTGTCCGTGGTCCGTGGTCCGTTGGAATAAGGCATAGAGCATAGAGTGAAGGATTTTGCATTTACCCTATGCTCCATGCCCGGTTCTACTGACTACTGGATTCTTTGATTTCGGATTGTGGATTGAAGTTTCCTAGTTTTCTCGCATTTGCGATAAGTCCCTCAATCTGCAATCATCAAAACTCTTTCAGAGCATCATCCAGGCCGGGGGCTAATGGCAAGAAAGCGTCAAACTTGGAGACCTCAAAAATCTCCTGGATATATGGTTGCAGAGAACAGAGCACTATTTTCCCCTGGCTCTGTTTAACCTTTTTAGTTGCCTCCAGCACGACTCGTAAGCCGGCGCTGGAAATATAGTCCAAACCCCCGCAGTCCAAAACGATATTATGGGTGCCATCTGCGATAATTTGTAAGATCTTCGCCCTAAACTCATCAGCAGTATTGGCATCCAGACGACCCTTCAGAGTCAAAATACAAATTCCATCCTGTTTCTTCTCGACAACTTGCATTACTACTCCTTTCGAACCGTGTTATTACTGACAATGCCCAAGGTGGGACCGCGAAGTTTAGTAGATTCGACCCTTCCCAGCAAATAAGGAATCAATTCCTTAATTCCCAAATTATCTTTTTGCCTCTTGCTGCGCTTAAGCTCACTCCACAACGCAGAGCACGAGTGCCTGATCATCATCAGCAGGTGTGCCTGCTGCAAACTCTTCCGCATCCTCCATGATTGCATCAAGGATTTTCTTGGGGTCATCCCCATGGTCCAGGGTAAGTTGTCGCAGCAGCCTTTCCACCCCGTAGAGTTGCCCTTGGGAATTTGAGCGCTCGGTGAGCCCGTCGGTATAGAACAACAAGCGATCACCAGATTGCAAGGTCGTTTCCGTAACCGGCACTTCGCCATAGGGTTCTATCCCCAGCGCAAATGTGGCCTCGCAAGGAACCTCAATGGCCTCCCCCTCTGAAGGTCTGTACAAGATTGGCAGCAGGTGACCCGCTCTCGCTATACGCAGATTTCGGCTCCGGGTGTCATACACTCCGTAAATGGCAGTTATGAAACTCAGGCCGACAACCTGGCAAAGAGTTCTGTTGAGATCTTTCAGGACTTCACCAGGGTCGCTGGCCGCTCCCGGATAACCCCGCAACAGGGCACAGGTCATGGCCATGCGAACAGCAGCAGGGGTACTGTGGCCTTCAGCGTCGGCCACCATGAAGCCCCACCGGCCTTCCGGGAGTTCGATAATATCGTAATAGTCCCCGCCGGCGTAACGGCTGGTGCTGTAGTAGGCCGACAGCCTCATCCCTTCAATTTCCGGCAACCATTCAGGTAGGAGATCCCGCTGGACATCGGCAACCACTTGCAGCTCGCGCTCAAGCTCGTTCTTCTTTTGCTGGACCTCGCGTTTAAGCCGGTAAATGGTTAGATGTGTATTGACCCTTGCGATGACTTCATCGGCCTGAAATGGTTTGGCAATATAATCCACCGCTCCCAGATCTAATCCTCGCACCTTGTCTCTGGTAGCATCAAGAGCGGAGAGGAAAATTACAGGAATCTCACTGGTGACCGGCTCTTCTTTCAGCTGTCGACATACTTCATAACCATCAATCCCCGGCATCATAATGTCCAACAGGATTAGCTCGGGCAGCGCCTTTTTGGCAATGGCAAGCGCGGCTTCGCCGTCCTTTGCAACTAAAAGATTGTACCCTCTTCCCTCTAAGGTCTGAAACAGCACTTGCAGGTTGGCGGGATTGTCGTCCACCAGCAAAATCCGTTCAGGTTGGTCTTGGCCGTCTGCAAAGGTTCTCACCTGGTTGGTCATGTGCAGCTCCAATTAGTTGTCCGTGCCCTTTGCCAAAACGTCAGCCAGCTGTAATATGCCATCAAAATCAAAGTCTGCCGCCAACTGCATGATCTTTTCACTGAGAGGCACAAGGTTCTCTCCTTGGGTTTTCAGCTCGTCGGCAACACCCTTCAGTTCCGTTACATCGCCCATATCCACGGCTTTACGGATGCGTCTAACCGCATCATGCAACAGCTCAGGAGGAACCGAGGCCATCACCTCTGGGGATGGTTCGGCAGTCTTATCTTCTGCCGGGGGCCCAAGTGTTTGAACCGACTCCAGCGCCCGGTTGAGTACATTTTCCAGGTCCACCAGCTTTTGATCTAGTGCCTCAGGTGTGGGAGCAGTAGCTGCATCTTCCCTCCTCACCAGCTTTTCCATTTCCACAACCGCAGCCAGCAGATTTGCGGCTGAAAGATTGCCCGCCACCCCCTTGAGATTATGGACCAGGCTGTGCACCAGATCCATGTCCCCTGCGGTCAAGGCTTCCCGAATCTCCCCGCCCACCCCGGAATATTTGGCGGCGAACTCCTGCAGCAGTTTTTTGAACAGTTTTCTGTTCCCCTGCATACGGGCGAGGCCAGCAGCGAGATCAAATCCCGGCAAAGACTTCGGTAGATATTCTTCTTCTACCCTTTCCTCGGCAATTGTTATTTCCGTGGGCAGTGCTTGGCGTGAATCCCGCTTAGCTCGAATCCATTTTCCCAGAGTGGAGAAGAGCTGTTCAGGATCTATGGGTTTGGCCACGTGGTCGTTCATTCCTGCTGCCAGACATTTTTCCCGGTCACCTGCCATGGCATGGGCCGTCATGGCTATTATGGGTAGATCTTGAAAGCGCGGATCGCTGCGTATCGCCTCAGTGGCCAGATAACCATCCATAACCGGCATCTGAATGTCCATGAGCACAGCATCATAGTGCTTTTTTCCAACCGCGTCTACAGCCTCCTGGCCATCGTTAGCCAAGAAAACCTGCAGCCCCGCCCCCATAAGAATCTCTTTAGCCACCTGCCGATTTATTTCATTGTCTTCAACCAGCAACACCCGAGCCCCATAGATATGTTCCAGCAATTCCATCTCCTGCTCTGTTTGGAGCGCAGCAGGATAAGTCTTGGGCGTTTCCTTGCCCAAGGCCTGCATGATGGTGTCAAAAAGCACGGACGAGCTCACCGGCTTGATAAGAAAACCTTCCAACCCCGCCTTCTCGGCCTCTTGCATGATCTCTTCACGACCATAGGCGGTCACCAAAATGACGGCTGGAACTTTGCTGAGGTGAGAATGGCTTTTAATGCGCTTGGATGCCTCAATGCCGTTCATTCCAGGCATCTTCCAGTCCATGAGCACCAGTTCAAAGGGCTCTTCCCCAGGGGCGACCTCGAGCTCTGCCAGTCCCTCTTCCCCGGAAAACGCCAAAACTACCTTGAAAGAAAAAGATTCCAAGGTGGATTGTAGTATGTCCCTGGAGGTGGCATTGTCATCCACCACTAAAACCTTCAAACCCCGCAAATCCGGCGAGGCTACTAAGCGCCTTTCTTCCTTTTCCCTGCTCAGGCCGAAGGTGGCGGTAAAACTGAAGCTACTGCCCTGACCTGGCTGGCTTTCTACCGAGATTTCGCCTCCCATCATGCTCACCAGACGCTGACTTATGGCAAGACCCAGTCCGGTGCCGCCGTACTTCCTGGTGGTGGAGGTGTCGGCTTGGCTGAAGGCCTGAAAGAGCCTGGCTATTTGCTCTTCACTGAGACCTATTCCTGTGTCGCTCACCGAGAACTTCAGGGTCAACCGCTCCTGGTCTTGCCAGCTCAACTGGGAGGAGACCACTATCTCGCCCGAGTTGGTAAATTTGATGGCGTTGTTGACCAGATTGATGAGAACCTGACCCAGCCGTAAAGGATCGCCCACCAGGAATCGCGGCACATCCGGCGCCGTGGCAAAAAGAACCTCCAGGTCTTCTTTCTCCCGGACTTTTACGCTGATGAGACTCGCCAGATTATCCAGGACATCATCTAGACTAAAGTCAACCGATTCCATGTCCAGCTTGCCTGCCTCGATCTTGGAAAAATCCAGGATGTCGTTGATGATGCCCAAAAGGGAATTGGCCGATGAGCGGATCTTGGTCAGGTAATCCCGCTGCTTGGCTGTGAGCTCCGTCTTCAACGCCAAATGTGTCATGCCGATAACCGCATTCATGGGAGTGCGAATTTCGTGGCTCATGTTGGCCAGGAAATCACCCTTGGCCTTGTTGGCTTCGTCGGCTGCAATCTTGGCCTGGATCAACTCCTTGTCCATGCGCTTGCGCTCGGTAATATCCTCTTTAACCGCGACAAAATGGGTTATTTCACCAGCAGCATTCAGAATGGGCGAGATAGATGCGCTTTCCCAATAGGATTCACCACTCTTTTTCCTGTTATGAAACTCGCCACGCCA
>WOR8_10009762_pt1 | contig 11917 bp, 16 predicted proteins | sample DeeMarSeWOR38_10_FD_19890 | JGI IMG/M metagenome (IMG submission 19890) | reverse complement strand
ATTGGTTTTTCAGAAATAATGATGCAGAGAATTGCGTTGATACCACTAAGGACTTGTATATATGTATCGGTACTTGTCCCGATAGGTTAGAAGACGAACCTGCAGGTGCTTGTGAAAAGCTTACAGGATCACCAGATGCAGTGCATATAGTCGGTTCAAACTTGGTGGGAGACAGTTGTCCAGACGAATTATTTAAGCAGACGTTGGGCAACAGTCCGTTCTATCATTATGAAACTTGGGCTGGAGGGTATTATTACGAGGCTTGTTACGACTATGGGGCGTCCCCGCCCGGCTGGGTGGCGCCTAGTAATTGTCCTTAGTAACGGCTCTCCATGAAGTTGGTCCAGGGGGGTGGTTGGTTTAATTAGGGTTGAGTACACAAATGGGTTGCTGTTGCACTCAACGGATCAAAACCTGATTCAGATTGGTAAGATTAAAGGCAGGGCCTTTTCCGGCCCTGCCTCTTTTTTGAAGATGAGGTGAGTACGCTTGTAATTGAAAATGCTACAGCGAGCGCATTCCCCGTAGTCCGCCTGAGGCGGATGCAGGGAGCTTCAATGAGCGATCTCTTCCGCTACACTCTCAAGAACGGTGGGGAGAGTGCAGCGTGAAGCAGCCTCTACCAACAAATCTCCCAAGCATAGCCGCCTGCGATAATAACAACGCAGCCAGGGCTTGACTTATGAAAAAGCATGGTGCCGACAACCGTACCAGGCGTGGTTGGGCTCACCATAGTTGCACCTTCATCGGGACCGCTATCTTTTTTCAGTTTGACGCCAACGATTTGTCCAGTGTCTTTGTGCACCTCAATTTTAATAACTTTTATATCCTTGCCCTTTATGTCAGATGGACCTGCACCGATTGTCGGTGCGCAGGCGAGCATAAGCACGAGTACTGCTAAAAGAACCTTTCCCATTCTAGCCATGGTAGATACCTCCCTGTCTCTCTCAATTAAGTGAATGTTGACGACAACCTTTACTTAATAAACCAATCCTGTTGGACCCCCTTTCGTAGTGATATTCTTCTGACATCTGTAAAACAGCTAGATTTCTAGTGAAAACTAATAGAGATCAAATGGTCGGATTTGCGGGATCAGTGCCCTGAATTTGAAGTATTCGCTAACGTGCATAATAGACTAATGAAACAGCAGACGTCCAGAGAATTGTGAAGGACAGCGAGAAAGGCGGGAAAGGGATTGAAAGACAGCTGGCAGCGGACAGCAGGCAGCAAGGAGGAGAAAGCTGGAGTAATGGAGTGGTGAACGATTCGTGTTTTGACTTGTTAGACTGCGTGGTCATTTGGTGTAATAATTCGAGCTCGGATATTTCATGAATTACCTGCTGCGACCACGGGCTGCGACCACGGATATGGCCGTCCTTCCTGGCGTCCTCGGGTGTCGGCCCCTGCGACGTACCGTTCAGGTACGCCTCGGAACCAATCCCGCGGGACGAGTTGCTAGGTGGCACGCCCATCTTCGTGATCTCGCTACAGCAATTCATGAAACATCCGGGCTAGCGGTAGACATCTTTGCGGTGGCCGACCTTGACCACATAGACTACCAGATCCTGGTCTTCGATGGAGTAGACAATTCGGTAACGTCCCTGTGGAAGACGATACTTATCCTGGCCGGACAGTTTTTCGCACCCAGGCGGTCGAGGGTTTTCTTCCAGATTCCTAATGCGCTCGACAATCCGCCGGGGATCCTTCTTCAAAGAAATGGCCTCAATGTCCTTGACCGCCGAAGGTTTAATCAGAATTTTATATTTTGCCACGTTTTTTCAGGTCTTTTAGGACGTCTTCGAAAGGCAGGTTTGGTTCGTGCGCCCGATCCACAAATGCGGCAAGGTCCTCTGCATCTTCAGCCAGCCGGAGTTGCACAGCTTCATTAACCAACTCTGAAATGGACCGATCCGTCTCCGCTGCCTTCACTCGCAAAGCCCGGTGGATATCTGGGTCGAAATAGACGGTGGCTCTTTTCTGTCGTGTTTTCATAGTGACATCTTAACGTCATGACGTAAAAACGTCAAGTAGTAATGAAAAGGGGGACGTTCTTGATATTTTGCTTTTCTTTTAGGCATAGAGAAAAGCCAGAAAGGGATTGAAAGACAACCGGCAGGAGGCAGCGGGCAGCAGAGAGATGATTGCGAATCGCGGATTTGGAAATTATCGTGATGCAACTAGGAAAGAGGGACGTCCATAAGATTATAAGTTTCTCTGTCTATAGTACTAACTGCGCCAATCTTCGAGTTGCAGTCCTCCTATTCGAGAGAACTCATCCGTGTTGTGCGTCACTAATATGAGATCATAGGTCTTCGCTATGGCTCCAATAAAGAGATCATTCGCGCCTATTCTCATGCCGATTCTTTCCAGATCAGCCCTGATAGTTGCATACTGATCTGTGCACCGCTCATCAAACGGCAAACTAACAAATGGCGCACAGAATTCCTTTACCAAAGCAAGATTCTTCGCAACCTGAACACTTTTCCTTGCACCATACAATAGTTCAGCTATGACGATGGAGCAGAGATAAATCTCCGAAGGATCATGTTGCTCAAGCCGTTGTCTGACTTTTGAGTTTCTATCCCTAAGAATTTCAATGCACTCTCTCAAAATATCCTTCTGGCCATCCTTCTCCGACTTCGCGTCTTATTACTTCAGCAAGATAACGGGAAACGGTCAAGTTGCGTGCCTTTGCCTTCTCTCGCACCTTGATGGCGACGTCTTCAGGGACGTAAAGGTGAAGTTGAGGCATGGTGTTCTCCTTTATATGTGTTATATGCACATATAGCAAATATACTCATGAATGTCAAAGTAATTCGGCGAGGGAAGAAAGGGATTAGAGGGCAGCAGGCAGCGGACAGCGGAGGGGAAATGACTCAACTAAAGTTGATCATATTCTTCTGGTTCGGCATCGGAGACTCTAGCCATTGCCTTCTCAAACTTCCTCCTATCGCCTCGCCTAGCTCTCTCTTCCAGATAATAAGCAAAAAGGTGGACGTTCATGCGATTATGCGTTTTTCATTCAATTCTCGTGTAGGATCAGCGGTGCTGGCGGGAAAAGCGAGAAAGGGAAGATCATTTCTGATTTCGGATTGCGGAATGACTAATCGCGGCTGCCTGCCCGCCCGGCATCGCGAGGCTTCAGCCGAGGCGGACGGGCCGCTCAGGCGAGGCGGGCGGGGAAAGCCGCTCCCACAGTTTGGGTAGGTTCGGAGTGATGAAGTAGTGAAATCCCCCCAACCCCCCTTTAGAAAAGGGGGGCAATGGAGGAATTACGCCTTGTGCCCTACGCACAGCGCCTAAAGCCCCCTGGACTCCATGCGCTTTGCGCTTCAGTAGGCGTCTCCTCGGGGAAGGATTGCGTAGACGTGTATAACCTTTTGATCTTTCTCCGGAGTAAAGAGAACTCTCCAATCTCCCACTCTGAGACGGTAATCCCCTCGAAGTTTTCCAATCAAAGGTCTCACGTTGGAGTGCATCAAGGGATTTTCGGACTTTTCCAATTCGAGCAGACTTCTCTTGATTCTTCTTCTGGTTTTTTTATCCAACTTCAAATAGGATTTTTCAGCCGTTGGTTTTACTTCAATCTTCCAGCTCATAGATAGACTTCCCTTTCACTCCCTCGGCTACTTCCGCTTTTCCTCTTTCTATGATTTCCACCCATTCAGGGCGGGAGAGAATATCCAGGGTTTCTTTGTGGCGCGCGATATATTCGTCTATCAGCTCAGTGATAATATCCTTCATCTCCCGTTTCTCGAGGCTGGCGATTACTTTAAGAATGTCTCTTTTCTCTTCGGGAATACGAACAGTAGCAGTTGCCACGCTATCACCCCCTTTTCCTTAGCTCAGATAATTCATCAATCATCGGAGCTAATAGCATAAGCCACTAGGCGCCTAGTGTCAATCAATGAAATCGTTAAATTCGTAACTTTAGGTTTCAGGTTTCAGGTGTCAGAAACAAAACCTTATTATCTCGAATTTCGAAATTAATAATTGGCAATTCGCAATCATCTCTATGCTGCCACCTGTCAGCTGCAATCTGCCTGCTGAAACTCCATGCTTCCCTTTCTTTATTGTCATTAACTCACTATGTCTCTAAAATGAATGACTATGAATAGTCTGCGCGGGATTTGGGTGCTTTCCTTTTACGGTGTGTCTACCGTTGTCACTAGTTTGCTCTCCCTGTTGGTAAGTATATGGTCCGAAGAACGGGCTCGGGCTTTGGCTCGAGTTTGGGCGAAGGCGAACCTGTGGGTAGCCGGGATCAAAGTCAAGGTTGAGGGCAAGGAGAACCTGCCTATAGGCAGCTCAGCAGGGGACAATGAGTGTGGGTTCATAATCGCGGCAAATCACACCTCAGCAGCCGACATCTTTGCCATTCTGGCGGGGCTGCGACTTGATCTCTGTTGGGTTGCGAAAGCGTCTCTTCTTAGAAAGCCATTCATGGGCGGGCATCTGAAGAGGCTGCACATACCGCTGGCGCGGGGGAGTATTGGCAGCGCCAAAAGGTTCATCCAAGAGGGAACATGTAAGCTCGACTCAGGGGCTGCGGTAGTAGTTTTCCCTGAGGGTACGTGGCGGGAGGACGCTGGGCCCATGCTTCCTTTTAAAAAAGGATCCTTTCACAAAAAGGGTGATCGTGCCGGTAGCGATTATTGGCTCCCAAGACCTCCTCCCACCAGAAACTCTGATTCCGAAAAAGGGAACGATCGAGCTCAGAATCGGCACCCCCATTGATCCTGAGCAGTTCACGGAACTTGAGCATATTGCGGAAGAGACATATCGGGTGATAAGTGAGTTGCTGGAAGGGGCAGAGGGAGGATAGACGACAGAGGATAGACGACAGAGGATAGACGACAGAGGACAGAGAACAGAGGGCAGAGGACAGAGGGCGAAGGTCACTCGTGATAATTTCAAAATCCGAAATCCGAAATCCGAAATCAGGAATAAAAAAAGAAAGAGTCGATGTATTGAGCACAACATCGGGCTTACCCGGTTTGGCCGGGCACTTTGAAACATTCATCCGGCGCTTTCGGAATTTAAGCTTTTCACTTCTCTTATCACCCGTGGTGGTACTGGCAGGCTTATGTATTGGGGTATCTCTGGTCCCTGGTATTTACCTCTATCGCTTCATTGACGGTTGGACCCAATCCTGGCCTCAATTCCTCCACATCTTGGCTCTCGGTTGTGGCCTGGCTTTCGCTTTCCTTGCCTATGGTGTCACCCTTATATTCCTGGTGCCTCTGGTGAACTTTCTGATGCCATTCAAGATCAAACCATGGCGAGGAAGCTGGTTTTCCATCCAAACCATCCCATGGTACGTCCACAACGCTCTGACCTATATCGTCAGATACACCTTTCTGGACTTTGTCACCCCAACACCTCTGAACGTTTTGTTTTACCGCATGATGGGCATGAAGGTTGGCAAAGGCGTAATCATCAATACCAGCAATGTTTCAGATCCCTGTCTTATTACCTTGGAAGATTATGTAACCATTGGGGGCTCAGCTACCCTGTTTGCCCACTACGGGCAAAAGGGGTATTTGATTATCAGCCCGGTTCACATAAAGAAGGGAGCCACCATTGGACTGAAGGCCAGTATCATGGGGGATGTGGTGATCGGTGAAAACGCCAACGTAAAAGCCCATTCGGTGGTGATGCCTAAGTCGAGAGTAGGGGATAATGAGACGGTGTGAAGGGCATGGAGCATGGGGCATGGAGCATAGGGGAAAAACAGCGGGCAGAGTGATCACTAGGCACTAATAACTTGGAACTAGGCACAGCGAGACGACGCAGAGAGACGTATACCCTGGATTCCCCGCCGCCGGCTGGCCTGCGGTTGATTACGGAATGACTGATCGCGGCTAACCTTCGGCGGGTATTGTCGAAAGGGTGCCCTGACTAGATGCCTCTTATCTTAAGGGGAAAGCAAGATGAAAGATGAAGCCAAGACCCAAAAGCAGCTATTAAATGAGCTGGTTGAGTTGCGCCAACGAATTACTGAATTGGAACGACTGGAGATCCAGCAAAAGCTGGCAGTAGAGGCAATGCAGCAAAGTGAGACGCGCTACCGAGCCGTCGTCGAGGACCAAACAGAGCTGATTTGTCGTTTTGATCCTGACGCGACACTCAACTTTGTAAATGAGTCTTACTGCAGGTTCTTCAACAAGAAACGTGAGGATTTGATTGGCCGCAGCTTCATGCCTTTGATTCCCACTTCGGACCGGCAAAAAGTTAAGGCACACCTCGATACGCTCGGACCAAAAAATCCTGTAGAAACGCACGAGCACCGGGTCATCGGACAAGATGGTGAGATCTTTTGGCAGCAATGGACTAACCGGGCGGTATTTGATGATGAGGGGCGCATTATCGAATTTCAATCAGTGGGACGCGACATAACGGACCGGAAGCGGGCTGAGATAATGCTTCGCCAAGCTCATGATGAACTGGAGTTAAGAGTGCAAGAGCGTACTCAGGAATTGTTGGAAGCGAACAAGCAACTGGAGCAAGAGATAGAAACTCGCAAACTGGTGGAGAAGACGCTGAAGGAAAGCGTGGAAAACTTCAGGGCTCTGGCAGAAAACGCCAATGAAGGGATCTTGATAGCCGTTGGTGAGGGAACCCACGTCTACGCCAACAACCGAGCCCTTGAGATCACGGGTTACAGTCTTGCCGAATTCCTGGAAATAGACCTGCGAAGATTTACCGCGCCCGACGAGGTTGAAAAAGTAGCGAAGAGATTCAAGGGGAGACTCAGGGGAGAAAAAGTTACAAGCCTTTACGAAACTGCCCTAATTAGGAAAAGTGGGGAAATTTTTCCGGCGGAGCTTTCAAGCGCAAGAACCGTTTGGGAGGGGCAACCTGCTACTATTGTTATATTCCGCGATATTACCGAGCGCAGGCTGGTGGAGGAGGCTCTTAAAAAGTCAGAGGAGAGATATCGAAATCTGGTTGATAATGCCCTGGTTGGGATATATACCTCGAGCGTCAAAGGCAACATTCTCTATGTGAATAAAGCTTTGGCAAATATCTTGGAATTTGATTCTCCTGAAGAACTAATCTCGCAGGGCTCTCTAGCGAGATACAAAAATCCAGAAGACAGGAAAATCCTTATTGATAAACTTATAAAGACAGGAATGGTGGACAACTTCGAATTTGAAGCGCTCACAAAAACGAATGATCCCAGAGTATTACTCACAAGTGCAACCCTCGATGGAGATACTATCTTAGGGGTGATTGTAAACATAACTGAGCGCAAGCGGGTAGAAGAGTCACTGCGCAGGAGAGAATATGACTTAGAGGTACAATCGAAAAATCTAGAGGAGGTTAATGCTGCACTAAAAGTCTTGCTAAAGCATAGAGAGGAAGACAAAGCTGAACTCGAGGAAAAGGTAGTGTCCAATGTGAAGAAACTGGTCTTGCCTTACGTGGAGAGATTGAAGAAAAGTGCGTTGGGTGCCAGACAACACACCTATTTAAGTATTATTGAATCAAATCTGGAAAATATTGTTTCACCATTCGTTCGCAAGTTATCGTCAGCATACCTGGGACTTACTCCCACGGAAATCAAAGTGGCAAACCTCGTGAAGGAGGCGAGAGACACAAAAACCATAGCACAACTATTGAACATGTCCCCCAGGACAGTCGAGTCTCATAGGCAGAATATCAGAAAGAAGCTTGGACTGAAGAATAAGAAGATAAACCTCAGAACCCAACTATTATCCATGCAGTAATACTTAATTTGCCTGCGTATTATATCAGCAATAATACCGCTTTGTTCTTGCAAGATTGTGTGGCATCTTAGATTATAGACCTTTCTAGCTCGAATTACTCAGCGAAACGCCGGGGCGCATTACGCGTTCGTCGTCCATATCTTATGAACGTTGGCTTCTGAAGAGGTAGGCAGTAGGAAAGAGTCCATAAAGACAATCTGGCCCTGATTAAAGAGTTCGTAATGCCCCCATAGACCTATCGGTCGTTTGGTTCACAGGATCTGCAATGCCTGCAAAACAGAAAAGCTCGCATGCATCGACCGGGAATGTTGTCTATATTGTCGGTCCCAGGAAGTTCCAAAATGATGCCATAGCCTCGTGCCTGGAACGGGAAACCGGTAATGAGTGCTTTGTGCTAGGGGATATCAGTCAAATTCCCGCAGCTGATCCGAAAGACCTCGGACGGCCAAAGCTGGTTCTCTTGGACTGTCAGGGAAAAAATCCTGAAAATGTTCTGGCCGAGTTAAGACCCTATCTCAATAAGAAACAATCCACAAACCACGTAGTTCTCTTCAGCGTGGGACGCAACCTGGGGATTGAAAAAAAATGCGTGTTGGAGGGGGTAAGGGGTTTTTTTTATGAAACGGACCCGTTGGATAGGTTTCTCAAGGGTGTTCGGGCTGTGCTTGAGGGAGAATTGTGGCTTTCCAGGGAGATCATGACAAAGTGCATCCTTGAGGGCACGGATGAGCCTCGTTCCTCAAGGAGCGGCAGCGAACTCCTTACCCCAAGGCAGATCCAGATACTTGCCCAGGTTGCGATAGGGGCAACCAATGATGAGATTGCTGATATGCTTTACCTCAGTCCTCATACGGTGAGGACCCACCTTTACAATGTCTTTAAGAAGATCAACGTTCCCAATCGTCTCCAGGCAGCACTGTGGGCAGCAAAACACTTGTAGCATCGAACTGCGTTCGATGCGGAATAATGGAATAATGGGTTAAATCTCGGACCCCCACCATTCCAATCTTCCAGCCTTCCAATATTCCGGTTTTCTTCCTTCTGTGGGAGCGGCTTTCCCCGCCCGCCTCGCCTGAGCGGCCCGTCCGCCTCGGCTGAAGCCTCGCGATGCCGGGCAGGCAGCCGCGATTTGTCATTCCGGAATCCGCCCAGGCGGATATCCGGAATCCAGATTCCCGGTTAAATCGTAAAATCCTCCCCCACCATCCCACCATTCCTTTCTTCCAGCCCTTAACGACCCATGACCTGGTGAACCACCCTTTAGGTTTCCTGGTCGTTCTCATCTTTGAGAATACTTTTAAGCAGAGGAACGAGTGGTGGTAGATCACCTTGAATGGTCTCCCAGACCGTTCGGAGTTCCACACCCCAGTATTCATGGACCGCGAAATTTCTCATATCTCCCATGAGACGCCAGGGAATGAAAGAATGCCTTGCCACAACCTCTTCGGGGACACGGCGTGCTGCTTCGCCGATGATAATGAAGTTACGGATGACAGCGTCGATCGTCTTGGAGTCTTTCTCGAAGGCATTGAAGTCCATGCCTTCGACATAGAGCTGTATTTTCTCGATGGCTTCGATTATGTCGGTGATGCGATGCTGCCACAGTCTAGACGACATCGAAGGCCTCCTTAAGAACACTGTCGCGCAGTGACGAGTGTACTGCTCCCTTTTGCACCAAATCGACCTTCGCTACCCCAAGGATCTCCTCGAGCCGATGCTGAACCTTGAAAAAATGGAAAACTCCTACGGCACGATCGAATTCCACCAGCAGATCAATGTCACTCTCCTCGCTCGCCTCTTCACGGGCTGCGGAGCCGAAAAGAGTTAGAGATGCGACTCCCATCTGGCGAAGTTCATCTCGGTGAGCCGTAAGCTTATCTACTACTTCACCTCTTGTCATGGCATATCCTCCAAAAATGTACAGAATCAAGTCTATAGCAGAAATATACGATGGTGCAAGCAAGAAGGTAAAGACAGATATCCAGGCGGTTCGTGATAAGCTGCAAGAAAAGGTTCAGGCTTTTTCCGACCTGAGCGACTCGGCTTGAGCTCGTCGACAGGTCTCCTCGCAGGCCGCACCGGCCTTCTGTTTTCTAACCACAGAGACATCAAGCCAGAGTAGTTCACCACAAAGACACTAAGACACCAAGATTAAATAGATGGAAAACACGACAGCATCTATACACTTGTTCAGTTGAACTGGTCTGATCTCTATTGCTCTCCTTTGTGTTCACCAAGATTAAATAAGAAAAAAAACATCACATCATTCAGATAACGCGCTCAGCTGAGCTCTTGTCACAACTATTTGCTTTTCTTTGTGTCTTCGTGTCTTGGTGGTTCAAGCTTTTTGCTAACCACGAAGTCACCAAGCCACCAAGATTAAATAAGAAAAAAACATCACATCATTCAGATAACGCGCTCAGCTGAGCTCTTGTCACAACTATTTGCTTTTCTTTGTGTTTTGGTGGTTCATGTTTTTTGCTCACCACAAAGACACCAAGGCACCAAGATGAAATAAGAAAAAAACATCACATCATTCAGATAACGCGCTCTGCCGAGCTCTTGTCACCAGTGTTTGCTTTTCTTTGTGTCTTCGTGTCTTGGTGGTTCATGATTTTTCCTAACCACAAAGTCACCAAGGCACCAAGAATGATTAGGCAAAAACAAGATATCATACAGATTGCTTGCTAGGCTGACTTTGTGTCTTCGTGTCTTGGTGGTTCATTTTTCCCTCCTGACTCCTGACTCCTTCCCAATATTCCATCCTCTCACCCTTCCAACATTTCGGTATTTCCACCTTCTGGGGGAGCGGCTTTCTAGCCGCGATTCGTCATTCCGGAATCCGCTGCAAGCGGATATCCGGAATCTAGATCACCGCTTCTGCATTACAAAATTCTCACCCAATATTCCATCATTCCTTCGTTCCAATATTCCAATGAACTGAGCCTATTTTGTTGACATTTTGGGTACCTGCCAATAGGATGGGCACCGATATACTCATCATGCATTTTTGAATGAATTTTTTTGACTCTTCTGGAGTATAAGCAAGATTGAAGTTCAAAATCTCTCAGCATGCATCCGAGGAAATGCAACGGCGGGCTATACCATTAAAACTTCTTGAAACAGTCTTGCAGAATCCTCAGCAGGTGGTTTATGAATATGGCGGCAAAAAGGCATACCAGTCACAGGTCGATTTTGGAGAGAGAAAGATATTCTTGCTCAGGGCCATCGTGGATGATAAAGTTGAACCTGCCATCGTTATTACGGTATATCGAACCAGCAAGATCAGCAAATATTGGAGGACGGAGTGAAAGTAACCTACGACCCCGAGGTGGACATACTCAGGATCATTCTTACCAGTGCACCCATCGAAGAGAGCGACGAAGAAAAGCCCGGAATGATTCTCGACTACGACAAAGAAGGCAATATAATAGGGCTGGAGATTCTGGATGCTTCCAAGAGGGTAGAGAACCCGCGATCAGTTGAGTACGCCGTGTCAAGTTGAATGATGGCTTGCCTTCCCCCTTTGGTATATGGCTCTTCCTTTCTATCTCGCTTTTATCGTCGGAGCCGTTTCGCGCTCTGTTTTCTAACCACAAAGTCACCAAGCCAGAGTAGTTCACCACAAAGTCACTAAGACACCAAGATCAAATAGATGGAAAACACGACAGCATCTATACACTTGTTCAGCTGAACTGGTCTGATTTCTATTGCTCTCCTTTGTGCCTTTGTGGCTTGGTGGTTCAAGCTTTTTGCTAACCACAAAGTCACCAAGTTGCTGAGGTTAGAAACAGACAAGAAACATGGCATCCTCCTCAAGACTGTTCGAATGATCTAGTCCAACAACTATCAGCTTCCTTTGTGTCTTCGTGCCTTGGTAATTCATGATTTTTCCTAACCACAAAGACACCATGACACCAAGGTTAAATAAGCAAAAACATCAGGTCATCCAGATAGCCTGCTCTGCCGAGCTCTTGTCACCAGTGTTTGCTTTTCTTTGTGTCTTCGTGTCTTGGTGGTTCAACTCCACCATTCCTCGAACTCCTGACTCCTGAATTTTGACTCCTGACTCCTTCCCGTAATATTAATATACTGCCCACCACAGTGTAGTACCATTTTTCTCGTATACCCTCTTACTCTTTTCCAGTTTCAAAATACGATAATAATCATAGCATCTACGTATT
>WOR8_10006724_pt1 | contig 11918 bp, 7 predicted proteins | sample DeeMarSeWOR38_10_FD_19890 | JGI IMG/M metagenome (IMG submission 19890) | reverse complement strand
TTGGTGGCCAGGGGCGGAATCGAACCACCGACACGCGGATTTTCAGTCCGCTGCTCTACCAACTGAGCTACCTGGCCAATCGGGTCGCGGTTCGGGAACCGCGCCTACGGAAGAGGCCGGGTATTAGACCGGCCCGGACGCCTGCAGTCAAGGCGCCGCGCTGTTGTCGGCGCCGCACCTGCCGCGGTATGTTGCAGGCTACCCCTGGCGACCACGAAACGCTTGCATAGCTTTGGCCAACACGCTCATCTACCTCGACCCCGAGAGCCCGCTGAATCTGCAGAATCAGATTCGGCAGAAGCTCGTCGACGGCATCCTGTCCGGCGCCCTGCCGCCGGGCCATAAGCTGCCGTCGAGCCGGGCCCTCGCCGAGCAGCTCGAGGTGTCGCGCAACACCGTGGTGCTGGCGTACCAGCAGCTGGTCGCCGAGGGCTACCTCGAGAGTCGCTCGCGCAGCGGCATTTTCGTCAGCCGCGAGATGCTCGAGGCCCGCGTCGGGCCGGGCGCGCGGGACGACGAAGACAGCGAGAAGCAGTCCGCGGCGTGGCGCAGCCGCATCCGGCGCCCCGGCATCGCGCGGCGTGCGGCGAGGCCGGAACTGCCGAACTGGAGCCGCTACCCCTACCCCTTCATCGACGGCGAGTTCGACGCGTCGTTGTTCCCGCTCGCCGAGTGGCGCGAAGCGAGCCGCCTCGCGCTCAGCGTGCGCGACGTCCGCGAGTGGTCCACCGGCGCGGGCGACGCCGACGACCCGATGCTGATCGACGAGATCCGCAGCAAGATCCTCACCCGCCGCGGCATCCAGGCACGCTCCGACGAGATCCTCATCACCCAGGGCACGCAGAACAGCCTGTACCTGCTGTCGCGGCTGCTGGCCGACTCGAGCGTGACGTTCGGTATCGAGGAACCGGGTAACGACCAGTTCCGCGACCTGCTGCGCCAGGACGGCGCGAAGATCTCGCTGCAGTCCGTCGACGACGAGGGCATCGTCATCGGCGATGACTTCGGGCGCTGCGACGTCGTCTACGTCACCCCGAGTCACCAGATCCCGACCGCCGTCGTCATGTCGCCCGAACGCCGCCAGGCGGTCGTCGATGCCGCGAAGGCGAACGACGTGCTCATCATCGAGGACGACTACGAGTGCGAGATCAGCTACCTGCAGCACCCGCTGGCCGCGCTGCGCGGCATGGACGACTCGGGCCGGGTCATCTATGTCGCCAGCCTCTCCAAGGTGCTGGCGCCGGGCCTGCGCCTCGGCTTCATCGTCGCCGACCCGCCGTTCATCCAGCGTGCGCGGGCGCTCAGGCGCACGCTCATGAACCATCCGCCGCGCAACAACCAGCGCGCGGTCGCTTACTTCCTCTCACTCGGCCACTACGACGCGCTCATGCTGCGGCTGGGCCGCACGCTAAAAGAGCGCCGCCTCGCCCTGCGCGACGCCCTCAACTGGATGCGCGGCGTGCCCATGGAGATCTCGCCCGAGGTCGGCGGCACCACCTACTGGGTGCGCACGCCGGACGATTTCGACGTCGACGCGTTCGCACACGCGGCGGCGCAGCGCGGCATCCTCATCGAGCCGGTGCGGCACTACTACGCCGACCCCGGGCACGCGGAAAACTGTTTCCGCATGGGCGGGACCAGCCTGCCGCTGGAACGCATCCGGCCCGGCGTCGAGCGGCTCGTGGAGCTCATCCGCTCGCAGGTCCGCGACTACGTCGAGCAGCTGTCCACCAGCAAGGGCGAATGGCTGCGCGGCGACGCACTGCGCGACGTCATGACCGGGGCGACGATTCTTTACAGAGAGGTGGACGGCTCGCCCTGCACCATCAAGTACCACAAGAGCGGCCTCATGACCGGCGTGCTCGGCTACTCCAACGAGGAACAGGACCAGGGCCGCTGGCGCATCGAGGACGATCGTTTCTGCCGGCAGTGGAGCCGCTGGAACTACGGCGAGGAGAGGCGCTATTCGATCGTGCTCGACGGCGAGCTGATCAAGTTGTTCAACGACGACGGGCAGATCGTCGACTCGATGTTCATCCTGCGCGGCAGCAATGACGACGATGACGACGCGCCCGCCTGGTCCATTACGGAAGCCGCATCTGGACCTATGGGCACCTGATCATCGCGGCTAGTGTTGCCACCTGCACGGGAGGCACCCATGAGCAAATTCGGCATAGCAGGACTGCAACTCGAGGCTGTCAACGGCGACAACGTCGACGCGATGGAAGAAGCGATCGACGCGGTCATGAAGCGCTTTTCCTGGGTGGACATGGTGCTGCTCGGCGAACTGAACGCCTACGGCGCCGACCGCAGTTTCGTGCAGACGATGCCCGGTGGCCCGTTCGAAGAGCGCTTCTGCGAGGTCGCGAAGCGCAACGACGTGTGGCTGATACCGGGCTCGATCCTCGAGCGCTTCGGCAGCGACACCTTTAATACCGCGCCCGTCATCAACCCCGACGGCAAGGTCATCGCGCGCTACCGCAAGCAGTTCCCGTGGCTGCCGTACGAGACGAACCTGACGCCGGGTTCGGATTTCGTGGTCTTCGACGTGCCCGACATCGGCCGCTTCGGCCTGTCCATCTGCTACGACATGTGGATCCAGGAAACGCTGCGCACCCTGACCTGGATGGGCGCCGAGGTCATCCTCCACCCGTCTTTGACCAGCACCATCGATCGCGACGCGGAGCGCTGCATGGTGCGGGCGAGCGCCGCGATGTACCAGTGCTACTTCATCGACGTGAACGTCGCCGGCCCGCTCGGCGTCGGCCAGTCGCTCGTCGCCGGGCCGGGCGGCGAGGTCATCCACGATGCCGGCCGCGGCCGCGAGATCTTCCCGCTGCGGCTCGACCTCGACTACGTGCGTGACGTGCGCGCCAACGGCTGGCACGGGCTCGGCCAGCCGCTGAAAAGCTTTCGCGACAGCAAAGTACAGTTCCCGCCGTACACCGAGGGCTACGCCTCCGGCTGGCTCGAGGCCCTCGGCCCGCTGACCGTTCCGGGACGACGCCGGGGCGGCTCGTGACCGATAGCGTGGCGCGGCGCCTCGCCGTGGCGCCCAACTCGATGTACGCGAGGATCTTCCTCGCGTTCCTCGCCTCCGCCGGCCTGTTCTACGTCAACATCATGCCGGCGATTGTCGATGGCCTGAAGGAGGGCCTTGCCTTCACCGACCGGCAGGCCGGCTTCGTCGCCTCGGCCAACGTCTATGGCGCGGCCGTCGGCGCGCTGCTGGTCGTGTTCATCGTCAAGCGCCTCTCGTGGCGCCCTGTCTCGTACGCGCTGCTCACAACGCTGATCCTGATGGATCTCCTGTCCCTGCTGCTGAGCACGCCCGAGGTTCTCATCGGCGTGCGTTTCGTGCACGGCTGCGTCGGCGGCGCGCTGGTCGGCGTGGGCTTCTCGGTCATCGCGCGCATGCTGCACCCGGACCGCACCTTCGGCGTGCTGTTGTTCGTGCAGTTCGGACTCGGCGGTCTCGGCAACCTCTTCATCCCCCGCCTCGTGCCCGTGTTCGGTACCGGCGTGCTGTTCGTCTCGCTGATCGCATTCAGCCTCGCGACCGCGGCCATGGTGCCGTTCCTCGACGACTATAAAGTGTCGGCGGCAGACGGGCGGCGCGCGAAACGCACGAAGCCCCTGCCCCTGCTGCCGATCGCGCTGGTGCTGGCCTCGCTGTTCCTGTTCCAGGCCTCGAACAACGGCCTGTTCGCCTTCATCATCGGGCTCGGCCGCTTCTCCGGGCTCGAACTCGACTTCATCACGCTGACGCTGGCCGCGTCCGGCTGGATCGGCCTGCTCGGCGCCGGGCTGGTCGTCGTGCTGTACACGCGCTTCGGCCGCACCCTGCCGCTCGCGGCCGCGATGATCGCCACCCTCGCTGCGACCTGGGCGCTGCACTTCAGCAGCAGCGGCACGGTGTTCCTGGTCGCCAACTGCATCATCGGCATCACCTGGGCATTCGTCATGTCCTACCTGCTCGGGCTGGTGTCGGCCTTCGACCAGACCGGGCAGATGGCGGCGCTGGGCGGGTTCGCATCGAAAATGGGGCTCGCGAGCGGGCCGCTCGCCGGCGGACTGCTGCTCGGCGACAACAATTACGCGCTGCTGATCAACCTGGCCTGCGTCGGTCTCGGCTTAAGCATGGTCGCGAGCCTCATCCCGGCGAGACTCAAGGACCGGCCGGCCGAACCGGAGCCTCCGCCCGACGCGGCGATCGCCGGAAAACTGGACTAGTACCCGCCACCTATCTGGACCTACTCGCGCCCCGGGGTGTCGGGTAGCTTTCACAACGTAGAGTCGCTTCGGGGAGCAGAAATGGACGACAGGAACAGATTCAATCGCAAACCACTGGTTGCAGCGGTCGCCACCGCATGCGCAGCAATGGCCGGGCCCGCCCCGGCGCAGGACGTCGACGAGGGACAGATCGAGGAGATCATGGTCACCGCCACGCGGCGCGCGACCAGCGTCACCGATATCCCCTACAACATCTCTGCCATGTCGGGCGACGCCCTCGACTCGCTGCAGGCGGTCACCCAGTACGACGTGTTGCGTGCGATGTACGGCATCACCGTGATCGACCGCGGCTACCGCAACGGCGGCATGGTGAACAGCATCGTCATCCGCGGCCTGAACGTCGACAACGGCCAGAACGGCGACATCATGCTGAACGCCGTACCCACGGTCGCGACCTATTACGACAACTCGCCGATGTTCGCGAACTTCCTGGTCAAGGACGTCGAGCGCGTCGAGGTACTGCGCGGCCCGCAGGGCACGCTGTACGGTTCCGGTTCTCTCGGCGGCACGGTGCGCTACATCACCCGCACCCCGAATGCCGAGAGCTTCGAGAGCGACCTCGAGCTCGACTACGGGCAGACCTCGGGCTCGGACGGCAACAACCTGGCAGCGGACGTGATGGTCAACGTGCCGTTAGGCGACATCGCGGCGGTCCGCGTCAACTACAGCCACATCGACAACGACGGCATCATCGACTACGTCAACGCCTACCAGCTGAACGAATTCCGCGAGCCGCTGGTGAACGTCAACGGCGACTGCGTCGATCCGCGTGCGGCGACCGACCAGCAGGTGCTGTTCAACACCGGCTGCTTCGAGGAAGTGAAGGATGCCGACACCGTGAAGATCGATTACGCGCGGGTGGCATTGCGGGTCGAGCCCTCGGATAACTTCTGGGGCCAGCTGACCTACCACTACCAGGAAGACGAGATCGGCGCGCGGCGTTCGACGACGCTCGGCAACAACAACCAGCCGTCCGGCTCGCCGCTGTACTTCGAGTACGGCGACGACGACAGCGGCCAGGTGATCCTCGAACCGTCGGAGCGCGAAGCCGCGCTCACCGCCCTCGATCTCGAGTGGGACATGGGTTTTGCGACGTTTACCTCCACCACCAGCTATTACGACCACGAGGGTATGGGCGAGAGCGACAACGGCGGCCTGTGGGCCAGCGGTGGCCAGGTCGACCCGGACAGCAGCCGCGACTGGAACTTCCTGTTCTACGGCGGCGCGTGGCCGCGCCCGATCCAGCGCGCCGAGCGCGGCTACACGGACGAGGTGCTCACACAGGAATTCCGGCTCGTGTCGAACTCCGGCGACGGCAAGTTCGACTGGATCGCGGGCGCGTTCTACATGGACCAGGACACCAACGTCTACCAGCTCAGCTACAACCCGGGCATGAACCTGTTCAAGAACGCCTGCCGCAACACCGGCGACCCGGTGTGCACGACCGGCGGCCTGTACGGCGGTTTCTGGCCGCGCTTCTACGAGGGTGACCTGAGCGAGATCGACTTCGAGTACCGCCGCGACACCAGCTACGAGGAAGTCGCGCTGTACGGCGAGCTGACGTATCACTTCACCGACAACTTCCGGATCACCGGCGGCCTGCGCTGGTTCGACAACGAGACCGTCAACGACACGATCCTCGGCTTCCCGCTGCCGCCAGGCTCGACCTCGCCGGCCGCGCCGCAGTCCACGGACCAGGACGACGACGTGCTGGTGAAGCTGAACACCTCGTGGAACTTCAACGCCAACAACATGGCGTACTTCACCTACTCGGAAGGTTACCGCCACGGCGGCGCGCAGGCTGTTCCCAGCCTCGACAACGGCGACCCGTTCGGCGAGCCCAACGCCGAGGGTATCCGCACCTTCGAGTCGGACTCGGTGCAGAACTTCGAGCTCGGCGTCAAGGGCAGTTACGGGCGCTTCCAGTACACGGCGAACGCGTTCTACGTCGACTGGCAGGACCCGCAGCTCAATACCACCTCGGTGTTCTACGGCTTCTACCTCGCCGCCAACGGCGACCAGGCGACGACACAAGGCATCGAGCTGGAGGTCGAAGGCTACGCCGGCGACAACTTCCACTACCGGGCGGGCTACACCTTCGTCGACGCACAGCTGGAGAAGGACTTCATCAGCCCGCAGACGGGCGGTGTCGTGGCGCCGGCAGGCTCGACCCTGCCGGGCGCGCCGGAGAGCGTGCTCAGCCTGAATCTCGACTACACGTGGCAGATGGGCTCGGACATGGACCTGATCGGCGCCATGGACGTCTACTACCAGAGCGAGTCGGAGAACTTCATCGACCAGGCATCCCTGGTCAACGAGACCTACGATTCGTTCACCCTGCTCGGCGCGAGCGTCACGCTGGCATCCGGGCCGTGGCGGGCGACGCTGTATGGCCGCAACCTGACCGACGAGGCGGCGCCGAGCGGCGGCTTCGCGCAGAGCAACTGGAGCTATGACACCGGTATCTTCGAGAGCTGGTACGGCAACGGCAATCGCCAGTTCATCGTGCAGCCGAGAACCTTCGGCCTGAAGCTCGGCTACCGGTTCTAGGCGAGGTAGCCGGCATCCGGCACAATGCCGGGTTCATGGCCCCTCCGCAAAGCGACAGCAACACACTGGCCGCCGCGCGATCCCTCGAGGATCGCGTCTGGCGGTCGCTGCGCGACAAGGACGCGAGGCAAGCGCTCGCGACCTGCGAGCAACTCAATCGCGAACACCCGAATTACGCGTCGGGCTGGCACACGGCCAGCCAGCTCGCGTTGCGGCTCAACAACCCGGCAGCCGCGCTCGCGGCGATCGACCAGGCGCTCGCGCTCGAACCGGGCAATACCGACGGACTGCTGCAGCGGGGGCTGTGCCTCGGCAAGCTGGGCGATACCGCGGCGCTCGAACCGCTGGTCGCGGAGCTCGCGGCTCGCGACCTGTCCACCGCCTACCGGCATTCCACGCTCGGCATGCTCTACACGCAGCTCGAACGGCGCGAGGACGCCGTCGCGTGTTACGAACGCGCCGCCGCACTCGAACCGGACCGCGCGAAGCACTACTACAACATCGCCGCGCTGCAGCGCTCGCTCGGCGACATCGAGCAGGCCGAGGCGAATTTCGACACGGCGATCGGGCTCGATCCCGCCGACTGGGAAGCGATCAAGGTGCGTTCGGAGCTCCGCAAGCAGACGCCGGACGACAACCACGTCACCGCGCTCGAAGCGATGCTGGATAAAGGCATCGCCGACCCGCGCGGCGAGGTACACGTCTGCTACGCGCTCGCGAAGGAACTCGAGGACCTCGGCGAGCCGGAACGTTCCTTCGGCTACCTGAAGCGCGGCGCCGACAAGCGCCGCAGCCTGATGCGCTACGACGTGCAGCGCGACATCGACACCATGGTAGCGATCGAGGAGACCTTCACCGCCGAGCGCCTTGCCGAGTCGCGTGCGGGCAGCGAGAACGATGAAGCGATCTTCGTCATCGGCATGCCGCGCACAGGGACGACCCTCGTCGAACGCATCCTCGGCAGTCACTCGGACGTCTACTCGGCCGGCGAGCTCGGCAATTTCGCCACCGTGCTGATGCAGCAACTGCGGCCGCGGGTGACCGATCCGTCGACGCCCCGCGACGACCTCGTGCGCCTGAGCGCATCGATCGACTGCGCTGCGCTCGGCGACGCTTACATCGAATCGACGCGGCCGTTCACGGGCAGGACGCCGCGATTCATCGACAAGCTGCCGCTCAACTTCCTGTACGTCGGCCTGATCAGCCTCGCACTGCCGAACGCGAGCATCGTCAGTGTCCGGCGCCATCCGCTCGATACCTGTTACGCGGTGTACAAGCAGTTGTTCGTCGATGCCTACCCGTTCTCCTACGACCTCGGGGAGCTGGCGCGCTATTACGCGGCCTACGACCGGCTGATGCGGCACTGGAGCACCGTGCTGCCGGACGCGGTTTACACGCTCGAGTACGAGAAACTGGTCGACGACTTCGAGCCGGAAGTACGCCGGCTGCTGGAGCATTGCGGGCTGGACTTCGAGGACGCCTGCCTGCGCTTCCACGAGAACAGGACGGCATCGACCACCGCGAGCACGGTGCAGGTCCGGCAGCCGGTTTACCGCAGCTCGGTTGGCAAGTGGCGGCAGTACCGCGAGCAGCTCACGCCGCTCATCGCGGCACTCGAGGATGCAGGGATTGCGCTCGACGATTAGATGGCGCACAGCTTTTCTCGCTGCAGTCGCCGCGTTGACAGCTGCGTGTGCCGGCGGCGGGCGATCGCCCGAACAACCGCTGTCGGCTGGTTTCCTCCTCGGCGCGGCTGCATTGCCCGCACCCTTGCCGATGGCTGCGTTCACGCCGCCGAGTCCGGCGACAACACCCGGGCAGGTGTTCTCGGGCACGCTGCGGCTGCGGGGCGTCGAGCTGGCGAACGGATTCCGGGCCGTTCACGATCCCTGGGACCGCAGTGGCGAGATCGGCGAGCCGCTGCGCCACCTGCCCGCGTTCGAGTTCGAATTCGTGCAGCGCGGCAGCGACGTGATTCCGCTGCTAACGGGCGTACAGCGAAGCACTCACCCGTACTGGGAGATCCTGCTGCTGCCGGGAACAGCGTGGCAGTCCGCCGACGATGACGGCTGGACCCGTGTGTCCTTGCCGTTCGCGCTGCAGGAGCGCGCCGCAAACTGCACGCACAATGGCGTGATGAGCTGGTTGTTCCGGGGCGACGCGGTGTCGCGCGTCGCCTACCAGGTCGTCAGCGAGACCTGCGGCTATTTCAAGGCGGATTTGTGGGGCGTGGTCGATGCCGAGTTTGTCCCCGGAGATCTCGCGGACAAGGCTGCGGCAGTGATTGCCCGTGTCGATGCGCATCGGGCAAGCCGCCTGCCGATCCGCTCACTCGAGCGCCTGGCCGAGGACTACCCGGCGATCGATGCGGCGAAGCTCGGTGTTGCAGACGGTATCCCGGCAGAAGACATCAGCGCACTGGGTCTTGTCGTCGACGGCATCCACTATCGCAGCGACTGCCCGACCCGGCAGGGGCCGCATCCATTCTGTTCGTCGCTGGCACTGACCTCCTACTCGACCGCGAAATCCGTTTTCGCAGCCGTCGCGACGATGCGGCTCGAACGGCTGTACCCGGGCGTATCCGGGAGATCGATCGCCTCGCTGGTGAACGAGTGCGATCAGCCGAAGTGGCGCGACGTCACGATCGAAAACGCGCTCGACATGGCCACCGGGAACTTCGAATCGGCCGGCTTCGAGGTCGACGAGGACTCGGCGCCGCACGAGGCGTTCGTGTTCGCGGATCGCCATGCGGACAAGATCGAATTCGCCTGCAATCACTTCCCGAGGAAGGCCGACCCCGGCACGACCTTCGTGTACCACACCTCGGATACCTACCTGGTCGGGGCCGCGCTGCAGCGTTTCCTCGACCAACACGGCGGCGGCGATATCTACGACTCGGTGTTGCTGGAACCGATCTGGCATGCGCTGAATCTCAGCCCGCAACTCGATGTCGTCAAGCGCACCTACGATGACGCGGCCCAGCCCTTCACCGGGTACGGGCTGACCTACGAGGCCGATGACATCGTCAGGATCGCGAACTGGCTTGCTTACGACGGCGGCATGCTCGACGGCGAGCCGGCGCTCGACACGGCGATGCTCGCGGCATCGTTGCAACGGCTTCCCGCGGTCTCGGGCCTGCGCGCCGGCAGCGACGACCTGTATTACAACAACGGCTTCTGGGCTTACAACGCCGGTCCGTCCCTGGAATGCACCGAGCCGGTGTGGGTGCCGTTCATGTCCGGCGTCAGCGGCATTACAATCGCGATGTTCCCGAACGGGGTCATCTATTACTACTTCTCCGACAGCTATGTGTTCCGCTGGCAAACCGGCAGGGAGGCGGCGCACGCGGTTCGACCGTTGTGCCCGCCCGGTAATCGGTAGGCACGCCCAATGCTGACCCGCGCCGCCCGTGTTACCTGGCTGATCGTCGGCTTCCTGGCGCTCGCACTCGGCGCGATCGGCATCGCGTTGCCGTTGCTGCCGACCACGCCGTTCGTACTGGTCGCCGCCTTCGCGTTCGCGCAGTCCTCGGAGAAGCTGCACCAGTGGCTGCTTGATCACAACGTCTTCGGGCCGCTCATCGACAACTGGCAGCGCCACGGCGCGATCAGCCGGCGGGCCAAGGTGGTCAGCGTGCTGTCCATGGCCGTTGTGCTGGCGATTTCGGTGGCAATGAAGGCGCCAGCCGTGGTCATCGTTGTGCAACTCGTCGTGCTGAGCGGATCGGCCGCATTCGTTCTGACTCGGCCTCTACCGCCGGAGATGTAGGAGCGGCTCTCGGACCGCCCCTGCAATCATTCCGGTGGTTGTGGATTTAGCGATTTTCCTTCACGCATAATCCGGGGCTATGTGCTCCCTGCCAACAACGCGGTTTTCGGCGCGATTCGTCACGCTCCTGGCGGCGGTCATCCTCGGCGCCTGCGCGAGCTACGAGCCGAAGCCGCTCGTCCTCGAAGTGGACCTGCAGGGTGTCCAGACCAAGACCATCGACGAGGTCACGGTCTCGGTCGCCATCCTGACCGACGAACAGGCTGAGCAGCACTTCGGCGTGGACTTTGCGCTCCACGGACTGCAGGCCCTGTACATCAAGGTCCGCAATGAGTCTTCGCGCCGGCTGCAGGCCCTGTACATCAAGGTCCGCAATGAGTCTTCGCGCCGGCTCTGGTTCATCCGCAACACGGTCGACCCCGACTTCTACTCGCCCGATGAGGCGGCCGTATTATTGAAGGGCGCCCTCCCCGGCGACGACTTCGATGCACTCCGCCAGCACCTCCGGGACGAGTCGATTCGCATACAGCATCAGCCGTTGACCATCACGGAAGGCTTCCTGTACCTGCCGCGGGTCGAGGGCGGCCGCTACGTCGATGTCCGGCTCGGCGGGGATGTTTACGAGTCGGACGAGGAAGACGAGCTGGAGGCGGGATGGCTCAACGAGCTGCGCTTCGGCTTCGCCGTACCCCTGCCGGACGGCCTGTTCGATTACGAGAAGCTCGACGCGGCCCACACCTATGGCGACGTCATGCTGCCCGACATCGAGGACCCGGAGATACTGCGCGAGCACCTCGAAGAGCTCCCCTGCTGCGCCACGGATAACGACGGCAAAAAGATGGGCGACCCGCTGAACGCGGTGCTCGTCGGCGACTCGCAGGACGTGCTGACCGCCCTCAGCCGGAGCGGCTGGTCGTTCACGCACCGCATTTCCATTTCCACCGTCGGGCGCATTGCCGGCGCCGCGCTGAGCGGCGACAGCTACCCGGTAGCGCCCGTCAGCAACCTGTACCTGTTCGGCCGCAAGCAGGACTTCGCGCTGCAGCGGGCGCGACCCAAGATCTCGCAGCGTAACCACACGCGCTTCTGGCTCGCGCCCTTCACGTTCAGGGGCAGCCAGGTCTGGGTCGGGCAGGTGAGCCGCGACATCGGCATCAAGGTAACGCCGGAATCCCCTACCCTCACGACACACATCATCGATCCCGAGGTCGATCTCACTCGCGAGTACCTGTTGCACAGCCTGCTCGATGCCGGGCTCGTTGCCGGTTTCGGCTTCGTGAAGGGCAGTACGTACGCCACGCGCGACG
>WOR8_10009816_pt1 | contig 11925 bp, 11 predicted proteins | sample DeeMarSeWOR38_10_FD_19890 | JGI IMG/M metagenome (IMG submission 19890) | reverse complement strand
CTGACGGAACAGAGTTGCTCATCAAAGGACGGACACCACGAGATGACATGGACGATCCAGAAACAGGAGTCGTGGTGGGTAATGGTTCCAAAGCCAAGTGCCTCATCGGGTATTACGATTGGGAGTACCTCAAGAAGAAAGGTCGTAGTGCCACACTCAAGCGTCTTGTAATTGATGAGGTTGTTGAGTACGCACCAGAAGTAGAAGAGATGGAAGCTCTGTGATACTCATTGACGGTGACATGCTGGTGTACCGTGTAGGGTTTGCCTGTGACGAGGAAAGTGAAGACGTTGCAGTGCAGACCCTAGACAACTACCTGTCTGAAATGGTTGTAGATCTTTCAGAACACTACAACACCAGCACTGTGTACCTAACAGGTAAGGGCAACTTCAGGGACGAGGTTGCTGTTACTCTACCGTACAAAGGAAACAGAACAGAGAAGCGTGTACCTGTACACAAGAAACTGCTCCGTGATTTCATGGTGTCAGAATGGAACGCACAAGTTGTCAACGGCATGGAAGCTGACGATGCCATAGCTATCAAAGCTACTGAGCTAGATCACAAAGCTATCATCTGTTCCTTGGACAAAGACTTCAAGCAGATTCCTTGTCCTATGTACGACTACACCAAGAAAAACTTAAATGCATTTAACCCTGATGACGCTATGCGTTGGTTGTATAAGCAAGCGTTGATGGGTGATCGTGTTGATAACATACCCGGCATACACGGTATCGGTCCTAAGAAAGCAGACAAGATCATTGATCCTTGTACTACTGAATGGGAGTGCTACAGCGTGTGCCTTACTCACTACTGGGACAACGAGTTGGATGAAGACCGACTACTAGAAAGCCTTAACCTTCTGTACCTGTTACGTTCACATGATGACAAGTATGAGAAACCAAGTGAAGTATGATTCTAAGTTTGAGAAAGAAGCCCATGAGATTATGCAGGGCTGTGAGTATCATCCAGAACAACGCATCTTTTATGTAGTTCCTAAACACTACGAGCCTGACTTTGTTTACACACACCGTGGTAAGACTGTGTACATAGAAGCAAAGGGTAGGTTCCGTACATCTGAAGAGGCACGTAAGTATGTCATTATCGCAGAGGCACTTAGCTGGACGGAGGAGTTGGTATTTCTCTTCCAACGACCAAGCACCCCAATGCCGGGAGCCAAACGAAGAAAAGATGGTACACGCTACACAATGGAAGAGTGGGCAGAGAAGCATGGATTCCGTTGGTACACTCTTAAAACAATACCTACAGGATGGAGAAGATGACAAGACATCTAGTAATACCTGACACTCAGATAAAACCAGAACATCCCATTGACCATATGATGTGGGCTGGTAGGTATGCTTGTGCTGTCAAGCCTGACGTTATCGTACATCTGGGTGATCACTGGGATATGCCATCGTTGTCATCGTATGACGTAGGCAAGAAGTCGTTTGAAGGTAGACGTTACTCTGCTGATGTTGAGGCAGGCAACGAAGCTATGCAGGTATTCATGGACTGCATCAGAGCAGAGCAGTCTCGCTTGCGTAAGATGAAGAAGAAGGTATGGAAGCCGCGTCTTATCTTTACACTAGGCAATCACGAACAACGCATCGAACGTGCAGTAGAGAACGATGCAAAGCTAGAGGGACTGATGAGTTATGAAGATCTTAATCTGCGCGGTTGGGAAGTTCTTCCGTATCTTCAGCCTATCATTGTGGATGGTGTCGCTTATTGTCACTTTTTTACTAGCGGTGTTATGGGCCGCCCAGTCACAAATGCAAAGCTACTGCTCCAAAAGAAACATATGTCATGCATCATGGGACACGTACAAGACAGAGACATCGCCTTCGACAGAAACGCAGCAGGAAAAAGAATGACCGCACTGTTTGCTGGTATATACTATCAACATGATGAGCAGTATCTTAACCCACAAACAAACGGATCTTGGTCTGGTCTTTGGGTTTTGAATGAAGTAGATAACGGTACGTTTGATGAGATGCCTGTATCTATGACGTATCTACGGGGGAAGTACGGTGCTAACTCTTGACGAATTACTTGAGCGTATTGCATCACGATATGATGAAGTAACTATAATGGAAGTATTAGAGATTACATCCGAAGATCTAGTTGAAAGGTTTGCTGACAAAGTAAACATCAACAGTTGGAAGTTTGATTTGGAGGAAGAACATGAATAACGGATCAATAGATGACGCAACACCAGAAGAGTGGGACAAGGTTAACAAGTACAAAACATTTACAGGTAAACTGTTTCACCCTAGTGATAAGCACAATCCAGTAACCCAGCCTGACCACTACAACAAGGGCGCTATCGAAGCCATCGAAGCAATCAAGGCGTCCATGCACCCGCAGGAGTACAAGGGTTACCTCAAGGGTAACTGCCTGAAGTACCTCTGGAGATACGAGTACAAGAACGGTGTCGAGGATCTGCGTAAAGCCCGTGTTTACCTAGACTGGTTAATCAAAGAGATGTCTTTATGAAAGTTATCGACGGTAAGTTTGGAACAAATACAGAAGAGAAGGAGATAACCACGACTGAGTTTTTGACTGCGTTTGCTGCAAAGGCTACGCTACAGGAGAACGAAGGCAGGAAACCAAAGGTAGTCGTGGTCATGTACGAGGACGGTGAGATGTTTGAAGTAGCGTCCAACGAGCAGTACCCTGACGGAGTGTATATGCTCCTACAGTTAGCGGCACAGGCAATCATAAACGAAACACTAGGAGTAACAGAATAGATGGATGCATACCAACAGTACATACACAAGTCACGCTACGCACGATACCTACCAGAAGAAAAGCGTAGGGAAACATGGGAAGAAACAGTAGCAAGGTACGTCAATTACTTTGCAAATAAGTTTGACATCGAAGATAGTTATGATGAAATCCTGACAGCTATTGACGACCTAGATGTTATGCCATCTATGCGAGCGTTGATGACTGCTGGTGAAGCATTAGATCGTGACAACGTAGCAGGATTTAACTGTAGCTATCTTCCTATTGACCACCCTAAAGCATTTGATGAGATGATGTACGTTCTCATGTGTGGTACAGGCGTAGGGTTTAGTGTTGAACGGCAGTATGTACAGAAATTACCAGAAGTAGCAGAGGAGTTCCATGAAACAGACACAGTTATTAATGTGGCGGATTCGAAGATCGGATGGGCGAAATCGTTTAGGGAGTTGGTATCACTGTTGTATTCAGGTCAAGTTCCCAGATGGGACGTTAGCAGAGTACGACCTGCAGGTTCCCCGCTCAGAGTTTTTGGCGGTAGAGCATCGGGTCCAGAGCCTTTGCTGCTGGACGAAAACTTAGCTCCATTGAATGTCACGATCTTTGCTGCAAGATTGCTCAAATCGTTGTCGTTGGAGGAGTCAGACGATCAGCACTTATCAGCCTTAGTAACCTAACAGACGATAGACTTAGGCGCTGTAAGCATGGACAGTGGTGGGTAGAAGAACCCCAGCGAGGACTAGCCAACAACTCAGCGTGTTACACAGAGAAGCCTGACTTTGAGGCGTTCCTTAACGAGTGGACTAGTTTATATGAATCACGATCTGGTGAACGAGGTGTGTTTTCTAGAGTGGCAAGTCAAAAGCAAGCTGCAAGAAACGAACGAAGAGATGCTACCTATGATTTTGGAACTAATCCATGTAGCGAAATCATCCTCAGACCCTATCAGTTCTGCAATCTTTCTGAAGTTGTTGTCAGGGCAACCGATACGCTCGCTAGTCTCAAACGAAAAGTACGCGTTGCGACTATCCTTGGAACTCTACAGGCTACCCTCACTGACTTCAGATACCTAAGAGCCATTTGGAAAACAAACACAGAGGAAGAGGCACTGCTGGGTGTGTCACTGACGGGCATCATGGATCACCCTATGTTGTCTGGAAGAGGAGACAAGAATGAACTCAAGAAGTGGCTTAGAGCCATGCGACAAGAAGCAATTAACACTAACAAGATCTGGGCTGAGAAACTGGGCATCAACGTGTCTACTGCTATTACCGCTGTTAAGCCTTCGGGTACTGTTAGTCAGTTGGTCGATAGCGCTAGTGGTATCCATCCTCGTTATAGTACACAGTACATTCGACGAGTACGCGCAGATGCTCGTGACCCACTATGCAGAGTCCTAGAGGCCGCAGGAGTGCCTGTAGAGGACGATCTCATGTCACCCAGTACTAGGGTATTCTCCTTCCCTATTGCGTCCCCTGACGGCGCTGTGACAGCCTCAGAGATGGGTGCTATGGAGCAGCTAGAACTGTGGGAGATATACCAAGACGAATGGTGTGAACACAAACCATCTATGACTTGTTACTACAGAGACAACGAGTTCTTAGAGGTAGGCCAATGGCTGTACAATAAGTTTGATAAGGTGTCAGGGATTAGCTTTCTTCCTTATTCAGATCACACCTATCAACAAGCACCATATGAACCTATTGACAAGAAGACATACAACAAGATTGTAAAAGACTTTCCGAAAGATATCTTCTGAGTTGTAGAGTGCTGGCGTTGGTTATTCTTATGTTGCCAGCGTGTACTGTGGTCACTACTTCTGACCCACAATGGGAGTGGCCTCAAGACATAAAGAATATAGAGTAACCGTTCGACTTACCTACGTCCTCTGGCTTATCTTTAGGGTCATGGGGCGTAGGTATTCCTTCCGACTGCATCTTCTTAATGCGGTCTTTAGAACGCTGACACATACTGTGGTAATCAATGGACGTATAGCTTACTGTGTGTTTGTCGTTGTCTTTCATTGTTTGAACACCCCTTGCAATGTTTTACCTACAACTGGTAATGCGTATATTGTTTCATCAGGTAAAGGATCACCAGTTCTAAAAGCATCTGCTATATCTTCTATAACAGCACCGGGAAGAGAAGCACCTACTGGAGGTAATAAGTTAGTTGCTGCTGCTGTTAACGGATCGTTCATAAACTTGTCATAGCCGTAATCATTAGCACCCATAGCACCAAATGTAACAACAGAACCTACTTGGTACAAAGCACTCCATGCCGCTTGCTCCGCATCAGGAACCTCTCCTTTAAGAACTTGACGGCCTTCATTAACAACACCGTAACCCCCGCCAGATATAACAATGTACTTAGCTAAATTTTCTAAGGCTTGTTTTTTATTACCAGCTTGCCACTCTTTAATTATTCTTCTCTCCATCAAATCAAATTGTTTGATAGCAAAACCTTTTAGCATATAAAAAATTCTAGCGTTTGGATTAGCAAGTCCTGCACCTGTTTGTGCCGCAGCGTTAATAGGCTGTAGTCTGAACAAATCAAACATAACAAGATCACGTACTAACTCACTGTCTATATTACCCGCAGCTATGTCTCGTTTTAATTGATCTATTTCAGGTTTACTAAAGCTGTACTGCCACTTAGCATCAAAGCTACCATCAGCTATATCTTGTCTTGCTCTGTTAAAAGAAGCGCCCATGATACGGCTCTTACCAAACTGATCTAGTTTAGAAAAACCCGACCATTTCATAGACCATTCAAGTAAATCTTCACTTAGTTTAGCAGCCCCCTCAATAAACTTATTACCAGAAGTTACACCACCAAGAGCATCTATTTCTTTTTGAGTACCTTTACGGGCTTTACGAACAAACTCACCAAACACTTGACGAGCTAAACCCATATCAGCAGGATTAAAACGAACTCCATTTCTACTAAACACAGCAGAAATTACGTTACCCAGACCTAACTCAAATGATGCGTTAAACAAGTCATGCACGTTCATAAGAGCGCCATAAGGATTAGCAATAGTACCTACGTATCCAAGGCTGCGTACTATTTCTAACTCGTTTGCCATTCCCTTGTTAGCATTGATACCAATGTCATCAATAATTTGCTGTGCATTTTTTATTTGAAGCGCAGAGTATCCTTCACGCTTTAAGGCTTCTTCAATAATGTTGTCATCAAACAAACGAAAATGTCCTGCTTCATATGAGGCAGTAGCCTCAAGAGGTGTTGCACCTTCCCTTAATTCTTTTTTAGAAGAGGAACGACCCATTAAATCTTTAATATCTTTTGCTACTATAGGTTTACCGGCTGTTCTAAAACCTAACTGTTGACCTATTTCCATCCTTGTTAAAGTCTGACGCTGCCATGTCCAATGAGAATCAAAAATGTTGGCATACTCTTGTTGTTTTTCAACAGGTCTTTTAGCGTTTTGCTCACGCCACTCTTTCATAGATGGACGTTGAACATTTTTAGATGCTGCGTCTTCGGCTTTAATTGCAGCTTTATCTCTATATGTCCTGAGAGAAGCATCTCGCATAACTGTTTGAGGTGAGGAGTGCATCCAAATAGAAGTAACATCACCCGCTGTAACCTCTCTTCTGTACCGCTTAGAAAACTCTATGTTGTCATCAAAAAACTTTTGCAATCTTTCTGGAGCGCCTTTGCCTATCTTTGATCTAGCTATATTCATAGCAGCTTGTAAAGATTTTTCTTTAAACTCTAAAGATAAGCGAGGGTTAACAGCATCTAACAACAAATCATTAAACTTTATGTTTGTTTCTGCTAGTTCACGGAACGGTTCCATACCCTTCCACATATTATCTAGATCTGCTTGTTTTCTAGTTACCCTGTTCATTGCCCTGATAAGACGCTCAGAAAAAGCGACTCCAACAGTTTCTTCAGCAAGAGTAGCAAGAGGTGATGCTAAACGTCTAAACCTAACAATAGTATCTTGTGCTGCTGGAATAGTACGTCCTACATCAGACAACAAACGACCAGTTGTCATATCCAATAAATCTTGACGTAACAAAGCCATATCATCTAAAGTCTCAAATGGCTCATCTAGTTTAGAACGCAACCCTTTAATAGTTTTATTAGAACGTATAACTTTATTTAATTGACGCATATCTACGCCCATATTTTCAGCGTAACCTACCATGCGTTTATAAAAACTAGGCAGTTCTTTTGGCAAAACACCTTGCCGTCCTACTACATCACCAAGATATTCTATGTCTCGCAACAATAACTGAGTAGCAAGTTCTTCATCAGTAATATCTGTAGGCGCACGTTGAACTCTAGCTTCTTTAGCTAATTGTTCTTGTAGCCTTGCTCTTTCAGTGTTAAACTCTTCTATTGTTCTAAACCTACCAACAAAAGAAGGCTCAAGAAGTTTGTCAAAACCTCTTCCAAGAATATTACCAAACCCGCCATACAACAAAGCACTTGCAACACGACCTTCTCCACCTTCACCAGAGGCAAGACCATACACTACACCTTCAGCTAAACCTTGGTCAGCTAAAGAATATATACCAAGTTTAGTTAACCCTTTAGATAAAGCAACGCCAGTCCCTAGTGTACCTAAAAACTCAGCAGCAGTACCTATCTGAGATAGTTCAGGGTTGTTTTTTATAAACTGCTCGCGAGCTACTTCATATTCAGCTTTAGCTCTATCATATGTTTTATCAGTAGTAGCAGATTCAACAGCAGCAGCTAACTCACCTAATAATCCAAAAGTAACACCTTCTCCTGCTTGTTTAACTAATTCTGAAAGTCTTTTTCCTTCTTCATTTGCTAATTGTTTACGAATATCTATAGCTTCTTTAGGAATAACTATGTTAGTTAATTCTTTTTCTGATTTAAAAGGTAAAATTTTATTAAGAGCTTCTTGAGGTATCACAATTTCACCAGACTTTACTGGCGCTTGTGCTACTGCTTCTTCTGAAACTAACTGTCTTTCTGGTGTAGTAACTTCAGCAAGACGTTGATCTATTACAGATTCATAGTCTGTGTATTCTTCTAAGTCTTGATAAAACGGACTTTTACCTTCAGCTATTCTTTTTTCGGCGTGGGCTTTTGCTTTAACAGCAACACTATCTAAAACCTCACCGCTTTTTATTGCATCAAGTTCTTTATCAGTAAGACCGGGAACCATCGAAGGTACTTCAACTTCTTTACCATCTATTTGCACACCTATAGTGTACTCAGTCATAGTTTGTCCGGTAACTTTATTTTTTTGTGGTCCTAAATAACCGCTACTAGATTTACGACTACCATCTTTTCTATACATAGAAAAATCTAAATCAGGTAAAACAGATTCATAATCTGTATAAGGAGCAGGTATTTCTTTTTTTGTACGTTCAGGTATTTTGACTTTTGATAGTGCCTCTGTAGGTACTAATTCTCTGTCAGGTACTTTGATCTCTTCAAGTAATATTTTCTTAGCACGTTCAGGTACTTTAATTTCTGCTAAAACTTTTTCAGGTACACGTTGTGCATCAACTTCTATTTCAGGGAATCTACCACCACGTTGAGGTACAGATATAGGACCAACAGTTTCTTCAGGAACACGACTACGTTGAGGTACTTCAATATCCTCAAGCAATATCTTTTTAGCACGTTCAGGTACTTTAATTTTTGCTAGTGCTTCTGTCGGAACACGTTGTGCATCAACACGAACTTCTCGTAGTTTTTCTTTTAGTTCAGACTCAAAAGGAACAACCACCTGATCTTCTACTTCTGCAAACTTTTCCTTGCTTCGTTTTAAAGTAGGCTGATCTGTTCTGTCTGTGTGGTGATGATCCAAATAAAGGTCTTGGCCTGCACCCCAATTACCCTTAGCCAGATCCATAATCAACTTGTCAGTGCCAACACCTTCCTTGTTTTTTTGAGGGCGTTGTTGTGCGTCAAGAAATATTAAACGTCTAACTTCATTTTCAGATAAATCAGCAGGATCTCTATCTTTGTCTGCCAAAGCATCAGTAAAACTTTTAGGAGGTTCAACGCCTGCTTTTTTATAAGCACGAATAGTTCTCCTAAGCATAACAGGATAAGAACCTTTTAATATTTGATACGGTCCTCTAGCAGAAGAAAGCGGATTGTACGTATTCCAACCACCGCTAGACTCAATCTCTTTTACTGTATCAAACCACAGATTAAAATTAGGCGCTGCTTCATAAGGGTCAACACCTAAGCCTTCTAACATATTAAGCATTGCAGGATCATTCATCCACGTAGGAAGGTCACTTGACGCAGTAGGCGTTGTTTTTGCTTCTAACTCAGCCATTAGTTATTAATTCCTTGTTGGACGACCGCCTGATAACATTCCTGCTCTTTCTTCGTTGCTCTTGCTGTAGAGTTTCTCCAGACTGTATAACATGAGATATTCCATATTAAACACCAAATTATTAATATGCTACAGACGGAATAAATGGAGTTCCTGCACCAGTTTCTACATCAAGCTCAGTCCTTGCTTCTTCTTTTAAGCGTTTTTCTGCTAAACGCACATCAACAGGATCGTTAGGATCAAGATCAGGGTTAGCCTCAAACACTAACCTTAAAGCCTCTGCTTGAGCTTGTCTTCTTGCATCTCGTTGTCGAGCAAACGCTTCAGATTTTCTAAATGGTTCTGGGTAATTTGTGCGTAACCATGCTTCAACAATAGGACGAACCTCTTTTTCTGTTTTTCCCGTAATCAAATCAGCTATTTCATTTTTTTGTTCGTCTGTTAACTCTTCTATAACAGAAGCTATATCATCAGAGAATAGATCATAATAGTTTCCTTCTGTTGCAATACGATTCATTACAAAACTTACAACACCTTCTGCTCTTGCCGATGTAACTGGATCAAGCCCAGATGTAGCGGCTGCAATTTCTTTTTCTAATCTACCTTTTGAAAAACTTCGCCAAGTTACTTTTTGACCTAAAGCATCATCAGGAACTGTAACTCCTGCCTGCTCCATTTCTTTTATTTCAGCGTCAGTAGGTGCACGGCCTATACTTTCTGCATGTTTTGCTCGTGCCTCTTCAAGTTCAAAATATTCTTTTTCAGCAAGATCAACAGATTGTTGCAGTCCTTGGCGTTGTAATAATTTTACTTGATTTTTATATTCATCAGAACCATAAGCATATTGCTGTAAACTTGCTTTTCCTAATTTAACTTTATTTCCAAGAACAGTAGCTTGTTTTTCAATAGCATCATATTCAGCTTGTCTAACACTAGCTTCTCGTCTATCTGCTTCTCCCATAAACTGAGTCATATTTGCTTGTCCTGTTTGACGAGCAACAGACACCATAGCATCTTCAAGCTGTTGCATTTCAGCTTTAATAGCTTCTGTTTGAGACACGTTACCTACCGCAGAAAACTCAGACATTCTTCGTTGAGCGTCAACCATGCGTTGCTGCAAAAGCGCAAGGCTTTCCTGTCCTGCTCCGCGAACCGCTGTAGTTTTAAGTGCTGTTGCGGCTTGCAGTTGTTCCGGTGTTTTAGCACGCGACACCATAAAGTCAGCTTGCTCTACTGGAGACATTGTTTTCATGCGAGCAAGATCTTCTTTTTCTTGCTGTCTTCTAGAAAAACTACCAGCACCTTGAGCAGCAGTAAACAAACCCTGCTGGTACGTAGGATTTATTAGCCCTTGTAGAAATGAGTTTGCAAAACTAGCCATTATATTTTTACTCCTAATGCACCAGACAATAAGCCAGTACCAACAGTACCAAACAAGTTAGCTTGTCCTAGTGCTGCCGCTAAACGAGACTGAAGCCCTGCCATAGATCCTTCACCAAACAAACCAGCACCGTACAACTGACCACGTTGAGCCATTTCAATAGGCGTCATACCTAGCTGTGCTACGTTCATCAGTTGTGCTTGTGGTATGTAAGAGCCTGTGAGTGCACCCAAAACATACTGCTGTTGTGCCTGTTGTGCAGCGAGATCCTGCATAGCCAACTGGCTACCTAACCCAGCGTACTGTGCACCTAAGCCAGCTTGTTGCGCCTGTAATCCACCAGCAAGCTGTGCCAACTGAGCCGCCTGTTGTGCTGATGTAGCTGCTCTGCCTAGACCCTCAGACTGCAACTGAGATTCAATCTGCTGTGCGCTAAGTCCAAGCTGTGACAACTGTGCAGCCCTCTGTTGTGCCGCTGACTGAAGCTGGCTAGAGAGTCCTGCCTGTTGACCAAACAAACCACCAAACGTCTGGGCTTCACTAACAGCCTGCTGACGTTCTGCTTGTGCTTGCTGCATTGCCATCAAGGATGCTCTGTTCTGTGCTTCTTCTTGTGCCTGAGCTAAAGCAAACTGTTCAGGAGCACCACCAAACATGGCTGTACGTACACCTAAGCGTCCCTGTTGAGCCATACGCTCTTCTAGTGCAAGACGTTGACGTTCTTCTTCAGGACGCTGTGTAGCTCTGATACGCTCGTATACGTCAGCCTCTCGTCCTGTTGTGTCTTGTAAAGCTCTACCAGCAGTTTGACTTGCTAGTTGAGTGTACTGTTGTCTTAGTGCTTCTACATCAGAAGGGGCTTGTGTATCTAAGCCAGCCATACCTAAGCCAAGTGCTTGTTGACCAAATTGACCTATGGCTGGACTAGGTTGTTGACCCAGCATACCACCCACCTGTCCTGCAAACTGTCCACGTAGCAAGTTAAGATCAGACGGTTGTTGTGCCGCAGCACCCATGAACTGACCGCCTAAGCCAAACGCTTGTTGTGCTGCTTGTTGTCTTTGAAACGCTCCAAAAGGACCACCAAGCATAGCACTCTCAGCTTGCTGTTGAAGCATGTCTTGCATAACTTCTTCTTGAGGTGATAAAGTTAAACGAGCAGAAGAGCCTAAAGCAGGCGTTTGCGCCCATGGTTCCATATCGCCACCAAAGCCCGAACCAGTTAAACCGGGAGGCAACTCTGGCGTATCATTAACAACGCCCGTAAAAGGTAAACCGGGAGGCCCTATCTGCAGCGAAGATGATATTAATCTAGTTGGGCCTATAGACTCACCCGGAACAAAATCAGTGCCCGGAAAATTATTACTAGGAGGAACATAACCACCGCCACCACCGTCTGTTGGAAACATAGAAGGAGGAGCATACGGTGTAGTATATGAAGGCATAGCAGCAGGAGTAAAACCAAACTGACTACCAGTAGTAGACGTTACAGTAAACG